>OGLR01000093.1_pt1 | contig 50999 bp, 39 predicted proteins | sample 1572931 | NCBI WGS metagenome assembly OGLR01 (sample SAMEA2581997, study PRJEB24529) | metagenome | biome: Human gut stool | place: China | collected 2011 | reverse complement strand
TTTATCTAAAAGCTTGTTGAGTACAATCGCGAACGGAACGAAGCTCTGGCAGAAAGGCTGCGGGATAGAGATGCCGTCAAGATCGTAGTATTTCTGGAATTTGTCTGCGGTGAGGTCGGCGCACACAAGAGTGATGATATAGCAGACGATGGCTGCGAAATATCCCCATACCAAGCTCTGTCCCATAACGAAATATGCCACTGCGCCTATGAATGCGAAGTGCCAGTAGTTCCACAGGTCGATGTTGACGGTGCGTGTGGTCTTGGTGAGAAGCATCAGAAGGTTTACACCAAGACATATCGGGATTATAAGTGCGCCCACTGCAGTGTTGTAGGCAACTGCGGCTGCGGCAGGCCACCCCATGTCGAACACGTTGAGCTGCAGGTGGTAGATGTCGCTGATAGCTTTCAGAGGGTCGTTGAAATTGGTTGTCAGCAATGCCGTCACCACACCAAGGCCTACAAATCCCACACCTACGAAAAGACCTGATTTCAGGGCTTTGCCAAATTTCATGCCTATGCACAAGCCGATAATGGTGAAGATGATAGGCATCATCACGCTTGCTCCAAGGCTGATAATGTAACTGAATACTTGTTCCATTTGTTGTTTTAATAGTTTTTTATGTTTCTCAAATTGGAGGCTTGTAGGGCCGCTGCATGTGGCGGCCGCAAACAAAGATGACTGTAGAAAAAATAGCAGACAGCGTTTGCTAATTGCGGCCGCTACATGTATCGGCCCTACAAAATCCTATTGTCCCGGCAAAGATACGAAATAAAATTCATATAGCCTTATTATTTCCGTTTAATCTTGGAAATATATCCTTTTTACTCTGCCGCTTATGCCTGTCAGCACCTCGTAGGGTATCGTGTCGAGCACGCCGGAGAGCACTGTTACAGGAAGATTGTCGCCGAAAATCTCAACGGTGTCGCCCTCTTTGCAGTCGATGCCCGTGACATCAATCATTGCCACATCCATACAGATATTTCCCACATACTCAGCCCGTTTGCCGTTTACCAGGCAGTAGCAGTGGCGGTTGCCAAGGTGACGGTCGAGACCGTCGGCATATCCTATGGGAATTGCGGCTATGCGAGAGTCGCTATCTATAGTTCCACGTCGGCTGTAGCCTACGGTGTCGCCTGCCGGCACGTCCCTAATCTGAAGAATAGTGGTCTTCAGCGAGCACACGTTGTTTATGATTTTGTTGTCTCTCGGGTTAATGCCATAAAGTCCCAAACCGAGCCGGCACATATCCAGTTGGCGTTCAGGGAAATGCTCTATGCCTGCCGAGTTGTCAATGTGGCGCAGTATCTTGTGGCTGAAAGCAGCCTGCAGCTTTTTGCTTCCCTCGTCGAACAGTGCAAACTGACGGGCGGAGAAGTCGTCGAAGCCGTCGCTGTCGGAGCCTACGAAGTGAGAGAACACCGAGCGTGGGATAATGGCGTTTTGCCTCTTCAGCCGTTCTGTTAGTCTCTCCATGTCGTTTTGGGGATCGAAGCCCAGACGGTGCATTCCTGTGTCGAGCTTAATGTGTACGGGATACCCCGTTATGCCCTCTTTCTCGGCAGCCTTTATAAGAGCCTCGAGCAGACGGAAGTTGTAAACCTCTGGCTCAAGGTCGTGGTCGAAGATGGTCTTGAACGATGTCATTTCCGGATTCATCACCATGATATTGCTCTTAATGCCGTTGCGTCTCAGTGTCGCACCCTCGTCAGCCACAGCCACGGCCAGATAGTCCACCCTGTGCTCCTGTAATGTTTTCGCTATCTCCACGCTGCCTGCTCCGTAGGCGTCAGCCTTTATCATGCACACCAGCTTTGTCTCGGGCTTCATCATTGAGCGGTACCAGTTCAGGTTGCCCACAATGGCGTTTAGGTTTACTTCGAGTATTGTCTCGTGAACTTTCTTTACGAGCAGTTCTGTGATTTGGTCGAAACCAAACTGGCGCGCGCCTTTCAACAGTATCACCTCGTCTTTTAGCGAGCGGAACACATCGCTCCTGATAAATTCCTCTACAGACTCGAAGAAATATCTCTCCTCAATCTTAATCTCGTTGGCGTTTGCCGCAATGTCGGGACCGATGCCTATGAATTTTTCCACACCGCGTTTTCTTGCCATGCCGCCAACCTCGCCATACAGCCTCACGGCCTCTATGCCGCTCTGATATATGTCACTAAGTATCAGGGTGCGGCGGCGGCCCTCATGGTCGGGGCGCCGGTTCATGAAGTCGAGTGCTATGTCGAGCGAGTTTACATCGGAGTTGTACGAATCGTTTATGAGTGTACATCCGTTGTTGCCTTCCTTCACCTCTAACCGCATGGCAACAGGCTCAAGCGCCGCCATTCTCTCAGCCACTTCCAAGTGGGTCATTCCGAGCCGCAGGGCAACAGCCGCACACGCTATGGAGTTTCCTATTGATGCGTCATCGATAAACGGCAACATATATTCGTGTTCGTCGCCACTTTTGTAGATGTAGGCCACCTTTGTCTGCGCCGCTTTTTTCTCAATGGTTGTGATGTACATGGTTGCATTTTTATTCCGTGTCGACCATGTAAGCCTCTCGCCCGTGCAGCCCCTTGCGGCCTCAACCTCCTTGGCAACAGTCTCGTCATCAAGGTTATAGGCTATAGTCCGGGCATCATGAAATAGCACAAGTTTCTCCCTGCACTTTTCCTGCTGCGAGGTAAAGTTCTCCTGATGGGCGCTGCCGAGATTAGTCAATACGGCTATTGTTGGCTGAATGATGTCGCGGAGTGCCTGCATCTCGCCAGGCTTGCTTATGCCGGCCTCGAACACTCCCACCTCGCTATAGCTGTCCAATAGCCATACGCTCAGTGGTACGCCAATCTGAGAGTTGTAGCTTCGGGGCGAGCGTGTCACCCTCTTGTTTCCCGACAACAACTGGTATAGCCACTCCTTTACCATGGTCTTTCCGTTGCTGCCTGTAATTCCTACAATTGGAATATTGAACTCGTCACGGTGACGCTCTGCGAGCCGTTGCAGAGCCTCAAGCGTGTCGGGTACTTTCAGAAAGTTTGCGTTGGCGTAAATCCCGTTATAGTCTTCGGGCACCTGCGTCACCACGAAGTTGCGTACTCCACGGTGGTAAAGTCCGGGGATATAGTTATGTCCGTCGTTGCGTTCCGATTTTAATGCAAAAAACAATGTCTCCTCCGGGAAACATAGCGATCTGCTGTCAGTGAGAATAAATCCTATGCTGCCATCAGCGTCGCCATAGCGATGTGCACCTATCAGTGTCGTCACTGCCTCAATGGTATAGTTCATAGTCGTCTGTATGTTGAAACAATGTGCAAAATTAGCATTTTTTTTGTGACAATATTACTATTGCATCTGTTTTTTTTATTTATAATACACTTTCTTATGTGGCAATGCGCCCTGAAATGGCAAAAGCGTAATTATAATACTATGCATTTGTTTTTATAATTACGCTTTTGCCATTTCAGGGCGTATCTTACAGCTTGCAAATAATTCACTTTTTAATTCTTGATTCCACATTGAGCGAACCAATTATGCATTATGAATTATCCTCGGCTGCGGTATTCGGAGTTGTTGAGTTTAGCGAAAGCTCTCAGATATTTACGTATCGACGACACCATTTCCTGTGTCTCCTGAAGCGTGTTGACATAAACATAGAGTACAGCCATAGTCGATGTGTCGCCGTCACGCAACTGGTCGTGGGCACGGTGGTAAGTGTCTGAGATAACGTCTTTTATCTTTTCGCAGCGGCGGCGCAGGGCTGTTATGTTTTCCGAATTGCCAGATTTCATAACCGTAAGAGTGTCATTGAACAGCTCGCAAACCTGCATTCTTATCCGCTCGTACTCATTGGCGTGACTTGTAGGCAGCGGCATGAAGTTGTTCTCCACATGTTCCTTGCATACCTCGTTTATACGTCTGAGATTATAAAGAATGTTCATACAGAGATTGTTGCTCAGGTAGAACCATGTGCTTTTTTCTATTGCCATTTCGTGTGTCAGCTGGCGCAGGCAGAGAGTTTCCTTTCTTCGGGCATTCTTCAACACTGTTTTATGTTTTGCCAGACTTCTCTCAGCCTTGTCGAGCACACCAACGTTGTCGCGGATAAACGCAGATGTTATGTTGCGGTATTTCTCCTCGGCATACGAGATGAAACTCTGTTGCTGCTCAGTGATGTACATAAGGAGTAACCGCCATGTCTCAGACTTGTCCTGAGTTGTTATGATGGTCTGGAAGAGAGCATCGCCATTGTCGGTGTCGCTCTTGCTGTTGAAACGGCGGTTGCTGCGTATTATCAGGAATATAGTCAATGCGGCAAGCAGGAACATAGCCCAATGGCCTCCGTAGTGCATCACGGCTACTATGATGCCTGCGCCGATGAACGCCGCACCTGCTGTAAGGAACCATCCGCCAATAACAGATATCACGCCCGTTATTCTAAAAACAGCGCTCTCTCTTCCCCACGCTCTGTCGGCAAGCGATGTTCCCATGGCAACCATGAAAGTAACAAATGTTGTTGACAATGGCAGTTTAAGCGATGTTCCGAAAGCTATCAGCGCACCGGCGAGAACAAGGTTTACCGAGCCGCGTATAAGGTCGAACGACGCGCCGTCTTCTATGATGGTCTCTTTGGCATTGAATCTGCGGCTTAGCCAATTGCGCACGCATGGAGGCGTTACTCCGCAGACCCATGAGAAGAGAGAGAGAGTCCAGCGCACGAGACGGCGGCTTATGCGTGATGAGCCGAACATCTCATCGCCCCCCTGCTGGCTGCCAAGACCAATCTCGGTCTTGGCAACGTTGCGGGTTTTCTTTGATGTGGCAAGCGAGACCACCATAATAACGCCTGCGCCTATCAAGAAGTAAACCGGGGTGTTAGCTGGTCCATTCAGGGAGTTCATCATAAAGCCGTGAGCGTCGCCACCGCCATTGGCAACATAATCCTGATAAGATGCGAGTCCGCTCAACGGCACGCCTATAAAGTTCACAAGGTCATTGCCGGCAAAAGCCATGGCGAGCGAGAAGGTGCCCATTAAGACTATCACCTTCAGCACGTTTACCTTGCAGATGTGCAACAGCTGCATCAGAACGGTGAAGAAACCAAAACACGAGAGCAATATAAGCCCCGTGTTGCCGGCAACCCAGGCCTTGACACCAGGTGTCATAAACGTAAGGTCTTTTGTCCCCTTGATGAGCAGGAAATAAACTATTGCCGTAGCGCAGACACCGCCAAACAGCCCTATCTTCCATTTAAGGTTGCTGCGGTAGTTGAATGAGAATATTGTCCTGGATATGAACTGAACCAAGGTTCCGAAGAAGAACGCTATGGCTACCGAGAGGAATATTCCTATGATTACAGACAGAGCCTTCTCTGTGTTCAGGAGGTCGTTGAAGCCAAGGCCGATGCCTCCTGCCATCTTTATCAGCGCAACTACAAATGTGGCGCCGAGAAGCTCAAACACCATCGACACGGTAGTGGATGTCGGCATGCCCAATGTGTTGAAGATGTCGAGCAGGATAATATCCGTCACCATCACCGCCATGAAGATGCATATTATGTCGTAGAACGAGAAATGCTCTGGGCGGAAGATGCCGTGCCGGGCAATATCCATCATTCCGTTGCTCATCGCCGCTCCGATAAACACGCCTATCGAGGCGACTATCAATATCCTTTTAAAAGATGCCGCCTTCGAGCCTAATGCCGAGTTCAGAAAGTTTACCGCATCATTGCTGACTCCTACCGATAGGTCGAACACCGCCAGCATAAGCAGGAAAACTACCACACATAAAAACATTATTTCCATTGTTTTCTCTATTAATTTGTTTGCACTGCAAAGTAACAGCGAAAATGTTTCATAAATGTTTCAAAATCTTTAATCAAATGTTAAATAGTAGACAAGAGGTTTGTAGGGCCGCTACGTGTAGCGGCCGCAAGGGAATGGCATGGAATAATTGCGGCCGCTATACATAGCGACCCTACAATCTTTACCACGTAACCCGTTGGCTGAATTAATTTTGTGCGTACATAGTTCTTTATAATAAGGATTACCATAAATTACTCCTGGGTCAAATCCCCACAGATTTTCTACTGAGCAGGATTAACCTGAAACGTAATAGTAAACAGCAAACCGCCGGTGCGGACATTTTCTGCAGTGATTGTTCCGCCATGCAGCATTACGGCATTTTTTACTATCGACAGCCCAAGTCCTGTTCCTCCGGCAGCACGGCTGCGCCCCTTGTCTATGCGGTAAAAACGCTCAAACAGTCTTGGCAGATGCTCGTTTGCAACCCCTAAGCCATTGTCGGCAACCATCACAACAATTTTTTTGTCATTTTTATGGAGCAGCCGTATGTTTATGGCTGTGCCTCCGCTGTATGCGACGGCATTATCAATCAGGTTGCTGAAAACAGATTCAAGAAGCGGGGTGTTGCCCGTCATAGGCAATTCTCCGTCAACACTGTTCTCAATTTCGAAACCTTTTGCTATGGCAGCCAGGCGGTGCTCTTCTACAACCGACTTTATTATCTGCGCCAAGTCGACAGGCTCTTTTATTATAGACGGGCTGCCGTCGTCCATGCGTGTTATAAGAGACACATCCGCAAGAAGGCGCTGCAGCCTGTCTACATTCGACAGGCACTGGCGGAGAAACAAGTCGTGTTTCTCCTCACTGATGTTCTTGTGTGCCAAAAGCGTCTCTATACAAACCTTGATTGATGCCACAGGGGTCTTCAGCTCATGGTTGATGTTGTTGGTGAGCTGCTTCTTTATCCGTTCCTTCTCCTGCTGCTCAAACAGAGCCGCCTTGTGCTCATGGTCACGGTCTGTAGTGGCTTGCTGCAGCCGGGCATACAGCCTGACAATGTTGTTTGAAATTGAGCCTAACTCGTCTTTTGGGAAAGGCTCTGTGTCTGAGATTTTTGTCCCATGCTCCACATCCTCGGCAAACTTTTTAAGGCGTGTTATATGGAGTCCCACTCTCCGTGTGGCAAAATATCCAAGCACACACATCACGAATGCCACGACACCCATGACCCACATGAAGTTTATGTCGGGTTTCAGCAGCGAGCTTAGCGATATGGAATATGGCACGGCGGTCCTTACCACATAACCGTTGTCGCCTTTTGTAGCGGAATAGAAATAATATCCGCCAGTGCTCTCACTGTGGCGCCTGACGGTGTAGCCCGAATTTGACCTCATCGCCCACCGTATCTCCTCACGGTTAAGATGATTTTGGCCAGGCAGGGTGTCTAAAGAGTTGTCATAGATGACGGTTCCGTTGTCTGCAATCACGCTTATCCTTATGTCCTCGAAGGGATGAAAGTCGGCAAGGTCTATCTCTCTTATATCCTTGCCCTTCTCAAGCTCAGTCAGTATATACGTGTTTATTGTCTGCAGACGTGTGTTCATCTCCTCTGCCTTGAACTCCCTCTCGCGGAGATACTGGAATGTTATGAAACATCCCACAAGAAGCACTGAATATCCGAGCAGCCACAGAAAAAGCCGCTGAGGATATGTAAGCCTATTCAACGAATATGTAGCCATAACCGGAACGTGTAACTATGTTTTTACCATATCGGCCTATTTTCTGCCGTATCCTCGTGATATTTACGTCTATCACCCTGTCGAGCACCACGACATCGTCTGTCCATATAGCCTTTAGCAGCTCGGCTCTTGAGAACACCTGGCCGATATTTGATACAAGCCTTAGAAGAATCTCAAACTCCTTTTTAGGCATCTTCACCTCCGAGCCGTCTACATGACAGGTTCTGTCGCGCAGCGACAACACAAGACCTTTATAGACAACCTCGTCTGTTTTATCAGACTGAGACACGTGCCGGGAGGATGTCCGCCGAAGCACAGTCCTCACCCTTGCAAGCACTGCTTTCAGCGAATATGGCTTCATTATGTAGTCGTCTGCCCCGAGGTCGAGTCCCTTAATCATATCCTCCTCTGTATCTTTTGCCGTACAGAATATAATAGGCACCTGAGCTGTTGTGGGGTTAGATTTCATTATACGTGCAAGCTGCGTTCCCGAAATCTCTCCCATCATAATGTCAAGCAGAATCAAATCATAACGTGCCAAATCGTGCGTAAGAGCCTCCTCTGCACTGTGGGCCGTATCAACATCATAGCCCTCGGCCTCAAGATTGAAGGCGAGCGCATCGCAGAGAGTCTCCTCGTCATCCACTACAAGTATGCGTTTTTTCGTTTCCATATTGCAAAGATACACCAGACTGCTCAAATAGCAAAGCTTATGTCGAAAGTTTAATAAAACTTTAACGCCTCGTCGTTTCTTTAGCCCCGCCTTTTATCACAGACACACCAAAAAATCCCTTTGATACCTGTAGCGGCACAGTGTCGCCTTTGTGCAGCCGTATATATTTCTGCTGTTTTATCATCTGCTCCTTCACGGCACCATTGCTGAGCCTTACTTTCATGTAATACACGTAGAAAGCCTCGCCACGTGCATAACGATTACGTGATACACGGCGGGTTTTATGGCGGATCTTATAATACGTCTGCTCCACGACAGCCATTTCAGTGTGGCTTGACGCACTGTCTGCAAAAGCGAAATTGCAGACATAGAACACTGCCATGAGAAAAATCCCGGTACATACAGAGTGGCACAGATAATTAGGCAGGAAAGCTGATGTTTTTGTCAGCCATGTCCAAAATCTTGATTTCCACATTACTGCACCCGAGAGCAAGCCTGACGAGACGGAAAATGCAACGGGAACATGAAAAGCAATAAGTGTATATTCTGACAGAGAATATGCAGCAATGGCAAGAATACCACTAAGAAATATCATCAAAAAAGCCGCAAGGCTATGATAATTACTTTTATTTATCATCCGTTCTGAAAATATTTTGTACTTTTGCAAAGTCTTATCAAGTATATAACAATATTTTATCAATCTTATTATGAATATTACCGTAAAAAACTTCAATAGAAAATTTACCGTTACGGCATTGTTTGCCATTTCCGTGGCGAGTCCTGTCTATGCCCAGTTCAATATGGGTAAAGCCATTGGCGGAATAACAAAAGCTGCCAAGGCGTTCACTCTCACCGACGCGCAGATGGCAGAGTATGTGAAAGAGTCTGTAGACTGGATGGACAAGAATAATCCCGTATTGCCAGACGACAATCCGTACACCCTGCGCCTGAAGAAACTTACAGCAGGTATCACAGAGGCCGATGGCATACCTCTCAACTTCAAAGTCTACAATGTTGTCGACATCAACGCCTTTGCATGTCCCGACGGCAGTGTGCGTGTGTTCTCCTCGCTCATGGACATCATGGGCGACGACGAGCTGCTTGGCATAATAGGCCACGAGATTGGCCATGTGCTTAAGCGCCACTCAAAGAATGGTTTCAAGCAGGAACTGCTCACGGGTGCTCTTAAAGACGCCGTGGAGTCGGCGGGCGGAAAGGCTGCGGCGCTTAGCAGCTCACAGCTCGGAGCGTTGGGGCAGTCACTCATAAACGCCAAATACTCACAGAAACAGGAGAATGAGGCCGACGACTGTGGCTACGATTTCCTCGTCTCTAAAGGAAAGAGCCCATGGGGCATAGTGATGTCGTTCGAGAAGTTGATGAGCCTTGAGGGAAACGGCAGTGCAAAGCAAACCTATATTCAGAAAATGTTCTCATCGCATCCTGAGACAAAGAAGCGCATAGAGCGTATGCAGAAGCGTTGTGAGAAAGACGGCATAGCACGGCCGTAAAGAAACGAGACAAATTGTTAGTGGGGAAATCTCTTGGAAAGCCATTCTGAAAAATGCAGCAGGGTGCGTTGGACTTTGCACCTTGTTGCGAGTGCCGATGCACCCTGCTGCGTTTTTCAGGCAATGTCTCTACAAAAAATACTGATAAGGTTGCATGTTAAGGTTGAAGGAATCATGTTATGAAAAAGCTAATTTTTATACTTATTGCCATATTTGCGGTTTTGTTCTCTTCGTGCTCCGGTGCCAAATACCGTAAGAGTCTCATAGAGGCCGATAGCTTGTGTTCCACAAATCCGCGTGAGGCTATTGCGATGCTCGGGCGTATGAAACAGGAAATGACAGAGGCTTCAGAACAAGAACGGATGTATTATCGCTTGTTACAGATAAAAGCAGCAGATAAGGCATACATCAGACAGCATAATACTGGAGCTTGTAGAGTATTACGAAACAGAAGGTGACAAGAAACTGTTGTCAGAGGCATATTATTATGCGGGGAGTACTTATCGTGATCTGAATGATGCACCACGGGCATTGGAGTATTATCAGAAAGCAATGGAGTTGATATCGAATGGACACATAATGGGAAACTTGTATTTCCAAATCGGTAACTTGCTATTAAATCAGACGTTTTACAATCAAGCTATTGATATGTATCAAAAAGCTAAAATGTATTATATAGCTCAAAATGACAGGGTAAATACAGTACATACTTTACGTAATTTAGCTTATACCTATAACAAAATAGGAGAAATCGACAGTTGTCTCACATATTATCAGACGGCTTATGAATTGGCAGAAGAAATTAATGACATAAATATACAAAGAGGAATTACAGCTCAAATGGCTTCTTTCTATATAGAAAAAAAAGATTTCGTAAAAGCTAAGAAATATCAGCAACCTATGTTAAATGGCTGTGACAGTCTGAATTTAAGTCCAATTTATGCCATGGCTCTAAAAACACATATGAACATGGCCCAATATGACAGTGCATATTTCTATGCTAAAGAACTACTGAAAAACGGGACAATATATGCAAAACAAACAGCAACCAGATACTTAACAGAATTAGCATTATGGAAGAAAGACTATACCAATGCTGATAAATATTTGAAAATGTTCAATAGATATACGGATTCTGTGAAAATAATTACGGCAACAGAGTCTATCAGTAGAATGAATTCGCTTTACAACTATAATCTGCGTGAAAAAGAAAACCTTAGATTAAAAACAGAAAACGCAAACAGAAAGCTCTCATTAACGGTCTCTACTTTTGTGGTTTTTATACTATTGGCTGTATTCATAACATATATTTACATAAGCAGACAAAAGCAAAAACGGCAGGTTGAGCGTCTTAAGAAATTAAGAAAAGATTTGTTTGAACAAAGCGAAGAGTACATCAGTCAGAACAAGAAAAAAATAAAAGATATTGAGCAGGAGCTGGAAAGGACATCAAAAGAAAATCTGATGCTGATGGAAAGAATTAAACAGCAACGTGCAGATCTTATTCTTGCAAATGAGAATGCAATAAGAAAGCAGGAGAAGAATGAGTCGTCAAGAATGAGGATAGCAGCTACAGAAATATACGAAACGATACAAGAACACATCAGGGATGAGAAAATAATTAATACCAAAGAATGGGAAATATTAGAAGATGTGATAAATAATGAGATTACAGACTTTAAGGGAAATTTGCACCTTTACCATGATATAAGTCAACATGAATATCATATTTGTATGCTCATACGTTTAGGTATCTCTCCAAAAGATATGGGTATTTTATTAGGCTGTACAACCAGTGCTGTATCAAAAGCACGCAAACGGCTACATGAAAAGTTCTTCAGTAATGAAGGTACACCAAAAGATTTCGATGATTTTGTAAATTCCTTGTAAATTAAATACTTGTAAACGAGTTGTCAATTTTGTGTCAACTCGTTTTTTTATTTGTCAATCTCTTGTCAACTACTTTTCTTCATACTTAGAATTCTTTATCATACCTTTGCTGCGGAATTCAAATTAAATCAATTACAAAATACAAAGTTTATGAAGAAAAGAACAGCAATTGTCGTTATGACTTTTATGTTCTGCGCAGGATTGCAGGCACAGACAAAAACAGTCACATTGCATAATGATGACCTTGTTTGTCAAGGAGGACGTTACGAGGTTCCCACTGTAGATTACGATGATGAGGCAGTGACGATATCTGCTGATACATTAATAAATAATGTCACTATAGTTATAAAAGATGCAGATGGAAACATAATTCATAGGCAAAACACAAACATTACACCGGCAGAGACAACTATTGCTTTGACACAATATGACCAACAGAACAAGTTTATGATAGAAGTGTATTATGACAACAAATGTCTATACGGATATTTTAAAGAGTAAATCAACATCACTAAACATTACTTAACTGTGTTGTTAATTATTTTAACAACAAAATTATGAAAAAAATCATTTCAATAATATCACCAATATTGCCCTTTTGCATAAGACTGTTAATTTTCTGTACAATATGGGTGTTGGGCTGTAAATATTTAGGTATCATATCTTATTTATATGGAATTCCACTCTTTATTGGCTGTGAACTCCTATGTTATTGTATAAATAAAATCAAAAAGAGAATAAAATCAAAAAAATAACAACAAAAAATCAAATTATGAAAAAACAATACCATTTTTAAGGTAATACAACTATGAAGCACTTAGATTTTCTTTTGAGAGGCGGAGAGTATTATATGACTTTTGGCTTTCTATTGCTACTCATTGAACCTGTAACATATCAAAACGAGACGGCAAGTTGGATTTGCCTCTTTCTCTTGGCGGTATGTCTTGTATTGTTTGCTGCATCCATTTTGAGATTTCGGGAAAATGAAAGTTTTATAAATTATTTGCAGAGAATTACTCCAAATACTATTTTTCAGGCACTGATATCAGTTGCTGGCATAATTATGGGATATGCCATCAATAGCCCCGGGACTATAGCTTTTTGGTGTTTAATGCTTTCTGGAGATATAATTGGCATTATAGTTCCTGCAATGAAAAAGTACAGACAACTTTATGAGAGTTGACAAGTGAGCAAGTTAACGGGTAGACGAGTTCTGCTATAGCTGATTTGGCTCAGTATGGTTTGTGGTAGTTTTATGCACTAAATGCACTGTACTGCACAAAAAAGTATGTTTTTTATGCAGTACAGCTTGTTTATTGAGTTGTTGAGACGTGGATATGATACGGAGAAGTCAATGTTCTATTACCGTTCAAGAAACGACAAGGAGGTTGACTTTGTACTAAAAGACGGCTATGAGATCCGTATAGTGCCAATAGCCGAGTTTTAACCTGCATTTACTTAGGGAAAAAACTCGACTGGACGTGTGGGCCAACACGTCCAGTCGTATACGCCGACACGGCTGGACGTATGAGCCGATACGCCCAGTCGTGTTTTTAACATTTTCCTTATATCCTTTATTTTCCGCTAACCGGCTCTATTCTGAACCAGTCAGCGTCGAAGAGTCCGAGATCTGATTTCTCGTTGTTGTCTATGGCGAGCAGTCCGACTTTTGCTCCTACCCATTTTCCCTCGCGCATGGTGAACGTGTCTCCTGCGGTTTCATATTTTTTCCCGTTCAGGCTATATGCGAACGAGACTTTGCCGTTGCTGACAATCATTCTCAGATATATGTCCATGTAGAGTGCGGGGTGGTAGTCGAGCTTGTCGCGGTCTGTTGGCTTGAATGTTGCCAATACGTTTACAGTCTCTTTGCCGCCGTTGTCTGCCTTTTGGCATGTGCGCTGTTGCAGCTGGAACTTTTCTCCAACTCTTTCCACAACAAGGCAGCTGTAGCTGCGTCCCATCATAATGATGCCGCCATACTGGTGCTCTGCCTTAGCCGCGAGTCTTACCTTGGTGGTTGCCATAAATTCGTCGGCTGGCGTTTTCTGCAGCAACATGGCAGGGTCGCTCCATAGGTTCCCGGTGGCTGGCTGGCGATAGGTGAAAAGACGGAATGTGCCATCGGCTGTGGGCATGCCATATTCCTGACGGTAGTCGCCTTGCCATTGCCACTGTAAAGACAGGTGTGGGGAGTTGAACTCGTCGCTCTCTTGAGGGTTGCAGATGGTGTTTGCCGCTGATTTAGGCTTGCGGAAGGTTGTGACAGGCTCGCCTTTCCGTCCCATTATCGGCCATCCGCTTGACCAGTCTACAGGCTGTAGCCATACAACACGGCCGTAAGCGCCCTTGTCTTGGAAATGCAGGAACCAGTCTTCTCCGTAAGGTGTGTGTACCCATCCGCCCTGATGAGGTCCGTTGATGTCTGTTGAGCCTTGAGCCATAACGGTTTTAGCCTCGTAGGGACCGTATGGACTCTTTGAGCGCATGGCAAGCTGCCATCCCTTCTCAACACCTCCCGCAGGACACATTATCCAGTAGTAGCCGTCACGCTTGTAGAATTTCGGTCCCTCGGTGGTGTGGTTCTTGTTGCCTCCGTCGAACACTATTACGGGGTTGCTTATGGCCCGTGTGCCGTCGGCAGAAAGCTCACGGACTGTCAGTATGGAGTTGAAACCGCATCGGCTGTTTGCCCATCCGTTTACGAGATAGCAGCGGCCGTCGTCGTCCCATAGCGGAGTTGTGTCGATCATTCCCTTGCCTGGCACTACGCATACAGGCTCATCCCATTTGCCCCGTGGGTCTTTAGTCTTTACCATGAACACTCCGTGGTCTGGGTCGCCCCAATAGATGTAGAACTCTCCATTGTTGTGGCGTATGCTCGGCGCCCATACACCGTTGCCATGCTGTGGGGCAGGGCTGTCGGGAAACTGGCTCTGCAGAGCGTGCCCTATTATCTGCCAGTTTACGAGGTCGCGTGAGTGAAGGATTGGCAGTCCGGGAATGTGGGCAAAAGAGCTTGCTGTGAGGTAGTAGTCTTCGCCAACGGCGCACACGTCGGGGTCGCTGTAGTCGGCGTTGAGTACTGGATTTGTGTATGTGCCGTCGCCTTTGTCGGGCGACCATACTTTTGATACGTATTGTGCCGTGGCTGCAAGGGGTGATAGCAACGCCAGCATTGCGATGATGGTATTTCTCATTTGTTATTTGTTGTTTATTATTTATACGTTTGTGATTGATAGATTACGGGAGAGTTAAAGATTATTAACGATGTTTGGTAACGGTCCTGCTGGCATCAGCGGATATTGCTCTTTCAGCTGTTCTATCTTTTGCATGGTTTTTTCCATGAATGCCTTGTATTCTGCCGATTCCGGATTGAACGGCTTGTGGTTGAGTGCTTCTTTCAGGGGCTTCCAAAGACGGATGAAGGTTTTTGCCTCTTCTGAAAGATATGTCTGCTGCAGGCGTTGCCAGATGTATTCTACAGCTTGGTCTGTGGGGTGGAGCATGTCTTCACGGTAGAAACGGTAGTCACGTAGCTCATCGTTTACAATCTCGTAGGCTGGGAAATAGGTGCAGTTGTGGTTTGTCCGCACCAGCTCGTTGGCTGCGAGCAATAGTGTGGCTTTAGACAGCTGGCTGCCGTGGTATCCATATTTTGCGTAACGGATAGGGCTGACGGTTATGATGATTTGAATGTCAGCGTTACGCATAGTGAGCACATTGACGGCTTTTTGAAGATAGCCGAGACAATCAGCGGTGGATAGCTCCTCTTCCCGAAACAGTGATGCGGGACGTTTGCGGCAGTTGTCTACTATCTCGCCTGTTTCTTTGAGGCGGTAGACGTGGTTGGTGCCGAGGGTGAGGAAGGCGAAGGAGAAGCCCCCCTGCCCCCCGGCGGGGGGTACTTCTTCTTCATTCACTTCACCCCCCGCTGGGGGGCAGGGGGGCTTGCTCTCTATTGTGTGCAATATGCTCGCTGGATTATACATAACGCCCAAAGGATTTACCGTGACGCGGAACATTTCGTCGGCAAAGCGCTTGCCGATGTTGTCGGCGAAGCATGAGCCTACGAAGAGCATCTTTGCCTGTGGCGGTATGGCAAAGTTTGGTTTGGGTATGTCTACGGGTGTGCGGAATTCCATTTAGCTTCTGCTTATCTGTAGTCCGGTTGTGCTGAGCGTCATGCCTACGAAGCGGGCGTTGGCGTTCGGACGGTTTGTGTTGAGAATGACTTTTATTTTTGCTGCCGCCTCGGGGTCTTTAGCTACCATGTAGAGGTAGCCGCCACCACCTGCGCCCGGCAGTTTGTAGCCAAGGCAGAGGTCATCGACAAGTTGTGTGAGACGGTTAATCTGCTCGGGGTTGGTACCGCTGTCGAGTGCCTGGTTTTGTAGCCATGTCCTGCCTACGAGGTGTCCCATTGTCTCGAAGTCGCCACGCTGTATGGCCTCTGACATCTGCAGAGAGTGGCTCTTCATCTGGCGCAGCAATGCTAACTGGTCGTGGTCGTTGAGGAACATTTTCTGTACAATCTCTGCCAGTATGGTCTTGGCTGTTCTGGTGATGCCTGTATAATATAACAGGTGGCATGCCTGATATTCGGGCTGAGTGAAGAGGTCGGTGGGGAGCCATCTGACGGACGGTGCCTGAAGGAAACCACTTGCCGACTGCAATAGCTTGACACCTTGCAGCACTCCTCCGAACTGGTCTTGCCATCCGCCGCCTGTGGTGAGTAGCTGCTCAAGCATGAGAGTCTTGTGGCATATCTCGTTTTTGTCCCATCCTAATTGGCAGAAGTCGTTTAGTGTGCCGAGAACTGTTGCTGCCAGAACGCTGCTTGTGCCGAGACCGCTTCCGGCAGGTATAGCCGAGAGTAGAGTTATCTCCATGCCACAGCCAAAAGACTCAAGCTGCGACTTCAGGCTTGGATATTTCTCCTGACTGTATTGTGGCAGGAAACCGGCAAGAGCAAGAGCCGCCTTCGGAATGGAGAACGGACTGCCCACACGCTTGAAGTCAGACAGCTGGTCGTAAGTGTCGACAATCTCTGCTGCTCCGAGGTCGATGCTGCGGAGCACTATATGTGGCTCCCTGCAGGGCCTCACGTAGGTCTGTATAGGCTGTTGACCGTTGAGCTCTATGGCGAAGTTTACTACGTTGCCACCCTCCATGATACAGAACGGAGGTGTGTCTGTCCATCCGCCGGCAATGTCTATTCTTACGGGTGAGCGCCCCCAAACTATCTGGTCGGTGGCAACAGGGAAATCTGGCCTCCCTGCCCCCCAGTGGGGGGTATTGCAAATAGGGAATTCCCCCCGCTGGGTGGTGGGGCTTTCTACGATACCACTTCTGAGAAGTGAGAATGCCTTGTCGCTCTCACCGCGGAACATTGCGTCTTTTATGCGTGTCATCAGCGGAGCCGAGTCGGGGAGCGGTTTTGGCATAGGAATGCCTTGAGCCTTGAACTCTCTGGCGGCATCGTTGAGATCGAGTTGGTAGAACACGCTGTGCTCATAGTTGTCGGCAAGGGCAGTCCAGTTTTCCTTGCGGAACTGCTTTCGCTGTTCGAAGAGACGTCTGAGATTTGCTTTTGCGGAGATTTGCTCAGCGCTAAGTAAAGTCAGGCCTCCCAGCCCCCCGGTGGGGGGTGTCGCAAATTGGGAAGCCCCTCCATTGGGGGGTAGGGGGGCACTCAGCATGTAGGCAAGCATTTTTCCTGCCTCGTCAACGTTGTCGGCAACAGGAAATTTCGGTGTCTGCTGCTCGGCTCCTGCAAAGCGGTCGTCTATGTTGTATGGACGTACGACATATTGGGTGTCGCCAAGCGGAACGATGTCTACGCATTGTCCTGGCCTCAGCTCTATGTTCCAGTCATTCTCGGGAACTCCTGTTATGATGTTGCGCTGGCTGAGTTTCCAGTTCTTGCCTATAAATGAGTTCTCTATCCATACAGACTCGTTTTCGGCTGTGACTTTTATTTGCGTTATGGCGTTTTGTATGAAGATACATGGATGTGGCTTGCGCGAGAGGTGCCAGATGCGCCGCTGGTCGTTGACAAGGTTTTGAATAGCCAATGTAGACGACAGCAGCTCACGTGAGGTGCCGAAATGATAGAACTCGCCGCCCATGAGCGGGAGAATGGCAACTTTGAGCTTGCGCACAGCCTCGTCGTTGAGTGTGGGAGCTGTTCCCATAGCACCGCCAAACTCACTGTAAAGGTCGTATTCGCCCTCGTGACTCATCAGTACTTTTACTGCTTTGTCGCTAAGCAGCCATATACCTATGTCGGTGAGATAATAGTGGTCTTTCATCAGTGTGCCGAGGGTCTCGGGAGACGGTTTCTGCAGCATGCACTTCAGCACCGACGGAGCCTTGCGTGATGATACAAACACTCCATGGTTCTTGGCTGTCTCAGGACCGAGCCACAGGCCGTAGCATACGATGTCGGCATCTGGAATGGGCTGCAGAGGCTGGGTGGTGCGAATCATCACGTCGCCACTTACAATCATAGTATGAAGATTGTCGGGTGCCGCATCCATAATCTGCTTGTAAAGGGGAATTTGTAAAGAAAGCAAGTCTTGCGCCAGCCGTTGCCCGCGTTCCCATCTGAATACAGGGATGGGAGTGAGCACTTTGCCAGAAGGAGCATACGATGGTAAGCGGCGGCTTTGTCCGCCAGCATGCAGCAGCAGCCGTTTCTCGCTTGCCAGCCATTCGTCGAACGACGGCTTCTCGGCTGTATTGCCGTTGGCCATGTCGTTTTCGTAAGCTTTGGTGAGCAGCCATGTAGAGCCGCCTCCAGAACCGAGCTTATGGTCTATAGGGTCGCTTGTGCAGAACCATTCTTCTTTGCTGTTGCCTGTGATATCGTGGAAACAGTCCACAAGATTAGGAGGCAGTGATAACAGTTTCTTCATGTATAGTGCTTTTACTTTAGGTGGGTTCTGAAAATTACTACTGTTAAATGTTAAATCTGACAAGGCTAATTTGTAGAACCCGCCTTTATAATCTTCTTTGTGGTACCGTTCTTCTGCTTGGCAACTGTGATGCCTTTGTTGTTAGCTGATGTTTTTATACCGTTTATGTTATAGTATGCGCAGCCCTCGGCAGTCTGGTTGCTGATGTTGCCGATACCGTTTGTCAGGTCACCCATTACAGCGCCAATCTCCTCATTGCAGAGAACATAGTTGTAGATGCGCATGTCGTCAATATATCCGTTGAAGTAAGGGTCGGCGGCAAACTGGCTGCGGCCTACATAGTTGAGCACCGGGCGTATGTCGCTTGGCTTGATGGTTATGCCGTCGCTTTCGGCAGCAAGTGTTCCGTCGAGATATATTTGGGCCTTGCCGTTGCCAATGGTTACTGCAACGTGGTGCCAAGAGTTGGCAGGCATTTTAGATTTGTAGTTCACCTGCTGCTCGTCGCCTCCGTTCTTGATGCTCAGTCTCATGTTTGTGCCACAGTTAGGTGTGAGGAAAATGTATTGGTCGGTACCATTGCCGAAATCGAATATACGTTGCCATTCTTCTGTTGTGTTTCGCCAGTTTACCCAAAGGGCTATTGTCATTTCGTCCATGTCGGCAACGGAGTATGGCAACTGCAGGAAGTTGTTGCTGAAATACAGTGCTTTTTCACCTGATTTGTGCTCGTCGGAGTAAGCCACGTTTTTTAAGCTTACGCCATCGAGAGCGTTGTCGGTGTTGTCGGCAAGCGAGCCTTCGAACTGCCAGTTTGCTATCATGCATTTCTCGCCTGTAGGAGTGGCAGCCACAGTTTCCGACTTCCTTGAAATGTTGTCGCTTTGGTCTATGGCTTTTATGGCATATAGATATTCCTTGCCTTGTGTGCAGGTGTTGTCTATGAAATAATTATCTGTGATTTTTCGTGCTATTGTGTTCCAGTTTGTGCCGTCGCCATCAGCTCTAAGTACAATATATCCGGCAAGGTCGCTCTGGGTGTTTGTGTTCCACTCAAGTTTTACAGATGCTGTTGACGCCACGGCTGTCAGTCCGGTAGGAACCGAGGGTGGCATAATCTCGCAGTTGGCATTTTCGGGAACAAACTTCCAAAGGCGTAGGTTCTTCTTCTCGTTGGTAGATGTGTCCATGAGTCCCTGAATGACGTTGACACCATTTGACTGTGACGATGATGCAGCCATGAGGCAAAGACCGGACTCGCGGTTCAAAATGTAGTAGTAGCCGTCGCCGGCATATTTCAGATACCACTGCTCGTTGCTTGAGTTGTCTCCCTGATAGGCCATTACGTTTCCACCGGCAGCGGTAGAATAGTTCTGCACGTTTATATGTTTGCTGTCAGCCACACAAGTAAAGGTATGGAAACTGTAGTCTCCGCCAATCCTGTCATCGGCAGGAGCTATGTCCCACAGCTGCGATGTGTTGTTGGAGGATTTCACCATGGCGATGTTGTCAGAATTGTATACCGCGGCTACATATCTCGATGACTTGTTCATAAGTCTGTAGCGGCCGTTGATGGTGCTTGGCTGAACGTCCTCGCCCCATGTCACGTCGATTACCCTCTCTGCATTTGTCTGTCCCTTCTGGTAGCCAGTTCCGCCTGGTATCGACATCGTAAATTCGTGTGCTGGTCCGTAGCCGTCGTAGTACACCATGCGGTCTTTAGATATGAACATAAACTCCGAGGTGTTGGCCTGTCGCTCAGAGGAGCCTATGAATGCTTTTACTGCGTTGGTGTTGTCGTCGCGGTAAACAGATGCCGATGTCCATGCCTTGCGGTTCTCGGCATAGCCAATTCTTGAGCCGCTGTTGCTTATCTGGCAGAATTCTCCACGGGCACGGCTGTCGAAGCCCCACCATATACCCATCTTCATACCGTATTCGGCGCCAACCATAGCCTCGCCAACATTGTGAAGCTCATCGGCGTATGCGTAGTTCCCGTCGTTGGTTACGGTGGTGAAGAAGTTTGCGTAAGTGTCAAAACTTCCTGCAAGCTGGTGGGTGTTTCCCCAGTCCACGTATGGTTTCAGTCCGTTGTACCATTTCAGTGCCTCGTCGCAGTTCAGTGTGTTTCCGCCTGTTATTGCAATATCGGCAAATAGTGGATATTCAGTTTTCAGTTTTTGGGCTATCTCTTTGAAACTTGCCATATTTCCCTGTCCCCAGTCGTAGTCTGGCTCGTTGTATGGTGATATAGCCACCACTTTGTGGGCCGGATAGTTGTCCTTCAGCCATTGCACACTTGCATTGATGAGGTTGCACCAGTGGTCTACGTCTGCCACACCGTTGCTCACGTAATAAGGTGCTATGCCGGCTTCCTGATCTTCGTTTAGCACAATGTCTATATCGTTGTCTACTATGTTTATCAGTTTTGTTCTTATGTCCAGGTGTTTTATCTGCTCTGTTGTCAGCTCTGTGTCGTTAATGAGGGCGTATGTCGTCTGGAAGCTGCTGCGCATAATGGATATATTGTCCTTTCCGATGTGGTTTATGCCCTTACGCACGTTTTGCTCGCTGTCCCAAGCCACGTCAAGTCCCCAGCGTATGCCCAGTTTCTTGCCCTGGTCGCTGATAGAGTAGGGGACAAGTGTTGCTCCCTTTGCGTGTGGTGTCAGATATATGCTCGATGACACTCTTGTGTCTTGTGCGGAGGCAGCGGATATGTAGCCTGCGGCGGCAACAGTTATTATAGTTTTTAGTTTCATAATTAGTAAGTTTTTTATTATTTTTAAGCTTCTTTTTTTCTATTTGCCATAAAATATCTGCCTGCTGCCGCTATCAGTGCCAACAGCAATATGGCTATGGCGATATAGGCTGCGGTCTCGGTGTTTTTGACAGTTTTAGGGAAGAAGGCCAGCTCTACCTTGTGTGTGCCGGGCTTGATGTTTATGGCACGCAAAAGATAGTTTACGCGTCCCACCTCAACAGGCTCTCCGTCTACGGTTGCTGTCCATCCGGGGTAGTAGATTTCTGAGAACACCAACACACCACCCTTGTCGGTTGTTACCTCGTAGGCGAGCTTGTTGATATCGTAGGCTGTTATGCGGGCTACAGATTTCTCCCCCTGCTCAGCCGCATTCCCGAGAATGTCTTTATATTTCTCGTCGGCAACAGCCTCGTGGCGCAGGTCTATTTTTCCTATGGCGTCCATTTCCCCGTTGGCATTCTTCACGTAGCTGATTTTGTCAACCAGCCATGCGTTGCCGTAGGTATATGGGTTCTGAATTGGCACGGTCTGTCCGCCTTGCAGCGGCACAATGAAATATTTTGTGTTGAGCATGTTGAGGACGGGGCAAACAGAGTCGCCGTTTACCTTTGTCATGTCGCCGCCGGCGTCGGCAATGGCAGCCATAACCGTCTTCATCTCTGGAGCGATGTGGTAGTCAATCATTTCCTGGTAACGGCGCAGTTTCGCCGGATGGTATCCTCCGATGCTCTTGTGATAGAATGATGTCTCGTTTTCGTTGAATGTGTTTGATGCGAGGTTCAGCACACGGTAGTCTATATCCTTATCCTGTAAAATCTGCTTGTCGGTTTCTGTAATCTGCACAGGGGCGTCCATTATGCTTGCCTCTACGAACATGTCGTCGTGAAGATAGCGTTTGTTTACACTCCACATATCCACAAGACACAACACAGCTATTCCTGCCATCATCCATGTCTCACGGAGTTTCTTGGCCTTGAAAAGCAGCAGCATGAGAGTTCCCGTTGCAATAATGAAGAACGAGCGCCAGCAGTCGGCTGTAAATACCGCCTCACGCATAGAGCGCAGATTTGGCAACAGCTGGCTGAGATATTCCTGCGGAATCTGCTTCAGCGCCTGCATTTCCTGTGACGATATGAAATCGGAGAAGAAAACGCCCGGCATCAGGATGAAGAGCAGACAAAAGCCTGCCGTGAGAGCGAAACTGATATAAACGAATTTCAGTTTTTTGTTCAATATCTCAGGCTCGTCGACAATCTTCTTCAGAGCCATCATTGCCAACAGTGGAATGGTAAACTCGGCAATAACTAGAATTGACGCCACCGTGCGGAACTTGGCGTACATAGGCATATAGTCGAGGAAGAGGTTTGTGAACGGCATGAAGTTGCGTCCCCAAGATAGTAAAACCGACAGAATTGTCGCTGCAAGCAAAGCCCATTTCATAGGGCCTTTCACAATGAACAGGCCTAAAATGAAAAGCATCAGCACGAATGCGCCGACATATACAGGACCGCTTGTGCCAGGCTGTTCGCCCCAATACTGTCCTATCTGCTGATATACAGGCATAAAGTTGGGGTCAGCCTTCTTCATAGCTGTCTCGTTGTTTACCATAGGCTCAGAGGCACCGCCTTTTGCGTTTGGGACAAGTAGAGTCCATGTCTCGTCTATTCCGTAGCTCCATTGGGTTATGTAGTCACGGTCCAGTCCTGAGCTTGTCTGGTTGGCGGAATTCGGCTTCACCAGCTCGCTTTTTCCCCTCATGCTCTCTTTGCTGTATTCCCAAGTGTGGTAGAGATTTGAGATATTTATGCAAATACCTACCGCCGCACCTGCCGCACATACGGCTGCGGCCTTTAGGAACTGTGCCATTTTCTTCTCACGGATGGCAGAGAAAAGATAAGCCAAAATCATGAAGAATATCACGAACAGATAGTAATAAGTCATCTGAACGTGGTTTGCCAGCACCTCAAAAGCCGAGAACAGTGCAGTGAGCACAAATCCCCACAGGTATCTGCCCTTGAAACACAGCACGATGCCCGCAATCATAGGCGGCAGATAGGCAAGAGCCTCCACCTTCCAGTAATGTCCGGCAGCGATAATTATGAAGAAATAAGACGAGAACGCCCATATCACGGAACCCAATACCGCAAGATGTCGGCGGAAGTCGAAAGCGCGGAGCAGAATGTAGAATCCCAACAGGTAGGCAAATACAAACCATACATAGTCTGGAAGCCACAGGTGATAAGCCTTGGTCACGGCTGTCAGCCCCTCTGTGCTCTTGTATGCAGGAGCTGTCTGGTAAGTAGGCATTCCGCAGAATACATTGTTTGCCCAGCGGCTTCTCTCGCCTGTGCGCTGATAATACTCTTTTGTCTCACGTCCAAGACCTTTGCTCGCCTGTGAGTCGTGACGGAACAAAATGCGCCCGTCTATGTCGGCTGGCATGAAATACGCAAAAGCGATAATTGCAAAAAGTGCCACTACGAGCACGTCTGGTAAAAATCTCTTTATATTTTCCATTTTAATAAAAGCCCCCTTGCCCCGGTGGGGGTACATTGTTTAGTGTTTAATGTGCCAATCCCACCCCGCCGGGGGCAGGGGAGGATTATCCTTTGCAAAGATACGGCAAAAAACTGATAAGTCAAACCTTATTGTATTAAAACATTTCGGCAACTCGTTTTTTTTTCATACTTTTGCAGCCGAAAAAGAAAATGGAAGTCTGTAGGGCCGCTATGTGTAGCAGCCGCACGAAGGTACAATCGAATGGCAATCGTTATTTGCGGCCGCTATATATAGCGGCCCTACAGTTCCTAAAAACTGATATGTGATGAGAATTGGAATTATAGTGGCCATGGACAAGGAGCTCAAGCAGCTTATGACGTTGCTTGACGACGTTACGACAGAACGTTGGCACAACAGCGATTTTGTCTGTGGCAAGATAGGCGACAAGGATATCGTGCTGCAGCAGTGCGGCATAGGAAAAGTTAACTCTGCAATAGGAGCCGTTGAGATGATAAACCGTTTTGCCCCCGACCTGGTTGTGTCTTCAGGAGTCGCCGGAGGCGCCGACATCTGCATGTCGCCACTCGATGTTGTTGTGTCAACAGAGTGTGCCTATCATGACGCCTATTGCGGCAGCGAATGCGAATATGGGCAGATTATGGGCATGCCGTCGAGGTTTAAGTCACCGGCAGACCTTGTGGAAAAGGCTATGGGATGCGGGAACGTCACTGCGGGGCTTATTGTCAGCGGCGAGTGGTTTGTAGACTCAAAGCAGAAAATGGCCGAAATACTCGGACATTTCCCTGCGGCAAAGGCGGTAGACATGGAAAGCTGCTCGATAGCCCAGACATGCCACAAATATCATGTGCCGTTCGTGTCGTTCCGCATAATAAGCGACGTGCCGTTGAAAGACGGGAACGCCGCACAATATTTCGACTTCTGGAACCGCATGGCAGAGGGAAGTTTCAACGTAACAAGGAATTTTATAAAAAGTCTGTAAACAGCATTGTAGGGCCGCTATGTATAGCGGCCGCAAGCATGTAGGAAACTACAAATTGCGCCCGTTACAGATAACATCCCTACAACTGCCGCAAGAAATAAAAACATGAAAAAGATACCAAGTTTCACAATCGACCACAACCGCCTGTTGCCGGGCATATATGTCAGTCGTAAAGACAATGTGGGCAACGGCACCGTAACCACATTCGATATCCGAATGAAGGCTCCAAACCGTGAGCCGGCGCTGCATCAGGGCGCATTGCACACCATAGAGCATCTTGCCGCTACTTATCTCAGAAACAACGGGCAGTGGGCTGACCGCATAGTGTATTGGGGACCTATGGGATGTCTTACCGGCAACTACCTCCTTATGAAGGGCGATTTACAGAGCTGTGACATTGTAAACCTCATGATTGAGACTTTCGAGTTCATAGCCTCGTTTGATGGTGACGTGCCGGGAACCGAGCCGCAGGATTGCGGCAACTATCTGCTTCACGATCTGCCAATGGCACGCTATGAGGCCGGGCAATATCTGAAGATACTGAGAAATATAAAGCCTGAAAACCTTAATTATCCGGAGAAAGATTAAATTTATATTTTCCATAATTTGGAGATATTAAATAAAGATTGTATATTTGCTGACGTAAAATAAAACCCTTTTATTATGACATTCGGCAATATACTAAATCAGGTCAGGTCCCGTTTCGCAGTTATGCAGGACATGGAGGACGAGGCTGGCATCGTGGCGCAGATAACAAGCGGCGTCACATTCAAAGGAGCAAACCTATGGGTGCTCATATTCGCTATATTCATAGCCTCACTCGGGCTTAATGTCAACTCTACGGCTGTCATTATCGGCGCCATGCTCATATCACCTCTGATGGGGCCTATCATAGGCATGGGGCTTGCCATGGGCATTAATGATTTTCAGCTGCTGCGCCGTGCGGCAAAGAATTTCGGAATAGCCACCGTTATCAGTATTCTGACGGCTGCGCTGTATTTCCTTATCACTCCGCTTGGCGAGGCGCAGTCTGAGCTTCTTGCGCGCACATCGCCTACTATATATGATGTGCTGATAGCTACATTCGGCGGAGCGGCGGGCATTCTTGCCTTATGCACCAAAGGCAAGGGAAATGTCATTCCCGGTGTGGCCATAGCTACAGCCCTGATGCCGCCTTTGTGTACAGCGGGATACGGATTGGCAACAGGCCATTTCCTGTATTTCCTCGGCGCATTCTATCTGTTTTTCATAAACACAGTCTTTATCAGCCTCTCAACTTACGTCGGAGTGCGCCTCATGCATTTCCACCGTAAGGAGTTCCTTGTGGAAAGCCAGGCCAGGAAGTCCCAGAGAGCCATAATGATTATTGCCGTGCTGACCATAATACCGTCGGTGTTGATGACTGTGAGCATAGTGCGCCGCAGCATCTCTGAAAACAACCTTAACCGTTTTGTCAAGAATGAGCTGTCACAGGCGGGAACGCAGGTTATCTCGAGCAGCTGGGATACCGAGCGCAAGGCGGTTGATGTCGTGGCTGTCGGACGCGAGATTAGCGATTCTGCCATCAGGGTGGCTCAGAAAAACCTTGTGCACTACAATCTTGCCAATTATCGCCTGAATGTCATTCAGGGTGATAAGACAGACAGTGCCTTAATTCTCGGCAAAAGTATGCTGATAAACAGCCGCGATGCGGAAAACCGGCAGAAGATGCTTGAGATGTCGGCAAAGATGAATGAGATGTCGGCACGTCTTGAGCAATACACCCGCCTGGAGCGGATAACTCCAGAGATACAGGCTGAGATGAAAAGCTTGTTCCCGCAGATATCTGCCGTCAGTCTGTCAAGAGTGGTGCAGGCAAGCCGTGACACCGTTGCCCCCCGCCAGTTTGTGGCTGTCATAATCACGGTTGACGCCAAGGCGCATCTTACCGCCAAAGACAGGGAGCGTCTTCATGACTGGCTTCAGACAAGGGTTGAGGCTGACAGCCTCGTCGTTTATTGAGCCCCCCGCTCTTCCCCCGCATACGGCCTTTGGGCTGTGTAGGGCGGCAGAGTGCGACATGATTGCTGTTTGCCGGGATGATATCGGATGGAAGATTTGTTACTTACAGCTCAAACTTGTAGCCGGCCGTAAACATTATGACCTTGTTGCGTGATTTTGGCAGAGGTTTTTTGGCAATGCTCGTCAATCCGAAGTCGTATGTGGCGGCTACAACCACATTTGAGTATTCGTACGATATGGATACGGGAATGGAGAAATCGCACTTGTTGAGAAATTCTGAGCCAAATTCCGTTTCGGATTTTTCTGATGTCGTATCGTATTCCTTCATACCGTTTTTATATTTTTTGAAAGAAGTGCTCTCGGAAGAGAATTTGTTGTCGACAATAAATGCCGCCTGAACTCCTGCTCCAATGGCAAGGTTGCGGGTCACATAGCAGCGCAGCATTAGGGGGATGGTTACGTAGTCGATGTTGTGATGGCAGTCGGAAATGCCCTCGTATTCCGTATACTCGTCAGTCGTGGCCACAGGCACCTCGTAGTCGGCATAGCGGTAGCCCTGTCGCGAATATCCCACGCCAAGCGATACCGCCACGTTGTCTGTTGCCTGATATTGCACGTCGGCACCGAGCACAAGTCCCGCTTTACTTTTGGATTTCACTGCCAGGTCTGAGGCGTCAGGGGCGATGTAAAGCTTGTTGTTCGTCACGTTTGATATGTTGGTTCCAATCTTCGGAATTATCGAAAACGTACCCGTGCGGCTTTGCGCAAAAGTGCTGTTACACAATGTTGCCGCCGTCAGAAATATTGCTGCTGCCAGTGTCCTCATATTTTTTTCGTGTTTTTGTTTAGCTTTATGAATAAACGATTTCTGATATCGGTTTATTGCATGAGGCGGGAAAAAAACAAACACGGCTCCGGTGTGTCTTGCAAGCGGCTTCATTGCCCGTCGAACCCGCTTGCAAGTGCCAATGAACCCGCTTGCGTTTTTCAGCCCCTTTTCTTTATGCTGTTCATGTTTTTATGACGGGCACAAACTTGCTTCGCTTTTTTTATTTCTTTTTTTCTCCATGCCTCATCCTCATTTTCTCCGTTTTCTCTTCTTTTTGTCGTTTTTTTATATTAATTTTGTGGCCTGCACGGTATGTTTTAATTTTAGGCAATGACGACGAGGGCGTTTTACTTAGCGGTGATGGCCGCCTGTGTGGTGATGATGGTTGCCGCATGCATGGTGAGTGTATGCCGCTCCATGGTGTGAATATTTCAAGAAAGAACACGAAACAACGATAATGCAGGAAACTGAGAACAACAACAATATTGGAACGAAGGCGCCGCGTACCATTATAAGAGTGGGAAACAGGGCGCTGGCGTTTGCCGTGGCTGACGAGCGGCAAGATACCAAGGTGGCTTTTGAGCCGTATATAGTGAAAAGCGGAGTCTCGAAGGCTGCAAATCTGCGTCAGGCTTTCAAGACAAGTCCAATTCTGCTGGCAAAGAGCGACAGGGCGATGGTGACGGTAGACGCAAAGACCATGATAGTGCCGGCAAGTGAGTTTGACAAGACACAGAAAGAGGTGCTGTACAGCCATTGTTTTACTTCGACAGAGGGCGAGACCGTTATGGCGTGTATGTTGCCCGATTTCGACGCTGTGGCAATTTTTGGCATGAACAGCGACTTGAAACTTGTTGTCGACGACCATTTCTCAGATACACGTTTTGTTCCGTTGATGATGCCTGTTTGGACGTATCTTTACAACAGAAGTCAGGCTGGAGGAAAACGGAAACTGTATGGATATTTTCACGATGGCAGGCTCGACGTGGTGAGTTTCGACAAGAGCAGGCTGAAATTCAGCAACCAGTTTGATGCCCAGTATTCGCGCGACGCCGCTTACTTTATGCTCTATGCATGGAGGCAGCTCGGGATGGATGCTGTGGACGACGAGATGTTTCTGTGTGGCGACATTCCTGACAGGGAATGGCTGCTGGAGGCAATGAGAAACTACGTGCAGAAAGTGTTCGTGGTAAATGTGGCTGCCGACTTCAACAGGTCGCCTATAACCCGCATGCCGGGTATGCCCTTGGATATGATGTTGATGTATTTGTAAATATTATGCGAATAATTACAGGAAAATATAAGGGACGCCATTTCGATATTCCGCGTTCGTTCAAGGCGCGTCCGACTACGGATTTTGCCAAGGAGAATATCTTTAACGTGCTTACAGGGCTTGTTGATTTGGACGGTGCTGTTGCGCTGGATCTTTTTTCAGGTACGGGCAGCATATCGCTTGAGCTTGTCTCGCGTGGATGCTCGTCGGTGATAAGTGTTGAGGCCGACCGCGACCATGCAGCCTTTATCAGGCAGTGTATGGGGAAAATCGGAGCCGAGAACAATGTATTGATACGTGGCGATGTTTTTAGATTTCTAAAATCATGCCACCAGAAGTTTGATTTCATCTTTGCCGACCCTCCATACGCTCTCGAAAACATTGAGGATATACCCGGCATTATATTCTCTAAGCAGTTGCTGAAGGAAGACGGCATACTGGTGTTTGAGCACGGAAAGAAAAATGATTTTTCCGCACATCCGAAATTCATAGACCATAGAAGTTACGGAAGCGTGAACTTCTCGATATTTAGAGAATCGGATTTGTAGGGCCGCTATGTATAGCGGCCGCAAACAATCTGACACATACAACAATTACCTTTTCCACTTGCGGCCGCTATTAATAGCGGCCCTACAGTATGCTACAATAACGGACTCAGAAGACGCAACAGCGACACCCACAGACGGGTGAGGAACTTTTTGGCTGCCTGTAGTTTCCTGTCGCGGCCGCTACATGTTGCGGCCCTACGGCTATTTGCGTCAGTCAGCTCCACGCATTCCTTAAGGTCGGCAAGAAACAGTTCTTTCATGCGCAATGCCATGTTGCGCTGATAGAAGAATATGTTGGACTCGAAGTTGTTCTCGAAGCTTCGGAAGTCGATGTTTGTAGAGCCGCATGTGGAGACGATGTCGTCAGAGACCATCATTTTCGTATGATTGAACCCGGCCTTATAAAGATACACTTTTACCCCAGACTCCATGGCCTCGGCAAGGTATGAGCGGCTTGCCCAATCCACAATCTTGGAATCGCTGCGCATGGGTATCATCAGCCTCACGTCGACTCCTGTCTGCGAGGCCGTGCGCATGGCAAACAGCACAGGCTCGGTAGGCAGAAAATACGGAGACTCTAAATATACATATTTTGTGGCTTTCAGCAACACCATTACGTAGCCTTGCATTATTTCGGGCCACTGGGCTATTGGGCTGCTCGTGACGACTTGCGCCAGACAGTCGTTAGAGATGTTGCCTGTTGGAGTGGGGTAGTATTTGCGGTCGGTGATGAGTGTGCGGTCTACGAAATACCAGTCTACAAGAAATGCGCGCTGAATGGCATATATGCCGCCTCCCTTTATCTTCAGGTGTGTGTCACGCCACGGCGTGTCTCCTTTGCCTTTTATGTATCTTATGGCTATGTTCATGCCGCCTATGAAACCTGTGCGGCCGTCTATTATGCACAGTTTACGGTGGTTGCGGTAGTTGACCTTGCTTGTGAAAGCCGGAAATTTCACAGGCATGAAGGCATGCACGTCGATGCCCTCTGAGCGCATTCGCTCATAAAATGCGTTGCGTACATTCCAGTTTCCCACATCGTCATAGATAACCCTAACCTCCACGCCTTGCCGTGCCTTGTCTATCAGTACGTCGGCTACAAGATTGCCTAAAGGGTCGTCTTCAAAAATATATGATTCTAAATGGATATGGCTCTCCGCCTTTCCCAATTCGGCAAGAAACGTAGCGAAAAAAGTGTAGCCCGAGGTGAGAATTTCCACATCGTTGTCCTTGAAAGGCAATGCCATGCTCTGATTGTAGAAAAGACTTATCATCTGCTGGCATTCCTTCGGATATTCCAAATCTTTTTGTTCCACAAACTCAAGCATCGACCGTTTTGTCAGCTGGTCTATGCTGTGACGGCTGATGAGCTTTTCCTTGCGTGTGTTTTGTCCGAAGAAGAAATATAGCACTATGCCCGCCATTGGCAGAAACGACAACACCATCAGCCACGCCAGCGTTTTTGCAGGCTGGCGGTTGTCCATCAGAACCTTGAGCATCGCAATTGCGATGGTTAAGGTGTAGACAAGCAGTAGTAGCCAGTGGATGTATATCATTGTTGTTCTATTTAAAACCTGTCAGTTTGTGGGTCTGCAGCGACAAGCGCCATGCGGGATTGTCCTTGATGAAGTCTATGCAGCGGCTGATGATGGTGGCGTTTAGCTCAGCGTCTCCCGTGTCGCATGGTTGTACATACCTATATGTCGCGTTTATGTCGTCGGGCAATGCCAATATGCCATTTTCGCCAAAAATGCATTTCAGCTCATTGCACTTGTTCACAGCAGTTTTCCCTTTTGGCGAAATTGTCAGCCAGTCGAGGTTCTCGGGTGGAGGCATGGTGCCGTTGGATTCCATGGCAACGAAGCCGAAACCTTCAGAATGCAAGGCATCTATGAGAGCGGCGTCAGCCTGTAGTGTTGGCTCCCCGCCTGTAAGTACAATCATAGGCATGGCGTTTGGGTTGCCTGTGAGGTCTCGTGCGGTGGCTGTAATTTCTGATGCTGTCATCTCTGTGTAGCTTTCGAAATCGGTGTCGCAGAAAGGACATTTTAAGTTGCACCCCGAGAACCTTATGAATACAGCAGCTCTGCCTGCGTTGTGGCCTTCGCCTTGTAGAGAGTAGAATATTTCGTTGATGCGAAATGTTTTCATAAAACATACTTTTTATTCAACTTCATACATCGCAATATTTCCCTCGCTTTCCTGAACCGTGGCTTTGTAGCAGCTGGGAATTTGCCGGGTTATCCAGCAGGCTATGTTTTCTGCCGTGGGGTTGAATGGCAGCACCTCGTTGAGGTTCGCATGGTCGAGCACGTCGTGTATGCGCCGTTTAATCTCAGTGAAGTCTATCACCATGCCGTCGGCATTCAGTTTCTCTGCCTTGCAATAAACGGTTATAATCCAGTTGTGCCCATGCAGATTGCTGCATTTGCTGTCGTATGACAGATTTAGGCGGTGGCTCGCCGATATCTCAAAAGTTTTTTGTATGTAGTACATTTTTTATTGAAGCCCCCCTGCCCCCCGGAGGAGGGTGGTAGGCAATGTTTATTTATTATTTTATATTGATTCTCAATTTTACATCCCCCCACTGGGGGGGAAGGGGGGCTACACCATCACATTGCTGCCAAGCTGTTTGGCGAGGTTGTTTCTTATTTCCTGCATCTGCTTGTATTCTTGCATCAGCTGCCGCATTTTGTCACGGTCTGTCGCGCTTGCCGCTATTTGCTGTTGCAGGTCTTTCAGATGTTGCTCAACATAGTCCATTCTGAAATCTAAAAGCAGGTGTGTTGTCTGTCTTAGCATTGACTCTGTTTTTGTCTCGGCCTGTCTCAGCTTTTCTTCTTCTGAAAGGTCTGTCTGTGCATTGGCTTTTTCTGTCAGATGGTATTGGTCCTCGCTCATGGCTGTGGCTATACGTGAGATGTCAATGTTCTGATGATGTACGAAATATCTCATGGCATTGAAGTCACCTTGGGCAGACTGCTCTACGGCCTCGGCAAGCATGGTGTTGAACAGGTCGTTTTTGAACATCAAGTTGTCGGCGCTGAGATTGTAGTAAATATATTGCGCAATGTTTACGTCAACAGTCGAGCCGTCATCAGTCTCAACATCTCTCATAACAATATGCTCGCCATGCCTCACCATCATCTGAATGAGCATCCATTCCACCTTGCCGATTTGACTTTTCATAGCCTCGGCACTGGTGTTTGTCTGAACATTTGCTGTCTCCCGTACGGGAACCTGGCTTCCTGGCTGCTGATTGTTGTTGGACCTGTTCTGACTTTGTTCCTGACGGTCACGGATAAACTTGTTCATCTGGTTTATCAGAGTGTTCTCGCTTATCATAAGCCTCTGGGCACAGGCGTGAATATAGGTGTCGCGCAATATCTGATTAGGTATTAGCGATATGCTGTTCACTATAGAGCCAATGCCCTCTGCGCGTTTCTGCGGGTCGCTCTCGCCCTCAAGAAGCATCCGTGTCTTGAACTCAATGAAATCGGCCTGATGCTCGGCTATGTATGCCTTGAATTGTTCGGCGGTGTGTTTACGCGCAAAACTGTCTGGGTCGTCGTTGTCTGGCAAAAGCAGGACTTTAAGGTTCATGCCCTCAGAGAGCAGCATGTCGGTACCGCGCATGGCGGCATGGATGCCTGCTGCGTCACCATCGTAGAGCAAAACGATGTTGGAGGTAAAACGGTGAAGGGTGTGTATCTGATGTACGGACAATGCCGTGCCCGAGTTTGCGACAACATTCTCTATTCCGCACTGGTGGAGCGAGAGCACATCGGTATATCCCTCAACCATATATACGCAATCTTCCTTGGCTATGGCTTTTTTGCCCTGGTATATTCCATACAGCTCACGGTCTTTGTGGTATATGTCGGAGTCGGGAGAGTTGACGTATTTCTGCTGCACGCCCTTTGTCGCGGCATCGAGTTTTCTGCCTCCGAAGGCGACAATTTTTCCGCTTACGCCAATCCAGGGGAATATAACTCTTCCCGCAAAGCGGTCAATAATCTCCTGATGGTCGTTCTTGTAGCAGAGTCCTACTTTCAGCAGATAGTCGGTGTTGTATTTCTCTTTCTCGGCATTGGCTGCGAGTTCAAAGCGGTCGTTGATGTCGAAGCCAAGTCTGAATTTCCTGATTATGTCATCTCTAAAGCCCCGCTGTCTGAAATATTGCAGTCCTATGGCCATTCCGTCGGGATGCTCGTGGAGAGTCTTCTCGAAATAGTCGGCAGCCCATTCGTTGATGATGAACATCGATTCTCTGGCGGTCTGCTCTGCTTTCTCCTCTGCGGTCAGCTCTTTTTCTTTTATTTCAATATGGTATTTGTTAGCCAGCCAACGAAGTGCCTCGGGATATGTCATCTGCTCGTGCTCCATGATGAAGCTGATGGGTGTGCCGCCTTTGCCACAGCCGAAGCAGTGGCAGATGCCACGCGATGGAGACACCATGAACGACGGTGTCTTCTCGTTGTGGAAAGGGCACAGGCCTTTATAGTTTGCTCCCGACTTTTTCAGTGTGACAAACTCTGAGACAACATCCACGATGTTGGCTGCGTCTTTTATGCGTTCTACTGTTTGCTGGTCTATCATTTTTTTAAGGTTTCAGCCAATTTGCTGCCTATCTGACGCAGACCCCTGGCTATGCTCTTGGCATTCATCTGGGCACCTGTGAGCGAGGTGTGGGTATGATCTTTTTTGAAATATTTGTCAGCGGCTTTCTTGCTTTTCTTCTCGTCTTTGCTTGCAAACTTCTTGTCGAGGAAGTCGGCAGATATGTTATGAAGGTCAACAAAGTCAACTCCTGTCTCGTCAACTATCTCCCTATACCATTTGCCATACGAATTGTTTCTGCGCTCAATCTTTCCTCCTGGCCACTCGTTGCGTGGAGTGAGCGATACGAGGATTGGGGTCGCACCCTTCTCACGGGTGTCGTCAATCATTTTTTTCAGATACCATCCGAAGCTATAGACAACCTCAAATCTGCCGTCTTTCTCCATTTTGTAAACATGGCATGTGTCTTTTGTGCCGGGTATAACGCCTCTTTCCTTTTTATCGTTAATAGGGCAGATGTCATTGTGTCCGAACTGCAGCAGTACGAAGTCGCCGGGCTGTAGCGAGTTGTATATTTTCTCCCATCGTCCCTCTCGTATGTAGCTTCTTGTGCTGCGTCCTGCCATAGCCTCGTTAACCCAAGTAACTTTTGACTCGTCGAAGATGATTCCTGCCTGTGAGCCCCAGCCCCACATGTCGTCCTTGTCCTTGTCTTTGTTCTTTACGGTGGAGTCGCCGGTGATGAAAACAACGGGCTTGCTTTTCTCTCTCTTTACATTTACTGTAGGCAGAGCCACTCCAACCATCATCTGTTGCAGAGGCTTGAGGTCCGGATTGTTGCTCATTGCAATACCCTCGGCGGCAGAGCGTGCGTTTATCCCAGGATGGTCTTAGCTGGTGTGTATGTGGTCGCCAAAGAAATGGTATTTTTCTTTCCATTTGCTGTAGCTGTCGAGTTTGGCGCCAGAGATTTCGTTTAGGTCTACGAATGGCACACCTTCTTGAGCAGCCACGTATGCCGCCCATTCTGATTGTGGCTTTCTGATAATCTTTCCTGTTTTCTCGTCGTATGCGTCGCGTGGCGTAAGCGACATCAATATGGGGTGCGCTCCCTTCTCACGGCATTCTGAAATATATTTTCTCAGATATCCGCCATACGAGTATACGGTTTCCTTCTCGCCGGTCTCTTTTATGGTTACGCATATTGAGTCGTTGCCCACGCCGGGTATCACGGCTCTTGCCCTTCCCTCGTCGTAAGGCCCGTTGTCGTTGTGCCCGATGGAGATTATAACCCAGTCGCCAGGCTTAAGGGCTGTCCTGACCATTGGCCACAGCTTTGTATAGAAAGTTCTGGTGCTCATACCTCCGAGAGCTTGGTTCTCAACACTTATCTTGTTGCCGTTGAAATATTTGTTTGCATAATATCCCCATCCCCATTGTCCGTTTGAACCGTCACCCTTAGTGCCGTTGCGCATTGTCGAGTTGCCAATAAGGAACAGTACCGGGTTGTTTCCTTTCCTTGTAGTTCCCGGCTCTGGCCTCGACATCAGAGCCTTGGCTATGGAGTCTGGTGTGTTGTCAACTACTTTGTTTACGTCTTCCACAGGTGTCGGCAGATTGTCAAACTCTTGTGCCCAGCCTGCTGTGAAAGTAGCTGTGGCAATTGCAATAGCAGATAGTATTCTTTTCATAGTTTTGTGGTAGTATATTTGTAATAATGTGCAAACTTACACATTTTTTTTCAAACATACTTCTTTTATGACGAAAAACACTGCACAAACATTCTCTTTTGCGCACATTATTATCCTTTTTGTGCATTTTATTTGGTTCGAAAGTAAAAAACTCGTAAATTTGCACGCATTAAAAACCAGAATATTACAAAGATATTATAAACAATAATTAGAAATGAGTTTAAAAATTGTAGTACTTGCCAAGCAGGTACCCGACACACGCAACGTGGGCAAAGACGCTATGACTGCCGAAGGAACAGTCAACCGCGCCGCTCTGCCCGCTATCTTCAATCCTGAAGATCTAAACGCTCTTGAGCAGGCTTTGCGCCTTAAAGAGCAAAATCCTGGCTCTACAGTGGGCATTCTTACCATGGGACCTCCCCGTGCAGCCGAGATTATCCGTCAGGGACTTTACCGTGGTGCAGACACAGGATGGTTGCTGACCGACAGACTTTTCGCCGGCGCCGACACTCTTGCCACTTCTTATGCCCTTGCCACTGCTATCAAAAAGATTGGCAATGTGGATGTTGTAATCGGTGGCCGTCAGGCTATTGATGGCGATACTGCTCAGGTTGGGCCACAGGTGGCACAGAAATTGGGACTTAATCAGGTTACATACGCTGAGAACATCGAGAAGTGTGAGAATGGCAAACTCACTATCCGACGCCTTATCGACGGTGGTGCAGAGACTGTTGAGGCTCCTATGCCTGTTGTCGTAACTGTAAATGGAAGTGCGGCTCCATGCCGTCCGTGCAATGTAAAGCTTGTTATGAAATACAAGCGTGCCACGGCTCCTTTGGAGCGCACAGATGATATGCCATATAAGGAACTTTATGACGAGCGTCCGTATCTGACTCTTACACAATGGTCTGTGGCTGACGTAGATGGTGATCCTCAGCAGTGTGGCCTTAGCGGTTCGCCAACAAAGGTGAAGGCTGTGAAAAATATTGTATTCCAGGCAAAAGAGTGCAAGAGCATAAATGGCTGCGACTGTGACATTGAGGAACTTGTAAAGGATTTGTTGAACGAGAAAATCATTGGCTAATTAGATATGAATAACGTTTTTGTATATTGTGAAATTGAGGGCACCGCAGTGCAGGAAGTTTCACAGGAACTTTTGACAAAGGGCCGCAAGTTGGCCAATGAGCTTGGTGTTGAGCTTCATGCCATAGTAGCAGGCACGGGCATCAAGGGTAAGGTAGAGGACCAGATTTTGCCTTACGGTGTTGACAAACTATTCGTTTTCGACGGAGATGGCCTCTTCCCCTACACGTCTGCTCCGCATACAGACATTCTCGTAAACCTTTTCAAGGAAGAGAAACCGCAGATTTGTCTTATGGGTGCTACTGTTATAGGCCGTGACCTCGGCCCGCGTGTCTCATCATCGCTGACCAGCGGTCTCACTGCCGACTGTACAGAGCTTGAGATTGGCCCGTATGAGGACAAGAAGAACAATAAGACATACGAGAACCTTCTTTATCAGATTCGTCCAGCTTTCGGTGGTAACATAGTTGCGACAATCGTAAATCCTGACCATCGTCCACAGATGGCTACTGTACGCTCTGGCGTTATGCAGAAGGCTGTCTATGAAGGAGAGGCTAAAGGTGAGATTGTTTATCCGGAGGTAGACAAATATGTGTCGGCCGAGGCGTATGCGGTTAGAGTGCTGGACCATCATGTAGAGGCCGCCAAGCACAATCTGAAGGGGGCGCCAATTGTTGTTGCCGGAGGCTATGGCGTAGGGTCAAAGGAAGGTTTCGACCAGTTGTTCCAGTTGGCTAAGGTTCTTCACGGTGAAGTTGGCGGCTCACGTGCGGCTGTCGACGCAGGCTGGATAGACCATGACCGTCAGATTGGTCAGACTGGTGTAACCGTTCATCCCAAGGTATATATTGCCTGTGGTATCAGCGGCCAGATTCAGCACATCGCCGGTATGCAGGATTCCGGCATCATAATCTCTGTAAACAACGATCCGGATGCTCCTATCAATAAGATTGCCGACTATGTTATCGTTGGCACTGTTGACGAGGTGGTACCGAAGTTGATTAAGTATTATAAGCAGAATAATAAGTAGAATTTTTGGAGTTAAGGAGTTAAGGAGTTAAGCCAAATGTTGTACAATTGAGTATAGAGCTAAGCTCGCTTAATCTATATCGGGAGCAGACAACATTATTAAAATTTGGCGCTACTTACTTTTGACTCCGATTCATAATAGCATAAGACAATGGCAGCGACAAGCACGTTTAAGGATATCTTCGTATGGCAGAAAGCTCATCAATTTGTTGTCAATGTTTATAAATTGACACAGTCGTTCCCTGATTATGAGCGATTTGGGTTGTCATCGCAGTTTCAGCGTGCTGCAGTTTCAATACCGGCAAATATTGCGGAGGGCTATAAAAGATTATCTACAAAAGATAAACTGCACTTTTTGAATATTGCCCAAGGCAGCCTTGAGGAATGTCGCTATTATATTCTTTTGACAAAGGATTTGGGATATATCAGTACAGAATCGTATGAATATATGGACAAGGCGATTGGGGAAGTAAGCAAATTGCTGAATGCATATTGTAAAGGAATGAGGGAAAACAATTTCGGCACACAGTTGTAAATGTGTATAAGCTATAAAACAGATGGCTTAACTCCTTAACTCCTTAACTCCTTTTAACTCCTTCAAAAACAGAAAAACAATGGCAAATTACTATACAGACCATCCAGAGTTTGAGTTCTATCTCAACCACCCTGAGATGAAGCGCATCGTAGAGCTTAAAGAGCGTGGATATGCTGATAAAGACGTGTATGCAGACGCTCCAGTTGACTTCGGCGATGCTATCGAGAACTATAAGCGTATGCTTGAGATAACAGGCGATATTGCTGCCAATATCATAGAGCCTAATGCCGAGGATGTAGACCTTGAGGGACCGCATCTTGTTGACGGCCGCATGGTGTATGCGTCAAAGACTTTTGAGAATCTTGACGCTACCCGCAAGGCAGGCCTCTGGGGTATCTCAATGCCCCGTCGTTATGGCGGTCTCAACATGCCAATCACTCCTTATTCCATGGCCTCGGAGATTGTTTCGGCCGCCGATGCCGGTTTCCAGAACATCTGGTCGCTGCAGGATTGTATAGAGACTCTTTATGAGTTTGGCGACGAGGAGCAGCGCAAGAAGTATATTCCACGCGTATGTGCCGGAGAGACCATGTCTATGGACCTCACCGAGCCTGATGCCGGCTCTGACCTTCAGCGTGTAATGCTCAAGGCAAGCTATGACGAGGAGAACAAGTGCTGGCGTCTGAATGGTGTGAAGCGTTTCATCACCAATGGTGATTCTGACATTCACCTCGTTCTTGCACGTTCTGAGGAAGGCACACACGACGGACGCGGCCTCTCAATGTTCATCTACGACAAGCGTGACGGCGGCGTAACCGTACGCCACATCGAGCATAAGCTCGGTATTCACGGCTCACCAACTTGCGAGCTTGTGTATAAAAACGCTAAGTGTGAGCTTTGCGGCAACACACGTCTTGGACTTATCAAGTATGTGATGGCTTTGATGAACGGTGCGCGTCTGGGCATTGCGGCACAGTCGGTAGGTGTCAGTCAGGCTGCCTACAACGAGGGGCTTGCCTACGCAAAGGAGCGCCGCCAGTTCGACACAGCCATCATCGATTTCCCAGCTGTTTACGATATGCTGTCACGCATGAAGGCCAAGCTCGACGCTGGCCGCGCAATTCTTTATCAGACTGCCCGCTATGTGGATATCTACAAGGCTCTCGACGATATTGCGCGTGAGCGCAAACTTACCCCGGAGGAGCGTGCGGAGCAGAAAAAATATACCCGCCTCGCCGATGCCTTCACACCGCTTGCAAAGGGTATGAACTCTGAATATGCCAACCAGAACGCTTACGATGCCATTCAGATACATGGTGGCTCTGGTTTCATCATGGAGTACAAGAGCCAGCGTCTCTACCGCGACGCCCGTATTTTCTCTATCTACGAAGGTACCACTCAGCTGCAGGTCGTAGCCGCTATCCGCTACATTACCAACGGCACCTATCTCTCTATAATGAAAGAGATGATGGAGCGTCCAATCTGCGACTGTGCCGCACCTATGCGTGAGCGCATTGCCAAGCTCATAGCTCTTTACGAGGATGCTCTCAACTATGTTAAGGAGCAGGGCAACCAGGAGGTGCAGGATTTCCTCGCACGCCGCCTCTACGAGATGACAGCCGACATCATCATGTCTATCCTCTTGCTCGAGGATGCCACACGTGCTCCAGAGCTGTTCAAGAAGAGCATCAATGTCTATCTGCGTCATGCCGAGGCAGAGTGCACCGCACACCACGCTTATATAAAGGCATTCACAGCTGAAGACCTTGACAACTTTCGTGCCTCAGAGAAGGTTGCTGAATAAGCAGGAAATATAATTTAAGCCCCACCGCCAGAATCTCGTCATTTTAGATAAGCTGGTGGTGGGGCTTTTTTATGCCAGAAAAAAGTATGTCCACATAAAAGGCAAAGTATGTGGACATAAATCGGCTTTTATGTGGACATACTTTGCCAAGTATTTTGAGAGACTATTTTTGAGTTTGTTTCTTTCAGAATTTCCACCTAAGTTGTAAATCTATGTCTGTCACTGTGCTGCTGTCAATTTCCTGCAGTCCTGAGCCGATTTTGTCTCGGTCGAAATAGTGCGTTGTTCCAATCTTGCCAATAATCATCAGTGAGGAAGATATGTCAGCACGGCAAACCAAAGAGCCTCTTATGCCGTGGCCGTAGAGCATGGGGAAAGAGAGTGTGTAGAGTGTGGAGCGCTCGTAGGCATATACACGCGCATCGTAGTTTTCTGTGTTGAAGTATGCGGCATTTGCGTATATTTTCCATTTGCTCAGTTTTATGCCCGCCTGCTGCCCTATCATCATACCGCAGCTTGTTGTGCCGTTGTCGTAAACTGATGCGTCGGCTTGAGTCCGCAGATATAGCAACGGGCCGTTGGATGTATATGAAAGTCTGAGACGGTGTCTCGTGAGCCTCTCCATGTTGTGGGTGGCAGAATTGTCATGGTTCCATGTTTTCAGCCTATATCGTGCTGTGATGCTTGTGTTGCCCTTTGTCCATGTTGCCGAGTGCTGGGTGTCGAATGTCCGTGTGGAGCCTGTGGCCAGATATCGTGGCCAAGGCGAATATGCATAGTCGGCATAGTGCGATGTCGACAGCCGTCGTGACAGCTTGGTGTTGGCGCCGAGGTATATGCCGCTCTCGTTTTGCACCGAGCCGTTTTCAGAGAAACTGGATCCCATGAGGGAATGATATTTGTAGGAATAGAAACGCTGTATGGCAACCACTGATATGCGTGAGCTCAACATGGCGCTTACGGTGTTGATGGTTGCCATGCCGCCATTGTCGCATGTCGCCACCTCGCCGCTTACGGTCAGCCGCCGGCTTATGTAGCCGTAGTCGGCTCCAATGTTCCAAAACTGTTGTCCCCATGGAGCGATGCGCCTGTATATCCTCGATGTGTCTGGGTGCAGAGGCTTGTCAAACGAGGTGTAATAGCCTGTTGCTCCAAAGTGGAAACCTCCGGAGCGATAGTTCACATTTCCTCCCATGACAGTTTGCCTGGCATTTCTTCGCCTCAGCATCTCGCTTGCCGTGCGGTGGTAGCCTGTACGAAGTATTGTTGTAATGCTGTTGTCCCCATCGTTCAGTGTGGCATCTATTTTCCGGTAAGATGCAAAAGCCGTGATGTCAATGTTTTTGCTCAGCCCGACGGTTATTCCTCCGCCCTGCATATAGTTTGCCTCCATGCGCGACGAGTGTGCGAATAGTCCGCGCGAGGTTCGTCCCAGCGATGCCAAAGCTCCCTGCTTGCCCATTGAGAACGAATTGTTCATAACAAGTCCCAGTCCGAACCTTGCACGGTATCTGCCTAAGGCGATGGTTTTTATGGCTCCAAGGTTTCGGACAAGTACGTATGGCGACACGTAGTCATAGCCCCATTTGTTGCGTCCTGCGAAAAACGGCTCGCCTGCGTCCTGCGATGCCACTATGCCGGCCTTTACCCATTTCCCGCAGGTGTACTGGTACCTTATCCAGTGCTTGTATTGATACCCGAGATACCCCCATTTGTCACCCTCGCGCTCGTTGAGCGGTATGTGGCCAGTGGCGACAATCTCGTTGTGTCCGTATTTTGAGAGATAATCGGGAGACGGGAACCGTTTTTTCTCGGTTTCCTGGCCGATGTAGGTGCAGAGCAGGAGCAGCTGGCGTGTGTTGTAGTCGATGGATGGAATCATCATAAACTCGCTTGCCGACTTCATCGGGCCGTAGCGGTACAGATATTCTCTGATATCCATAACCTGCTGTCCGCTAAGGAAAGGCAGCCTCAAGAGGTCTTCGTCCGATGCGCTGTTAATGTCAATCTTGTTCTCTGCAAACTCGCTCAGCTCGTCGTATGACAGCTGCCAGTTTTCCGATTCAGCCTCTCCTGCGTCCTCGAGTGTCTGGTAAGTGTCTTCCCAATCCGGATCTGTAGTTTGCGCCTGCAAACCTGCATTCCACAGCAAAAAGGCTGCAATAAGTATATATGTCGCTATCTTTATCTGCCCCATAACAAATGCAAACTTAGCATAAATGAATGGAAAAACCAAATGTTTGTGGGTAGAAAATGTCGGATAGTTTTGCCAAAAGCGGGAAAATATGTAATTTTGCAGCTATGCTGAACAATATAACTCAATATATACGGGTCATTCTGCTGATAGCAATATCATTTGCCTACACGCCTGTGGCAGCTCAGGTGACGGCGGAGACTATGAGACCAGAGGACAGGGAGGTTGATATGGACAATCCGACCTTCGTTCCGATGGTCAGGACGGGGCGTGTGCTTGTGGGCGGCGACTCCATTCAGTATGTTGAGCTGAACAATGTTTATGTTTACCCTAAGCCCGTTTTCAAAAAAAAGAGGCAGAGGGCTGCCTCCAATAGGCTGGTTTATAATATAAAAAAAGTGTTGCCAATAGCCAAGGAGGTGAACAAGATTATCGTGGAGACTTACGAGTATCTTGAGACACTGCCCAATAAGAAGGCTAAGGACGCACACATGAAACTTGTGGAGGAGAACATAAAGAAGGAGTATACGCCACGAATGAAGAAACTGACCTACTCGCAGGGAAAATTGCTCATAAAGCTTGTTTACCGCGAGTGCAACAGCAGCTCGTACAATCTTATCCAGGCTTTCCTCGGACCGATAAAGGCAGGCTTTTATCAGGCGTTCGCCTGGATGTTCGGAGCAAGTCTGAAGAAAGACTATGACCCTAACGGAATAGACCGCCTGACGGAGAGAGTGGTGCTGCAGGTAGAGTCGGGGCAGATTTAAGTGAAGAGTGAAGAACGAAGAGTGAAGAGTGAAGAACGAAGAGTGAAGAACGAAGAGTGAAGAGTGAAGAATGAAGAGTGAAGAACGAAGAGTTAAGTACCAAAAATGCAAATGGATTCTTCACTCTTCACTCTTCATTCTTCACTTTAATTTTTGCAACTTGTTTGCAAAATAAACTTCGTACCTTTGCGCCTGGAATTTAAAACACAACAGAAAATGGAATTTTTATCAGCATTGATAAACATGCTTGCCGAGATGGCTCCTTACTTGCTTTTCGGCTTTTTGGTGGCAGGAATGCTTTATGCGTTTGTGCCAAGTAGTTTCTACCGTAACCATCTGTCACGCCCGGGGTTTGTGTCCGTTATGAAGGCTGCGTTGATTGGTGTGCCGTTGCCGCTGTGCTCGTGTGGTGTCTTGCCTACGGCTGTGTCGTTGCGCCGCAACGGTGCGTCTCGCGGAGCCGCTACATCTTTTCTTATAGCAACTCCGCAGACAGGACTCGACTCCATAGCCGCGACATTCTCGCTTTTGGGTCCGGCCTTTGCCGTCATACGTCCTGTTGCGGCGCTTCTCACCGCTTTTATCGGCGGAATGCTTGTCGACCATGAGGACAAGGTGTGTGGCCAGGATTGTGAAAAAGAAGTTGACACTATAGAGGCTCCTGTAGCTCATGGCTTTTGGCGCAGATTGCGTGACGCCTTACGCTACGGCTTTGTCGACATGATACAGAATATTGGCAAATGGCTCGTTATAGGTCTTGTGATAGCTGCGGCCATAACCGTATTTGTGCCCGATGGCTTCTTCACCATTTTTGCCGAGTATCCGCTGCTGTCCATGATAGCCGTTGTGATAGTGGCCGTGCCAATGTATGTATGCTCGACGGGCTCTATTCCGATAGCGCTCTCACTGATGTTGAAAGGGTTGAGCCCGGGAGCGGCTTTTGTTCTTCTTATGGCCGGACCGGCCGCTAACTTCGCGTCAGTCATCATTGTAGGCAAATCGCTTGGCAAACGGGCGGCGGCAACATATCTCGGTACAATCGTCGTTGGTGCCATTCTGATAGGAACGGGCATAGACTATCTTATGCCACGTGACTGGTTTACTATGCCTTTGGTTGCCCGCAGCTCAAACAGCTGCCTGCATATAGGGCTGTTTTCCGGCATCTGCTCTGTGGTGCTCATTGCGTTGCTCATAAACGCCTTGATAAAAAAATATACTTCAAACAGGGCTGAGATTATGGAGAACGGACAGATTACTGTAATCGTTAAAGGCATGTCGTGCGGACACTGCAAGGCTATGGTCGAGAAAAGCCTCGCTAAGCTCGACGGCGTTAAGGCTGTGGCTGTTGACCTCGCCTCGGGTGAGACAAAGATACAGGGCTCGCCTGATATGGATGAAGTCCGTAAGGTTGTTGAGGACTTGGGATTTACGGTCTCATAAAAATAAGCCTTACCCCCTGTCAAAAAGAGAGGGGGTGAGATGTCTTAAAGTAATTCGCTAAAAAAACAGATGCCAAATATGAACAATAATGGTGATTGCTCCCATTCCTTTTGTGGAGGGAGTGGGGACGAGGTTGTTATTCTTGAGTCAAGGGGTATAAAGCCCACAGCCAACCGCATTCTCGTTATGCGGGAGCTGATGAGGGCTATGCGCCCCGTGAGCCTTGCAGATTTGGAAATCTCGTCGGGATTCTCAATGGACAAGGCAAGCATATTCCGTGTCTTGGAGCTTTTCGCCCAACACAATGTGGTGCACGTTATAGAGGACGGCAGCCGCTCGCTGAAATACGAGCTGTGTCATAGCCGCGGGCATCATACAATAGCCGACCAGCATGTTCACTTTTATTGTGAGCGGTGCAAGAGAACATTTTGTTTTGAGGATGTTCCCGTGCCAATGGTCGGTGTGCCCGACGGCTTTAGTCCCCGTGCTGTCAATTATGTTATAAAAGGCGTCTGTCCTGATTGTGCAAAATAGCTGATGACGGTGGCATATTTAACCTGCATTATTCATACTGTTCCGTTACGAAAGGGCTAAATGGCAGTGCATCAGCGTGAGCGCAGCGATGACGATGCAGAATGTAGTAAATCCTACTTTCAAAGAGGAAGAGCGAGCATTGCGCTGAGGTACAGCCAGTTAGTCATTGCAGTAGAAACGAGTATGAATAATGCAGGTTAAATGAAAGAGCCGTGACCCGGAAATAAAAAAAAGAAATAATTCTCTTGTTTTTTTCTCCTGTTTGCGTTACCTTTGCACCCGATTTTCTAAAAACAATTTTATGTATAAACAATTTTTAAACAGGCAAGCTCCAATCTTGTTCAAGCGCTTCTGCAGAAAAGGCTATGCGCTTTTTGCTTGTGTTGGGCGTGTGGTGCTTATCGGTACGTTGGCTGTCTCTACCTTGAAATTTGCCAAGGCAGATGGCGTAAGCACACATATCGACTATGCAGCCGACTCCCTTCAGCATGAGGAGGTGAGGCTCGACGAAGTGGTTGTTACGGGTACGAGGGCACCGCTTACTGCCTTGCAGTCGGCGAAGATTGTAGAGGTTATCACGCGTGAGGAGATAGACCGTGCGCAGGCTTCTACCATCAACGACATTCTGAAATTAGCTACCGGCGTAGATGTCCGTCAGCGTGGTGGCTTTGGTGTACAGACGGACATTTCCATCAACGGAGGCACATTCGACCAGATTACCATTCTGCTCAATGGGATTGACATTTCAAACCCGCAAACTGGTCATCACGCCTCTGATTTCCCAGTATCGCTGCGCGACATTGAGCGTATAGAAATCATTGAGGGCGCATCAGCGCGTGTCTTCGGCTCTATGGCTTTCTCTGGTGTTATAAACATCGTTACCCGGTCCGGGCACGGAAATGAGGTGAGAGTTGCCGCTGAGGGCGGAAGCTATGGCACATGGAGCACAAATGGCGGTGCGGCTCTCGGCAGGCAGAATTTGTCAACATCGCTGAGCGGAGGATATTCACAGAGTGATGGCGGAACAGAGAACAGCGGTTTCCGTAAACGGCAGTTCTACTGGCAGGGTGACGCAAACTGGAGATATGCAAAACTTGCTTTGCAGGCAGGCATCAGCTCGAAAGATTATGGAGCGAACACCTTCTACAGCGCGCGTTTCAACAATCAGTATGAGAAGACAAGGCGATATATAGCGTCGGCGAAGGCTGAGGTTACGCCTTTTGCAGATGCCGGGAGCTTCTTGAAATCGTTTGTTGTAACTCCCACCGTGTATGCCATACGCAACTACAACCATTATCAGCTTACGAAAGGCCAGACTGGTGCGGCGGCAGGCGAGAACTATCACCGTCTGGATGTCTATGGAGCATCGCTTGGTGCCCGTCTGAAATGGCTCGGAGGAACAACTGCCATAGGCGCAGACGTTAGAAGAGAGGTAATTCTGAGCACCGCATACGGTGATGCTCTCGATGTCTCCGATTACAAGAATATATCAGGCTCCGACCGTCAGTATATATATAAAGGCGTAAGGACAAACACCAATTTTTATGCCGAACATAACATCATAGTTGGGGGATTTACCCTGTCGGCTGGACTCCTTGCATACAGCAACTCGCTTCTTGACGACGGTTTGCACTTCTATCCCGGTGTAGATGTCGCTTACAGGCTTAGCCCTAAATTAAAACTCTACCTGTCATGGAACGAGGCTCTCCGTGTGCCAACATTCACTGACCTGTATATCAGTAACTCTGTGCAGCAAGGCGACTTGAGACTGAAACCAGAGAAAAACAAAATGCTAAAGGCTGGCGTGCAATACCGGTCTGCCTGCTTCGATTTTCTGCTGAGCGGTTTTTACAGCAACGGGCGGGACATGATAGACTGGGTGTATGAGACGCCCGGGGCAACGAGATATAACGCTTTGAACATCGGAAAGCTCGACAACATGGGGTTTACTGTCGATGCCGTAGTGCGGCTGTCTGACATTTGGCATACGTGCCCTATAACAAAACTGAAAATAGGCTATGCCTTTATACATCAGAACCATGAGACCGGCCACGAGATATTCAAGTCGCTATATGCTCTCGAATACCTTCGCCATAAGCTGACGTGTACTCTCGACCACCGTCTGTGGCGGCAACTCTCTGCCTCATGGAACCTCCGGTGGCAACAGCGCATGAACGGCTACCATCCATACGCAAAACTCGACTGTAAGGTTATGTGGGATGCTCCGCATTATCAGATTTACGTGATGGCTGACAATATCACATGTCATAGATACTATGATATCGGAGCAGTCAAACAGCCTGGATTGTGGATGATGGTAGGAATGGCGATGAAACTTTAGGTGCAGTCTGTAGGGCCGCTATTCATAGCGGCCGCAAACGACAAAGCATATTTCCTGCAAAAAACTGGGATAATATTTGCCTATATTACTTGCGGCCGCTATTCATAGCGGCCCTACATTCGTCAATCTTTTAACTTGTCAACTATCTTTGTTAAAAACCTGCTTGGCTTTATCTCGATAATATCTCCGTTGTATCTTTTTCTTATTGTCGAAACTGCGATGCAGAGGCGTTTACAGGCACGGGTGATGGCTACATAGAGCTTGCGTGCGTCCTCATCGTCGAGCCGCTTTACGTTCGCATTGTAATAGTTAGGATACCTGCCCTCCACAACGTCGAACACTATCACGTTGTCAAATTCCAGTCCCTTTGCCTTGTGTATGGTGCTTACGAACAGCCTCTCCTTCATCGATGCCCCTCCGCAGAGGTCAGCCTCACGCAGGGTGTTTATCTCCACAGCATGGCGTTCGAGTTGCTGTCTCAGTGTCTGCCCCTCCTCTCCTGCCATCAGATCATTGGCAAGATAGCTGAAAATATGCTCTGCCTTTCCGTTGTCTCTCACATAGCCGTCGGCTATGAGCCGCTGCCATATCAGTCGCATATTTGTGACAAGAGCCGGTTCTTTTCCAGGCATGGAATTCTTGTGTAGCGAGGTTTGTGTAGTCTCTATATATGGCATATATCTGTGGCGCAGCAGTTCCGCTTTCTTGGGCATGTCGCCTTGCTGAAGAAAACGTTTTTGCTCTGGTAACACCTCTTTGGCTTTCTCAAGACAGCGGCTCGCCAAACCACAGGTGGCAAACACGTCGGCATCGGCGAGGTGAGAGTTCTCGCCCTCCAGTCCCAAGTATTCAATCAGGTTCTTGAGCTTATAGCGCATAAGCCCTGGGAAAAGCAGCCGAGACAGCTTCAGCGAGTCGAAACATGCCGGATGCTCAGCCTGCCAGTCCACGTCAGGCAAATATCGCAGAAGGTTGAAGCGCATCATCTCGTAGTCGAAAGTGGCGTTGTGGGCGAGTAGGGGAGCGGAGCCTGTATATTCAAGAAACGTTGCCAGCGCCTCTTGCGGAGACTGCAGCCTGTGGTGTTTCCGCTCCTCTATTATAGGGTTCACTATGTCGCCCAGCATTTCGGGAATTGGCTTGTCTGTCTCTATATACAGCGACAGTCCTGAACCCTCCACAATCTTTCCGTCACACATCTTCATGGCGGCTATCTGTATGATGTCGTCATTGTAAATGTCTGTTCCTGTAGTCTCGGTGTCGAAGACAACGATTTCACCCTCACAGGCAGCTTTTGCGAACCGTTCGGCATAAGTTAGGCCGTCGGCAGACAGCATGTCTGTCGGCAGCAAGGCGCGGTTGCGCAGGTTGCGTACCAGCGCGCGTGCCGAGGCATAGCTCTGTGTTATGCCGAAGCCTTTAAGCAGGCGTGCCCAGGCAATGAAGTTAAATTCGTTTGCCACCACAGAATAGTGGGCCAGCAGCAGTTTTATGTCATCGGTAGAGAATATGTCTGTACCCGAAACCTTAAAATGTGGGGTGCCAATGGCGGTGAGAGCCTCGCCTATGGCATCGGCGTCGCGGTTTGAGTTTACTATTATGGCTGTTGTCTCCTCGGGATGATAATTGTATAGGTCATTTGCCAGCCTTGCCACCTCTGCCGTCTCTTCCTCTATGGTTCCGCTCTCTAAGAAAGTCAGGCCCCCCTGCCCCCCGGTGGGGGGTATCGCAAATTGGGAAGTCCCCTGCCTTTCTGTGGATGGTGTCGTAAGTTGGGGTGGTGTCGCAATTTGGGAAGACCCCCCACCGGGGGGCAGGGGGGCTCTTTTTATTGCAGCCTTGGGCAACAGCGCAGGGTCTATTCCCATCACCTCTGTGGCATACGTGTTGAATGCGTCAAGCAGATAAGACGGCGAGCGGTGGTTGGTGTCGAGAGTATAGATGTTACCTTTGCAGCGCTCCTTCAGCATGTCCACAGTCTCCATTTTCGCCCCCATAAACGAGAAAATTGCCTGCTGCGTGTCGCCAAGGTAAACCACGGTGGCATCCTTTGCCGTAACAAGGTCTATGATGGCGAGCTGGAGCATGTTCAGGTCCTGCACCTCGTCTATCTGAATCCAATTGTACTTGTGGTAGTTGTTGGGAACAGCCAATGCGTCGTAAGCATTAATCAGCAGGTCCTCGAAGTCAAGCAGCGAGTTTTGTCTTTTGTAGGCCTCGTAAGCGTGGGCGTACTTCATTTTGTGCAGCATGTCTCCAATTATGTGCCGTCTGCCCATGTCAATGTCCGTGGCCTCAATAGCCGTTTCGTATGCAATGGCATTCTCGTAGATGTCTGTTGCTGTTGCTGCCGTGAACTCCTTACGCTGTATGCCGCATAGCGTTCTCATGGCGGCAATGTCGTCTGAGGTCAGCGCGTCGCTGTGCGCCCTTACCGCTTTCGGATGTCCTTTGGCAATCTGACGCATCAGATGTGAGAGGTCTATTATGGTGCTGTAAGCCTTGCGCCGTGAGCCGTTTGCCATCACACCCTGCTCATCCTCGCCAAGATACCGTGCCAAAATGCTTATTGCGTCGTTGTCGTCTATCACGGCCGACTCTGCGGCAACAAGCGAGTTGTCGAAGAGAAACTTCGAGCAAAATCTGTGAACGTTGCCGACAAACAACTCAGTGGCATCCTCCCCGATACGGCTTTGCAGCCTCTCATGCATGCCACGTGCCGCGCGGTTGGTAAATGTAAGGCAAAGCATATCACCATACTCTACGCCGTTTAGCCTTGCGTCGGCAACCCTCTCGGCAAGCATCTGCGTCTTGCCGCATCCGGGAGGAGCCAATACAAGATGATATCCGGTGCCCGCCGACAACACTCGCTGTTGGCTGGCATCGGGAGTCCATAGACTGTTTGTCATTTTTATTTTTAGTTAAGAATGAAAGGTGAAGAACGAAGAGTGAAAAATGAAAAATGAAGAGTCAAATACCCAAAATGCAAATGGATTCTTCACTCTTCACTCTTCGTTCTTCACTCTTCACTTCTGTTTAGTCAAGGTGGAATACCTCCTCAACAGGTATAGTTACGGGAGAGTTGTCCGGATTCACCTCCATGATGTCTGCCATCATGTCCCACCAGCGTTGTGTTATAGGGTCCACGTTCTCCGTATCCTGGCTGTTGCCTTCGCCCGAACACTCCTGATAAGCAAACAAAATGTTTGTCTCTTTGTCCCAGAATATGCTGTAGTTGCTTACTCCCGCATCCTTAATCATCTGTTTCAGCTCAGGCCAGATGGCGGCATGGCGTTTTGCGTACTCTTTCTCGCATCCTGGTTTCAGGTACATTTTAAATCCAAATCGTTTCATAGGTATAAATGTTTTTTAAATGTTTTTTGCAAAAATAGCAAAAACAAACGATGCTGCAAACTATTCTGGCAGTTTTTTTCTTGCGGGCGGCTAAAAAACTATATTTTCTTCCATGCTGTACCCGTTGGCGGAATTAAATTCTTACAATCTTATAATCTAATAAATCTGTGAATGGGAAGGCAATATATCATGTTAGAAGGCTGTAGGGCCGCTACGTGTAAC
>OGLR01000092.1_pt1 | contig 51117 bp, 63 predicted proteins | sample 1572931 | NCBI WGS metagenome assembly OGLR01 (sample SAMEA2581997, study PRJEB24529) | metagenome | biome: Human gut stool | place: China | collected 2011 | reverse complement strand
AATTTGAAGAAATATTTGGGTATAAAACGATAAAACTCAATTTGGGTTGTTTTATCGTCAGGGATAACTATGCCCTTTTGTGAACTTCCGGGCTATTTACATTGGAGAAAGCCGAAAAAGTAAAGTTTATATACAACAATGCTAGGACCTTCTTTTGGAGATAGATTGTGAATCTATCGATTTATGCCATAAATTACACAAAAGAGGGCATGTCACAGGTTTATGACACACCCTCAGGTTATTGTTTCTATCTATTCCTTAAAAGAAAATCCATATTCCGCTCTTCACAGAGCAAAATATGGACATCATTTGTGGTAAATGATATACAAATGATTAACTACAATTTCTTATATTACATTTTTATGGGTATATCTATAACAGTCCAGTCGCTAACTCCTGGGGTTATACCGCTGTTATTATCTATCTTGTTTGGAATAGGTAATTTATCCAAGACAACACTTACCTTGAAAGGATCGGGAGCTGCATCTATCTGGTTTGTTATGTCATAAACATAACACCATTTGCTTCCGTCTTTAAGGATTGCATAGATAACCAGTTTATTGGATATGTTTGTGTCTAGAGTCTTGCCAAAGCATAGGAAACTTCCTTGTAGTTCCATATTACTAGTCAACGACATAGAAAATGGAACTATGACCTTTTCTGTTGTTTTTGCTCCATCTGAAAGGCTGACGCCGGCTGCCAAGCCGGAAACAGAAGCTGCAACCAGACTACATATCTTATCGCTGTTTTCTACCTTTTTGACTTTTATGTTATAAGTACAAAAACGTTGTCTCGGATGGAGTGTCTGATAGCAAATTCTATCATTGTCATTATCTTCCAAGGTGACATATACGTCTTTGTTCGATAAGTCCGACCAAAGACTATCAGTTTCCATTACTACTTTCTGGTTCTTCGTGCCTTCTGCTCTAGGCAAAGTGTTCACCGCTATTCCTACAGGGTCTATCGTGACGGCTTCTTTCGTTGTCGCCATCATCTTACCATCATCTTCATAGAAAATGATGTTTTCTGTGTCGGAATTGAAGCCTAGAACCTGATAATTTACACCGACCAACGCCTGTAGATAACCGCCCTGCTTACCAATAAACTCTTTTTTGATGGTTCGATAATCTCTATCTGTCGGTATCAGGTAGACCAGCATGGAAGATGCATTTGACTCTGGAGAATATCTCCAATCAAACTCTACATTCACCCTTGACGCATGGTTGTGACCGTTGCATAAATCTTTCTGGTTACAGCTGCAAAGAAACCAGATGAAGATTTCCACTAGGAGAATATACCAGGAAATTCTCTTGATTTCCAGTATGAAGTGAAGAGGATTTTTCATCGTTTGTCTCCTTTCCTATATTTACTTATCTGATATGCCAAAGTTATATCAGCTTTGATGGGACCAAAATAATTTCTGTTACAGTTTTCCTTCCATACATAATGTGTATCTATGGGATCATAGACTTTATACCTACCGCCGAAATAGCCAAACGCTACCGACAAATCCAGGCTGAATCTGGAACTCAGTGGAAAAACATAGCCATACTCGGTTCCCAGTGTATAGGAAAAGTCGGACATATTGCCTCTTTTTCCATATTCCACATCATACATACCCATCTGACTGACTATGCCAATGTGGTGCCCAGTCAATGATTGCCTGTAGCTCTGCTCACCGAAATATCTCCTTATACCTATACCGCCACCATAACTTCTCCAGTAGTTATGTGTCGGATTGCTGTCAAACCAGGTATACCAGTAATCCAGTCCTATGGACATATTCTTTCCTAGTCCTAGTTCTGCTGATAGGTTAGGAACATACAAAGCATCATAGAGCAGGTTGGTTTTCAACTTCAATGGCATACCCTTGCTGGCATACACAGACGATTTCATAACTGCTTTCTCATTTTGCTTCATGAAATGTACATCTTGGGCTATCAGTCTTCCTGCAACACACAGGCAGACTCCGAGAATGAAAAGTCTCTTTTTCATATATGTTTATTTTTTATATTCAATCAATGTTGTGGGTGCAAAAGTAATATTTTTCTACCATATTATATTTAATAATACGATATACCTTTGAAATTAACAATTGCAAAAGCTATTGCCTTCAGAAAGCAACGCTTCCATGGCTTGATAGAATCGTTTTTAGTTATCTATAAAGACATTAAAAGTGCGTACAATGAGTGTGCCTTTGATGAATAGATTATTCTTTATAGCTACAGTGGTCTATATATCTATATAGCAATTGCGTTCTTTGTCTATTGCTCTATTGCATGCCAGAAGCATGGGAGTATTGTTTTCTTTATATCTATATTCTATTTTTGTTCCTTACTTCGACCTCTATTTTTTAATAATAGTGGATGCCGTCTCTCTATCATTTGGCTTTTTACCGTGCAAAGGTATGGCGGTTCTGTCAGATACCAAACACCAGGCGATGCCTTATTCGGCTAAAACTTTTCCGGAAAGCCTTCCACAAATGTTGCACATTTGGGTATTCCAAAAAACTTTCTACCGAATTGTTGGGTGTTCTGACTCTTTTGAACCGCCATCTTCTAATGCACGTAAAAAGGCTATATGATGACGAGATGACGGAATGATAAAAAAAATATCGGATCGAAAGGAACAAAAAACCGTAAAAGGCTATGAATCCTCAAATCCAGAATAATTTTGTTGAACCATTTAAAATAGTTAGATATGAAACAGATTGATTACAACGGCTTTTGTATGGAGGAACATCCTCAATATAAAGCATATAATAATGGGCTTGAAAACTTGACCTCAGTTGAGTTGATTTCACTGATTATTGGTACAGGAACCAAGAAAAATGTTGAGCAAGCTCGTCAGCTTTTCAATGTGATGGATGAACGTTTACGAAACATCGCAAAGGCTAGAGTGGAAGATTTGCAGGTAGTGCAGGGTATAGGTGATGCAAAAGCAATTGCACTTCAGGCAGCTATTGAGTTGGGTAAGCGTTATAATGCAGAAAAAGCAGAAGAACGCCCCGATTTAGGTAGTAGTATTGCAATATACAATTATCTTCATCCGCTAGTTCGTGATTTGGATATTGAGGAGAGTCATTTACTCTTGATGAATCAGAACTTCCAACTGATTAAGCACGTTACTTTGAGTCGTGGTGGAATAACTGAAACATCTATGGATGTTCGTGTTATAATGAAAGAGGCAGTTATGAACAATGCTACTATTCTGGCAGTAGCACATAATCATCCATCTAATAATTCTCAGCCAAGTAAGGCTGATGATGTTTTAACCCAGCAGATAGCTAAGGCGTGTCAAATTATGCGTATCTTCTTTATGGACCACATTATCATTTCTGATGGAAGTTATTATTCTTATCAAGACAGAGGTAAATTGTAATATGAATAGGGAACGGAGAGGCTAACCACCTCTCCACAACATCATAAGTTATGGAAATAAAATTATATCATAGTGAAAGAAAAAAAGATAAAGAGGCGGTGGATTCATGGTCTATCTATTGTCCTTATCCTAAGAAATACAGAATTTCTACCGGCATAAAGGGTGTTTTCCTAGGCTGCAAACCTACAGAAAACGGAATGATAAGATGTTGTTGGACAGAAGACGAAGTTGGAAAGAAAGTCTATTTAGGAAAACGCATCGAGGTTTCATCTACACCAAAGGCTTTTCAAGCTATCTTTAATCATATAGCAAGGCTTTTCAAATATGCTTGTGAGAAAGATACAGAGGAAGCTTGGCAAGCCTTTGCGAAAAGTTAAAAGTCATAACCCCAAATGATAATAGAGGTGGCAGATTGCTGCCTCTATTCATTTTTTCGGGCTGCTCCCTCATCGGTCGCAGCCATCCGGTTGAACCGTTCAGCTTCACCGGGGCAAGAGGTATCTACGATGGTCTTCTTAAGCAAAACACGCTTTTGCTACTTACTTTTTATATCTATACCATATTACCCTTATATGTTAGGTAGTAGGCTAATTCTTTCTCTTATATCGAATACTTCCAATTATCCCTTTATCTAATATTCTATTACCAAACAAAATAGGGATGGATTTTCATCCACCCCTATTAAGATTATATTTATAACCGATTACTCGGTAACGATGTTACAACCAGTGATGCCATCTGTTGCGAGCCGTGCCTTGATTTTGTTAATGGTCTCCTCGCTGCAGCCTACCATTCTGATGGTTTTGAGCTTTTTGCAGGTGGAGAACATGTATTCCATGTTGGCGACTTTACTCATATCCCAGCCACTTAAGTCTATAGAGGTGAGTTCACCGCAGTCGCCGAACATGTTTTTCATGTTTGTGACGTTGCTCGTGTTGAAGTGGCTTAAGTCCAAAGACGTGAGGGAGCGGCAGCTGCAGAACATATTCAGCATGATGGTGACGTTGCTCGTATTGAAGTGACTTACATCCAAGGACGTGAGGGAATTGCAGTTGCCGAACATGCTGTCCATGTTTGTGACGTTGCTCACATCCCAACCGCTTACGTCCAAGGTCTTGAGGGAACTGCAGGCGTAGAACATGTAGCTCATGTTTGAGACGTTGCTCGTGTTCCAACCGCTTAAGTTCAAGGTGGTGAGGGAGTAGCAATTGTAGAACATGTAGTTCATGTCGATGACGTTCTCCGTGTTCCAGCCACTTAAGTCTATAGAGGTGAGTTCACCGCAGTCGCGGAACATGTGGCTCGTATTTTTGCCCCCATTGAACTTAGAAACCGGTATACTCCAATTACCACTAGCATCAGGGGTTATACTGTACTGAGTGCCCCATCGCCCCCCCCACTCTGTAGCTGAATGCTTCCGAGGCGGTGCCAGTGATGACCTTCTCTAAAGGGGCGATTCCCTTTTCATTCCAAGGAGAGACCTTTACATTCAACACCATCTCCTTACCGCTGATGAGCTGTTTGCCAGTCTCATCCTGTCCAGCTCCATCGGAGAAGTCCAATGTGTAGGTATAGTGTTTGCCCATCTCCCAGTTGGTGTTCAAACCGATATATGCCCAGCCATCACGGATTACCTTGCCGCCCTGCATCGTGATATTCACCTTCAAGGCAAGGTATGCCTTTTCAGAGGCTTTCTCTGACTTCTCCAGCTGTTGTGGGAGAAGCATGAAGGCTACGTTAGATTCATCGAGGGTTGACACGCTACTGGTCAATTCTGTAGCGTTGCTCCAGGTGGTTTCGTAGCTGCCAACATCTGCTGTTGCGCTAGAGAGGGTCCAGCTGGCGGCACTGTTTGCTATCGATGGGAACGTGAAGGTTCCCTTTGTCTTCACATTGCCCAGCTTCACGCCTGTCACCTTCACGGTATAAGCTGTATTGCTATTCTTGGCGGCTACACTGATCTCGGTAAGCGCATGTTGGAAGTTCAGCTCTACCCCGGTGGTTCCATTGGTGGCATTATTACCAGTGGATTTTGCATACACGAAGTCCTGCTGGGCGGCTGCGGTTTCAAATGGCACGAAGTCTGTCAGAGTTTGTGCGTCCTTGTCAATCTTGAAGGTGCCATTTTTCCCTGGGGCTGCCGGTGCGTAGCCGTAGAGGTGCAAATCACCTTCTACAGGCCAGAAGAACTTACCGGCTGCTGTGGTCCAGCTGCTGCCGTTGTCAGAAGTGGTATACTCTACATTATTCATGTAGTTTGCCTCTCCTGCCTGGAAGGCATTCACCTTAAACTCACCGAGGTTGGTAATCTTGGTTTCGACTGCCTTAGTAGCTACTTCCCCCATACTGGCGGTTGGATTAATTTCGTTGTTTGACAAAACGTTGCCTCCAACTACTTCGTCCACACTACACGATGTGACTGCAAACAGACTGGCTGCTGCCATCACAAATAAACCTTTCTTTTTCATAAATGCTTTTTTCTGTTTATATTTAATGTAATTTTAATTTGCGAGTGCAAAAGTAAGGCTTTTTATCTACACATTATATATATACACGATATACCTTTGAAATTAACAATTGCAAAAGGTATTGCCTTCGGGAAGCAACGCTTCCATGGGGCTTATATCATATCTATATGGTGTTATATGCTTATATTGTCATAGGCTTATATATCTATATAGGTATTGCGTTATTTATCTATTACTTTATTGTATGCTTGAAGCATGGGAATATTGATTTCTTTATATCTATATTCTATTTTTGTTCCTTGCTTCGACCTCTATTTTTTATAACAGTGGTTGCCGTCTCTCTATCATTTGGCTTTTTACCGTGCAAAGGTATGGCGGTTCTGCCAGATACCAAACACCAGGCGATGCCTTATTCGGCTAAAACTTTTCCGGAACGCCTTCCACAAATGTTACACATTTGGGTATTCCAAAAAACTTTCTACCGAATTGTTTGGTGTTCTGACTTTATTGAACCGCCATCTTCTAATGCACGTAAAAAGGCTATATGATGACGAGATGACGGAATGATAAAAAAAATATCGGATTGAAAGGAACAAAAAACCGTAAAGGCAATGAATCCTCAAATCCAGAATAATTTTTATGTTGAACCATTTAAAATAGTTAGAGTATGAAACAACTTATTGTTAAGTATTGGAAAAAAATGAGTGTTGAAGATGCATTATTCATCTTTAGTATGTTTGGCTTCTCCTTCCTGGTGTTTGGCTTTATGGGTGGCTATCTGCGGCTCTTTGGGGAACTTATGACAATTTGGTTGATGACAGCTGGATTGATAGTTTTATCAGTTGGTATGATTGTCCTTTTCGTCAGAAATGATTCATTCATCCATGATATCTCTGAATAATAGTATTGGAGAGGTAAAACTCTCCTTTACTATTTTTAATAATACAGAATAGTAAATGTCGAATATTTATTTTTGGTTCCCGACAGTAATAAATATGAATAGTTTCGCAAATTTAAGTTGATAAGTATGAAACAGAATGAAATAATATGGAAAGAGATTAGTCTTCTCAATTGTAGTGCGAATGCTTATCCATCAGGTAAGCCCTACAAAAAAAAAATGTTACAAGGTAAAGTTTTTCCTATTACCAGGGCACAAGCTATTGCTTTCGTAAATATGGGATGCTTACTTGGCATACTTAATTCTGAGGATGTCAAGGTGGTGGAAAAGCTTCTCAATAAGCACGGCTTAAAGGGAGAATACAAATATGTATGCTGCAAGCAATATGTTAAACTCACAAACAGTAGCATGCTTGATATTGCATTGAAGAAAGAATATGGTTTTTAACTAAAGTAATAAATATGACAGTAGAACAGATTAAAAAAAATGCAAAAGTCATGTTGGCTTTTACTCAAGGAAATGAAATACAGGCTAGACCCCTAGGAATACAGGATGAAAACGCATGGAAGGATGAATCTTCTCCTAACTTTGATTTTAATCTATATGAGTATAGAGTGAAGGAAAATACGGAATTAGAGTACCGTCCTTTTGAAAATATTAAGGAATGTTGGGAGGAGATGCTTAAGCATCAACCTTTTGGATGGATAATTGATGTAGAACCGGAGAATAGTATAATACCTTCAGAGTATGCAGATGCAGGATGTATTGTAAATGTTGGTGAAGATTTTATCTGTCTGGCTCCATATTTGCAAGCAACTAATGAGGGTAATGTACAAAATAATTCTGTTATTCCTGGCAACTATACTTATAGTGAGGCATTAAAATATTTCTGGTTCATGGATGGTACACCTTTCGGGATTAAAAAGACAGAAAGTTCAATACCACAACTCCCTTAAACGAAAGAAAGCTACCCTTCTTGGGGTAGCTTTTATAGTTCATATTTCCAAGGCGATTTGATAATTTCCAAATTGGGAAAATCACCCTCTATAGTGTCTTCTATCTTTTCGAGTGGCAGTTCCCAATTCCATATTCCTTTAAGTTTTCTAGATGAGTCGTATTTTTCTAGAATATTAAGAAGCGGAATATTTGGCATTTTAGAACTTTTGTTATAGGCATCTATTATGGCTTCTTCTTCTTTACGGAAGTTTTTCGGATCAAGACGAAGCGGTTGGGTCGTCAGGTACAACATAATACTGTTTTCCTGTTCTATCCACTCATATTTGGCAGACCAGAAAGAGCGGCAGAGTCCGAACTCAGAGTGATAAATTTTCAATTCATAATACTTTTCACTCAGTTCAGCTGCAATTTTCTCACAAAGCAGGTTGTTTAACGTTTCACACTTTCCAGTTACACTTTCTCTTTCTGTAATAGCAGTAAACAACTCCTTTTTGAGTTGTGTAAAAAACAAATTGTTCATTTTTATAGTTTTCGTTTAAGAAAGGATTAACAATAAAGTTACGTTCATATTCAGTTATCTTTTTATGAAATTAAGTTGTGAATAAAATTATAAGGGGCTGCTCGCCCCCTAACACCCCTCGGTGTTTTCAAGGGTATAGATTATTATGTCCTTGTTCACTGAGGGATGGGGAGATATGCTAGCTACTGAAATATTTCATCAATATTTCCTTTTTGCTTCTTTTTTACATGAATAGCACCATGACTTTTCTCATATTTTTCAATAACCATGTTTATGCCTACTCCTATCACATCTCGAATAGACAATCCTTCTATGGTTGCTATAGAACGAATCTTTGCCATTTTGTCACAATCTACCAAAGTAGAAATGGTCTCGCTTTTTACTTTACCGGACGATTTCTTTCTTTTGTCAGACTTAACATTATCATCTTTCTTAGATGAAGACGAAGCGGTGGCGGCTTCATTATCCGAAGTAAGACCATGGAGCAGATTGCTCATAGCATCTGAATTGATATCCTTTGCCATAATATATAATTTATTAATAAAACTTCATTTATAGAAGAAAACTATTTCATTCTCTCCAAAAATTCATCAACAAGTGACATGTAGTCAATAGCACCATTACTTTTTTTGTCATAATCGACAATATTGACAGCTTCCAATGGAGCTTGCGCAATAGTCACATTCTTGCGTATTTTCGTTGAAAATACCATTTCGTGGAGTTGGGTACGAAGACCTTCCTCGATATTCTTGCTTAACTTTGTCTGTTCCCATCTGGTAATTACAATACCAAATATATTGATTCTTGGATTGAGAACTTTCTTAATTTTGTTGATGAAGTCAAAAATCATCTTCAATCCATTGAATGGCAACACTTCTGCTACAAGTGGTATTATGGCGTAATCTGATGCAGTAAGAGCATTTAAAGTCAACAGACCGAGTGACGGAGGACAATCGATGAGGATGTAATCATACTGCTCCTTGTAGTCTTCAAGAATATCGGAAAGGATTCTTTCACGAGCCATCTTACCTGCCAGTTCTAAATCAGCCTGAGCAAGGTTGAGGTCAGCAGGAATAATATCCAATTTAACGTCTTCTCTTACCTTATATATATTAAGGGATTTGGAAGACTGTTCTTTTAATCCATCATAGATGGTATTTTCGACATCTCCTTTGAGGAGCGAACTTGTAAGGTTTGCCTGGGCGTCAAGGTCTATAAGAAGAACCTTATATCCCTTTGCGGCTAAGATAGAACCCATACTTGCTGTTGTTGTTGTCTTACCGACACCACCTTTATGGTTGGCGAAGGCGATGATCTTTGCTTGTTTTGTCATATTCTTTAATCCTTTTATTATTTTGTTATATACATATATGCTTATATTCTTATGTAGAAAAATAACTATATGCTTATTTTTTCGCTGCAAAGATATAAATATTTGTTTATATTACCAAATAATTATATAAATATTTGCATATATAATTATTTTTTTGTACCTTTGCAGTAGAAATAAAACATAAAGTTATTTATAATATGAAGAAGTTATTTATCACATTAGTATTGTTGTCTGCCTCAGTAGTGGGATTTGCACAACAGGTAACGGCTCCAGAGCCAGAGTTCATTGGTAGTTATTGTATGCTCACTAGCGATTCTACATACGTCGTTCTTCCAAAGGAAAACGGCAAGGTAGAAAAACACCAGAACAAGTTCTCTAAGTTCTCTAAGATTGCAGGTGCTGTAAGTGACCTCGGTTTTGCAGGTGGCATGGTAGGACTAAGTACAGGTAGCATGGCAGGACTGGAGACCGGTGTAAGAGTGATGGGTACGGCTGCCGGCGTAGGGATTGCTGCAGATGCAGTGAACACTTTGGCTGGAGTGGAAGGAATGGATATCGCTTTTGCCGGAGGCAAGTCTGCTCATTCTATCAAAAAGGACGGAAAGGATATCCGACTGCTCATCAAGGTTGAGAAGAATGATTATGACCCGATGGGCATCTACCGCATCGTGCGTTTCAAGGCTTCTAAGAAGGACAGAAGAATACAGTGGCTGACACTTCAGCCTGCGGTGCTTGGAAGCTCTGATGCACAGAAAAAGGGATATCTCTCCTTCTCTGGACACAAGTATGGCAACCAGAGTTATCTGCTCACCATTCCGGCTTCAGAGCTTGAACCAGGAGAGTATGGAATCATCTATATGGCAGTAGCTTCTGCACAGGAGATTCCTTTTGGAACATTTAGTGTAACAAAGTAAAATTACAAGATTATGGAGACATTATTAATGATGTTGTTTGTTGGTGCCTTGGCTAAGGGTACAACAAAGGCTGTGCTTGGTGGCGGTAAGAGAAGAAAGAAGAGAACCAACTGGGACCGTCTCAGCTATGAGCAGAAGGCATGGCTGCATGATCATTCATAAGCTATAATTTCATCATCTAAACAAATTTAAATGGTTCACATCAAGTTTCCCCCCGGTTCGTGAGAATCGGGGGTTTTTATATCTCATAACAAAACCTTTCAGTTATCACTTTTTTTTCTTCGTCACTCAAAACGCCAACAAGTTGTGTTATAAGAGGTATCAGCGTCTTTGAATGTGGTATGTAATCTGTATATACAACAGTAGGAATTGATAGTCTGGAAAGAAAATCATTGCAGATTTTCTGAATTTCGGCTCCATCATTGAATAAGTTGGGTTCGAAAATCCTAGGAAAAGCGATAGAGGATATATTTCTATCCTTATAAGTTTCAGCTAGTCTCATAAAACTTGCTTTCACCACTTCCGGTTGGGGTTCAAGATTGGAGATATCTTTAATGGGAAAATTCAGTATATTCTTAGTCTTACCTTGATACACCCATAATTTACCTGGAGTAAATAGTTTCTCTTTACAGAAATGCAAATACTTGGCATACATGTCTGGGTATCTCGTGAAGAACCTCTTTGACAGGTAACTGTCAATGGTTCCATCACAAGATACTGGGTTTACAAGGGTCTGGCAGTTGCTAAAGAGAATATCTCCTTTTTGGTAACTTAACAAATCCATTTTCTTTATCTATTTAACTTTTCCTTCACTCATGTACTGAGCATATAAAAGTGAATCAACCAAAATCGCTTTATCTGTTGAATCTTCTTTCTTCGACAAACTTGCAAGTGCCTTACTAAATACAGACTTATCTTCAATATATGCATCCATGATGAAATACCTGACCCATTCTGTCATATCTTTCGGATATTCCAGATGTAAACGTCTCACAAAGTAGGCAGATAGCAACTTGAACCTAGTTTTGTTGTTAAACCTTACAGGTAATGCTGTTTCCGGATGAATCCAAGTAAATAGCAGATGGGCTGTATTATTTCCCCTATCAATAGCAATTTGAAAACAGGATATGTTATAATCCTTCTCAATGTCGTTCAGGAGTTCCCTAATTTGCTCTATGGTTGTACGTAATGTTATTTTGAAGCTAACTTCTCTTATAACTTTGGTGTTACTAAATGGCGGATATCCAGTTTTTGCTTCAATAAGCTTTTGCAGTTTATCCATCATAGTTTCGTAACTTTCCGATGCCCAATATTCAGGAGTTTCTTTAAGATCCTGTTTTGCTACTTCAATTTTCAGAATATCATTTTCCATTTTATACTTCTTTTAAATAATAATATTTAAGCGTCACATTCTTGCGTATTTTCGTTACTATTGTACCGCATAACAGTATCTTCGATACCTCGCACGATTCCCATAAAATAACCTTGTTTAAAGACTTCTTTAATACTTTCTTCCAATATTTTGGGAACGGTGAAACCTTTATTCTCTAAATGTTCTTTCAAATTGTTCCATTCTTTTTGGTAGGTGGCTGCTGCCAACTTCTCCCCATAAGAAACAATTTCACTGAAATGCTTGTCTATTTGTTCTTCTGTCATAATTTACCAGTATCTATCCACTCTTTACTAAATATGATATTATCAGGAATTGGACCAGCTTCTAGAAACATATCTATCATCTCTAATCCTGTATATCCATTAAGAGAAGTAGAATAAGTATTTCTATAAGCTATTTTAAACTGTTTATCAGAATATTGTCTAGCAGTTTCATAAAGTTTTTTAATAGACTTTATAATGTCTTCTTTTGAAATACTTCTTAGACCTCTGTTTGCTTTCACTCGAAGGTCTTTAGTAGGTAAAGCATAAGCATTACCTTGTAGACCTTCGCCCTGACCATAAATAGCACCAAATTGGTTTCTTGCTACTTTAGCTGCTCCTGCACCATGTCTTCCTTCAGGATTACTACCAAATACAAATATGGTATTTGCCTCAGGAGTAATATTACCGATATAGAATTTTCTCATAACTATTTTTCCTTATCGAATTTATTGCCACAAACCTTGCAAGCTTCACTTAAAGCAAGAAGATTGAAAATAAATCGATCATCTCCCACATAAGCAGCAGCAAATGTACAATCAATATACCCGACTTCAAATTCAGGATGTTCTTTCTCTGCAAGAATGTCTCCCTCGTAGATGTCTTGGTTCTCACAATCTTTCAGTCCAGTGAACTGACAGACGGTTGAAGGTTCTACGGGGTATGCCCCACTATACTCAATAGGGATTATCATTGCGTTGCCCGATTTTGAGGTTCTTAGGTTGCCTTCAACCCATTCTTGATTATCAAGACGTTTAGCCTTGAACTTGATATTTTCTATTTTCATATTATCTATATACTTAATTAAAATTGAAGACTTCATTACTACTTGAAAAAGTTTTTGTCTTGTTGGTCTATTTATATAAAAGTCTTTTGATTTTTCTTTTAACCACAAAACTTTCCACGATACAATGAATGGAAAAAAAGAGACCAAACATCTGTATGAAGATAAGAAACATACCAAGACTTTTTATGAAAACCAAACCGCTATATTTCCATCCAAGGTAAGCAGCTAGAATAACTTCGCAAACCATAAACATGCCACTTGTAAAGCTGAAAACAAATGTATAGACGTTCTTCTCTATAAAGTTCATCTGTAAAATCCTATCAAGAGGATTATCATTCTCATGCGCTAATACGTATGATTTTACGGCTTCACTTATGGCTTGTTCGTTACGTACCCACTTGTTTGCAATAAATATTATTTCTGTGATAATCATATCTGATAACCCAGCTACGGCTGCAATATTACGAACTATAATGCAGTCATCACAGCATATCCAAATAGCTAGCCATAGGGGTATTGTACTCATGGAAAGTAAGTTTAAATATTTTTTTTTCATTTTTTTTTGTAAATTACTTAGCTACGATTCTAACCAATCCATTAAACATTTACACTTTGCAACTCGTTGCCTCAAAGATATTACTTAGTCTTTCAGATAACGAGGTAAATTGTCGTATGCCCAGTATTTGAGACATACACATATTACAAAAACAAATGCATATAAGGCACAGCCTTTCAATGTAAATGTTTCTATAAAAATGAAGGCATAAACACCGAAAAGAAACAGACATGTTAAAGCCACTCTTGACAGAAAATAAATTATTTCAAAAAAATCCATATTATTATATACAATTTTGTTTAATATATAAACCTTTTGAGGTTACAGCGAAACTGTAACCTTTTTGTAGTTATTATTTTGATTCTTCAATTAGGAAACCAATTCCTGCATGAATGTTGCCTAGCTTGTACCAATTTTGATGAAGCGTCATGATATAATGGCTGAAGGCATCATTATCGATATCTAGCTCAAAATCTTCATCGGTATCTAATTCGCCATGTCTTACATAACCTTTACCTGGGGTATAAATGAGACGGAGATATACTCCGTCCTGACAAATATAGAGACCACAGTTCTTATAATCTGAGAAATAGCTCTCTGGATTATCAACATAGCAGAGCATGACATCCCCATCGTAGATAGGAATATATGGTTTCTTTTCCTCGTTATCACCCTTGTATTGTTTGCTGTCTACATTATCAACCTGTCTAGCTACACAGACAACATGATATCCGCTATTCATTATTTCTGTAATGGCAAAAAACGAATTAGGGTTCTGTAGGTCAAAATCCTGCTGAAAGGTTTTCTCCTCTTTACGGAAAGCCATCAGAATATTGGTTGGTCCTTCCTTGAAAGTTGTTACATCATAAGCAAAACTGTTATTGAGATAAGTTGAATAAGCCTCTTCTCCTATCACCAACACTTGCTCCAGATAATCTTCTTTCTTGTAACTTACCAGCCAGTAGTCTGTTTTCATTTTTTGCAAATAGCCATACATATCCATCGCCTCATGTTCATCAATACCATGTTTTTTGCAGACCGCCTTGTATTTGTCTGGACGAACACGTGAAATCATCTTCTCCATTTCGACCATAGTCTTCATGGCACTCAAATATTTTTTTGTTTCCATACTATTTCTCCTTAAGTTCTTCAATTCTTTTATCACAGTTCTTTATCTTGCGCATGAAGAAGTCCTTTTTCTTCTCCAGGACAAAAACCGAGTCGTATTTGCCAACGTAGTAATCTCCACCTAACAGTTTGTTAACGTGTATTCTTACTACTTCCTGTGACCAATTTTCTAGAAAAAGAAAATAGGTTTCACAATGTGGGTGTACCATGAGATATTCATAGTTTTGAACTTCATCATTCTTGATGAACGTTACTGAACGCTCTTTCGATAATTGAGTTATATCTTTCAATATTTCCATATCTGTTATTTATTTGTCTTTCCATATAAGTCTAGTCACAAACTATCTGATACATAGTTATAAGCTTATACATTATTCTTCTGGTAAATTAAGATCCGTACCGCCATTCGAGCAATCTTTAAGGAAATCATTCACTTCTTCCTCAAAAGATTGTCCGCAATCCTCTTGGAGAGCTTTAATTTTATTGAAGCCAAAACCTACATTACGACAAAGTTCTGCAGTTAGACTATAGTCCTTCTGTGTGGTAAGAATTATCTGAATAACACACCACATACCTCTGTCGAAATCTGTAATTTCTATGCAGCTTGAAGGCACCGCACCTTTTTTATCAGTTTCTATTTTTGCTTTATTTTTGTTCATAATCACTATTAATATTAATTTTAATGTACTTTTTCTATTGCCTTGAAAATTTCGAAGGCTATCTGGGGAACCCAAGCGTTGCCGTAGGCTTTTATGGATTCCTTTCTCCACCTTCTTTCAGAAATGGTAAGGTGGTCCACATTAAAGGGAAGCCCATCATCTCCTCTACATATAGTGGGTTGAGATTTTGGGAACCCTTTGAATGCATCGCAGCCGCCTCTAAATCTTTTTCTGACCTTTTTGGCAGCATGCCGTTTACTGCCAATGCGGTTAAACTTTGCCCCATCTGACTTTTTGGATTGAACTTCTTCGTATACTTGTCTGCTTCTGCAGTCATTGGTGTAGGAAGTAGCTTCAACGGAAAAAACTCCGTCTTGCCGGTTTTGCCACACCTCTTCAACCCTTGTGTTAGAGGCGTGGGCAATAATCCAAATCCGATCTCTCCGGTGGGGTGCTCCGACGGCACAAGCTGGTATAATAATCGGTTGGACAGAATATCCTTCTCGCTCAAAATCCTCGCAGATTCGCTCGATGGTAAATTTATATTCTTCTCGGTAAATATAACTTTCCTCGAAGATATTGTCTGAACGTCCCACCTTAACTTCACTACAGGGTTCCACCATCGTTCTGATTCCGTTAACATTTTCAGCAACGACCCAAGTTGGCTGTATTTCTCGAACTGCTCGAAGCATTTCTGTCCAGAGATAACGGTCATCTTCTTTTCCTTTTCTACTACCTGAGACTGAGAAAGGCTGACAGGGAAATCCACCTGTGAGAACATCGACCTTTCCCTTCCATTTTTCAAAATTTGTTGTTGTAATATCTCCATAACTTTCTGAATTAGGAAACCAATATTCTAGTACTTGCCGAGGGAACTCCTGAATTTCGCAATGAAACAGATTAGTCCATCCCATCCAGGCGGAAGCAAGTTCTGCTCCACCAATCCCGGAAAAAACACTGGCATGCGTCATCATAATTATATAATTAACAGTTTGCTATTTTGTTATTTCTTCCATAATCCTCCGTCCCTGTAGGTGTACTTAATTTCGTAGATGCAAGCTAGAACTAATGCTAGGACAACTACAATAAATACTATTACAATTGTACTCATATTTTGTTTTCTTTAATATATGATTGTAAAAATGCCTGCAAACTAGAGTAATCTTTGTATGTATATGCCCAGTCTCTAGCAGCAGCGTTCCTGTCTAATATAGTCTTTGTGAGGGTTTTACCTGTTTCCGTATTTGGCAAGAACATATCAATGATATTGTAATCCTCACTTTCTACCAGGAAGTAGCCCAGATTTTTATGATTGTTGAGAATGATACTGTCACAATTATCATCATAGAATATAACTGGTAATTTCACAAGTGCTTTATATGCCAGATAATCCGTAATGGTAAGAAACAGATTGCATCTATTCTTACTTTCATTATTCGATTGGATAATGGATATGCCTCTTTTATGAAGAGTAATTGGATTCTTCATATTATTTATATTCAGAAATTCAACGCCGCCATTAATATTTCTGATACCTATACCATGGTGAGGATGGTTAAAGATCTTGCAGTCTATAGCATAGACGCAACTAGGAAAGAAGGATGCTAAATACCCTTCTTCCAAAAGCTTTTCTTTATCGCTTTCTGATATAGCAGAAAAACATATATACTCAGATGAGTATTGTAGAAAACCATTTGTTTGTTTCATATTTTTATCATTTACCTTTTATACTATATTCTTTATCAGAATAGAGAAATTTTCAGAGCTATTTCCTAGAGCAAAATAATCGCTTATATCCTTCTCTGCCTTTGTTCCGGCAAGAGGGAGCTGCACTCTTTTTACATTATATTTATTCTTGTACTCCTCTACTCTTAAACTCGATTCTTTTACTCCTGTAGCATCTGTATCGTAAAGAAATATTATTGTATGAAATCTTTCAGAAAGTTCTAGAAGCTTATCTTCTGGTATCTTTGCTGTTTCACTATTAAAAGCGATGGCACTATATCCGTGCGCCGCAAGAGAGAGGACATCCTTTTCTCCACCGGTGATGAAGACAAACTCCCCCTTGGCAGGAAGCTGTTCCCATCCGAAGACATAAGGTGAAGGTAAGTTCCCGGCATAAAGGAATCTGTTCTCGGCTTTAGGACGATACACCTTAATTCCAGTCATTCCATTGAAGAAATATCCAAATGCAGGAATAGTTTTACTTCCATACACATTGAACACTTTACCTTCCTTTTTGGTAAAAGAAACGCTTTTCAAGCTATGTACATGGTATCTCAGCAGCGTTGCTTCGTTAATACCATATTTTCCCCAATATTCCTTTTCAGATGTTTGAAAATCCTGTATTATCGGTGTAAAAGACTTAATACTTGATGTACGCCCTTTAGAAATTTCCTTCTTAATCTGAACAATATCAACCTTAGGACGTTTCTCTGCGTTTGGATTACTAGGCTCTATGATATTGAGACATAAATCCTGGTCAATCCTCTTCAGCAGCTCATAGAAATCCGTATTGATATTTATATTCAGAACCTTTGCTGCAATTTCAAAACAGTTTCCGCAACATCTACTGTCACCAAAATCTTGCAAATAGTAGGTAGTCTCACCATTTTTATTCTTGTTCTCATACAGATGGCAAGACGGACGCTTGTCATCACTTCGAAATGGACTCTTAAATTTCTTATTAAGACATTCCTTTCCCAAATAGTAGACGAATATTTCAAGTCCACTATTGGTTTTTCTAAGAACTTCTTCGTAAATCTTCATATTAATTATCTTTTTTTGCCGTTTTCTTTGCGTTTTGGGGCATTTTCTCGCACCAGTCGTGCAATTTATAGTCTTTTCTCATTTTAACGCCCCAGTATTCGCTTATTCGGTCTGGGGAGTTCTGAAGTTTATGTCAGGCATGGTCACAACTTGCATCATTTCGTTGAAACGGTCTGCAAGGCGATCGCCATATTTCTCACGGATAGCCTTACCGCTGAGATTGGTTGTCACTATTGTTGGAAGCATTCTTTCATACCGATAAGACAACAACTCCTCTAGCGGTTTATATCTGTTCCCATACTTACAGAAATCACTCTCTTCTGTGCCCAAGTCATCGATAGCGAGGATGAACGTATTCATACATCTATCAAATCTCTTATTATCTGAGGCATACAGATGATACAGTTCTTTCGATGTCAGAAACGTAATACTTGCATGTGTATAGAAGACTGCCTCTTCTTCATTCAGAGGATTCTTGAACTTGCAAATATTATAAAAGTTCTGCATGGCTTTTACCAGAGTGGTCTTTCCGTTACCGGTAATACCATTAAGGACAAGCCCAAATCTAGACTTTGATGTTGCCATCCAGTCTGCTACCTTGTATATTGCTTCTTGCTGCTGCTTGTGAACTTTGTATTCTCTATATCTCAGTTTTACTTCTTCACTAAACAGAAACGCCAGCCATCTGTAGCAGTAATCAGTATCGTAATTGAAATCAGAAAGGACCATTGTAAATACCTCCTTCCGAGCTTTTAGGAACAAATTTTTCTCCTTCCCAACGTTCTGTGTTGGGATTGCTTTTGCGTTTGCCTGGAGATTGTTCCATTAGGTTAAACTTAAGCCAATCGCAAAAATGACTTTTGTAATCAACTATATCTTTGTGCTCCTTATTGCCTCTACAGATATGATCCAAATCAAAGTTTTTAACTTTGTCTTTCACTTCTTCAATGCTTTTCAGAGCAAACTTCTTCTTTATTGCACCCAACCAAACATCATCGTGAAGAGAAAGCGAAAGAAAACTTTCTTTCTCACCTTTCTTTTGTTGGTTTTCTTTTGATGTTTCTTTTTCTGAAAAAACAACGAAATCTTCTTCGTGCGCGCGCGCGTCGTTGTTGTTGATTTTCTTACTTTCTTTATTTCTTATATTCTTATATTCTTTAGGTAGGGGCGCAATTGGGGCGACATTGGGGCGCAATTGGGGCGACATCGGGGCGACATCGGGGCGCAATTGGGGCGCAATTGGGGCGGTCTGTCGCTTTGTGTCATCGTAAACATCTGTTATTCTGTCACTTACGTTGCAGTTTTGCTGTGTTGGAAATTCATTGTTTTCTATTTTTAATACAGTACATTCTTCAATTGGGGCGACATCGGGGCGCAATTGGGGCGCAATTGGGGCGGTCTGTCGCTTTGATGCTTGATAACTATCAGAGTTACAGATAGTTATAATACTTTGTTGGTGTGTTGGTAATGTTCTAAACGTTATTTCTCCTGTTCTTTGCAACTTACCGATACAACTTCTAATATTCTGCAAGCTAAGCCCTGTTTCCTTACTTAACACTCTCAAACTAGTACACAGCTGCCAGGAATCAGACAATCCTCTTCTGTCCATAAAACTTGCCTTCAACATTAAATGTACGAACAGGTGAACCATCTTGGCATCTTGATACCACTCCCAATCGCCTATCTTACGATAGAGCTTAATCCAATCTGGAACAGGATCATCAGTACCTGTAGGTTGAAACTTATTGAAATCAAGAAGAACAATAATACGTCCCTTACTCAATTTCCTATAGCTTATTTCTTTGGTAGCTTGGAGCTTTTTCAGATATCTCTTAATGGAATCTCGTGATATTCCTGTATCTCTTGAAAGAGTAGATAGAGATACCAGGCATTCGCCTCTCTGTATGGATATTCCAAAGTAGTATTTGTCTTCTATATTAGCATTGAGCAACAGATAGAGATACAGATGAACCATGTTGGTATTTTTATACCACTGCCAATTCATGAACATTCGTGGAAGTTTTATCCAGCTGTTATCAGTATTCATATTGTATCAGTTTAATTCTTCTATATAAAATGTCATACATTCCTTTCCGGACTTGTACTTTACTTCTATTTTATCATCTAATAAAAGTATAGTTCGTATATGGGATAGTGAAAAAGAACCACGTCTCCATCGTACAGGTAAAGACCGTATGGTCTTATTGATCTCCATGAGACTTTTGAGACAGTCATCTTTAGCCTCATAGAGAGCGAAATACTTAGGATTTATCTTTAGAAGCAAATCCACAACCCAGGGTTGTTTCTTTTCAACTTGATATCTTCTTTTTATTTTGTACATATCACCTGTTTTTAAAAATAATCTTGCTCTCTCCTGTGAAGTTCCTGGAGATCGCTAACCTTATATTCAATTTTACCTTTACGTTTAGAAAACGGTTTAAGTTTGCCTTCCCTTAACCATCTTCTTACGTTTCCTACCCCGAAGACTTTCATGGACTCCCTTTGACTATAAAACTCCTTAGGAGGGTTCTTAATCATCAGGGCTATCTTAGGAGCCAGGAAGGAGGCTAAGTCATCCAAGAAAGTCTCATAAGAAACATTCTTGTTTTCAAAAATAACCCTTTCACTCATAATGCTTATTCTTTTGGAAAGATTACCGGATTAAGTCGTCCGGCATAAACTCCTTCTCGCCGAAGAATATTAGTTACTCCAGCTCTGGTTAAACCAAACTCTTTTGCGAGATTTTCAATCACTGGCGTTGGCTTCAACTTACATTCAAGTATGAGGTTTCCGTACTTGTACAGGTAAGACTCTACCAACTGTTTCTTCTTCTTCATCAGTTCACCTTTTTTGGTGCCTGAATAAATTTCATTCAAAATTTCTTCGTTATTCTTGGTCATATTATAATTATTTTGTATATTTGCATACGGTTACGCAAGCGTTACGTAATGCTTTCGTTATATTTGTCTGCAAAGATAAATAAAAACTGATAAATATATAAAGAAACAATTATAATTTAAGAATGTTTAACTACAATATAAGTATTTTATGAATGGTCCAGAACTTCGCCAGATCTTGACGAAAAGAAATATTAGTATAAATGAGTTGGCTGAGAAACTTAATATGTCTCAGCCTAACCTCAGTAATCAGTTCAGAGTACAAGATGTTAAGTCTGGTGTTCTTGAACGGATATGTGATGCCTTGGATGTAAAGATGGACTTCTTTTATGAAGGAACCAAATACTTGGATGATAGTTCTAGCTCGGACAATTCTCTTGGCTTGGACCATCTGGATGAGCGACCTACTGAAGGTATGTCTGATAATGATAAAGACAAGGAGATAAGTTATCTTAGAGGACAGATTAAGGTATTGGAAAAGATAAATGAGAAGTTGCTGAATAAGACTCAGACTGTTGGTCAAAGTGTGACTTATAAGAAAAAACATGCCTAATTATTAAACACGACTTTAAGAAAGAGTAATATATATATAATAAGGTACGTGTATATAATAAGGTATATAGAAAAGAGAATTATTGACAGAAAAGCATAAGTTGTTAAAACTATGTTTAGAGTAATCCATGCAATAAGGCTTTCCTACGTGATTTATTGCAGCGGCGCAGGCTGCTGTTGAGGAGTAAATCTTTTCTGAAGAAGATAAGTACGATTAATAGATTAGACAATTTGAGAGGGAAGTGTTTCGCCAGAAACACTTTCCTCTTTTTCGTTTTTTTAGCGATTGTTGGATAGAAAAACACGAAAAAACTTGCAGATTACAATTATTTTCTGTACTTTTGTCGGAAAATAGAGAAATATGACTGCAAGAGAAGATAGAGAAAAGGAAAAAACGAGCCGAGAGAATCTTGGTAAGTTCTTTTATGATTTAGCTAAGGCTAATTTCACAACCAATGTTGCAGGATGTATCTTATCTATGGTTATGAAAGAAAAGTATGACGATGCGATGGTTTGGGGATTGCTTTCTTTTGGACTAGCTTCCACAGCTATTTTAGCATATGTTGGTTTTAGAATATTAAAAAAATAAGTGTTATGGAAGGATTAATTATAATTTATGCGACGATTACAGTCGTTGCGGGTGCTATGGCGCTTTGGCTTCATACTAAATGGGGTAAGAAATTCTTAGAGAATCTCTAAATGATTTGTTGACTTCAAAAATGAATACATTGGCTTTAACTTTTGCTGTGTGCTCAATAGTAGCATTGGCCTTTCTTGCATGGCTCTTTACCCCTTGGGGAAAGAAATGGTCGAAGGAATTGTAGTGATGAAGAAGATAAAATATATATTATGCGCTTGCCTGATGATGGCAAGCCTGGGTGTCGGGGCCAAGTCGATGAAAGACTTGCTGGTTTCGATGCCTGATGAAGTAATGCCTTGTCTCAATAAGAACATGCGACTCGAATTTGCTGAGTTGCAGGAGATGGGAGTGAAGGCTGAAGTGAAGAATCTCCTGGAAGAGGTGAGTGTGATGGATACGCTGACCCAGGACTTTGTGCAGATCCGTATGAACAAGGCTTCTACCTTGCAGATGAAGAAGTTGCCTGTGGAAAACGGAGATTCCGTGCTCTGCGTAGTCAAGACTTTCGCAGGTCCCGAGAAGGAGAGTGAGCTCTATTTCTACAATCAGGATTGGAAGAAGATGGATGTCACTCATCTCCTGGATGGCAAGCGATTGGAGGATTTGGCAGAAAGCCTTATCCAGAAACCGGATACGATGAACGAAACTCGCTTTGCAGAATTGAAGGCGATGGTAGAACCGAGAATGGTGAGCGCCTTGCTTTTGCAGAACGAAAACTCGCTGGTTGTACGTCTGTCTTTGCCATTGCTCTCTGCTGAAGATAAAAAGGCAGTAAATGCAATAAAATTGCAAAGAAGCTTTAAATGGAATGGAAAATCCTTTAAAGAGAGTTAATTCTTTGTAGGTTTTTGCAATAAAGTATGGAAAGTTGCAGGATTATTTGTAATTTTGCAGCGTGTTTTTCATGGTATTAGATTATTAAGGTTAATAAAAGATTGGTTGTCGTGAGACAATCAATTTTTTTTTGCCCTTTTCTGAAGGCTTTTACCCTTTACTTTTCTCTTCGTCCGATGACCGCTGGTTCTGGACGTATGAGGTGTTTTAGAAGTATGGGTTGTTTCGAAGTGTGGGTTGTTTAGAAGATAAACAACCCGATGATTCCACAGATGAAAAGCAGCAGAATCGGATTCGCTTTCCTTACTTTCGTAAAGTAGAATGCACCCAGGAACAATGCTACGCTGGCACCGAAAGCAAATGGATCTTCTGTTGGCGATCCAAAATTCTCCTTATTCATCAAGAGCATAGCTGCTGCAGCAATCAGTCCGATAATGGCAGGGCGAAGACCGGCGAAGATGTCCTTCACGATCTTGGAATCCTTGTGGGTTATCAGATAGCGGCTGATGAGAATCATGATGATGAATGGAAGCCACATGATGGATAGCGAAGCCAGTACGGAACCCAACCAGGCTGCCCAGACAGGATAATCCGCATGGAGACAAGCGGTATAACCCACGTATGTGGCGCAGTTGATGCCGATAGGTCCCGGAGTAGATTGGCTGATAGCCACGATATCCGTAAACTCGGCATTGGTGAGCCAATGGTTCTTTACTACGGTTTCGTTGTGGATGAGCGAAAGCATCGCATATCCACCACCAAAATTAAATGTACCAATCTTGGTAAATATCAGAAATAATTTCAGAAATAGCATGACTTTTACCTTTTTACTTTTTTACCTTTCCATAAAGCCAGCCGAGCACGCCGGCGGCTATGATAATATAGATAGGTGAGATGCCGAATGCAGCAATCAGCGCACAGCATACAAACGGAATCCAGATATTGTAGCGGTTGATGTTCGCCGTCTTTGCCATCTTGAAGCAAGGAGCCGCAATCAGCGCCACCACGGCAGGGCGAACACCGGCAAAGAACTTGCCCACCCAGTAATTATCCTTAAACTGCTGGAAGAACATGGCGATCATGAGGATGGCGATGATAGAAGGCAGGGCGATGCCAATGGCACCCACGATGCCTCCCCATACGCCCTTCGTCTTGTAGCCGATATGGCTCGCCATATCAATGGCGAAGATGCCCGGGGTAGTTTGAGCCACCACCATGATGTCCATAAATTCCTGTTTATCCATCCATCTGTTCTCATCCACGAATTCTCTCTCCATGATCGGTATCATGGCGTAGCCTCCACCTAGCGTAAAGGCACCAATCTTGTTACACGTTAGGAAAAACTTTAATAACATTTTATCTTTTATTTTGATTTCGACTGCAAATTTACACATAATTTGTTAAATAAACTAGCTTTTTGGCGGATATTCTTAAAAAATCTGCGTTCTTTAAGAGATTTTGTGTACCTTTGCAAGATATAATCTGCAATGGCGTATCCCTTGAGAAGGATGGCGCAGCAGACAGAAGAAGAATATTAAAACCATAAGGAAATATAAAAATAAGAATATGAATCTAAAAGTTCGCTTGGCGCTGATGAACTTTCTGGAGTTCGCAGTTTGGGGAGCCTATCTTACATCTATGGGCAACTATCTCGGCAAGGCCGGAATGGGTGCTGAAATCTCCTGGTTCTATACCATCCAGGGTATCGTATCTATCTTTATGCCTACATTGATGGGTATTGTAGCTGACAAATATGTACAGCCGCAACGCCTCTTGGGCTATTGCCATCTTCTGGCTGGCTTGTCGATGATAGCTCTTTTCCTGATGGGAGAGGCGAGTGCTACTCCTAACGAGGCTGTCTTCATGGCGATCTATACCTTCAGCGTAGCTTTCTATATGCCTACGCTGGCGCTGTCGAATACTTCGGCGTTCACCATTCTGAAGAATCATGGACTTGATACCGTGAAGGATTTTCCGCCAATCCGCGTCTTCGGTACCGTAGGATTCATCCTTACCATGTGGATAGTCAACTGTGCTACCTGGGATAACGGTTCGTTTATGTTCCTCTTTACCGAGAATGCACATAAGTTCCAATATACCCACTTCCAGTTCCTGGTATCTGGAGTATTGGGCATCGTTCTCTTCCTCTACTGCTTCAGCCTGCCACAGTGCCCGCTGGTGAAGAAAGAGGCACGCAGCTGGGTGGAGACCTGGGGCTTCGATTCCTTCAAGCTCTTCAAGAGCCGCGAGATGGCGATGTTCTTCATCTTCTCAGGCTTGCTGGGTATGAGTCTGCAGGTAACCAATGGTTATGCTACTCCGTTCATCACCAGTTTCAAGGGCGATCCTTCCATGCTCGATACATTTGCAGCCAATAATGCCACTCTTCTAGTTTCTATCTCCCAGGTGGCAGAGGCACTCTGCATTCTCCTGATTCCATACTTTCTCAAGCGTTATGGCATCAAGGTGGTGATGCTCATCGCCATGTTTGCATGGGTATTCCGCTTCGGATTCTTCGGATTGGGTAACCCTGCTTTCCCAGGCGTAACCCTCTTCATACTCTCATGCATCGTCTATGGTGTGGCATTCGATTTCTTCAATGTGTCGGGTGGACTGTTCGTTGATCAGAAGTGCGAGCCTAAGGTGCGTGCTTCTGCCCAGGGACTTTTCATGCTGATGACCAATGGCTTGGGAGCCTCTGTTGGCACAATTCTTGCAGGACAGGTGATCAACCATTATTGTCATTGGGAGAATGGATATTTGATGGGCGATTGGCAGACTTGCTGGTTTATCTTCGCAGGTTATGCACTTGTGGTCGGAGTAGCCTTCGCCGTATTGTTTAGACCAAAGAAAGGATAATGAAAATGGAAAAAATAAAATTAGTTTATCAGGGAGCTTTCGCAATTCCTGATGCTGAGGAGGCTTGTGTTGTCACTCTTACTGATACCCAGGAGGTACGTGCACTCTCCATCGTAACAGATAAGCCGATGGCCAATGAAATCAAGTTTCATCAGCTTGATAAGGATGTAAAACATCCGCATCTGGTAGATGTGTTGGCTAGAATGATTTGTGAACAGGGTCCTCAAGCCTATCACGTTGTTTTCGAGGCCAATGGAAACATAGGGCCTAAGGCAAAATTGGTGAATGCTACTTCTGGATCAGCGTATTCTCTTCCTCAGGATGAGGCTGTCCTGCTGGCGTTGGCCGCCGGTCTGGAGATCTTTACCAATATGGAGGTGCTTCAGAAATTCACTACACCTTTCCGCAAGGATGTGATGAGTGTGGCACTTCCTATCGTGGGATTACCGGATTCACTTCTCAAGAAAGCACTGGAGAAAGCGGTAGAAGAAGAAAACTACGAGGGAGCTTCCTTTATCCGTGATGAGATGAAGCGCCGCCAGGAAGAAAAGGATGAAAAGAACTTGACTGATTGATCATTGATGATAGATAATTGATAACGAATGAAAGAGGTTAGATATTTCTATGTGCCGGATGCGGCAAACCAGGTGGAATTGCCCGCAGAGGAGGCTACCCATGCGCTGAGAGTGTTGCGACTGAAGGGTGGTGATGAGATTTTCCTCATGGATGGGGAAGGGTCTTTCTATCGTGCAGAGGTGACAGCAGCCTCCAGCAAGCGCTGTCTTTATGAAATCAAGGAGAATATGCTTCAGAAACGTGCATGGAAGGGGCATATCCATCTTGCCATTGCACCTACCAAGATGATGGAGCGTATAGAGTGGATGGCTGAGAAAGCTACGGAAATCGGGTTCGATGAACTCTCTTTCCTCAATTGTCAATTTTCTGAACGAAAGGTAGTGAAGACTCCTAGAATAGATAAGATTGTCATCTCTGCCGTGAAACAGAGTCACAAGGCGTGGAAACCGGTTGTGAATGAGCTGGAGAGCTTCAAGGAGTTTATCCAGACTCCTCGTTCGGGACGCAAGTTTATCTGTCATTGCTACGAAGAAGTAGAGAAGAAGGATTTCTTCCAGGAAATCTCGTCATTATCTGATGATGCTGATGGCAAGGACGCTGCATCTCTACCTTCTGTTGATAACAACAAGGACGCTGCTTCATCTTCTTCATCTGCTGATATCACGGTATTGGTAGGTCCGGAAGGCGATTTCTCTATAGATGAGGTTCGTCTTGCCCTGGAGAATGGTTACGAGAGCGTATCCCTGGGTACCAGTCGTCTTCGTACGGAAACGGCGGGCCTGGTAGCTGTTCACATGGCGCATATTGCGAGAAGACTATAAGGGAATTCCTGCAAGTTGTTGAATTTTTGCAAGTTGTATTAGCACGCCCTGAAAGGGCAGAAGCACCTAGCCCAGGGCAGCGCCCTGGGTATATAATAGATATAGCAATGCGCCCTGAAAGGGCAAAAGCTTTAAAATAATTATAAGTGTTGGTTTTTGTGATGAAAAGATTGTATAAGAATTTGGTTTTGATGAGCTTAGCACTTCTCGTTGTAGTGTTAAGCTCATGCTCTGGCAGCGATTATCTCAATGCCATTCCTAAGAAAAGTACAGCCCTTATCTCGGTGGATTTGCAGCAGATGGCTTCCGGTAAGAATGCGGAAGACAAGGCAGGTATGCTCAAGTCTCTACTCCACGTAGATGATGTAGATAAGTGTGGCATCGATATCTCTGAAAAACTTTATCTCTTCGAGAGTGCCGATGGCAACCTCGGTCTCTGTGCCAAGGTGAGCGATGAGGGGGATGTGGAAGACTGGCTTGCCTCGCTTGCCAAGAAGCGCATTGCTTCGGAAGTGAAGGAACGCAAAGGCTTTCATTTCGCAGTATTGAAGGATTCGTGGCTCGTCGGCTTCTCCGGTCAGGCGCTCCTCGTGATGGGGCCTGTTGTGGCTGATGCCCAGGCTCAGCTCCAGCAGCAGATGGTAAAATATCTTAAAGCAGAAGAGGAGGATGGCATCACCGTTTCTCCGATGTACGAGCGTCTGCAGACCCTCTCTTCTCCTATGGCTATGGTGGCTCAGGCACAGGCTTTGCCTGAGAAGTTCGTAGCTCCATTTACCCTGGGTGCTCCTAAGGATACCGATCCTTCGCAGGTGGTCATCGCTGCCGATATGGAGGTAAAGGATGGCATCCTGCAGATTCAGGGTGAGACATTCTCCTTTAATGAAAGCATCGATAAGGCGCTGCAGAAGGCGATACAAAACTATCGTCCTATCAAGGGCAGTTATGTGAAATCGATGCCCGATGATGCACTGGCAGGTATCTTCATGAATGTAAATGGTGAACAGTTCCTGCCGATGATGCAGAGCAACCGCAGTCTTCAGACCCTCTTGATGGGTATCAACCAGGCGGTGGATATGGATAACATCATGCGAAGCGTAGATGGCGATATGGCCATCGTCTTGCCTACCTTGGGCGATGCAGACCTGAAGATGATGATGGCTGCTAAGTTAGCGCATAGCAAGTGGTTGGGTGATGTAGATTACTGGAAGACTTCATGTCCTGCTGGTGCCAAGATTGCCAACTGGGGTAAGAATTCCTATTTCTATACCGATGGCAAGACTTCCTTCTATTTCGGCGTAACCGATGATAAGCAGTTCTTCAGCGGCAGCGATGAGCTGACAGCTCAGTATGCCGTGAAGTCAAGCAATCATCCAGTAGATTCCAAGATTCAGAAGCTTATCGTGGGACAGAAGCTGGCGATGGTCATCAATCTCGCCAAGAGTTCTGATGGCAGCGGTACAGGCAAGGATGATGCCATCTCAACTGTAACTGGTCTGCTTGCTCCGATCTTCGGAAATCTTACTTCTGTGGTTTATACCTTGAAGTAACAGGTAAAAAGGTCAAAAGATTAAACATTAAATAAAAAAAATAAAGTGGAAAAGATTCAGCTTCATTCCGTTCTTCCTCAGGTTTTCGCCCAGCGTGAAGACCTGCATTCGGAGATATGGAAGCAGGATGTTACCTTCGAGAAAGGTCATCTCTATCTGGTAGAGGCTGAGAGTGGAAGCGGAAAGAGTACTTTCTGCAGCTACGTGCTCGGCTATCGTCACGACTACAGCGGAAGTGTGATGTTTGATAATGATGTTACCGCCAATTATAAGGTTTCCGATTGGGTAGAGATGCGAAAGCGTCATATCAGTCATCTCTTTCAGGAACTCCGTCTCTTTCCTGAGCTTACGGCGATGGAGAATGTAGAGATCAAGAACAAGATTACCGGTTTCAAGAGCCGCGAGCAGATTCTGCAGTGGTTTGATATGCTTGGTATTGCTGATAAGGTGGATGCTAAGGTTGGGAAGATGTCGTTCGGTCAGCAGCAGCGTGTTGCGATGATGCGTGCTCTCTGCCAGCCTTTCGATTTCATTCTTGCAGATGAACCGATCAGTCACCTCGACGACAACAATTCCCGCATCATGGGCGAAATCATGATGAAGGAGGCGAAGGAGCAGGGGGCTGGCGTCATCGTGACCAGTATCGGTAAGCACATGGACTTAAACTATGAACATATATTTAGATTATGAATCTCGTTTGGAAGTTACTTCGTCAGCATATCAGCATATCTCAGTTTGCAGGCTTTGCCTTTGCTAATCTCTTCGGTATGCTCATCGTACTTTTCGGTTTTCAGTTTTATCAGGATGTGCTGCCTGTCTTCACCCAGCAAGACAGTTTTATGAAAGCCGACTATCTCATCATGAGCAAGAAAATAGGTATGGGCAATACCATTAGCGGCCGATCCAATACCTTTTCAGGAGCTGAGATGGATGATGTCAGCGACCAGAAGTTCGTGAAGAAGATAGGCAAGTTTACCTCTACCGAGTACAAGGTAGATGCGCAGATGGGTGTAAATGGTGTGAATGTATTGAACAGTGAGCTTTTCTTCGAGAGTGTTCCTGATGGTTTCGTGGATGTTCCGCTCAAGGATTGGAAATACACACCTGGCGAGAAGGTGGTGCCAATCATCCTCCCGCGTACCTATATTAATATGTATAACTTCGGATTCGCCCAGAGCCATTCGCTCCCTAAGATCAGCGATGGTCTGATGGGAATGATTGATTTCAATATCTGCATTCAGGCTGGTGGCAAGAAAGAACTGTTCAAGGGAAAGGTCATTGGATTCTCATCCCGTCTCAACACGATTCTCGTGCCACAGGCGTTCATGGATTGGAGCAACCAGGAGTTTGCGCCTAACCAGAAGAGCGATCCTACCCGTCTGATCGTAGAGGTAGGCAATCCGGGCAACGAGAATATCACCAAATATCTAGATGACAACGGTTATGAGGTAGAGACTGATAAGCTCGATGCCGAGAAGACCACCTATTTCCTCCGTATGATGGTATCGATGGTGATGATTATCGGCCTTGTGATTTCTGTTCTGAGTTTCTATATCTTGATGCTCAGCATCTATCTCCTGGTACAGAAGAACTCTACCAAGTTGGAGAATCTGCTCTTGATAGGTTACAGTCCGGGCAATGTAGCGAAGCCATACCAGGTGCTCACCATCTCTCTGAACATCGTGGTTCTGGTCATCGCCTGGATCATCCTCTTCTTCCTGCGAGGATACTACATGGATTTCATCGAGGCACTCTTCCCGGACATCGAAGAGGGAACGATGCTTCCTGCCATAGCCTTAGGTTTTGCTCTCTTCCTGGTAGTTTCGGTTTTGAATATAGTTGCCATCCGTCGCAAGGTAATGAGCATCTGGCAGCGAAAGGAGTAGCCGCTACTCCTCAAAAAAAACTATAAGCAAACCCCCGTTATTAATAACAATTTAAAGAAAATCTGCGTTATTTGCTTAACGCAGATTTTTTTTGTGTTATAAAACATCATTTTTAATGCAGATGTAACATTTATATCGATTTTTTTGTTTATATTTGCACTCGAAAACGATCTTTGGGGATCCTTTCCCCGTATTATTAATTAATTTTTATAAAAAAGGTATGCAGAAAAGATTGCATTTATTAATGGCTTTGCTGGCCTTTATGGTTACTACAGCCATGGCACAGATTACTACTTCTGGTTTAAGTGGTTCTGTGACTGCAAGTGGTGAAGACGTGATTGGCGCAACGATTGAGGCCGTTCACGTTCCTTCTGGAACTCGTTACAAAGCTGTAACCAACATTGATGGTATGTTCACTATCAATGGTATGCGTGTCGGCGGTCCTTACGAAGTCAAGATCAGCTACATCGGCTACAAGACTAAAGTCGTAAAGAACGTCACCCTTCAGCTTGGTGAAACCTACAACTTGAAAGAAACTCTTGATGAGGATGCTAAGCAGCTTGGCGAAGTTGTAGTAGTAGCAAAGGGTTCCAAGTTCAGTGTAGAGAAGACTGGTGCTTCTACCAACATCTCTAATGCACAGATTGCTAACATGCCAACTGTTAGCCGTAGCATTACAGATATCACCCGTCTTTCTCCTTATGGTGGAAACGGAATGTCATTCGCTGGTGCTGATGGCCGTACAGCCAACTTCACTGTGGATGGTGCAAACTTCAACAACAACTTCGGCTTGAGCTCAAAGCTTCCTGGTGGTGGTGCTCCTATTTCTCTGGATGCTATCGAGGAAATGCAGGTTGTTATCTCTCCTTATGATGTTCGTCAGACCAACTTTGTTGGTGGTGGTGTCAATGCTATTACCAAGTCTGGTACCAACAACTTCAAGGGTAGCGCTTACGTATATCACAAGAATGAGAACATGCGTGGTGATGCTATTGAGCGTGAGCAGATTTCTGGTGCACGTGAGAAGGATCAGCAGACTACTTGGGGTTTCTCTCTCGGTGGTCCTATCATCAAGAACAAGTTGTTCTTCTTCGCTAACGGTGAAATGGTCAAGACTCCTACAGTGGTAAACCGCTGGAGAGGTTCTGAGAATGGTATCGGTGATCCTGAGAACTATATCTCTCGTACCAAGCTTGCTGATTTGGAGAGAGTTTCTAATTTCGTAAAGGAAAAGTATGGTTACGATACAGGTTCATGGACCAACTTCCCTGCAGACGAGAGCAACTACAAGCTCCTCTTCCGTGTTGACTGGAACATCACTGACAAGCATCACTTGGCTGTACGCTACAACTATACCAAGAACCGTTCTTGGCAGGCTCCTAACGCATCATCTATGGATGGTGGTACACGTGCATCTGGTAGCCGTATGTCTCAGTACTCTATGTCATTTGCCAACAGTATGTATGCCAATGACAACCTCGTCAACTCTTGGACTGTTGACTTGAACAGCCGTTTCACAGACAATCTGTCTAACCAGTTCCTGTTCACATACTCTAAGTTGGATGATAGCCGTTACACCAATTCTTCAGAGTTCCCATTCATCGATATCCTCGATGGCGGACAGAAGAGTGTAGATGGAACTGCTGATGCTGATGGTACCAATAACTACATGGCTTTGGGTTATGAGTTGTTTACCTGGAACAATGCCGTACACAATACAGTATGGAATATCAAGGATGACGTAACTTACTATCTCGGTAAGCACAAGATCATCGCTGGTCTCAACTATGAGCACCAGATGGCAGACAATGCTTATCAGCGTAATGGTTCTGGTTATTATCGTTACAATAGCCTCGACGACTTCCTGAATGGTGCTGCTCCTCAGATTGTATGTTTGACCTATGGTTATGGTGGCAACAACAATCCTGCTGCCCGCGTACAGTATAACAAGGCTGGTATCTATGCTCAGGATGAGTGGCAGATGACTCCTCAGTTCAAGTTGACTTATGGTCTTCGTCTGGATGGTCTGTTCTTCGACAATTCTGACTTGATGACTAATAATAAGATTCTCGATCTCGACTATAATGGTCGTCACATCGACTCTGGTAAGTGGCCAAACAGCTCTTTGACTGTATCTCCTCGTATCGGTTTCGTATATGATGTATTTGGTGACAAGACATTGAAGTTCCGTGGTGGTACAGGTTTCTTCCAGGGCCGTTTGCCATTGGTATTCTTTACCAACTTGCCAACCAACTCTGGTATGGTACAGTATCAGGCAAATATCAATGCTTCATCAACCAATCCTCTTACAGGTGAGAAGAAGACAGATATGAACCAGTTTGCTGGTGGTCTGGTTGTTGATAAGGATGGTAAGCCAACCGCTGCAGCTCTCCGTGATAAGTTGATTTCTATGGGTTATCCAAAGGACATCACTCCAGATGAGGGTACTGTTCCTTCTGCTATCTCTGCTGTAGATACCAACTTCAAGTTGCCACAGGTATGGAAGACATCTTTCGCTATCGATTATCAGGTTCCTGTGTCATTCCCAATGTCTGTTTCTGTTGAGGGTATCTTCAACAAGACATTGAATGCTGCTACATTGACTGACTGGAGCGTACAGGATGCCGAGGGCTTCCCACGTTTCAATGGTGCAGACAACCGCCCTGTATATCCTAAGGGTTCTTCAGTAGGTACTCATGCTTATGTACTTGAGAACACAAGCCGTGGTTACGGTTGGTCTTTCTCTGCACAGGTAAATGCTCAGCCATGGGAGTGGTTGAACTTGATGGCTGCCTATACTCATACTGTATCTAAGGAAGTTACATCACTTCCTGGATCTAACGCATCTTCTGTATTGAACTATATCTCTACAGTATATGGTCCTAACAACATCAAGTTGCACAACGGACAGAATGTAACTCCTGATCGTATCATTGCTTCTGCAACGATCCACGACAAGAGCAACAACCACTATAGCTTCATCTATGAGGCATGGCGTGGTGGTTACAACTACTCTTACATGACTGTAAACGATATCAATAATGATGGTTACAACTATGATGCTCTCTACATCCCAACCGACAAGCAGGTAGAAAACAATGAGTTCCGCTTCAAGTCAGAGGATGATAAGACCCGCTTCATGGATTATGTACATGCCAACAGCTACCTGAAGAACCATCAGGGTGAGTATGCAGAGGCTTACAGCCTTTACAACCCTTGGGTACATCGTATCGACTTCAGCTACAAGCATGACTTCAAGTTTGATGTGGCTGGTCACACCAATACTCTTCAGTTGAGCTTCGATATGAAGAACGTACTCAACTTCTTCAACTCTAGCTGGGGTGTCATGAAGTACTTGAACCCTGAGATTGGTTCAGATCCACGTATCTTGCGTTACGAGGGTCAGGATGCAGATGGTTATGCAACCTTCTCTACTCCAAAGTCAATCAATGGTAACACCAAGACTTTCGTACCAAATCACTCTATCGGTCAGTGCTGGTATGCATCAGTGGGTCTCCGTTACATCTTCTAATTAATAAAGTATAGAAATTATGAAATTTAAATATTTTTTCATCGCATTGATTGCCGTTGCAGGCTTCTTTGCAAGTTGTAGCGATGATAAGGACTTAGGTCAGCTTGATGGCATTCAGGTTTCTCAGTCATCTCTCTCTATTCCTGTAGAGGGTGGAAAGGTTGAATTTGATGTTACTTCTGCTGCTGACTGGAAGTTTGTTACCAATGACAAGAAGGGGAATCCTGTGGATTCTATTCCTGCCTGGATTACTTCCTCTTGTACGGGCGGTAACGCTGGTACAACTCATGTTGTCTTCAATGCTGCTGCCACTAAGGGTGCTAACAACAGTACCTTCAAGTTGGTAAGTGGTGCTCTTACTCAGTACATCACTGTAATTCAGGGTGTATTGAATCCTCCATTCTCTACCTGTAAAGAAATCCTGGCTGGTAATGATGGCGAAACCTATAAGGTAAAGGGTACGCTCACCAAGCTTTCTAATCCTACATATGGTAACTGGTATATCAATGATGGTACTGGTGAGGTATGTGTTTATGGTACACTGGATGCCAATGGTAGTGAGAAGAACTTCGCTAGCTTGAAGCTGGAGGAGGGTGATGAGGTTACTATTCAGGGTCCAAGAGAGACTTACAAGGGTACTCCTCAGTTGAAGAACGTAACCGTTTTGAGCTATACCAAGTCTTTGATCAAGGTTGATGAACTCGATAAGGATACCTTGGACAAGGCTGGTGAGGACTTCAAGGTTACTCTGACCGTAAAGGGTGAAGGCGTAACTGTTGATATCCCTGAGGCTGACCAGAGCTGGTTGTCTGTTAAGGGTATCGTTACCAGTGGTACAAAGGCTGAGATTACATTCCATGCCAATGCCAATGCCGGTGGTGCTCGTTCTTCTAGCATCGGTTTCACTTCTACCAAGGGTAAGCAGAGCTCTACTGTTATTGCTGCAGTTTATCAGTTGGGTTCTATCGTCGAGTGCTCGATTGCTGACTTCAACAAGGCAGAGGCAGGTTCTACCGTTTATCGTCTCACTGGTGTCATTACCAAGGTTGCCAATGCAACATACGGTAATTGCTACATCAAGGATGCAACTGGCGAAACATACGTTTATGGTATCGGTGCCAAGGGCGACTTTGAGAAGAAGGGCTTGAAGGTAGGCGACGTTGTTACACTTACTGGTGTGAAGGACATCTATAATGGTACAGGTCAGATGAAGAATGCTACATTGGAGGCTGTGAAGGTAGTAACCAAGATTTCAGTAGCTGACTTCCTGACTAAGAAAGATGACAAAAACGTATATTATATGATAGAAGGTACCATCACAGAGTTTGCCGGTCAGAGAAATGATTTGAAGACATACGGTAACTTCGGTTTGACAGATGCAACTGGTTCTGCTTACGTCTATGGCTTGACTGCAGGCTGGGGTGGTGAAGGCAAGAAGGCTGGTGAGCTTGGCTTGAACTTTGGCGATAAGATTACCATCATCGGTTATCATACATCTTACAAGGACGCTCCTCAGGTAGGTGGTGCATTCCTCTTTTCTAAGGGTGAATAAACTGATAAGTAAGTTTAATTAATAATAAGGTAAAGCGAGAATGTTGCTGGATAGGTGATGTTCTCGCTTTTCAATTGTAGTTATGAAGACAAAATGGATTTATCTTCTTTCCTTGAGCTTCCTGCTGGCTTTCTCTGCGTGCAGTAGCGATGGTGATGACCAGGGCTCTTTGAAAGATTCGAATGCGAATAAGAATGTGGTTTCTGCTTCTGTTCCAACTGAAGCAACAGGGTTGGAATTCCCTAAGATTGTGGCGAATGGTACTACTAGAAATAAGGTGCTCGTTCGCAGAACGGCTGACTATGGCGTAACCTATTCCACTTACTACGATTTGGATAAGAAGTCGCCAAGATGGTGCTGCTATCAGATCTGCCAGTCTAACAATATGAAAAACTGGACTAGAAAGCAGTGGGAAGGTGCTACTTGGATGGGCAAAAAATGGAGTGGGGACCCGTTCCAGAAAGACCCGGATGTAGATGCCGATTGCCAGCCACCGGTTAGCAATGAGTTTAGCAAAAGTGGATATGATCGTGGTCACATCGTGGCTTCTGAGGATAGAGTTTACAGTCAGGATGCCAATGGACAGACATTCTATATGACCAATATGTATCCGCAGATACATAGTTTCAATGCCGGTATCTGGGCAGATATGGAGCAGCTGGTCCGTCATTTCCTTACCTACGATATGAGTACCCAGGCATCTCATGCCAAAGATACGCTTTATGTGTGCAAAGGTGGTACCATCGACTCTTCTGACCAGATTCTGAATCATACGAAGAATGGTTATATCGTTCCGAAGTATTTCTTCTGTGCGGTTCTTCTGAAGAATGCCAAAGGTTATCAGGCTATCGGTTTCTGGTTCCGCCACAGCGCTTATGGTACATCTGAAAAGGTAAAGGGTCATGTGGTCAATATCAAGAAGCTGGAAGAACTGACAGGACTTGATTTCTTCTGCAATCTTCCGGATGATATTGAGAGAAGTGTAGAAAATGCTTCTTGTGATCCGAATACGGTCAAGGAAAAGTGGGGATTCTAACCACTTCTATTGTTGTATGGAATAAGAATGAAAACATATATGAAAAAGGGTGCGTCATCAATCCGTGACGCACCCTTTTTATATGAGAACAGCTGGATCTTAGAACAGCTGGGCGAATGCCTCGGCTGTCTTGCCTGTATAGGTTACCATCTCTGTAACTGGCTGGTAGCCGAAATCCTTGAAGGCAAGGAGCTGAGTGGCTACAAACTGATGGTCGTCAGAGAGGCATGCCTGCAGCTTCATATTACCCATACTGATGGCTGATACCGGGAACTTCTTGATAGAAGATTCTACCTCGCCAGGGGCAGAGTTAAGGATGCTGATGAGCTTCTTGCCATCCTCTGCAGAGTATTCTTTCTCCTTGATCTTGATAGCACTGTTGGTTGGTTTGTAGATCAACTTGATAGTCAAACCCATGAAACCCTTCTTTTCCTGTACATCGTCGAGTGCCAATACTTCTGCACCCATATCTAAATGATTAATCTTAGCCATAATCTTATTTCTTCTTTAAATATATATATAAATCTGTTTTTTTGTAAAATATAAAAAGAAGAACTAACAGATGAGATGCCGCAGGCAAATGACATAATACTTGCTGGCGACATCAAAGTGGATAGGGGCGGTTTCCTGCCGGAAAGGCTCCATCGCACCATCTATAGCGGATAAAAGGGATGATAAAAATCGGATTCTATGGGTTAGCAATCTACTGTTTGCAGATGGGTTGCCATGTATATTGCCACTTGGCAATAAACGCTGTGGACGACTGCTGCATACCCGATAGGCGGCATTGGATGCATCTTCCAGCTGGGCTTCCTGCTCCTGCTGGTGAGGTGTAACCTTGGCGAGTCTATCCTTATTGTGCGTAGCATCAGCAGTTTCTACAATTAAAGAATCCTGATGAGATAAAGAAACAGAGGCAGCAGATACCTCTCCATAGCCTGCGAAGACCATGGACATCAGAAAAATGATGTGAAGTATCAACTGCCTCATATTTTATTATATATTGGGTGTCAGGATTGGTTTCCCCTGACACCGGGGTGAATTAATAACTTCTTGCGATGATAACGCGAGCTACGGCAGGCTTGCCGCTCACCATATCAACACCTGGAGTCTGCTCGTAAGCGAATGGCACGCAACGGATGGTAGCCTGAGTCTCCTCCTTGATCTTAGCCTCGGTCTCGGCTGTACCGTCCCAGTGGCAGAGGAAGAAACCGCCATTCTTTACACGCTCCTTGAACTCCTCGTAGTTGTCGCACTCATATACGTGAGCATCACGGTAAGCACGAGCCTTCTCGAAGATGTTCTTCTGGATGTCTTCCAGCATATCCTTCACGCGCTCTACGATGCCGTCGAAGCTTACGTTCTCCTTCTCCAAGGTATCACGACGCATGATCTCTATGGTGTTGTTCTCCAAGTCACGACCACCCATAGCGAGACGAACAGGTACACCCTTCAACTCGTAGTCAGCAAACTTGAAGCCAGGACGCTTCGCAGTGTTGTCATCATACTTCACGCTGATGCCCAACTCGCGGAGCTGGTCGATAACAGGTTGCAGCTTGGCAGTAATCTGAGCCAACTGCTCCTCGCCCTTGTTGATAGGAATGATCACCACCTGAATAGGAGCCAGCTTTGGAGGCAATACCAGACCGTTGTCATCGCTGTGAACCATGATGAGGGCACCCATCAATCGGGTAGAAACACCCCATGAAGTAGCCCATACATACTCAGGCTTGTTCTCCTTATTCAGATAGGTAACATCGAAGCTCTTGGCGAAGTTCTGACCCAGGAAGTGAGAAGTACCGCTCTGCAGCGCCTTGCCATCCTGCATCATTGCCTCGATGGTATAAGTGTTGAGAGCACCGGCGAAGCGCTCTGTCTCACTCTTCACACCCTGCAATACAGGCACACCCATATACTTCTCAGCGAACTCAGCATATACCTTCAGCATCTCCTGAGCCTTTGCTTCAGCCTCTTCCTTGGTAGCATGAGCAGTATGCCCCTCCTGCCAGAGGAACTCAGAAGTACGGAGGAATGGACGGGTACGCATCTCCCAACGCATCACATTACACCACTGGTTGCAGAGGATAGGGAGATCACGCCATGAATGAATCCAGTTCTTATATGTGTTCCAGATGATGGTCTCTGAAGTAGGGCGGATGATCAGCTCCTCATCGAGCTTGGCATTAGGATCCACCTCAACCTCTGTACCATCCTCTGTAGAACGAAGACGATAGTGAGTAACCACAGCACACTCCTTGGCGAAACCTGCCACGTGCTCAGCCTCACGAGAGAAGAAGCTCTTCGGGATGAGGAGAGGGAAGTATGCGTTCTGTACACCTGTCTGCTTAAACATCTTGTCGAGCTGCTGCTGCATCTTCTCCCAGATAGCGTAGCCGTATGGTTTGATGATCATACAACCACGAACTGGTGACAACTCTGCGAGGTCAGCCTTTACTACCAAATCATTGTACCACTGACTGTAGTTGTCAGCGCGCTTGGTTAAATTCTTAAGTTCTTTAGCCATATTACTAATTATATATTTTGTTTTTAAATTCTGCTAGATATTTTGAGCGTGAAAACACGCCCAATAGGGAATTTCCGCCCCGAAATAGGCGATTTCCTTTCGTCATTTGGACAAATACCCTTAAATTTGCATGCAAAATTACAAAAAAATATTAGAAAACCCTCCATATTGGAGAAAAAAGACGTATCTTTGCATTTAAATAACATAAATATAGGAGAATTATAGTATGAAAAAGATGAAATTTACTGCAGCAGCGCTCTCAATGCTGCTCGTTTTGGGAAGTTGTGGAACCAGTCAGAAGACAGGTACTGCCGTAGGTGCTGGTTCTGGTGCTGCTTTGGGTGCACTCGTTGGTGGTTTGCTGAACAATAGCCATCGTGGTACAGGTGCTGTAGTAGGCGCTGCCATCGGCGCTGCCGTGGGTGGTACAGCGGGTAACTTGATTGGAAAACACATGGATAAGGTGAAGGCTGAGGCAGAGGCTGTGAAGAATGCGCAGGTTTCTACCGTTACAGATGCCAATGGTTTGACAGCTGTCAAGGTAACCTTCGATTCTGGTATCCTCTTCCAGACCAACAAATATGCGCTCAATGCAAGCGCTAAGAACGACTTGGCTCAGTTTGCCCAGGTTTTGAAGAACAATGCCGACTGCGAGGTAGCTATCCAGGGTTATACCGATGCTACAGGTAATGATGGCATCAACTTGCCTTTGAGCCAGAATCGTGCCAATGCCGTTTCTACCTACTTGAAGTCATGCGGTGTTGCGAACAGCCAGATCAAGAGCGTAGAGGGTTTGGGTTCTGCTAATCCAGTGGTGAATACTACAGCAGCCTGCGCTCAGAATCGTCGTGTAGAGGTTTACATGTATGCTAGCCAGGCAATGGTGAATGCTGCTAACAATGGTACATTGAAGTAAAAACGAATGAGGTTCCCGATAAGGGAAAAAGAAGATAGATGATTTTAAAAAAGATCAGAAATATCGTAAGATGGGTGGTGGTGCTGTTTTTCAGTACCACCATTCTTGCTGTAGTAGCCTACCGTTTTATTCCGGTATATGTTACTCCGTTGATGATCATCCGCTGTTTTCAGCAAGTAGCTGATGGTGAAAGCATTACCTTGCATCATCACTGGGTTTCGATGGATAAGATCTCCCCTCACATGCCTGTGGCGGTGATGGCGAGCGAGGATGCCCGGTTCCTCAAGCATCATGGCTTCGACTTCAATGCCATCGAGAGTGCTGCCAAAAATAATGCCCGTGGCGGTAAGGTGCATGGTGCCAGTACCATCAGTCAGCAGACCGCCAAGAACGTATTCCTCTGGCCGGGCCGTTCCTGGACCCGCAAGGGATTTGAGGTGTATTTCACCTTTCTCATTGAAATGATGTGGAGCAAGCAGCGCATCATGGAGGTCTATCTCAACAGTATCGAGATGGGACCGGGAATCTATGGTGTCGATGCTGTGGCTGAATATCATTTCAACAAGAAAGCGCAGGATCTCTTCCGTGGCGAGTGTGCCCTGATAGCTGCTACGCTGCCTAATCCTAGAAAGTTCAGTTCACTGTATCCGAGTGCTTATATGAAGAAGCGCCAGCGCCAGATTGAACATCAGATGAAATTCATCCCTTCATTCCCTCGTGAGGGTGAAGACTACGACCCAAGCACGGCTGTAGGAGGATATAGGGGGAAGTGATGGTTTTTATAATTTATAGTTTATAATTTATAGTTTTGCTCAAACTGGTTAATGTTTTTTGACCTCAAATATTGATTAATGGATTTATTGAACGACTTGAATGATGCGCAGCGTGCTGCGGTAGAGTATATTGACGGACCTTCGCTGGTGATTGCTGGTGCAGGTTCGGGCAAAACGCGTGTGCTTACGTATAAGATTGCCTATCTCCTGAGCCAGGGCATGAAGCCTTGGAGCATCATGGCACTTACCTTTACCAATAAGGCGGCTAGGGAGATGAAGGAACGTATTGGAAAACTGGTGGGCGATGACCTCGCCCAGCATCTCTATATGGGTACCTTCCATAGCATCTTCTCCCGTATTCTCCGTGCTGAAGCTGAGCATATCGGTTTCAATAATAACTTTACCATCTATGATGAAAGTGACTCACGCTCACTGCTGAAGGCAATCATCAAGGAGATGGGACTGGATGACAAGGCCTATAAGCCTGCTGCTGTTCACGCCCGGATTTCGATGGCTAAGAACAACCTGGTAACTGCTGAAGCCTACGATAGCGACCCTGGCATCCTGGAGCAGAACAAGCGTGCCAAGATGCCTGCCATCGGAAAGATTTATGTGGCTTATGTGCAGCGTTGCCGTCAGGCTAATGCGATGGACTTTGATGATCTCCTGATGCTTACTTTCCAGCTTTTCAGAGATCACGAGGAAATCAGACAGAAGTATGCCGGCAGGTTCGATTATATCCTGGTGGATGAGTATCAGGATACCAACCATGTGCAGATGTCTATCGTGATGCAGCTCTGTAAGGAAAAACTGCGTGTCTGTGCCGTGGGTGATGATTCGCAGAGCATCTATAGCTTCCGTGGTGCCAACATCGACAATATATTGAATTATCAGAAACAATTACCTGGTACCCAACTCTTTAAACTGGAACAGAACTACCGGTCAACTCAAACCATCGTTGAGGCAGCTAACAGTCTGATTCATCATAACCGCAATCAGATTCAGAAAGAGGTGTTCAGCAAAAATGATAAAGGAGAGAAGATTCAGTATAAGCCTGCCTACAGCGACAAGGAGGAGGCACTGATTGTGGCGAAGAATATCCAGCGCATCAAGCGACAGGATGATTGTGGATATGATCAGTTCGCCATTCTCTATCGTACCAATGCCCAAAGCCGCAGCTTTGAGGAGGAATTCAGAAAGCAGGGTATCCCATATCGTATTTATGGTGGGTTGAGTTTCTATCAGCGTAAGGAAATCAAGGATATCATCGCCTATTTCCGCCTCGTTGCCAACCCTGACGATGAGGAGGCTTTCAAGCGTATCATCAATTATCCGGCTCGTGGCATCGGTGCTACTACCGTGACGAAGATTGCCGATTGTGCCCATCAGAACCGGGTGAGTTTCTGGGAGGTAATAGGTAATGTGGAGCATTATGGACTGAATGTCAACAAGGGTACGCAGACGAAGCTCGAGAATTTCCGCCTGCTCATCTCTTCGTTCATTGACCGTTCGCATACCCTGGATGTCTATGAACTGGGTGATGCCATCATCAGGGAGAGTAGAATCAGCGAGGATATCATGTCGGGCAAGAATGCCGATGACCTGGCTCGCCAGGAAAACCTGGAGGAGTTTCTAAGTGGTATGCAGACCTTCGTGGCAGGACGCCAGGAAGAGGGACGAATGGATGAAGCCTATCTTACCGATTATCTGCAGGACGTGGCGCTGCTGACGGATGCGGACAGTGAGGGAGAGAAGGATGAACCGAGAGTTTCGCTCATGACGATTCATGCGGCAAAGGGTCTGGAGTTTGCTACTGTTTTCGTAGTAGGTTTGGAGGAGAATATCTTCCCGAGTCCGCTTGCTGCGATTTCTGTCAGAGAACTGGAAGAGGAGCGTCGTCTGCTCTATGTTGCGATTACCCGTGCCGAGAAGCATTGCATCCTGACCAATGCCAAGAACCGTTTCCGATATGGCAAGATGGAATTTGATAATCCGAGCCGCTTCATCGATGAGATTGATGCCAGTCTGATAGAGGGAGGAGAAGAGGCTCCTGAATCTTCATTCGGTGGGGGAAGAAGTTCATTTGGTGGCTATGGTTCAAGTAGTAGATATGGTTCTGATGGTGGCTATGGCGGAAGAATGCCATGGGATAGAGACAGATCAGGCTATGGTCGTGATTCTCAGAACTCTAAGCCTGTAGCTTCGCAGTTTATGGCTGATCCTAAACCAGAATTTAAATCTGTAAGAGCTGTGAATGCGGTGCATAGAATCATGGGTGATACCGCTAGCTCTTCATCCGTTGCATCTTCTGCTTCTAATGCTTCCTCTGCAGCCGGTTCTCTCAGCGAGGGCTGTAGAATTGAGCATCAGCGTTTTGGAATAGGAACGGTATTGAAGATAGAAGGTACCGGCGAGAACACGAAGGCTACCGTAGAGTTCCAGAATGCAGGAACCAAGCAGTTGCTTCTGAAGTTTGCCAAGTTCACCATTCTCTCATAGATAATAGAAAGAAGATAAAACTGAGGATATGAAAAAATCCCAGCTGGAAAAGAACTTCCAGCTGGGATTTTTTCATATAGAATCTTTTTTATAAAGCTTCATCATCAGGACGCTTGATGGCAGGCTTCTTGATTTTGGGAAGATGCTTCTTGCGTCTCAGCCAGGCAGCTTTGCGCTGCTCGTAATCTTCGCGGTGGCGTTCAAGGAAATTGTCTGCCATGAATTTATTCCTTGAACTTACTGTAGATTACCTTGATCTGAACAGGTCCTGTAGCCACTCGCTTGCCGTCCTTGGTGGTGTAATCCTTGTCAGGATCATCCGTCGCCTTGATCAGTCGGGTAGAGGTGAGCTGCATATCGTGATTGATCTTGGTAATCACGGTAGAATTGTTCTGTGTACTTATGGTCAAGGTCACAGGTACCAGTACCACCTTGTTCCAGTTTTCACTCTTGCCCTTGTTCTTGTACATCGCCGTAACCAGGTTACTGATGTTATAGAAGGTATAGGCATTCTTCACGCCTGTTGAGTTCCTGTTGTAAGAAGCCGTATAGGAGGTACGGTTGTCTGTCAGCTTGTTCTTCTCGAAGAAGGCATCCAGACTGTCTCTCTGTACCATGAGGATGGTAGAAGGAACGCTGAACTGATAGTCGTTGTTGTTATCTACATTATTCATTCTTGGGAAAGAGATGGTGGCTGTATTCAGCGTATCCTTCTCATGACCCTGCATGATATCCTCTACTGGCAGCGTTACTTCTGTGAAGATGCCGGCTGGTGACTTCAGATAGGTGCAGCTCTCATCCTTTGCCAGATTAGCCAATGTCTTGGTGTCGTTGGTAATCTTGTTGAGCTGCAACACCTCTTCTGTACCGTCAAAGCGGTTGAAAGCGAGACCTGTTACGATACTGTCGTTGCCCGCAGAGTTCTTCACCGTCTTCTGGATCTTGTAGTAGAACTGCAACTCGGTATTCCAGATGTTGGCTACGTTTCCGATACCGCCGGCATGCTTGATATAGAAACCAGGACAAACCTTGTTGAGGAAATCCCAGTTGGTCTTGAAGTACTCAGGGTGATCCACGAAGGTATTCATCACGTAAGAACCGTAGTTCTTGTAGGTCTTGCCATCCTTTGCCGTATATGGCTTGTTCAGATAGATCTTGAAAGCCATCGTTGTGCTGTTCAGGTTGTAGGTGGTGCTCGACTTATAGTTGTTCTCGCTCACCCAGTTGTCCTTGAAGGCATCATAGTCTGAGTAATACTCCTGATCCTCGCTCATCGGCTTGCTCATCTCATAGGCAGTAGCCTTCATCGGTGCGAGGGTATCACCGTATGTAGTCTTGTATGATACCAGGAGATAGCATGAGTCCGCCTCGATCTTGCCATCGTGTGCATTGCGGATGTACTCCAAAGTGTCCAGACTGAATGATGACAGTACGCCAAACTGGGTCATATAGTCGCCAGCTACGTAGGTGCCGGTCTCAGGATCCTTCACATTACCGATCATACCCGTATTGTTTCGGCTCAGAACCGGGCCGGAAACGATGGAGCGTGAGGTGACGTTGAACACCTGGTCTTTGATAGAGATGTTATCAACGTCGTTGGTGATCGACGATCCGATGTTGTCGGTGGTGTCATCACATGCAGCAATAGTCATCGCTGCTATAAATAACGCTGTAAATAGTCTTAAAATCTTCATTATCCTTGAAATGTGTCTAATTTCTGAAGCTTACTCCTCATCAGGGCATACTTCGTTGATGAATGTCTTGTAGGCATCCGCAAAGTCATCGCCAGGATAAGCGAGGGTTGGCTTGCTCTTCTCATTGGCATAATCCAAGAGAGTTCTGTTTGCCAGGCTTTCGCCTTCAATCACGCCGTCGCTGTAGTCGATGGCCATCTTGCCCAACTCGATGAAGTCGAAGTCCTCCTTATAGCCAGAGAGCAGTTCCGACTTGGCATCACGGAACTCCACGCAGCGCTTGAAGTGTGTGCCGAGTTCGCCCTTCAGCTCGTTGGTATAGAGTGAGATGATCACCTTTGAGTTGGCGAAGGAAGGCTCCTCAGCGTATGCCGTCTTGATATAGAAAGGAACCACAGCGCTTACCCAGCCCTGACATACGATGACGTCTGGCTGCCAGCGAAGCTTCTTCACGGTTTCCAGTACGCCGCGTGCGAAGAAGATGGCGCGCTCCCCGTTATCTTTATATTCCACACCCTGCTCGTCGGCTGCCATCTGGCGGCGGGTGAAGTAATCGTCGTTATCAATGAAATAGATTTGTTGACGTGTTGTTGGTATAGATGCAACCTTGATGATCAGCGGATGGTCTGTATCATCGATGATAAGGTTCATACCAGACAGGCGAATCACCTCGTGCAGCTGGCCGCGACGCTCATTGATGGTGCCCCATTTAGGCATAAAGGTGCGAATCTCAAAGCCTGCTTCCTGCATCTTCTGAGGTAATTCGCGTCCCATGATAGACATGTGGGTCTCGGCTACGTATGGGTCGATCTCCTGATTGATAAATAATACTTTCTTTGCCATAAATTTAATTATTATTCTTACGAATTAGGTGCAAAGGTACAAAAAAAACTCCAAAAAAGCGTATTTTTCTTCTGAAATTCAATAATTTCGGCAATAATTCGCATATTTTTAGGTTTTTTCTTTCTTATTTGAGAAAAAAGTTGTTATTTTGCACCCGAAAACAGATAAGAAGATGAAAGTAATCAATAAGATTGTTGACCTCCAGAACGAACTTTTCGATCGTCGCAAGGAGGGAAAGGAAATCGGCCTTGTGCCAACTATGGGTGCGCTTCATGAGGGTCATGCCTCTCTGGTAAAGCGCAGTGTTGAGGAAAACGGTGTTACGGTAGTTTCCGTTTTCTTGAATCCTACTCAGTTTAATGACAAGGGTGACTTGGAGCGTTATCCACGTACACTCGATGCTGACTGCAAGCTCCTTGAGGCTTGTGGTGCTGACTATGCGTTTGCTCCTTCTGTAGAGGAGATGTATCCTACACCGGATACCCGCCACTTCGAGTTCCCTCCGGTAAGTACCGTGATGGAGGGTGCCAAGCGTCCGGGCCACTTCAATGGTGTATGCCAGGTAGTTAGTCGCCTGTTCTATATCGTTTGTCCTACCCGTGCTTATTTCGGAGAAAAAGACTGGCAGCAGATTGCTGTCATCAAGCAGCTCGTGAAGTACATCAACAGTGATGTGCAGATTGTGGAGTGTCCTATCATCCGTGATGAGGATGGCTTGGCTAAGAGCAGCCGCAATACATTGCTCTCTGCTGATGAGCGTGCCATCGCACCGAATATCTACAAGGCTCTGAAGGCGAGCGTAGAGTTTGCCAAGAATCATACCGTGCAGGAAACTCACGACAAGGTGGTGAGCGACATCAATGCCGTAGAGGGGCTGGAGGTAGAGTATTTCCAGATTGTGGATGGCGACAGCCTGCAGGATGTGGCATCATGGGAGGATAGCGCCTACGTGGTAGGTTGCATCACCGTATATTGCGGCAAGACTCCTATCCGTCTCATCGACCATATCAAGTATAAAGGATAAAAAATAGTATTATGCAGATTGAAGTATTGAAGAGTAAGCTCCATTGTGTGACAGTAACTGAGGCTAACCTGAATTACATGGGTAGCATCACGATAGATGAGGATCTGATGGACGCTGCTAACCTGATAGCAGGAGAGAAGGTGCAGATTGTGGATAACAACAATGGCGAGCGCCTGGAAACCTATATCATCAAGGGTGAGCGTGGCAGCGGTTGCATCTGCCTGAATGGTGCAGCAGCCCGCAAGGTGCAGGTAGGTGATACCGTCATCATCATCGCCTATGCCCTGATGGACTTTGAGGAGGCAAAGACCTTCAAGCCTACCGTGGTTTTCCCTAAAGAGGGAAACAAGGTTTAAATATCGTATGATGATATAGAATAGAATTGGATAAAGAATGATTATCTCGTATGATAAAATAAAGAATATGCGTTCCTGTGGATAGATGAATCCGTAGGAACGCATATTTGTTTTGTGACGCCCTGTTCACGGATGGATAATGTATGTGTACCCTATATATAATGGTGTAATTGCTATTTTATGAAGGTATAATTACGATGGGTTAAGGATAGATCTCGATATGGCTGCTGCCGGAGTTGCCGTTTGACTACAAAGTTAACACAATTATTTGGGATAAGCAAGGAAATAGGTTCAAAAAACGAAGAATTATGGATGGAAAAGTGAAGATATTTAGGAAAAGTCTTGGTTGTTATTAGGAAAAAATGTACTTTTGCCTACTAGAAAGTTTCGTTCATTACTTTTGAATGTACGTTCAGAACTTCTGAATGTGCGTTCAATACTTTTGAATGCAGGTTCAATACTATTGAACGGAGATTTCCATTAGGGGTAGAAACAATTATCCTTAGGGTTAGTAATAATTATCCTTAGAGACGGGAACCATTATGATGAATGGTGAATAAGAAATCACTTAGGTATAGTGGCTGTTGCAATAAGGAGTGATAACAATCTTTATAAGAAAGGAATCGTCATGACAAAGTACAAGTTGCAAGAGATGCCCGATGTTCATAACACAGGCAAGCGCAGAGTTTATCCCAAGATGGTGACCAATCGGACACTATCCAGAAAAGAGTTCATCAAGAGGATGCAGGGCTACCATCGTGGTATTTCGGAAAGTACCACGGAGGCAGTATTGCTAGATGTGGCTGATATGTTGGTAGAAATGCTCTCCATGGGCTACAATGTGAATCTGGAAGGTATCGGCACCTTCTCGCTCTCCCTCGGTTTCGAGGACGATAAGCCTACGGAAATGCAGAGTGAAGAGGATAAGATGACGTATCGCAAGGTGGGCGTGAAGGACATCAATTTCAAGGCATCTCCTGAATTTCTCAAGAGTGTGAAGCATGAAACCGATCGCGACCTGGAGCGAGATATGGGTGGCGTAAAGGTGATTCGCAAGCAGCTGTATTCCAGAGAAGAACGCATCGCCCGTGCCCTGGAGGTGATAGAAGCCAATGGTCTCATCACTCTCTCTGATTATGCCTATATCAACAACCTGAGCCGCACCGCCGCCTCCATGGAGCTGAAGGAAATAACAGATGACAAGACTTCGCCGATAGGTTCGATGGGCAGCGGCAGCCACAAGGTTTGGGTGAAGAGAAAGGAATAAATTAAAATGAGTTTTTATACTATTTTATTGGGATTTGCAAGAAAATCGGAAAGTTTCTTGCAAATCACAATTCTTTTTCGTACTTTTGCGGTATTATTAAAATGATAGTGTTATGGATGCACCATTATATGGATTTCTGATTTGCTGAAAGTGGATGTAAACGATTTGTTGAACAAAGAATGTATCAAAGAATGATGGACGATATATTGAAACAGATAGAGGCTGGCGAGGTGTCGGGGGTGCAATTTAAGGAACGTGCTCTCGACAAGTACGACATTGGTTGTGAGCTTGTAGCTTTCAGCAATGCACGTGGCGGCAAACTGGTTGTTGGCGTGAATGACAAGACGGGGAAGATAATATGTTCCTTTTTAACAATGCTATATACTTGCTGCCATACACTGGTGTAGGTAGCGGCATCACTCGTGCTTTGGACGAAGATATCAATGTCACGTTTACGAATAATGACAAGGCGCAGGAATTTGTCATCACGGTTTGGAGAGGAGAAAGTAACCAAGTCGAGGGGGAAAGTAACCAAGTCGGTAACCAAGTCGAACAAAAAAGTAACGAAGTCGAGGAGGGAAGTAAATCCTACGGCAAGCAACCAGAAATACAAGAAAGTAAACATAAGATAAGAAAACTATGGATTCATTATTTCTACTTCAGTTTGCATGTTTCATCTTCATGCTCATCAATGCCTTCTTCGTGGCACTCTCTCATCTGCATGTAAGATGGGAGAACAAGCGGTATGAGCGTTCACGATGGATGATTGTTGCCGCATTAATAGGATTGGCGATACAATATGCCGTGCAGATGGTTTTTGGATTCCGTGCTGCCGACGACAGTCTTGGGGCAACCGTCAATATTCTAATCTATACTCCTTGTTTTTCGCTTATCTCCATGGGAATCTACAACATAGAGACCACAAGTTCCAACCTCAGAAAGATGATATTGATGTGTAGTGGCATTTATGCTGCCATCATTGTGATCTTTTGCGTGGGAATCAGTCTTCATCATAGCCTGTATATCAGAGAAGGGCTTTATCTGATGCTGACTCTGTTTTGCGTAAGTGTTTTCAATTGCATATACATGATTATTCAGGAGATGATTAGGCGTAAAAATATGTTGGAGACAATGGCGGCAACGGACTTGTTGCCTTACGTAAGATATTCGCGTGCAAGTGTAATCATTCTATGGCTCGCAGTACTCGCTATGCCAGTTGCCATCTTTTCTACCACCTTATTATATATAGTAGGTCCTGCCGAATTGCTTGCCTTGTTGTTCTTCAATCTTACGTTTATTGCTCTTGGCAGCAGTTATATTCCAACAGAAGAGCTATTGGATAAAGAAGAGAACATTCAACGATGTGGGGGGCGAAAGAAGAAAAACCTTTACAGCAATTGTCTGAGGATCGCAGAAACTTTATTCAAAACAGTCTTGACCAATGGTGTATGGATTTGGGCTATAAGGATTGTAATGTAAACATGTTGACGCTTTCTCGTACACTTTGTATATCAAAGAACGAATTGAGCCTGTTTTTCAATCAATGCCTGCATTCTAACTTCCGAATATGGCTCAGCGAGATACGTCTCAACGCTGCAAAAAAGATGATGTTGGAATATCCAGATTATAGCAACGACATCATTTCAGCCGAGTGTGGATTCTCTTGTCGCACTCATCTTTACCGAATCTTCAAGACAAAAGAAGGCTGTTCTCCTACAGAATGGAGAGACTTCCACTCTACAAATGCAGCACAATATGACTCAAATTGAGCATAACCATCATTTTGTAAAATACCAAAGAAAAAGCAATTTTTTATCGAAAAACAGCCAAAAAGGTGTCGCATTCCTACGAATGCGACACCTTTTTGGTAGGAATGCGACACATGAACAGGGAAAAAAAGCACCTTCTTTCGTGGAAAAACACTATTTTTGTGCCATGAAAGAAGTAATAGAAACAATGCCAAGGATTGAATTAGCCCTGATCATCATCGGGGTGTTTGTACTCATATCATGTATTATCTTCGGATATGCCATGATACATGAGTACAGAATGTATCTTGAGAATCATTGGAAGGCTCGCTATAGCTTTCGTGACTTCATCAAGAGAGAACGCTTTTATATCTATTTGCTGTTGGCATCCATATTTATCTTCCTGACAAACCTCTTGTATTTCCTGGAGTGAGTTTCGGTTAGAATGGATGAATTAGCTTTATGGTGGATACTTGTCCTGTAATTGGAGATAGTTCCTTACTTTTACGATTAAAAATAAATGAATGATATGATAAATTATTTGACAATAAAAAACGGTTGCTGGTCGCAATGCTTGCATTTATTCTTCCATTTTCTTTTGCGAAAGCAGAAGTAAAAGAAGATGGAAAGGCAACTTCGTATGGCTGGTACGTCGGTATTGAGGGTGGAATGCCTTTCGGTTTCTCTACTTTCTCAAGTTTCGGACACGACAAGA
>OGLR01000087.1_pt1 | contig 51846 bp, 37 predicted proteins | sample 1572931 | NCBI WGS metagenome assembly OGLR01 (sample SAMEA2581997, study PRJEB24529) | metagenome | biome: Human gut stool | place: China | collected 2011 | reverse complement strand
TGGAGTCAAATTGCTCCATTATTGAAAATATTCCTCCAAAAGGAGTGAGTTTCTCAGATTTAATTGCTACCTTTGCCATGTCTGTCGGGTTTGTTACATATTTTGATTTGCAACACTAAGATAGGTGAAAAATCTGACATGACAAAATCCTGAGCAACTTTTTGTTGCTCAGGTACTTAAAAAGTTATATTTATAATAGTGTTGCGGAATTAAGGTTATAAAAAGGTTATAAGTTTATAAAGTCTTAAGGTTATTTGAATATATATGATGATTTTGCGTAAAATACTCAACTTAGTTGTTTTGTTGGCTGCTTTTGCAGCAATTGTTGGCTGTGATAGACATACACAGGCATGGGAACAAATGGACAGAGCTGAAAAGCTTTTGGGCACTAAGCCAGACTCTGCCCTTGTTATATTGGATGGCATATCTGCATCAGATGTAAAAGGAAAAGAGGCATCTGCCAGATATGCGTTGTTGAAATCCATAGCGTTAGACAAAAACTACATTGACACCACGACTTTCGATGTTCTTCAACCTGCCATTGATTATTATATTGAGAAAGGAAATCCTGATGAAAAGCTCCGCACGTACTATTATCAAGGTAGGATTTATCAGAACCAAGGCGATAACTACAACGCTATGAGCTCTTTTCAGCATGCCTGCGATTTAAAAGAAAAAGTTTCAGACACCTTATTGTTAGCACATACATTTGTCGCTCAGGGCGCATTGTATATTAATCAGTACAAGTTGCCCGAATATATCCATAACAACATTGAAGCTGCAAATTTATATAGAAGTATCGGCAAAGACATATTCGAAATCAAGAGTTATAGAAATGTTATTCATGGTTATACCATGATGGAGAACAAATCTGCTGCTGACAGTCTCATATCTATCTGTATGCCTTTAATGAAAAAAAATCCCGATGGAGAAGTGTTTCTATTCCCATCGTTGCTCTCTTATACGATAAATTTCGGCTCGCCAGATGATATCAGAGCCTTTTTAGGTAAAAATCAGAATAGGGAATTAACCATAGACGAGACAATGGATTTTGCCCGTGGCTATTTGAAAATAGGAGACTATGACAAGGCTATGGGTATTTTGTCAAATGTCAAGCCTGAAAGTTTCATCATGGATTCTCTAAAATATGCAGCCATAAAATCCTTCATCTTAGAGAAGCAAGGCAAATATCAGCAGGCTCTGAGTGCTTATAAGGATTATACGGCTCTATCTGAGCGTTATCAGTACAATCTGCATTCTCAGGGTATGCAGTTTGCTGAAAATAATTATCAGCTTGAGATAAAGAATCTTAAAGAGATTCAGATCAAGGATAGAGTGATTTGGTATACACTCTGTGGCATATTTTGCTTGTGTCTGATAGCAGGATGGCTATATTATCACAATCATCTTAACAGAACCAAGCGCATCATAGTAGAAAAAGAAAATGAAAAACTGAAGCTGGAACAAGAAAACCTTAAATTAGAAATGTCTAAGTTGGTAGATGAGTGTGACAATTTGATGGAACTGCAACAAAAGCAGACAGAATTGGCAGAGCCTATTCAGGATGTTATCAAAATCCGTCTCGACATGCTCAACGGCCTTCTGGCAAAAGAGATTACCAACAACGAGAGCTATGCCAAGCCGTATAACAAGTGGATTGAGTCTGTGCGCAATGATAAAAAGAAATTTATGGACTCCACACGCATTGCTTTCGTCGCATCGCATCCCAAGTTTATGGAATATCTCGAACAGCATAACTTGTCTATAGACGAGATAAACTATCTATGCCTGTATGCCATCGGCTTGCGTGGAAAAGAAGTAGGGGAGTATATCCAACTAAAGCGCCACTACATCATAAGCCATGAAATCAGACAGAAGCTTGGCATCGATGAGCATGAGACCAATATAGGCCTATATATCCGCAAACTTATGCAGGATTTTTGAAAAACATATTTTTGTTCTTCTCTGATACACAACAATAGCGTCATCCTAATAGTAAGGGTGGCGTTTTTTATGTGTCGTTTGTGAATAAAAATAGCAATCCATACTTTCCGTAAAACTTTTAATGGCTGTGTAAAACTTTATAAGTTTCGATGTTTGTAAATTATTATATATTAGCGCAATAAAAAGTTTTACGTAAAACTTTTACCCTTGGTAGAAAACTTTATTTGTATTAAATTTGCGATAGTTTTAAACCAAAAATATAAAGAAAATGAAAAAGTTAATTATCTTAGCTGGGTTGCTATTGGCAATGGCGAACATCGCTTTTGCAGACCAAGAATCTGTTATTATGAAATATAATAGCCAGCATTATCCCTCACAAAAAGAACAAGTAAACCGCACCCCAATGCATCTACCTATTGAAGTTGTCTATGATTCTGACACGCATAAAATAGAAGTAAGTGGAGATGAGTCTTTAGAGGCAGAAGTATTTCTTTATGATGAGAATGGCATTATTGTAGATTATTCATCATCACTTAATTCTGACTTCACAGTTCTGACTTCTGGCATTTACATTATCCAGATACAAGGTGACGGATGGTATGCAGAAGGAGAAATCGAAATATAACTATCAAATTTGAAAGATTAAAGTCGACAATAATCTCACAGACCAGACTGTATAAAAGGCGTAACTTACAAGAAACGATAGAGTCTTGGAATGTAATATAAACAATAAAAATTTAGAAAATATGGAAAAGAATTTTTTAGAAGAAGCCATTCTTGAGCAAATTTCAAGAGATGGTATGTCCGAGTTATACGGAGGAGACGGAAGCACACAGACGAACACGGGGAAATTATGTAGCGTTATTGACAACAATAAGAATTGTAAAACAATAAATAACATAGGTAAGTGCAATGCTATCAATAATGGCGATGCATGCTCTGTCATTAATTCAAAAAAATCTTGCGAAGTTGTAAATAATGTCGATAGTTGCTCGACTATACGGTCGGTTATGTCGTTGAATTCTTAATGAGTTTAAGAAGTCGGAATCTCTATATAGAGGGTAAATTCATACTCGCTTGTTTAATTCCGACTTCTTTATATTTTATCAGTTTATGGAATACAAGAAGAGTATATATCAAATCTGCCAAGCATTGGATGCCAACGTGGTGTTATGCTACAGTTCTGTCAGTGGTTTACATATTCTGTTATCAATGCCAGTCTATTCATTATACAAGGAAGGAAAATTGAAAGACTTGCATGACCAATATCCCAATGTGTTTAATCGCCTTGTAGAAAGCAGATTTATTGTAGAAAAGGATGTTGACGAATATTCAGAAACTATAAAATCATTGCGTAGAATTAAAGAAGATACAACAATGTATCAGCTAATAGTTAATCCGACGTTAGATTGCAATCTTTCCTGTTGGTATTGTTATGAGAATAAAATACCTCATAGTTCAATGGGAGCCAAATTAGCTGATGCTGTTGTAACAAATATTAAACAACATTATTTAGAGCATCCTTATAAAATGCTCAAACTGTCTTTTTTCGGTGGAGAACCTTTCCTAAGACCTAACATCGTAAAATCTATAGTTCTTGGAGCTGATGAAGTTTGCCGTCTCAATTCAACAGACCTTTTGCTTGATTTCACAACAAATGGAACACTTCTTACAGAATCTGTTCTTGATGTCTTAAAAAACTATCGATGTACTTTCCAGATTACATTAGACGGGAATAGAGAACAGCATAATAAAATAAAATTTACTGCAAATAAGAATTTTGACGCTTTCTCATCAACAGTCAGAAATATAAAAAGAATACAGAATGTCATCAAAGACTCATTCGTAGCAGTAAGAATAAACTTTGATGAAGTGACATTGGATAGTTTTGATTCTATTTTGGAAGAGATAAAGTCTCTTGACCGTTTAAGGACTAAAGTTATATTAAAGAAGATATGGCAGGTAGATAAGGAAAAAGTAGCAATGGATAAGGTCTATAATGTGATAGACAAACTATTTCAAAATGACTTTGTGGTTGATTACGATAGTCAAGTTGGACTTTGTTTCGCTGATAGACATAATGAGGCGGTCATAAATTATGACGGTAATGTATTTAAATGCACGACTATAACTTCTTTTGATAAAGAGAATTCTTTTGGTTCTCTTAATCAATCGACAGGTGAAATAGTTTGGGATTCAGACAAAATAAACCGGCTATATAGTCAGAAAATTCCCGAATATTGTAAAACTTGCCCATATTTTCCAACTTGTGGAGGCCCTTGCAGTATGAAGATGTTTGTGAAACAGCAATCATGTGACCTCGTTGATATGAATGTATTGAAGAAACATCTAAAAACACAATTTGAGATAAGTTATATGGCAAGACAAATTCAATTGAAGTATACAAAATAAGACAATTATGTACAAATCCCTGATTCTGCTCTCGCTTTTATTGTCGGCATGCAATGTGGCAAAAGCGCAGATAAAGCTAAATTTTCATATCACAACAAGTGACTCGAAACCCGTAACAAAGGTTGAGATAAGTGTAACCGAGAGTGACAGCACCGTGCTGTTTGAAATTGCAGATGTGGCGAATAAGACTATCTGTTTGCCTCATCAGGGTAATTTCACTATAGAAGTGGGAAGTGCAGGTTATGACCAACTTGTTCTTAACGATACATTTTCGGCAGACACCACACTTAACCTGACATTACAGAAATCGGCTATAAATCTTGAAGAGGTTGTTGTTGAAGGCAAAGCAATCCCAAAGACTACAGCCACAGGACTGATATACACACTATCAAAAAAAGCCAAGGCGTCAGGAAACCCTTTTGTCGCATTGTCTGAGATACCTCTGCTGCAGGTCGATGTATCGAATCAGTCTGTCAATATGCGCAATGGCGATAGCCCTCTTGTCCTGATAGACGGACGTCTAATGAACTCTGGTATCACCCCGATAAGCCCCGCAGACATTGAGACGGTAGAAGTATCAGAGGTTGTCAGCGCGCGCTATCTCCAGATGGGATATACCAGTATGATAAACATCAAGCTGCGTAAAAACCGACCTCTATATGTCTATGAAGAGTGGCGTACGCGCCATGATATACCGTTACGTAACGGTTTCGGTGGTGTAAACTTTGAAACAGGAAGAAAGAAATTCTCTATAAACGGTAACGCTTTCGCTAAATATACCTTGAATGACAAGACGGATTATAATTCTGAAGAGCGAAATGGCAATGCCGTAAAGCATGTTAACGGCAGAAAAGAAGATAAGAGCCATGATGGCTACATAAGTCTGCTTGCGCAGTGGGTGCCTTTGACGACAGATTATTTTGCCGTAGGTTTTTATGCAGACCGCAATACAGGCAGTTCAGGCAACACAGCAGAAGGAACATACACAGCCGACAACGAACAGCAGATGTACACCGCCTCAGGCAACCGTTCCAAAATGCACGCATATCTAACCCGTGCATATTACGAGCATACGTTTAAAGACGGCAGTACCCTTTCTGCCTTCGGACGTTATGCCCATCAGCCAACCGACAGCCGTCAGTGGTACGAGGAACAGTATTCCGGCACAAAGACTAATACCGATATAGGTCTAAAAACAGATGCGGATCAATACAGTCTGACACTTGACTATGACCATGACAGTGAGAAATCTGGTGATTTGACCGTAGGCAATTCCTTGGAATACACACGCATCCAAGATACTGATTACCTGTCCTCGCAAAATCTGTCATCCAAGGTCTTTACGCTGAATAATTACACTTACCTGTCATACTCTAATGCATGGAAGAGATTATATTATTTAGGCAGCTTAGGATTGGAGCATTTTAACGTGCGTACAGGTGGCAGACGTAACGCCTATTGGAAACCACGTGCCTCGGTGTCGCTAAATTATAATTTTGACAGCATGAACCGTCTGCGTCTCAGCTACAGTCATAACAATTTCTTACCAAGTGCCAGTCAGCTTGGCACACTGAATAACTCAACCAACCCATGGGTGGTTTTTGAGGGAAATCCTTATCTTAATCCGACGAAACGTGATAGGATAAATCTCTCATACAGCTATATGAGAAAGAGCTGGGCGTTTTTCTTTGATGGCAGCCACAGCCTTACGCAAGACATGATAGAGCAATATATGAGGCAGGAAGGTGACTTGCAGATACAGTCATACCGTAACAACGGAAACTATCGTAGCACCACATTGTCGTTTGCACCACAATATAACGGCAATAATCTTATAGTTTCTGCCACAGCCTTATACTATTTGGATAAATACAACGGACAAGACACCAAAAGCTCTTTCGGCGTTGAATACTATGTCAGATGGGACTTTGGAAATTTCTTCCTTTATTCCACTCTGTCATGGCGCAGGCGTTCTTATTCTCCACTTGGCTATACAGAGTACAAGAACCCCACAGAGGCTCATGTGCAGCTTGCATGGCAGGTGAATAAAAAACTTTATCTATCTCTCGGACTCCCATACTATTGGGGAATACGCAAAACTGTTAGCGTCACAGAGACTGGCAACTACTATAATCGTCAGCAAATATCGTATAAAAGCTCAAGCCTTCGCCCATGGCTGCTTGTCACATGGACATTGCGCAAGCATAGCGAGGAGTCTATCAGAAAAAAGATACCAGACTGATTTGAATAAATAATAATGAGAAAAACTCTAAAAGTTTGTCGTCAACACGACTCTATGCAGTGCGGCATAGCCTGTCTACAGATGGTATGTGCTCACTATGGAAGAGAGTATTCTTTGCAGGAGTTGTCAGGTATTTGCTTTGCCACCACAGAAGGCGTTTCCATGCTTGGCATTAGCGAGGCTGCAAGCAAGCTTGGTCTGCACACTGTATGTGGAAAGACCGACATTGAGGGATTGTGCACGGCTCACTTGCCTTGTATACTTCATTGGAACCAGAACCACTTTGTTGTGTTGTATAAGATAAAGAGAGAACGTACTTTCTGTGTGGCTGACCCTGGCAAAGGGCTTGTGAGGTATAGTCTTGACGAATTCAACAGCCATTGGCTGAGTACTTGTTCAGCAGGTGGGGACAGGGGTGTTGTTTTGCTTGTTGAGCCAACGCCCCAGTTCTACAGTAATAATGAAAAGAGCGGTCTGGCAGAGACGCACTCTTTCCGTTTCCTATTTGGCTATGTCCGCAAGTATAAGCGTTACTTCGGACAGATAATCCTTGGACTTTTGCTTGGATGTCTGCTTCAGCTAATCATGCCATTCCTTACCCAGTCGATAGTGGATATAGGCATAAAATACAATGACATAGGTTTTATTTGGCTCGTGTTGTTAGGTGAACTGATGATTGTCGCAGGACGAACGGCAACGGAATTTATTCGCCGTTGGCTGTTGCTTCATATCTCCATGAGGATAAACATCTCGTTGGTAAGCGATTTTTTCATAAAGCTGCTTAAATTGCCAATGTCGTTTTTTGACACAAAGCTGATGGGCGACTTGATGCAGCGTATAGGAGACCATGAGCGTGTGCAGAATTTCCTCACAGGGCAGGTGTTGAATATAGTATTTACATTTCTGAGTTTCATAATATTCGGTATCGTGTTGTTCATTTACGACAGAACGATCTTCGGTGTTTTTGTGGCGGGAAGCATAGTCTATGGTTTATGGATATCCTCATTCCTGCAACGCCGCAAGGTGCTCGACTATGAGATATTTGAGCAACAGGCGATAAACCAGAACAAGACATACCAGTTTATAACTTCGATGCAGGAGATAAAACTGCAAGACTGCGAGCAGCGCAGACGGTGGGAATGGGAAGACACTCAGGCAGATTTGTTTAAGGTTCAGATGAAATCGCTGAAACTGCAACAGACGCAGGAGGCTGGCTCCATATTCATCAACGAGGTAAAGAACATACTCATAACCGTAGTTGCTGCAACAGCCGTTATAAACCATCAGATTACTCTCGGCGCAATGCTTGCCATACAGTATATCGTTGGGCAACTCAACTCTCCTGTTGAGCAGTTTATGTCGTTCATATATTCTCTGCAGGATGTGAAGATATCGCTTGAGCGAATAAACGAGATTCATGAGGGGAAAAACGAGGAATCGAAAGAAAACCAGGCGAAAACTTTTGATGGAGAAAAATCTGTCAGAATTGAGAATGTAGATTTCAAATACGACCCTCATGCTTTGAAGAAAACCCTTGACGACGTGTCTTTCGACATTCCGGAGGGTAAGGTGACAGCCATAGTGGGGGCATCGGGTAGCGGAAAAACAACACTTGTAAAACTCATGCTCGGTTATTATCAGGTTTTGGCTGGCTCAATATCTATAGCAGGACGGAATATCAACGAATACAACCTGAAATGGTGGCGACGGCATTGTGGCGTGGTTATGCAGGACGGCGTGATATTCTCTGAGTCTATAGCCCGCAACATTGCCGTAGATGATGGAGAGATAGATGTTGTACGGCTTGAGCGGGCTGCAAAAATAGCAAATATCCATGACTACGTTATGGGGCTTCCGCTAAGATACAATACAAAAATAGGTAGAGACGGCGTAGGGTTGAGCCAAGGTCAGAAACAGCGCATTCTCATAGCCCGTGCAGTATATAAGAATCCAGATTTCATTTTCTTGGACGAGGCAACAAATGCACTCGATGCAAAAAACGAGAGGGCTATAGTCGAGAACCTTGATGAGTTTTACAAAGGGCGTACTGTGGTTGTGGTGGCGCATAGGCTGTCTACCGTTAAAAACGCAGACCAGATAATAGTCGTAGACGGTGGAAAGATAGTTGAGACAGGCAACCACGTTTCTCTCATTGAAAATAGAGGCGCATACTATAATCTTGTCAAAAATCAGCTTGAACTGGGAAACTAAAGATATAAATAGTTTTAAAAAAATAACAAAATGGAAACGGACAATGACATAGAGTTGCGCTCAGAGAAAGTCCGCAATCTGTTAGGGGAGATACCGCCATCGCTCGTGACATGGGGCACGGCGATAATAATGGCGATAGTTATGATATTGCTGATGGTAGTCTGCTTCGTGCCTTATCCGCATTCGCAGGGAGAAAGCATAATGCAGCATATCATTTGGTGAGGTTATAAGGTTATAAGGTTGTGAGGTGAAGATGTAATCTCGCCTAAAGACTATATAACCTTACTACCTCACAACCTAATAAAAAAAGCCTGCAAACTTGCAGGCTTTTTATATATGACATTCGAAGATTAATCTATGTCATTGTTGTGGTCGAGGCTGTCGTTGAAGTCTCTTGGCTCACGGTTAGCCATTGGATCGTGATAATCCTCGTTGTTGCGGTGCTCGAAGCGGCGTGGCTGACGGCGCTCAGGGCGCTCGCCGTTGTAGTCTGGACGAGGACGACGCTCACCACGCTCCGGACGTGGACGGCGCTCACGCTCCACATATCCCTCCGGCTTCGGAGTCAGAACCTTGTGAGAGAGCTTGTATTTGCCTGTCTTAGGATCAATCTCAAGAAGTTTGACGGTGATCTTGTCACCCTCCTTTATGCCAGCCTCCTCAACAGTCTCAAGACGCTTCCAGTCGATTTCTGAGATATGGAGAAGTCCGTCCTTGCCTGGCAGAATCTCTACGAAGCATCCGTAAGGCATGATAGAGCGTACGGTACCCTCGTAAACCTCGCCAACCTCAGGCACAGCCACGATAGCACGGATTTTGCCAAGAGCTGCGTCGATGCTTGCCTTGTTAGGAGCAGAGACCTGAACCTTGCCAACTCCGTCAATCTCGTCGATGGTAATGGTTGCACCGGTATCTTCCTGCATCTGCTGGATAATTTTTCCGCCCGGGCCAATAACGGCACCGATGAACTCCTTAGGTATCTCGATTGCTACAATACGTGGAACCTGTGGCTTCATGTCGGCACGTGGCTCAGAGATAGTCTCCATCATCTTGCCGAGTATGTGCTCACGTCCGGCTTTTGCCTGCATGAGGGCTTTCTCGAGAATTTCGAAGCTCAGTCCGTCGCACTTTATATCCATCTGTGTGGCTGTCAGACCGTTTACGGTACCTGTTGTCTTGAAGTCCATATCGCCAAGGTGGTCCTCATCGCCAAGGATATCGCTCAGAATGGCGTACTTGTCCTCACCCGGGTTTTTGATAAGTCCCATTGCGATACCAGATACAGGGTTCTTCATAGGAACACCGGCATCCATAAGCGCCAATGTGCCTGCGCAGACTGTAGCCATTGACGAGGAGCCGTTAGACTCGAGAATCTGGCTTACGAGGCGGACTGTATATGGGAACTCCGCGGGAATCTGACCCTTAAGACCACGCCATGCAAGGTGTCCGTGACCAATCTCACGGCGGCCTACGCCACGCTGTGCCTTGGCCTCACCTGTACAGAACGGCGGGAAGTTGTAGTGGAGGAGGAAACGCTGGTAGCCCTTGTCAAGAACATCGTCAACGAGTTTCTCGTCGAGTTTTGTTCCGAGTGTACATGTAGAGAGGCTCTGTGTCTCGCCACGTGTGAAGATTGAGCTTCCGTGAGGCATTGGCAGAGGTGAGACCTCGCACCAGATAGGACGTATGTCGGTGGTCTTACGGCCGTCGAGACGAATGCCCTCGTCGAGGATGCAGCGGCGCATGGCGTCGCGCTCTACATCGGCATAGTAGCGCATTGCCTCGGCATGCTTCTCCTCAAGCTCCTCAGCTGTGAGGTCAGTGTGCCCGGCATCGTATTTCTCGAGGAAGTCGGTGATGATTTTCTCGAATGCCTCCTGGCGCTCCTGCTTTGGCAGGGCAGCCTTTGTTGTCTCGTATGCAGGCTTGTAAAGCTCATCCTTAATTTGCTGGCGCAGATCCTCGTCATTAATCTCGTGGTCGTATGTGCGCTTAACATCTGTGCCAAGCTCCTTGGCAAGCTCTTCCTGAAGCAGGCACATAGGCTTGATGGCTTCGATAGCAGCCTTGAGAGCGCCGATAAGATCCTGTTCGGAAACCTCGTCCATCTCGCCCTCAACCATCATGATGTTGTCTTTTGTGGCACCTACCATGATGTCCATGTCAGCCTGTTTCATCTGCTCGAAGGTCGGGTCGATTACATACTCTCCGTTGACACGTGCCACACGTACCTCAGAGATGTAATATTCAAATGGGATATTTGAACAAGCCATGGCTGCTGAGGCTGCAAAGCCTGCCAGGGCATCGGGCTGGTCAACTCCGTCGGCAGAGAGCAGCATTACCTGCACATAAACCTCTGCGTGGTAATTTGATGGGAAGAGCGGGCGAAGAACACGGTCAACAAGGCGCGATGTCAGAATTTCGTTATCGCCGGCTTTGCCTTCGCGTTTTGTAAATCCTCCAGGGAAACGGCCTGCGGCAGAATACTGCTCACGGTAATCAACTTGCAAAGGCATGAAATCTGTACCCGGAACTGCGTCCTTAGCTGCACAAACAGTTGCGAGCAGTACGGTGTTGCCCATTCTCAGGACAGCTGCACCATCAGCCTGTTTTGCAACTTTTCCGGTCTCAATTGTGATGGTTCTTCCATCAGGCAATTGAACTGTTTTCGTAATTACGTTCATCTAAAAAACTTAATGTTGTTGTTTTGTCAAACATCTAAAAATTATAAATCGTGCAAAGATACCTATTTTAAAATGAATAAACGAATAAAGTATGTACATTTTTGTTTTTTTATAATTCATAATTTTCAATTCATAATTCATAATGCATAATTCATAATTGGCATGCGCCCTTAAAACTATGAATTGCGAATTGAAAATTATGAATTATGAATTAAAAATTATGAATTGTGAATTAATTGTAGTAACTTTGTCGCAAAATATATATATAAAACGAAAATGAAGTTATCAAGAACTGTTTTTGCCTTTGCCTGTGTGTTGGCAACCCTTGGCACAACGTCGTGCGGCAACGGAAAATTTGAGGTAAGCGGCAATATCGCCGATGCCAAGGACTCGCTGCTGTATTTTGAGAACATGAGCCTTAACGGGCCTGTAGTTGTCGACTCTTTGAGACTTGATGCCGACGGAAAATTCTCCTTCTCTACAGATGCTCCGTCTGCACCAGAGTTCTATCGTCTGCGCATAGCCGGACAGATTATAAACGTTGCCGCCGACTCTGCTGAGACCGTGTCGGTTAAGGCTTCGTACCCGACTATGGCAAGCCAGTACGAGATTACGGGTTCCGACGATTGTGCGAAAATCAAGGAGCTGGCTGTAGGCCAGATGGCATTGCAGGCGGCGGTTAACGATATTATCCGCAATGTGAGCCTTAATTCAGACGTTGTCAGAGATTCTGTCCGTACCATCTTGGCGCAATACAAAGAGGGCGTGAAAAACAACTATATTTTCAAGGAGCCGATGCGTGCGTACGCCTATTTTGCCCTGTTCCAGTCTATAGCTCTCGGCTACGACAACGTTCTGGTTTTCAATCCGAGAAGCAGCGAGGACGATGTTAAGGTGTTTGCTGCCGTGGCAACAAGCTGGGACACTTATTACCCAGAGGCTGAGCGTGGGTTAAACCTGCACAACATAGCCATTGAGGGAATGAAAAATATCCGTATTCTGAAGGCTGAGCAGCAGAAGTCTGTTGATCCGGCCAAGATAGAGTACACGGGAGTTATAGACGTGGCGTTGCCCGACAACAAAGGCAATGTGCGCCGACTGTCTGATCTGAAAGGCAAGGTCGTAATGCTCGATTTCCATGTCTTCGCGACAAATGAGAGCACTGCCAGAATTATGCAGCTCCGTGAGCTTTACAACAAATACCATGCGCAGGGTTTTGAGATTTATCAGGTGAGCCTCGACCCCGACGAGCATTTCTGGAAAACGAGCGTTGCCGCCCTGCCATGGGTGTGCGTACACTCTGAGGAAGGTCTCAACGCGCCAGAGCTGGGAATGTACAACGTGCAGCAGTTGCCAACCTTCTTCCTTGTCGACAAAAACAACACGCTGCATAAGCGCGATGTGCAGATTAAGGATGTTGACGCGGAGATTAAGGCACTGCTGAATTCATAATTCATAATTTTTACGGCGCATGCCAATTATGCATTGTAAATCAAAAAAATCCAAACAAATGAGAAAACTTGTTATAATATTGGCATTGGTGCTTTCGGGTATTGCAGCCAATGCACAGAACGGCAGGCCGAAGCTGGTTGTAGGAATTATTATAGACCAGATGCGGTGGGAATATCTCCAGTATTACTACGATGAATATTGTGAGGGCGGCTTCAAACGCCTTATGAGCGAGGGCTATTCGTGCGACAACCACATGATAAACTATCTGCCCACAATAACAGCCGTAGGCCATGCGAGCACTTACACCGGCACCACGCCAGCCATTCACGGTATTGCCGGCAACAATTTCTTCCTCAACGGCAAGGAGGTTTATTGCTGTACCGATGCGTCAGTAGAGCCTGTCGGGACAAAAAATGAGGCCGGCAGAATGTCGCCCTGCAATCTGCTTTCTACAACTATTGGCGACCAGATACGCCTGTTCTCAGACTTCAACTCCAAGGTCATAGGCGTGGCCCTGAAAGACCGTGCCGCCATTTTGCCTGCCGGACGCTCTGCCAATGCCGCCTATTGGTACGACGTTAAGGCCGGACGCTTCGTCACAAGCACTTATTACATGAAAGAATTGCCGAAATGGGTCGACAAATTCAACAAATCAAATAAAATAAAACCTGGTGTTGATCCGAAATCAATTCCCGACGGAACAACTCTGACATTCGATATGGCTGAGGCTGCAGTCAAGAACGAGGGACTCGGCAAGGGAGAATATACCGATATGATTTGCGTCAGCATCTCGTCGACCGATGCCATGGCACACACCTACGGCACTAAAGGCGAGGAGCACAACGCCGTGTATATGGCCACAGACAAGGGGCTTGAGCATTTCCTCAGCTTCCTCGACCAAGAGGTGGGCAAGGGTGAATATCTCGTCTTCCTCACTGCCGACCATGGCGGATGCCACAATCCGAACTATATGAACGAGCACAAACTTGCAGGTGGTGGCTGGGATGAAGGCAAAGTGGTGAAAAATATCAATGCCGACTTAGTTAAAAAATATGGCAAAGAGGGCAAATACATCAACGCCTATATGGACAGCCGTATTTATCTCAATCACGGGTGGCTTGAGGAAAATGCCATCGATGTTGACGGTGTAAAGGCGTTTGTCATCAAGCAGTTGCGCAAGGAGAAAGACCTCGCATGGGTTGTTGATTTGGAAAATGCCGCTACAGCCAATGTTCCTGCAATTGTCAAGGAACGTATTATAAACGGCTACAACTGGCACCGTTCGGGCGATATTATGATTTTGCCACAGCCTGCCACATTCACATGGGCGTTTGACAACAACTACAGGGGTGCCACACACTTTAACTGGAACACATACGACGCACATATTCCGTTGCTGTTCATGGGATGGAACGTGAAGCATGGACGCACCTCGGCTCCAACACGACTCGTTGATACTGCCGCCACAATCTGCGACATTCTGCGCATTCAGCAGCCAAACGGCTGCATCGGCAACCCGATAATCTTCTGATTTGAGCCGTTATGCATCCGTTAGACAAGTTTAAATACTGTCCGTGCTGTGGCAGTCGTCTGTTTGCCGAAAGCAGCGGTAAGAGCAAAAAATGCGGCAATTGCGGGTTCGAGCAGTTTCTGAACCCCAGCGCCGCATACGTTGCGCTGATTCGCAATGCTGAGGGGAAAATTCTGGTGGTAAGACGAAAGGAAGAGCCTGCCAAGGGAACACTCGACCTGCCAGGCGGATTTTCTGACATTGGCGAGACTGCGGAGCAGGGAGTGGCCCGTGAGGTTATGGAGGAGACCAACATGGCCGTCACCTCATGCCGCTTTCTTTTCTCTCTGCCAAACATGTACTGCTACAGCGGTTTCAACATTCCCACGCTCGACATGTTTTTCCAGTGCGAGGTTGCCGACACCTCCGTCTTACGGGCCATGGACGATGCCGCCGAGTGTCTTTGGTTAAGCCCGGATGAAATCAATCCTGCCGATTTTGGTTTGGCAAGCATCAGAAAAGGTGTGGAGAAAATAAAAATTAAGGGACTCGGTTGAGTCCCTTAATTTATTTCTGAAAAATATCACTATGCGATCCTGTATTTGTAAATAGAAGTATCAGCTCGTCATCATGTTGTTCCCATACCAGTAGCCAGTCTGGGCGAATGTGGCATTCCCATTCGTCTGAATGGTTGCCATGAAGCTTGTGGACATTAAATTTTGCAGGCAACGCATCCCCACACAAAAGCATTTCGACTACATTCCAAAGTTCTTGGAGAGGCAGGCCGCGTTTTTTGCACCGTTTTACATCCCGTTTGAAATTTCCTGTTACTTGAAGTTTGTATTTTGTCATTCTTCAATTTCTTTTATAAGGTCATCCAAGCTGTCGTAAGTGTAAACACGTCCGGCTTTTATGTCGGCTTTTGAGCGTTCGTACGAAGTAAGTTTTGGAGTTTTTTTTACAGTAACGGAGTCTACGCCACGTATCATTTTTACAACACGCTTAATTTCGTTCAGCAATGATACATCGTTGACATGCAAAGTTATTTCTGCCATAGGAGTTGTTGTAGTTGTTGCCATTGTCTCTTTTTATGAATTTTCTGCAAATATAAGCATAAAATTTGAAACTATTACAAGTTCTTGTGCGTTATTTTAAATAGATATTTGTCTGGCCGCTCTTTATTTCCTATACACCCTTACATAGTCAATCTCGTAGCGTATAGGCAGCTGGGCGTTGTCTATCTCGCCGCCATTGTCGCCGCCCATTGCGAGGTTCAGCAAAATGTATTGGGGTTTGGTAAACGGATTTTCGTGGTTGCCTATGCTGCCGTTTCTTACGTCTGCCATTTTTGTCTCATTCAGCAGCTCGTCGTCGAGATAAATTTTTATCGCCTTCTCGTCCCAGTCCATCCGCCACACGTGGTATTTGCTTGCCCACAGCGGGTCTTTCTCAAGAAAATGGCTGAATGGAGTGCGTGAGCTGTTCCAGATGGCGTGCCAGTGCTGGTCGTCGCCCCATGCGAAGTTGGCAAGAATATGCGGAACGCCGTTTATGCGGTAAAACTCCATAATGTCGATTTCTCCACACGACGGCCATTCCATACCTTTGCCCAATGTCCATATCGCAGGCCATGCGCCGCCCGTCACGGGAATGCGCGCCCTTACCTCAAGCCGCCCGTACAGGAAAGAGAAACTTTTGCTTGTGTTGAGCGATGACGACGTGTAGCGTATGGAGTCACGGCTGTGCCGCCAGTCTGTGCTGCCCTGCCGCCACAGCGGGTTTTTGCGTTTCTCGCCTCTTGCCTCTATTATCAGCCTGCCCTGCTCGCACCATGCGTTGTCTTCCTGATACCACTGGTCCTCGTGGTTTCGGGCAAATCCGTTCTCAAAGCTCCATATCTTCTCGTTTGGCCTGCCGTCGGTCTCGAACTCATCGTGCCATACCATTTGCCAATTCCTGTTTTGGGCTATAGCCGGCATTGTGAGCGACATTGCCAGTGCTGAAAGGATAATTGTCTTGTAAGTTCTCATAGCTTGCTGGTTTGTTGACTATCGGTTATATCCGTAGTCATTTTTAGTTGTTTTTTGATATAGAATGTTGTTTTTTGCAAAGATAGCAAAAACTTTCCAAAATCTTTCTGCTTGAGGTAAATCTTCGAAAAAAAAGAATTTTTATAGAAGTCGGACTGTGCTTAAAGACTTGGCCGTTTTTCGTTAGAAAAAACTCTGAAAAATGTAGCCGCTTGCAAATGGCAACGCAACCGCTTGCGTTGGCCAATGAACCCGCTTACGATGGCAGATGCTCCTTGCTTCATTTTTCTGCGTGGTTTTAAATGATACCAGAACCGTATCTTGTTGGCTATTTAGCATCAGATGCCACGTTTTGGGGACTGTGGCATAATTTTGTTTTGTGGCAGGTTGGAACCCAGCCCTCCCTGTTTAACGAAAGAAGGAACCACTTTCCCTGTTTGGGAGTTGGCTCCTTCGAGTTAATATGTTATGAAAATTTGAGAGAGTGTGAAGCTTCACAGCTTCGTGATTGTTGTTTTACTAAAAATGATATTTTATAGAGTAAGCATAGAAAATAGTCTTTTATTTTATTACGACCGGGATGTCCTGTGTCTGTGGCTCGGCAATGCTCCTTTTCATGGAGTCTACCACGGCGCTATCTGTCATTGCCACCGATGTGCCGTGGATAACCTTCTCGTAGCCGTCATATTGGCTTATCGGGTTGTTGTTGTTTGCGAACGGCACCTGCAGGGCGTTTGCCAGTGTCAGTATCACAGCCACCACCGCGGCGGCTTTCAGCAGTGGCCTGAGCCGTTGGCTGAAACTTATCACCTTGGCCTTCACAGGCACAGCCTCCTCAGTCATGGCAAGTATCCTGGCATCGAAATCATCGTCCAACACATCCTGCCTGACAGAGGTCTGTTCGTATGTGAACAGGTCTTTGTACCTGAGCAGCTCCACCGGCACGTCTTTCTGGCTGAAGAACGACCTCAGTATGTCCTCTTCTTCCAGAGTTGTCTCGCATCGCCAGTAGCGTTCGAGCAGTTGGTCAATGTACTTATAATCCATAATCGTCAAATTCCTTAAAGCGTTGTTTAATGGTCTGCCGGCCTCTGAAGATGTTTATCTTCACCTGGTCTTCAGAAATCTGCATTGTCTCAGCCACCTCTTTGTAGGTTTTCCCCTCAAAGTCGCGTAGCTGTATGCAAGTCCGCTGTTTCTCGGGCAGCTGGTCTACGATTTTTCTCACCAGTTCTATTCTGTCTTTCTGGCTCAAGTCCTCGTAGGGATTGTTTTGTGCAGAGGGCTTTTCGTGGTGCCCGTCGTCGAGGGAGTCGCTGTGTATATCCTTTTTCCGAATTCTGTCGAGTGCCAGGTTTCTGCATATTGTCATGCAGAATGCCTCAATAGCCTCTATCTCGTCCCAGTGTTCCCGTTTGTTCCAGACCTTTATGAGAGTGTCCTGTACGATGTCCTCAGCCTCTGTGCGGTCGCACGTTATGCGTAGGGCGAGCCGATAGAGAGTGTTTTTCATCGGCAGGATGTCGTTTCGGAAGTTTACCCTCTTCATCTTGTTCTCTGTTAGGTTGACGGATTAATACAGGGAGTTGTTACAGAACCGCCCTGTTTTTAACTTTTATTTACTTTTTCAGTATTGTCCCATGCTTGCCGTCTATTGCCGAGGCGAGTGTTATAATCACTTGGCTGACACCGTTTTCGATGGCGTTGAATGAATTTTCGAGTTTCGGAATCATTCCTCCGGCTATTGTTCCGTCAGCTGCAAGCTCACGGAACTGCTGTGGTGTTATTGACGGAATTACGCTGTCGTCGTCGTCTGGATTAGCCAACACTCCTTTTTTCTCGAAGCAGAATATCAGCGTGACATCGTAATATGGAGCCAGCGCCTTTGCCGTCTCCGACGCTATTGTGTCGGCGTTGGTATTTAAGATATTTCCTTTGCCGTCGTGGGTCAGTGGTGCCATAACGGGTACGATACCAGCCTCTACGAGAGTGTGCAGCATTTTGCCGTTGGCATAGCCCACGTCGCCTACAAAACCGAAGTCGACACCGTCTTTTACCGGGCGGCGGTGCGAGCGTATAATGTCGATGTCGGCACCTGTCAGTCCGAGTGCGCTCACACCCGCCGCCTGCAGTTTTGCCACGACGTTTTTGTTTACGAGTCCGCCATAGACCATCGTGACAACGTTCAGCATCTCACGGTCTGTGATACGCCTGCCGTTCACCATTTTTGTCTCTATGCCGAGCTGTGCCGCCATTTTTGTCGCACTGCGGCCTCCGCCATGCACAAGGACTTTGTTGCCCTCTATGGCAGCAAAGTCCTTGAGCAGGGTTGTCAGCTGTGCCTCGTCCTCAACTACGGCACCGCCAACTTTCACTACGGTTATTTTCTCCATTGTTTCAATGTTTTCTGTAAATTAATCATATTTTCGCAAGCAGCGCGCCCTGAAAGGGCATAAGGCGCATAGCCCAGGGCAGAGCGAAGCGGCGCCCTGGGTTTTGACGCACGTGATAAATGCGCCCTGTAAGGGCAAAGGCGTAAAAACACGGATGATTTTTTATAGCGATTAACGCCTTTGCCCTTACAGGGCGCATATCCGTAAGTTATGGTATTTTACCCAGGGTGCCGCTTCGCTCTGCCCTGGGCTATGCGCCTTATGCCCTTTCAGGGCGTGCAAAGTGTGTTTCTTGCTTATTTATTCCAAATACGTATATCCATAAAGTCCAGAGCGGTAAGTGCCGAGGAATTCCTTACCCTCCTCAAGGCTGATTTTTCCTTCCTTTACGCTCTTTGTCACCCATGTCTCGAGCTGTCGGACGAGTTTTTTGCAGTTGTACTGCACGTAGTCGAGAACCTCCTCAACGGTCTCGCCGTCTATAATCTGGTCTATGTGGTATTTTCCGTCTTTCACCGAGATATGCACCGCGTTGGTGTCGCCAAACAGGTTGTGCATGTCGCCGAGAATTTCCTGATATGCGCCAACGAGGAAAATTCCGAGATAGTACGACTCGTTCTTTTTCAGCGAGTGTATGGGCAGCACGTGCTTTATGTGACCTCCGGCTACGAAGTTCGATATTTTGCCGTCAGAGTCGCAGGTTATGTCCTGTAGGGTGGCATGCCGCGCGGGGCGCTCGCAAAGCCGCTGTATGGGCACTATCGGGAACAGCTGGTCGATGGCCCAAGAGTCGGGAAGGCTCTGGAAAAGCGAGAAGTTGCAGAAATATTTGTCGGCAAGCAGCTTATCGAGGTTTTTCAGCTCCTCGGGCACGTGTTTCATGTTCTTGGCCAGAGAGTTTATCTCGTGTGCCACGCTCCAGTACATTCTCTCAATCTCGGCCCTTGTCTTCAGGTCTACAATGCCGTGGCTGAACAGCTCCAGCGCCTCCTCGCGTATCTGCTCCGCGTCGTGCCAGTCCTCGAGCATTGAGCGTGTGCTGAGGTTGTCCCAAATATCGTAAAGGTCTTTTACGAGTTTGTGGTCGCTCTGTTTGGCCTCAAACTCCTCGGGCATCTCGGGCAGGCTTGCGGTCTCGAGCACATCAATTACCAAAACAGAGTGGTGGGCTGTAAGCGAGCGTCCGCTCTCGGTAATGATGTTGGGGTGTGGGATTTCGTTTTTGTCGGCAGCCTCCACAAAGGTGTAGATACAGTCGTTGACATACTCCTGAATGCTGTAGTTTACGGAGCTTTCGCTGTTCGACGACCTTGTGCCGTCATAGTCTACGCCAAGTCCGCCGCCGCAGTCTACAAATTCCACGTTGTATCCCATTTTGTGCAGGTTTATGTAGAATTGCGATGCCTCCCGCAGGGCTGTCTGTATGCGGCGTATCTTTGTTATCTGTGAGCCGATGTGGAAGTGTATGAGCTTCAGGCAGTCGTGCATTCCTTTCTGCTCGAGCATGTCGAGAGCCTGCAGCAGCTCGGCGCTGGTGAGTCCGAATTTCGATGCGTCGCCTCCGCTTTCCTCCCATTTGCCGGAGCCGCTTGAGGCCAGCTTAATTCTTATTCCGAGGTTTGGCTTCACGTTCAGTTTCTTTGCGGCCTTTGCGATGGTCTCCAGCTCGTTGAGTTTCTCCACGACGATAAAAATCCGCTTTCCCATTTTCTGTGCCAGCAGAGCCAGCTCTATGTATGCCTGGTCTTTGTAGCCGTTGCAGATTATGAGTGAGTCGCTCTGGCATTGTACGGCAATCACGGCGTGCAGCTCAGGTTTTGAGCCGGCCTCGAGTCCGAGGTTGAATTTCCGTCCGTGCGAGATAATCTCCTCCACTACGGGCTGCATCTGGTTTACCTTTACAGGATAGATTATGAAGTTCTCTCCCTTGAAGCCGTATTCTTTCTTTGCCTGCTCGAAGCAGCTGGCTGTTTTCTCGATACGGTTGTCGAGGATGTCGGGAAACCGCAGCAAAACGGGTGAGGTGACATCGCGCAGCGCCAGTTCGTCCATCACCTCGCGGAGGTCAATCTGTGTCTTGTCCTTGCATGGAGTGACATATACGTTTCCTTTTTCGTTGACACCGAAATACGAAACGCCCCATCCGTTGATGTTGTAAAGCTCCTTGGAGTCTTCAATAGTCCATTTCTTCATTCTTTGTTCTTATTCTTTTTCTTTGTGGGTATTTGTTGAATCGTGTTTGTAATATTGATTGTAGTAGGGCCGCTATGTATAGCGGCCGCAAGCAATAAGACATATTTCGTTTTTATGCTCAAAACGTCAATTGCGGCCGCTATACATAGCGGCCCTACAACTTCCTGCGGTTGATGTGGATTTGCAATCCGATTTGGCGTAGGTGTTATATCTTCAGCATTTCCCTGACCTTCTCCACTGAGATTTTTATTTTCTCGTAGTTGTCCATGAGGTCTACGTTGAGGGTGAATTTTGCCTTTTCGTAGAACGGGCGTCTCTCTTCGAGCTGTTGCTGTATGAACATGCTGACCTCCCCGGGAGTTTTGTTGAGCAGCAGCGGCCGTACGGTCTTTCCCATTTTGAGATGTCCGTACAGCACCTCTGGCGAGGCCTTCAGATAAACCGTGTCTGCCTGTTGGTTTATGTAGTCCATGTTGTCGAAAAAGCATGGAGTACCGCCTCCGCAGCTGATTATGACATTCTCGAACTCTGCCACCTCGTGCAGCATGTTGTGCTCAATTTTGCGGAAGCCCTCCTCGCCCACGCTGTCGAACAGCTGCTTCACCGTTTTTCTCATTCTGCTCTCTATATACCAGTCGAGGTCGTAGAAAGGCATGCCGGTCTCTTTGCTAAGCGCCTTTCCTACGGTGGTTTTTCCCGACCCCATATATCCGATGAAAATAATTCTCCTCATGCTATTTCCTTTTGGCCCTTGCCTTTGGCTCGGGAGCCGAGTTGACAATATCCATACATTGTCCGTAAGACAGTCCGGCAGCTTTGTCGTGCAGAGTTTTTGGCAGACGGTAGTTCTTTCCGTCGTAGGCTATATATGGGCCGTAGCGTCCGTTCAGCACCTCCATTTTCGGGTCTTCCTCAAAGACTTTTATGTGGCGCTGCTCCTCCTGCTGTCTTTTCTTCAGAATTATGTCAATGGCGCTTTCGAGTGTTATTGTCATCGGATTCTCTCCGGCAGGCAGCGACGCATACTTCTTCTGGTGCATTACGTACGGGCCGAATCTTCCGGCACCGATTACTACAGGTGAGCCTTCGAACTCGCCGACGGTGCGTGGCAGTTTGAACAGCTCAAGAGCCTCCTCGAGTGTTATGGTCTCGATGCTCTTGTCCGATGGCATCTGCGCAAACTGCGGTTTGTCCTTGTCTTCGGCGGAGCCAATCTGTACGGCTGGTCCGAAACGGCAAATCTTCACATATACAGGCTTGCCCGTCTTTGGGTCGTTTCCGAGCATACGCTCGCCGGCTTTATGCTCCGACCTCTCGTTCATCACTTTTTTCACGGTTGGCTCAAAGCCTTTGTCGAACGTCTTCATCATTTCGAGCCATTCCTCCTTGCCCTCGGCAATTTGGTCGAACTGCTCCTCTACACGTGCGGTGAAGTTATAGTCCATTATTTCGGGGAAGTTCTTCATCAGGAAGTCGTTCACTACCATGCCTATGTCGGTAGGCAGCAGTTTTCCCTTGTCAGAACCTGCCATTTCTTTTTTCTGCCTCGATGTGAGCGAGCCGTTTTTCAGGGTGTCTACTGCGTAATGGCGCTCCTCGCCGCCTTTGTCGCCTTTCTGCACATATTCGCGCTGTTGGATCGTGGAGATTGTAGGGGCGTATGTGGACGGACGCCCAATGCCCAATTCCTCAAGTTTGTGTACAAGGCTTGCCTCTGTGTATCGTGCCGGTCCTTGGCTAAATCTCTCGGTCGATGTTATCTCTTTTTGCCGCAGCTCGTCGCCCTCGCAGATTACGGGCAAAATAGAGTGTTCCTCGGAGCTGTTGTTGTCGTCATCAGTCGACTCGGTGTAAACTTTCAGGAAACCGTCGAAAGTAACAACCTCGCCGTTGGCCACAAACTTATGGCTTGAGCCGTTGACGTTTATAGTGATAGTTGTTTTCTCTATCTGGGCGTCAGCCATCTGCGATGCGATGGTGCGTTTCCAGATAAGGCTGTACAGCCGTTTCTCCTGTGCGGTGCCCTCAATGGCCTGCTGGTCCATGAATGTGGGTCTTATGGCCTCGTGAGCCTCCTGTGCGCCCTTCGAGCTTGTATGGTAGTTGCGGCGTTTGGCGTACTCGTTGCCGTATAGGTTCTCAATAGCAGCGGCGCTTGTGTTCAGCGCAAGTTGTGACAGGTTTACGCTGTCGGTACGCATGTATGTGATCTGTCCGTTCTCGTACAGGTGCTGAGCCACCATCATGGTCTGGCTGACAGTAAACCCGAGTTTGCGTGCGGCTTCCTGTTGCAGTGTCGAGGTTGTGAAAGGAGGAGCCGGCATTCTTTTCAAAGGTTTTTTCTGTACCGATGCTACTGTAAACGTTGCGTCCTTGCACTTGTTCAGAAACTCCACAGCCTCCTCATGGGTCTTGAAGCGGGTGTCGAGCTCTGCCTTAAGCTCGCAGGCAGAGCCGTCCTGGGCAATAGTGCTGAAAATGGCGTTTATTCTGTAGTAAGGCTCGCTGACGAAAGCCTGCAGCTCTCTTTCGCGCTCAACAATAAGTCTTACGGCAACGCTCTGCACACGGCCGGCAGAAAGAGAGGGCTTTACCTTACGCCACAATACCGGCGAGAGCTTGAAGCCTACAATGCGGTCGAGCACTCTACGTGCCTGCTGTGCGTTGACGAGGTTCATGTCGAGCACACGCGGATTTTCTATGGCCTTCAATATTGCAGGCTTTGTAATTTCGTGGAAAACTATGCGTTTTGTTTTCTCCTCATCGAGTCCAAGTACTTCGCAAAGGTGCCATGAGATGGCTTCTCCCTCGCGGTCCTCATCGGAAGCCAGCCAAATCTGTTTGGCTTTCTTTGCGTTGCTCTTCAGCTCGGCTACGAGTTTTTTCTTCTCATCAGGTATCTCGTAGTGGGGCATCATGGAATTCTCGTCTACGCTTAGCTCACGTTTCTTCAAATCGCGTATATGTCCGTAACTCGACATCACCTTGAAGTCGCTGCCTAAAAACTTTTCTATAGTCTTTGCCTTTGCAGGGCTCTCTACTATCACTAAATTGTCTTGCATACTGCGAAAAAATGATTTATGGGGCACAAAAGTAATTAAAACTTTTGCTTGCACCTTATTATATGGCATTTTTTTGTATTTTTTAACTGGGAGGGCAGGTTGAGAACCTGCCCTCCCAGTTAAAAAATACTTAAAATATTTGTGGTTTCTTGGAAAACGCATAAATATATATTAACTTTACGCCAAATTTTCGCAAATATTATCAATTAACTATAAAAACTATATTTTTCAGACTACAAAAGGAGATAAACTAACCAAACGCTTCTGTTCTTACTCCTAAGACGAGAAGAATGAAATCCGCCAGCTGAAGCCTATTTTACGTTAAACCAATACTTTACTATGTACCTTATTGGCGAAGGTGCAAAAAGAAAATTATAACCTAAATTAAAACATGAAGAAAATTACTTATTCGTTTCTTATGTTGCTGATGGCTATGCTGGCATTGCCCGCAAGCATGATAGCAAGAGAAACTGTAACTTTTGACTTCGCCGCAAATCCGTGGGGGCTGCCACTTGGAAGTGGAACAGGTGCGACTGCTGAGGCAGGAAATGTTACGGCACCCATTGTGCAGGATAATGCTACGCTGTCTTTTGACAAAGGTTCAGCTTCTACTCCCGCACGTATGTGGACAGGTCCAGAATTAAGAGTGTATTCTGGCTCTACTTTTACTTTTACCGCTCCAGAAGGTAAAGTCATTGAGAAAATTGAGTTCTCAGTTACGAAAGCAACGTATTTTGGACTTTCTGCTGAAGAAGGTACAATTGATGCTTCTATTTATACTTGGACTCAGCCAGCAGAACAGGTAAATGCTGTTACTTTTACACCAACTACTCAGAACAGGATAACCAAGGCCGTGCTTACCATAGCCGCCCCTGGCGAGGCTGAAGAGGTTGTAGAATTGCCTACAGCTGAGAATATCGCTGCTTTCAAGGCTCTTGATACAGACACTGAGGCTGAGCTTACACTTACCGATGCTAAGGTGCTCTATGTTTACGGCAGCGAAATGATAGTAGAGGATGCTACTGGTGCCATCGACTTTTATAGCATTGGCTTGACAGCTACAGCCGGTCAGGTGCTCAATGGTACTATCGCTGGTAAGAACTCTCTGTACAATGGTCTGCCACAGTTGGCAAAGACCTCTAATACTAATGTGGAAACTGTTACCGTAACCGATGGTGACGCTCCTGTAGCAGTAGGTATGACCGTGGCTGAGGCTATGGCAGAGACATCGTTCCTCAAGTATGTGAAAATTACCGATGCCACACTGGTAAATGAAGAAGGAACTTACTATCTCGTAAATGGTGACAACAAGATTCAGATTTACAACAAGTTCAAACTTGAGTATACTCTTCCCGAGGCCATCAAGAGCTTCGCTGGTATAATCATTCCTTACGTAAAGAAAGGTACTACAGATGTTATCGTAGAGATTGCCCCTATTGCTGTTGAGGATATCGTGGCTGCTGGCTCTGAGCCTGAGCCTGTTCTTAACAAGGATATTACAGCCGAGACAATCGTTAACCCTGGCTTTGAGCTTTCGGAAGCTGTAGCAGAGTCTATTGCTACTTCAGGAAGTGCTCAAGGTGCCGACTATGAGTCTACGGGCTGGAAACTTTATGCTTCGGCAGCTTGGTCAAACAGTGCCGTATTTGCTTATGGAAGTGAGGCTCAGCTCAATGGCGTTTCTGTTCCTGCTGCAGACAATGCTGGCGAGGCAGGAAAGGTTCTCGGTGTTACCGTAGGATGGGATGGAACCAATGCTTATAAGTCAGCCGTTGATGTGACACTTCCTGCTGGTTTCTATACCCTTAAGGCTAATGCTTACAACGCAGGAACTGCCGCACAGTTCAAGTCTGCACTTGGTTTTGTTGCCGGTGATAAGTCATATACCAGCAGCAAGGCAAGCTTCGCATTGAACACATGGGAGGCTGACGAGGTTGACTTCGTTCTCGATGCAGAGACAACTGGTTACTTCACTATTGGCGGTACAGCCGTTAGTGGTGGCTCTGGCGCAAATGGTAAGGTCTTCTTCGACAACATTACACTCGTTTACAGCGACCTTCTTTCAGGTGCGGCCTTCCGTCTTACTGAGGAAATTGTAAAGGCTAAAGCCGTAGCAGAGGCTGGATATGCCGACAAGACTGATCTTCTCGCAGCAATAGCAACAGCAGAGGCTGTGACTTCTACCGACTATCAGGAGGTTCTTGCAGCCCGCGATGTTCTTGCAGCTGCCGTTGCCGCATACAATGAGGCTAATGCTCCATTCGTGGCATTCTATGAGCTAAAGGCTAAGTATACATTTGATGATGCTGACTATCCATACGCTACTGCAGAAAAGGCAGAGGATCTCAAGGCAGCCCTTGCAAAAGTTCCTGCAACAGTTGAGGAGATTGAGGCTATAAAAACAGAAATTATTCTTGCAGCCCGTATTTATGTAGAATCAAATGCTCTTGCTGAGAATGTAAAGGGTGCTGAAAGCTACACAGCTTCTATCGTCAATCCAAATGCGGAGGCTACAGATGGCTGGAATATTGAGCTGTCAAGCGGTGCAAAGATTGATATTAAGTCTAACGAGCCATTCACCGATGCGGAGGGCAACTCTACCCACTCTTACTTCGACGGCGGCAACTGGGGTGGAAATAACTGGGATGTAACTCAGTCTCAGACCGTGACCCTGCCTAAGGGCAAGTATCTGCTCAGTGTTACCTCACGCGCATCTGACGGCATGGCAACCTTCGATCTCTTCGCAGGCGAGAACACAGCCGCTATGCCTCATGTAAATGCTTCTGGCGAGCTGTTCGACCGTGGATGGAACCTAACCACACTCGAGTTTGAGGTTGCCGAGGAGACTGCAGATGTTGCTATTGGTGTCCATGGTGCTACCAACACAAGCCATCAGTGGATGTCGTACACACGCTTCAACCTTATGAAGATTGACGTTGTTGAGCCAGAACCAGAGCCTACACTTCCGGAGGCTGGCACATACTATATCAAGAATGTTGCTACAGGCAAGTACTTGGCTGGTGGTAGCTCGTGGGGTACCCATGCTATCGTTGACGCCCATGGCATCGACCTTGGCCTTGCTGTTCTTGAGGATGGTAAGTACACCATTGACAGTCAGTTGTCTAATGGTGGCGACAAGCACTATCTGAATGGTGTTTATTGCGATGGTGTCGCTTTTGGCTGGACGCTTGCAATGACAAAGACCGATGCAGGTGAGGATGCGGTGACGATTTCTGACGGAACCAACAATCTCACAACAGCTGAGGGCACTGATGAGGTGTTACTCGCAGAGAATGTTGACGACTACAGCAAGTGGGTATTCGTTAGCGTAGATGAGAGAATGGTAGAGCTTCAGACTGCTACTGCCGACAATGGCAAGGACGCTACATGGCTGCTCCCAGGCCACAACTTCGGACGCAACGACTCGCGTAACAGCAACTGGAGCGGCGGCCCATCTTTGGGTGGTGACAATACCAATTTCTGTGCAGAGAAATACAATACCACATTCGATGTATACCAGACCATAAATGTGCCTAACGGTATGTATAAGGTTGAGGTACAGGGCTTCTACCGCAATGGCGGCTATGCTGATGCTGCTGTTAAGCACAACGACGGCAGCGAGCAGCTCCTCGCTACAGCATACGCCAACACTGTAGAGACTCCGTTGCAGTCTATATTCACCGAGGCTGGCAAGTTGGATAAGGGTGTAACAACCGACGGCATTGAGGGTAAATTCCCGAACTCTATGATTGATGCGTCAGCATTCTTCACAGCCGGTTTGTACAATAACGTTATCGAGAACGTGACCGTTGTTGACGGAACTCTTAAGGTTGGTATCAAGAAGTCTGAGGCTGTTGGTTCAGACTGGTCAATCTTCGACAACATCCGCCTGACATACTATGGTGAGATTACCGATCTTACAGCCTATAAAGAGGCTTATGAGGCAGCTCTTGCCGCAGCACAGGCAGCTCTTGCTGACGAGGCTAACGCCGTTGTTACCGGTGAGGAGCTTGATGCTCTCAATGCTGCTATCGAGGCAAACAGCACTGTTGAGGAGACTAAGGACGCATACGTTGCTGCCACAACAGCTCTCAATGAGGCTACAAACGCATTCCTCGCTGCCAAGGCTGCATATCAGGCTCTTGCTGACGCAAAGGCTAAGTACGAGGCATTCGATACAAATGCTTATCCATACGCTGCCGCTGCTAAGGCTACAGCTATCACAGAGGCTGTCGCAGCTACAGCAACATCTGCCGAGGACGCTACAGCAAAGACTGCCGATATCGTTACTGCAGTCCGCGCATTCGTAGAGTCCAACGCTCTCGCTGAAGACAAGGGCGCTCTGGATTTCACCTCTTCAATCATCAATGCAAATGCCGAGGCTACAGAGTCTTGGAATACTGTTCTTGGTGAGGGTTCAGAAGGCTCTATCGGTATCCTTTCCAATGAGCCGTTTACAGATGCAGAGGGCAACTCTACTCACTCTTACTTCGACGGTGGAAACTGGGGCGCAAATGCTTGGGATGTGACATACTCACAGGATGTAACCTTGCCAAGCGGCCAGTATCTGCTTTCTGCAACATCACGCGCGTCTGCCGAGATGACAAGCTTCGCTCTCTTCGCTGGCGAGGATCAGAAGGAAATGACACACGTTGGCGCTTCTGGCGAAATCTTCGACCGTGGATCGAACGACAACTTTGTTGTATTCAATGTTCATGAGGACAACAGCGTAGTTACACTTGGAGTTCGCGGCGTTGCAGACGTACAACATCAGTGGATGTCGTTCACACGCTTCCGTCTTGCTCGTCTTGGCGATCCTGACGCAATCAACAACGTTAATGTTGAGACTCTTGACAACGCTACGGTTTACTCTGTCAACGGACAGATTGTACGTACAAATGCCAAGTCGCTCAACGGACTTGCTAAGGGCGTTTATGTAGTAAACGGCAAGAAAGTGGTTGTAAAATAACACCTCTTGATTTCAAGAGTTTACGAAACTTTAAACAAAATAAGGTGACATCGTTGGTGTCACCTTATTTTTTTTGTAACTTTGCAGGCGGTAAAGGCGATTATATGGTATTGAATTATATTTGGATAGCTTTTTTTGCTATCGCATTTATCTTTGGATGTGTACAGTTGTTGATGGGCGATGTCAGCGTCTTTCAAAATATTGTAGACTCAACTTTCGACTCATCGAAAGCTGCATTCGAGATATCGCTTGGCCTTACCGGAGTGCTTGCACTGTGGCTCGGCATGATGAAAATTGGCGAGCAGGCTGGTGTGGTAAATGTTTTGGCACGTCTGCTTAGTCCGGTTTTCACAAAACTATTTCCCGATATCCCGAAAAATCATCCTGTAATGGGAAGTATCTTTATGAACATAGCCTCTAACATGCTGGGACTTGACAATGCCGCCACGCCTACGGGACTGAAGGCAATGCAGCAGATGCAGGAACTGAATCCAAAGAAAGACACCGCCACAAATCCCATGATAATGTTTTTGGTGCTCAACACCTCCGGACTGACCATAATCCCTACGAGCATATTGGCGATAAGGGCGGCAAACGGCGCACAGACACCTACCGACATTTTTATTCCGATACTCCTTGCCACAATGGTGGCTACTTTGGCAGGCATCATAATAACATCCCTTTGGCAGCGTATCAACATACTGCAGCCTGTGTTGCTTGCCACGCTCGTATCGTTAGTGGCATTTACGGCACTCGTTATCTGGGGCTTCGGGCAGATGGATAAAGAGACCATGGGCGTTGTGACATCGGTGGCGTCGAACGTGATACTTTTCGGCATAATGATTATGTTTATTGTTGCCGGAGTAATCAAGCGTGTCAATGTCTACGATGCCTTCATAGAAGGTGCGAAAGAGGGTTTCAGCACGGCCGTCAGAATTATTCCATACCTTGTCGCAATACTTGTGGCAGTGGGAGTGTTCCGCGCCTCTGGAGCCATGGATATGCTCGTCGACGGCATTGCATGGGGAGTCGGGAAGTGCGGACTTGATACCGATTTTGTAGGCGCATTGCCAACAGCGCTTATGAAACCATTGTCTGGTAGCGGCGCGCGCGGGCTTATGGTTGAGGCTATGAACAGCTATGGCACCGACTCATTTGTGGGCCGTCTTGCATGTGTATTCCAGGGGTCTACAGATACAACATTCTATATTCTCGCAGTCTATTTCGGAAGCATTAGCGTGAAGTATACCCGCCATGCCGTGGCATGCGGTCTGCTTGCCGACCTTGCCGGAGTTGTGGCGGCAATAGCAGTATGTTATCTGTTCTTCTAAAAATAAATTGCAATGGCAAATCTAAAATCTCTGGCCAAAGACACGGCCATTTACGGACTTAGCAGCATCGTAGGCAGATTTCTCAACTATCTGCTTGTGCCGCTCTATACGGCAAATCTTTCTGCGGCAAGTGGCGGCTATGGCATCATAACCAATATGTATGCCTATTCCGCACTGCTGCTCGTTATTCTTACATACGGAATGGAGACAACCTTCTTCCGCTTCTCAAACAAAGAAGGCGAGGATGCGCAGAAGGTATATTCCACCATACTGATGGCTATAGGCTCAACATCGTTGCTTTTTGTCGCATTGGTATTGCTGTTCCTTTCGCCAATATCGTCGTTTATGGGCTATGCCGACCATCCGTCGTATGTATGGGTGATGGCTGTAACCGTAGCGCTCGATGCCTTCCAGTGCATACCCTTCGCATATCTGCGCTATAAGAAAAAGGCGATAAAGTTTGCGGCATTCAAGATGTTGTTTATCATTCTCAACATTCTTCTCAACCTCCTTTTCTTCCTTGTGCTGCCTGCGCTCTATGCCTGGGATCCAGGCACAGTTGGCGCAATATACAATCCCGAGGTTGGTGCCGGATATGCTTTCTACATAAACCTTGCATGTACAGGAACAATAACCTTCTGTTTTTACAAAGAGCTCATAGGCTTCCGCTATATTTTCGATAAAGCCCTTATGCGCCGTATGCTGTCTTATAGCTGGCCTATCCTCGTGCTTGGCATAGCCGGAATACTCAATCAGGCAGCCGATAAGATCTTATTCCCGTATATTTATGAGGGTGAAAACGCCCATGAGCAGCTTGGCATTTATGGCGCCGCATCAAAGATAGCCATGATAATGGCAATGATTACTCAGGCATTCCGCTATGCATACGAGCCTTTCGTGTTTGGCAAGGCCAGGGAAAGCGACAACCGCGACACTTACGCCAAGGCGATGAAATATTTCATCGTTTTCACCCTGCTTGCCTTTCTGATGGTTGTCGGATATATGGATATTTTGAAACATATCATCGGACGTGACTATTGGAGTGGTCTGAAGGTTGTGCCAATTGTTATGGCTGCCGAGATTATGATGGGAATATACTTCAATCTCTCATTCTGGTATAAGCTTATTGACAAGACCATTTGGGGTGCATGGTTCTCTGGCATAGGATGTATGGTATTGCTTGCAATAAACTTCATCTTTGTGCCACGTTATGGCTATATGGCATGTGCGTGGGCAGGCTTTGCCGGATATGGCACAGCCATGCTGCTCAGCTATTTTGTCGGCCAGAAATATTATCCAATCAAGTACGACATGACAGGCATTGCCAAATATGTGGCACTCGCGGCAGTGATTTTTGTTCTTATGAGCGTTTGTCAAAAAGCCTTTGCCTCGTCTGCCGTTACCGCAGCTGTAAACACCCTGCTAATCATAGTTTTTATGGCATATTTGGTGAAAAAAGATTTTCCGTTAAGCTCACTGCCTGTGATAGGAAAGAAATTTAGAAAACAAAAATAAATACCGGTTATGAAGAAAACTACATTTCTGATGGCGGCAATGCTTTCTGTCGCCTCTGTCCACGCCGATGAGGGTATGTGGACAATCTACAATTTGCCTCCACAAGTTTATGAGGCTATGCAGGGTGAGGGCTTTAACCTCACCTACGATCAGCTCTATAATGGCGAAAATGCGTTGAAGAATGCCTGTGTAAACTTTTCTGGCTATTGCTCGGGTGTGGTGGTCTCTCCCGACGGACTTGTGTTTACAAACCACCATTGCGGTTTCGAGGCCATACGCTCGCACTCTACCGTAGAGCACGACTACATGCTCAACGGCTTCTATGCCAAGACATTCGAGGAAGAGTTGCCAAACGAGAATATGTTCGTTAGCTTTATGGTTGAGCAGAGCGACATAACAAGCCGCCTTCAGGCTCTTGGCATCGACAACATGAACAATGCGGAGCAAGCGTCACTTCTTGATTCCTTGCAAAATGCACTTACCGACTCTATAAAGAAAATTGACTCAACCCTCCATGTTGACATCGATGCTTTCTATGAGGGGAACAAGTATTATGCCACAACATATCAAGATTTTACCGACCTTCGACTTGTATTCACCGTACCGAAGTCAATGGGTAAGTTTGGCGGTGAGACCGACAACTGGATGTGGCCCCGGCAGACTTGCGACTTCTCCGTTTTCCGTATCTATGCCGACCCGAAGACAAACGGACCTGCCGCCTACAGCAAGGACAACGTGCCTTATCACCCGAAACGATGGGCTCAGGTGAGCATGCAGGGATATAAGGACGGCGATTATGCCATGACTATCGGGTATCCTGGCTCCACAAGCAGGTACATGTCGAGCTACGGCATCAAGGAGATGCGCGATGCCGAGAATGCACCACGTGCTCAGGTCCGTGGAGTTAAGCAGGAGGTCATGGTACGCCACATGCGGGCTGATGAGGCTGTGCGTATTAAGTATGACTCTAAATTTGCTCAAAGCTCAAATTACTGGAAAAACTCTATAGGTATGAACAAGTGCATAGACTCTATAGGCATTATCAACCAGAAACGCAACTACGAGGAGCGTATAAAGGCATATCAGGACTCGACAGGTTATCTGAAGGGGCTGCTCGACTTCGCAAAGATGCAGAAACTTTACGAGTCACGTTTCGAAGACCTGAAGACACTGATGTATTGGAATGAGACTTTCCGCCGTACTAATGAGTTCTGCACACGTGCCATGGCTCTTGACAAGAAAGAAGTTCTCGGGCCAAAAAACAAGAAATCGAAACAATATATCGTGTTCGATGACAACAGCTCCGAATGGGATGAGGCTCTCGACAAGGAGGTGTTTGCTGTGCTTATGAAGAACTACCGTGAGCATGTTGACAAAAAATACCTTCCTGCATTCTACACCACCATCGATGCCAAGTTCGGCGGCGACTATGCAAAGTACGTCGACTATCTGTATAATGAGTCGTTTCTGATGAAGAGCGGCGAGAAAATCTACATCAACAAGAAGAGTTATCTCAAAGATCCAGGAGTACAGTTCGGGCTCGACATGCTTGAGATACGCAGCCAACTCATAGAGAAATATATGGACACCAGCGACAGCATCAGCAAGCAGGAGAAATATCTCTGTGCTGCAAAACTCAGAATGGAGGAGGATCTTCCTCACTATTCCGACGCCAACTTCACAATGCGTCTGAGCTACGGACAGGTAGGCGGGTATATGCTTGGCAACGAGCCTTCTGGTTATTATACCACGTCTGAGACCATCGTTGAGAAAATGGACAAGGCAGACCGCATCGTCGACTATAAGGCTGAGCCTATCATGCGCGAGCTTATGTCGGCAGCCTCGCAGAGCAAGTATGTTGACCCTACAACAGGTAAATTCCACCTCTGTTTCCTTACCAACAATGATATCACAGGCGGCAACTCCGGCTCGCCAATGTTCGACGGCAACGGTAATCTTATTGGTCTTGCATTCGACGGCAACTGGGACAGTCTGTCGTCAGACATCAATTTTGACAAGCGGCTTGCGCGTTGTATTGGTGTCGATATCCGCTTTGTTCTCTACATGATGGACAAGTGGGGACATGCTGACCGCCTGCTCAAGGAAATTAATGCGAAATAGTTTTATTTTAAGGAGGCTGTATGTCCGGTATATATAGCGGCCGTACAGCCTCTCTTTTTACTCTTTAACTTATGGCTCGTTTTTCCTTACTCCTATTCTTCTTACTCCTTATTCCTGATACCCCATTGCTGTTTGCCCAGACCGAAATTGACCTTAGTGGCAAATGGCGCTTTGGTGACGAGACAATAATCTTTCCCGGCACTACCGATACAAATTTCCTTGGTGTAGCCTGCGACAACACCGCCGAGACGACACATTTGACCCGCCTTTTTTCCTATAAAGGCAAGGCGCGATATGAACGTGAGGTTGACATTCCACGTAGCTGGGCTGGCCGTCCTGCAACCCTCTTCCTTGAGCGTACCAAACCCGCCACTGTGTATGTGGACGGCGAGGAGCAAAGCTTCAGCAACAATATCTCAACTCCGCAGCGACATGCCCTGGCATTCCGTAATGGCGGGAAACACACTCTGACTATTGTTGTAGACAACGAGGGCGGTGTGCCACCGCAGGTCATGTCTGGAAGCCATGCATACGTTGACGACACACAGACTAACTGGAACGGCATAATCGGGAAAATGGCTCTTGTTTTGTCTTCGCCAGAAGAGTGCATGCAGCCGCTGGCTGTAGCCGATACATTGCCCTGTTTCCGCTATTTCACTGCAGACCGTCACCATTTCTATGCCAACGGCCGCCGTGTCTTCCTCCGTGGTAAGCACGATGCCTGTGTTTGGCCTCTTACCGGTCATGTGCCTATGGATGTACAATCGTGGATGTCGTATTTCGGCAAGTGCCGTGACTATGGTATCAACCATGTGCGTTTCCACTCATGGTGTCCGCCTGAGGCTGCTTTTGTGGCAGCCGACAGTCTTGGCATATATCTTCAGCCCGAGCTTCCTTTCTGGGGCAATTTCGATGCATCCGACAAGGTGCTTATGGAGTTTCTTCACAAGGAGGGTGTAAATATTTTGAAAGAATACGGTCATCATCCGTCGTTCGTCATGATGGCGCTCGGCAATGAGCTCAGTGGCTCTATAGACGAGATGCGCCGCTTTGTCAACGATTTCCGTGCCATTGCTCCCGACAAGCTCTACACATTCGGCTCAAACTACAATCTCGGTTATAAGGGTATACAACCCGGTATAGACTATTTCACAACCTGTCGCATAGGTGGCGAGAAATGGGGTACATTCTCTACTCATACACGAGGCTCGTTCTCGTTTGCCGATACCTTCGATGGCGGTATGATAAACCATTACGGACTCAATACAACCTTGAATTTTGACCATGCATGCGACCGTGCGACCGTGCCCGTTATTAGTCATGAGACGGGACAGTTTCAGACCTATCCAGACTACGATGAGATGGCGAAATACAAAGGCGTACTCTATCCGTACAATATGGACGTGTTCCGCCGCAGGCTCGAAAAAGCTAATATGGGACATCTTGCAAAAGAGTTCCATAAGGCAAGCGGAAAATGGAGCCTGCAGCTCTATAAGGCTGATATCGAGATGGATCTGCGCACACGCAATATGGCGGGGTTCCAGCTTCTCGACCTTCAGGACTATCCCGGACAGGGAAGTGCCTATGTCGGAATACTCGACGCCTTTATGGACAGCAAGGGTATTACTACTCCCGACGAGTGGCGCCAGTGGTGTTCCGATGTGGTGCCACTGCTCGTTACCGACAGTTTTTGCCTCCATGTCTCCGATACACTGAAAGCAGATGTGTTGGTTGCCGACTATTCCGCAAACGGAGTGAAAGACAATGCGCTTATCTGGACCCTCGCTCCCGAACGCACTCAGAGCCAGTTCTTCGATATTCCAGCTCCTACGCTGTCGGGCACGTTGCCTGTTCAAAATTTTAGCGAAAGCGATCTTCACTATCTTGGCTCCCTTGCCATACCTATGCCTTTGCAGCCCGGGCATTATCGTCTTACGCTGAGGGTGGGTGAGGGGTGCAACAGCTACGATGTCTGGACATATCCTCACGATAGTGAAATGGAAAGACCTGCCTCTGGTGTGATGGTGGTTGATGCTATGAACGGATATGTGGGTGACCTGCTTGAGCGTGGAGCCACAGTGGTGTGGATGGCTGCAGATACAATCTCGCAATTTCCGCAGACCATAGGCCCGCTTTTCCAGACAGATTATTGGAACTTCCGTATGTTCAAGACTATCAGTGAGAACAACCATAAACCTGTGTCGCCAGGTACAATGGGACTCTACATTCCAAATCCGCAGCATCCGGTATTCAAGTATTTCCCAACCGACAACCACACATCGTGGCAGTGGTTCCATGTAGTAAAAGCCTCACACCCTGTGGTGCTCGACAAGCTGCCCTATCGCTATTCGCCGATCGTTCAGGTCATAGACAATGTTGAGCGCAACCACAAACTTGGACTCATATTTGAACTTACAGTCGGCAAGGGCCGTCTGCTCGTTTGTGCCTGCGACCGTAAACAGATGCTAAATCATCCCGAGACCCGCGCACTCTATGCAGGACTGCTGCGCTATGCCGGCTCAAAGGCGTTTGCTCCTTCGTGCCATTTGTCGTATTCTGAGCTTGAAAGGTTGCTTTCGACATCTGTAAGCGCAGAGAATTTGGAAAAACTCGACAATATTTCCGACTATAACAATGGGCAATAACACGAGTTTTAACAATTCGATGATGTTGTATCTAAAGAAAAATGACTATATTTGCTGCCAAAATATTATTCCTTTTTGATAAATTGACAATGAGAAATAGATTTTTTACAACTTCACTATTGACATTTTCCTTGCTTACGGCAATGGCAATACCGGCCAAGCGAGGAACAAACAAGTTTATAAAACTCACTGATGGCTCTACCGTGAGAGTAACCCTTGTCGGTGATGAGTTTATGCATTGCTGGCAAGACTCGCTTGGCAACAAATATTTTCCTGCTGAAGAGAACGGCTTGTTTCGCCTTGCCTCACAAGATGCCTTAGCCAAGCTCTCAAGCCGCTCGAATGGCAAACGTGCAAAGGCAAATACCAAGAGGACATCAAGGCTCACGGCAGGAAAGGCCTCAGAAGTGTTTACGGGAAAGAAAAAAGGACTCGTAATTTTGGCCGAGTATACCGACGTGAAGTTCAAATCGGAAAATCCTCAGCAGCTGTTTGATGATATCTCTAACAAGGAGAACTACAGTGAAGGAAAGTTCCAGGGTTCGGTAAAAGACTATTTCCTTGCGCAGAGCCGTGGCAAATTTGAGCTTGACTTCGATGTTGTGGGTCCTGTTACCTTGTCCAATAACATGGCATACTATGGGGCAAATGATGCTTACGGGCAGGATGTCCGTCCTGAGTTGATGGTTGTCGAGGGCTGTAAGGCCATTGATTCCGAGGTGAATTTTGCCGACTACGACTGGGATGGCGATGGTGAGGTTGATCAGGTGTATGTCGTTTATGCCGGCTATGGTGAGGCCGACACCTACAATAAAGACAACACGGTTTGGCCTCATGAGTGGGCATTATCTGGCTCTTCCATTACGGGTCCCTTAACTCTTGACGGAGTAAAGGTCGACACTTACGCATGCAGCTCAGAGCTCAATGGTGACGGCTCTACAAGCGGCATAGGCACAATGTGCCACGAGTTCTCGCACTGTATGGGACTTCCCGATATGTACGATGTAAACTATGACGGCAACTTCGGCATGGGACCGTGGGATCTTATGGACTACGGAAGCTATAACGCAGACGGATATTTGCCGGCTGGTTACACAAGCTATGAGCGCATGGTGAGTGGCTGGCTCGCCCCTATAGAAGTAAGCCGTGGCGACAACTTAACCGTCACTGGCATGGAAGCGTTGGCTGAAAATGGCGAGGCTTATAAACTTGTGAACAGCGGCAATGCCGATGAATACTATCTTGTTGAAAACCGTCAGCAGTTAGGATGGGATGCTGCATTGCCCGCATCGGGTGTTTTGGTGCTCCATGTCGACTACGATGAAAATCTCTGGGCTTGTAACTATGTGAACTCTACAGGGCAAGACATCTACTCTGGAGTGAAAAACAATCATCAGAGGCTAACCATTCTGCATGCCGACAACGATGATGACAGCAAGTATTTCTCGCCATATACACAGTCGTATTCAAAAGTAACCTATACTGGCGACCCATATCCCTATGTCGGCAACGACAGCATAACCGCATATTCTGTTCCTGCTTCTGCTACATATACAGCCAATACCGACGGAAAAAAGTTTATGGATGTGGCAATCAGAAATATTTCGATAGCCGCTGACGGTACGGCATCGATGGAGTTTGGACAAAACTATTATGCAATCAAGCCCAATCAGCCTTCGGGCGATTTGTTGTTTTGCGAGACTTTTGACCAGTGTGCAGGCACAGGCGGCAATGATGGTGTTTTCGGTGGAAGTGCCTCAGTTGCCAACAAAGGATTCATAGCAGATAACGAGGGCTGGATAGCGGAGAAAGCTTTTGGTGCCGACAAATGTGCAAAATTTGGAAACTCAAAAGTTCAGGGTACAGTAACCTCGCCCGCTATCAACGTCGACGGTGAGGCGACTCTCACTTTCCGTGCCGTGCCGTGGGGAACCGACGGCAAGTCGCTCACATTGTCTGTAACTGGCGGTGCAATAATTTCTCCGTCTACATTCACAATGTCTGAGGGTGAATGGACCGATTTCACTGCGACCATAACAGGTGCAGGACCTATAAAAGTAAAGTTTGCTCCTGCAAAGCGGTTCTTCCTCGATGATGTTTATGTGGCGACTGTCGCCACTTCTGTCGATGGTATAGATATGTCAACAGTGGTTCCTGTGGCTGTATATTCTGTTAGTGGCACTCCCCGTCAGGGGCTTTGCCCTGGCGTTAATATCGTCAGATATTCCAACGGAACGGTTCGTAAGGTGATACAGAGAAATAACCAAAAAAGATAATAATTTTGTAACGTATGATAATAAGTATAGCAAACCCGATTTATGACGCAGTCTTCAAATATCTTATGGAAGATGTGCGTGTCGCAAAGACAATATTGTCGGCTCTCCTTAAAAAGGAAGTGGTGGAGGTCGATGTTCGCAAACATGAGTACACTAATGGCAGCCGTGATAAAATTTCGATGTTCCGTATCGACTTTGGGGCAAAGGTTCGTCAGGAAGACGGCAGCCTAAAGCTGGTTCTGATAGAATTACAGAAAACATGGCTTGAAACGGAGACTCTTCGCTTTCGCCAGTATCTTGGTACACAGTATGCCAATCCTGAAAATATAGACAAAGACAGTGCGCCTAATGGTTATGGCATTCCGATGATTGCTGTGTATCTGTTGGGACACCGCGTGGGAAATATCAAGGAGCCTGTGCTTTACGTAAGCCATAAGTCGTATGATTATAACGGCAATGAGGTTACGGATGGCATGCCCGACCCGTTTGTTGAAAGCCTGACTCACAATAGCATCATTGTCCAGATACCTCTTTTGCACGGCCAAGTGAACAACCGTTTGACAAAGGTGCTGAGCGTGTTTGATCAGAAAAACAAGAATAAAGACAATCATCAGGTGCTCAATATTGATGAAGATGATTACATGGGTGATCAGGAAATGGAACATATCCTTCACCGTCTTCTTTCTGCAGCTTCTGATACAAATCTCCGGCATGAAATGAATGTTGAGGATGAGTATTTCTCTGCCATAGAAAACAGGGACACTGCTATTATGATGCGTGATCAGCGCATAGCTGAGCAAAATGCGCAGATAGAGCATCAGAGTGCGCAGATAGAGCATCAGAGTGCGCAGATAGAGCAGAAGGACGCTCAGCTGGCGCAACAGCAAGCGGCATTGTTAGCTTCTGCCAAGGCTATGAAGGAGGCTGGAGTTTCGTCTGGACAGATAGCAGAAATGACTACATTGCCAATAGATGTTGTAAATGATTTGTAGGAAGAAGGCGTAAGACAAAATAAACAGCGTCTGATTTTGTGTTTCCGATGAATTATAGTAATTTTGCATCCAGATAGAAAACTAATTAAAACAGAATAAAAACTATGGCAAAGAAAGCGTTATTGATGATTCTCGACGGATGGGGAATCGGTCAGCATGGTAAAGGCGATGTTATCTACAACACACCAACTCCTTATCTTGATTATCTCACAGCTATTTCAGCACACTCTTCTCTTCAGGCGTCTGGCGAGGATGTTGGTTTGCCCGACGGACAGATGGGTAACTCAGAGGTAGGTCACCTCAATATTGGTGCTGGACGTATCGTATACCAGGATCTTGTTAAAATCAACAAGGCTTGCAAGAGCGGCAGCATACTTGAGAACAAGGAGATTATAAAGGCTTACAGCTATGCCCGCAACAATGGCAAGAAACTGCACCTGATGGGATTGACATCTACCGGTGGCGTACACTCTTCACTCGACCACCTGTTCAAACTCATCGAGATTGGTAAGGAATATGGTCTCGACAAGGTGTTTGTACATTGTTTCATGGACGGCCGAGACACCGATCCGAAGAGCGGTAAGGGCTTCATAGAGGATGTGCAGAAATGCTGCGATGCCAACGGTGCACACATTGCAAGTATCATCGGACGTTTCTATGCCATGGACCGCGATAAGCGATGGAACCGTGTGAAAGAGGCTTACGACCTGCTCGTAAAGGGCGAGGGCAAGAAGTCGGCCGACATGGTGCAGGCTATGCAGGAGAGCTATGATGAGGGTGTTACCGACGAGTTCGTAAAGGCAATATGCAACTCTACTGTTGACGGAACAATCGGCGAGGGTGACGTTGTTATCTTCATCAACTTCCGCAACGACCGTGCAAAAGAGCTTACACATGTGCTCACTCAGCAGGATATGCCGGAAGAGGGCATGAATACAATACCTGGTCTGCAGTATTTCTGCATGACTCCATACGACGCCAACTTCACTGGCGTAAACATCCTATTCCCGAAAGAGAACGTTACAAACACTCTCGGGGAGTTCCTTTCTGCCAATGGCAAGAAGCAGCTCCACACGGCAGAGACCGAGAAGTATGCCCACGTGACATTCTTCTTCAACGGAGGCCGTGAGGCTCCATACGAGAACGAGGACCGCATACTCGTTCCGTCACCAAAGGTTGCCACCTACGACCTCAAGCCGGAGATGTCAGCCTACGAGGTTAAAGACAAGCTTGTCGGTGCTATCAACACTCAGGAATACGATTTCATCGTTGTAAACTTCGCAAACGGCGACATGGTTGGACATACTGGTGTTTACAATGCTATAGCAAAGGCTGTATATGCTGTTGACAACTGCGTAAAGGAAGTTATCGAGGCTGCTAAGGCTAACGGCTATGAGGCTATCATCATTGCAGACCATGGAAATGCCGACAACGCAATTAATGAGGACGGTACTCCGAACACCGCACACTCTTTGAATCCTGTTCCGTTTATCTACGTTACCGACAATAACTCGGCAACGGTAAAGGACGGACGTCTTGCAGATGTCGCTCCCTCAATTCTCCATATTCTTGGATTGGAGCAGCCTGCAGAGATGACAGGTGAGAACCTTATTGTAGACTAACAGTCTGCCCCCTAAGGGGAATATAGAGTTTAAAGTTTAGAGTTTAAAGTTTAATGCAATTATTGATGATTGCTCATATTAAATTTTAAACTCTAAATTTTAATAATAAGACATTCTGCATTTATCTTTAATCTTTTTAAACATTTATCTCCCCCACCTTATGGTTCAGATAGAAGACAGCTGGAAACGGCAACTTGGCGCAGAGTTCGAAAAGCCATATTTTGCGAGTCTTACAGCTCAGGTGAGAGAGGAATATAGCACATACAAGTGTTATCCTCCCGGCAGCAAAATTTTCAATGCCTTCAACCTTTGTCCGTTTGACAAGGTCAAGGTAGTGATAATAGGCCAAGACCCTTATCATGAGCCTGGACAGGCTATGGGGCTTAGTTTCTCTGTGCCCGACGGCATTGTTCCGCCTCCGTCACTTATCAATATTTTTAAGGAGATAGAACTCGACCTTGGCAAGCCCGCAGCTAAATCGGGCGACCTTACACGTTGGGCAGAGCAGGGAGTTTTGCTTCTCAACGCCACCCTGACCGTAAGAGCACACGTTGCCAACAGCCATCAGCGTCTTGGCTGGACAACATTCACCGATGCGGCAATAAAGGCTCTGAGCGACAGCCGCCAAAATCTTGTCTTCATGTTGTGGGGAGGCTTTGCCCGAAGCAAGTCTTACCTTATCGACAAACAGCGTCATCTTGTTTTAGAGAGCGTTCATCCGTCACCATTGTCAGCCAACAGAGGCGGCTGGTTTGGAAATCATCAGTTCTCACGCTGCAACGAATATCTGAGTCTGCATGGTATAGAGCCGGTGGAGTGGTAGTCTCTGGGGGGCAACTCGTCAACTTGTCAACAAAAAAAATGAACAACTTACATATCATCCAAGTAGGCGACGTATTGGTTTCGCCAGACATAATAACTGAGAAATTCTGTTGCGACCTTGACAAATGCAAGGGACAGTGTTGCGTTGAGGGCGATGCTGGAGCACCTCTTACGTTAGACGAGGTGGCAGGCATTGAGGATGCCCTTGATGTTGTTTGGGACGATATGAGTGCATCTGCTCAGGCTGTCGTCGACAAGCAGGGCGTGGCTTATACCGACCGTGACGGCGACCTTGTAACGAGTATTGTTAACGGTAAAGACTGCGTTTTCACATGCTATGAGAATGGCTGTTGCCTTTGCGCTCTTGAGAAAGCGTTTCGCAACGGCAAGACAAAATTCGTAAAGCCCATGTCGTGTGCCCTTTATCCCATACGTGAGAAGCGTTTTGCCGCCGGAATGGTAGGTCTCAACTACAACCGTTGGGATGTTTGCCGTGCGGCAGTAGAGAAGGGCTGCGAGATAAACATGCCTGTCTACAAATTCCTTGAGGGGCCGCTTGTGCGCCGTTTCGGGCGTGAGTGGTATCAGGAGTTGTGCGATACGGTGGATATGCTTCTCTCTGCCCAGACGTGATTTTGCGCTAAAAGATTTTTTCATCTCACGACAACTCCATTACCCCATTCTTTCACCATTAAAAACCATGCAAAAAATGTGGCATAGTGCATGTGCCGTCGCTGCCGCTTGCGATGGCTAATGAAGCCGCTTGCGATAGCGTACGCAAGCGGCTTCATTTTTTTTTTGCGGTAAACGAAACTGTTTTCTTGGATTTTAAGAAAAGAGAATTTTGCTATTGGACATACGAACTTGAAGTAACTTTTTTGCTCCAAATAGTTGCCGGAATTCGGGTATAATGAAAAAATATTATGTAAGTTTCTGCATTTCTGTTTTCTCGTGCGTATACATGATAAAGACTTAAGGCAATTAAAATTTAACGTTAAAGATTATGAGGAAACTTTATCTCTTGGCAACGGCAATGATACTTGCTTTTGCATCTTTTACAAAGGGCAATGCCCAAACCGCCATAGAAGGCTCTCCTAAAGACATTGACTTTTCTGCCGAAGGCAATTATGTGCTATTCTCTACGCAAGAAGGTGTTACAAAGGTTGATATGTCAGTAAACGAGGATAACCCTTTTGGATATTATCAGCGTGATAAAAACGGGAACTATAGCAAGTTTCAAAATCATAATGCAAGTAATAAGGGTGGTTCTATTGGTTGGTATAACAGTGGTGGAAACTGGCTTTATATATTAGACAACGGTGAATTTCACCCAATGGAGGCAAGTAATGGTTATAGTCCTGCAGTTTTGTTTACAGCTCCCGAAGATGGCTGGTATTATGTTGGTATGACATTCAACAGAAAATCGGTTTCTGGAAATTCCAGGGCGAAATATTTTTATATGAATAATAATTTTGTCACAGGTGACAAAGACAATAATGTAATCACCTCTTTGAGGTATGGTGAAAATACAGACAATCAGACCGTTGACTATTTTGTGAAGCTCCAGAAAGGTGACAGAATATCGACGGTGCAAACAGTAGAAGATGCTAATAGCAGTGCTAATACGATTTTCTCACGTTATGTGATAGCTGCCAATACATCTGCTGGAACAGCAATCTCAGATGAGTTTGTAGCTAACTCAGGTTTGAAGAGTTATGACCCAAGAGCCCAGAAAGAAATATTCCCTGAGCCAGGCAAGGTGGCTATCAGAATTCCAGGCACTGATAAATATTTGGTGAGAAAGGATAAGGCAAGTGGTAATGATTACTATTATGCAGCATTCAGAAATCTTGATGAACTGAAGAGCGGCAGCAGTGATAAAGGTCTTGCTACAGAGGAATTCGAATGGGAGTTTGACTTGGTTGAAAATACTAATGGAGGTTATAACTTAATGTTTGGCGACGGAGGTGTTGTTGTTTCTGATGGCTATGTGTCAGAGAGTGCCAATGCTGATGACCATACCTTCCGTTTCTATGTGCTTGATGACGCTGAGTCTGATATAGCTATACAGCGTAAGGACGGAAAGTATTGGAATGACAGTTTCGGTTGGAATGCTCCATACGATAAAGTCTCGACTTCTGGTGAACCTAAATATATATTCGAAATTTGCAAGCCATTAGCATCTTCTCCATACGAATTCTTCAATTTCGGTCTTAAAGAAGACGGTGAGGACAACACAACAGCCATCGGCAACAGAAGCGGAAAGACTGTTAACGTGGCTCTTACCCGCACATTGTCAAGCCAGTATTGGAACACATTCTGCGTGCCTTTCGCTATCAGCGCAGAGACAATAACAGATAAGTTTGGTGCAGGAACAACAATCACAGAGTTTACATCTGTTGACGGTTCAACAATGGTGTTCTCTGAGGCAGCAACAATAGAGGCTGGAAAACCATACCTTATCAAGCCTGGACAGGACGTTGTAAATCCTAAGTTCACAGACGTGACAATCTCTGCTGCTCTTGCTCCTGTAACAATCGGCGGCTATAGCTTCACGGGCGTATATGGTCCTACAGCAATAAACACCGATGGAACCGACCTTTTTGTAACTACGACAGGTGAATTGAGCAAACCGGCAGAGGGCAAGAGCACTATGAAGGGTCTTCGCGCATTTATCACCATTCCATCGGGCGCACAGGCAAAACTCTCTATTTTGGGCGAGACTACAGCAGTCGACAAAATCGACGTTGCCGAGGCCAACGACAACGGTGCCGTTTACAACATCAGCGGACTGCGCGTATCCGACAATGCAAAGGGCATAGTTGTTAAGAATGGCAAGAAAATCGTGATTAAATAATCAATGTAGTAAACAGATTAAAAACTTAGACGAAAATGAAAAAGACATATATAGCTCCGGCAATAATAGTTTGCGAGTCTTTGAGTACAGCAATTATGGCTGCTTCTGGAGTACGCGGCGATGGTAGTGGCATCACAGTTCCGACAACACCAGGCGAAGGCGATGCTTGGGATGCTGCGTCAAAGAAAACATTCAACGTGTGGGAAGACGAAGAGTAATTCTTGACACAAACAAAGTTAGATAATGGGGAGTTTCATAAGTTAAGATTTAGTTTATTTGTATTAGGTTAGTAGTGCCTTGTGGCTTGCAAGTTCTTTTCGGAACTTGTTCAAGCCACAAGTAAACACCGAAAACAACAGAAACAGCTGAAAAAGTCAATTTGGGATAATTACAGCATATACTTTGGGACGATTTAACACCATGATTCCCGATTTCATCGCTAACTTTGCAGCAGAAATTCTATAGTAAACTTCAATTGAGGCTATTACGAATAATACCATACAGAATTAATAATTAACAACTAATAATTAATAACTAAAAAAAGTGTCTATGAAAAGATTAAACTTTTTGGCGGTTATGGCTCTTGCCTCATCAATGGCATTTGCCCAGACCTACAAACTTACAGAAATGACGGCGGAAACATTTGCTGCTGGCGGCGACGCACAGTGGAGTTTCCAAAAGTATGAGTATGGCACCGGTACCTACACTTCTTTCAGTAAATATGGAGAAGAGAGTACCTGTAACTATCTCGACCAATACATCCCTGAGCGTGTAATGGGTGAGCGCATCACAGAGATTGACGGCTACACCACGGACTCAGAAGGCAACTATTGGGCTGCCAACAAGCGCAATGCCTGGTATGACCAGAAGTATGAGGCTCCACGTACAAACTCTCACGATAAGTTCATCTACATGACAGAGGATTTTGAGACCTACGCCAATCCTAAGTATGCCGGCGTGGTGTCGTTCACTGTTCCAGAAGACGGCTACTATAAGGTAAGTGGCTCAATTGTACGTCAGGACTGTTTCCCGCTGAGCCCTCTTTACCTTGTTCCGCGTTACAGACTGCAGGGCACAGAGGTGGTTGACTCTGCCGTTACAATGGGTTTGGCTTTTGCCTACGGAGAGAATGGCGGAGAGATTGACGGCTGGTCAAACTGCGGCCTTGCTCAAGGTGGAAATCAGCGCTTCGTTGCCCAGGTGCCTACAGACTATTCGTTTGCTTTCCACGGTAAGAAGGGCGACATTATTTCTTTTGAGGCCAATGCGTCAAAGTATTTTCTTGGCTACAGCTGGGACCGTGACGCTTACGGACGCTCATTCTTCAAGAAACTCGACATCGAGGTTGTAGACCAGGCTACAGCAGAGGCTGCTGAGAACTATGCCGACCCGTATGATATGACAGGCGTTGCTGAGTTCATCCAGAAGCTTGGCGAGTATGAGACTCAGGTTCAGATGATAGAGGCTGACGACAATCTGGTGGGCCTTGGCTATGGCAAGTACACTCAGGAGGCCATCGACAAGTTCTATGAGGACGTGACTGTTCTGTATGAGGATTACCAGAAAGGTCTTATCAACGGCATGAATGTTGCCATCTACGACCAGAGGCTTGAGAAGATCTGGAACACATTCCTCAGCTCAAAGGCTAACTTCGACTATACCGCTGAGGGCAACTATGTGCTCTTCACCGATGACGAGAATATAAAGTATGTGCAGTTGCCTATAACTGCCGATACCAACAACGACCAGCCATTCGGATATTACTATCACAACGTCAACGGTGGCGACTATGTGAAGTTCCCTAATTTTGGTAAGACCAAGAATGGCGCTGACGGTTGGTTCAATGGCGGCGAGTGGCTTTACATAACTCCTTCAGGTGATGTTCATCCTGATGTGAGCAAGGCTCCGTCTATCATGTTTACAGCTCCTGCTGAGGGCTACTATAAGGTGGGCATTTCTCTTTTCCGTACAAATCCTAACGAAAAGGTGGAGAACCCTCTCTACCTGCGCACACGCATGGTTTCAGAGAATGAGGGCGTCTTCTCTTGCCCGAAGGACGACGAGATGTTCTCTAAAGAGTATGGCAGCGTTGCCAACGACGGCATGCAGGGCAAGGCTCCTATCGACCTTGACTTCTATGTTCACATGAAGCAAGGCGACAAGATTGCTGCTGAGATTGACTGCTACACATCTAACAGAAACTCAAGTGCCAACACAAAGATTACACGTTTCCTTGTCGCCGGCATGCTCAGCGAGGGACAGCCTATTACAAAGGAGTTTGTCGACAATGCCGACTTCCCGCTTTACGACGCATACAAACTTGCCGATATGACAGCTCTTCAGGCTCTGCTCGTTGAGGCACACGAGCTTGACGAGAAGGCAAAATACAGCGTTGGTGATGGTGAGGGACAGTATTCTGAAGAGCTCTATACCGCTTTCGCACAGCTTTTGGCACAGGGCGACGCATACGTTGCCAACCCTGGTGAGACAACTCAGCGTGAGATTGACGTATTCGCCAACGACCTCAGAAAGGCGATGGATGCTCTCGCCGCTTCACGCAAACCATATAGCGTAGCTGTTGACGGTTCTATATCTTTCAGAGTTGCGGGCACGCCAAAACTTCTTGTACAGAAAGATCCTGCTCCTGGCGGCCACTACTATGGCGCATTGTGGTCACTTGAGGAAGTGGTTGCTGACGCAGAGAAGAACAACCGGCAGGTTGAGGACTATTGCTGGACATTCGATGTTAATCAGCATGCTGACGGTGGCTATTATCTGACAAACAAGGATGGTGTGCTTACTGCCGACGGTTATGTGTCTGCATTGCCTCCAAATCCAACAGACGTATTGGCAGCCGCACGTCTGGCATTCTATAAGGAAGAGCAGACTGACTCCACAGTTGCTGTATGCCGCCTGAGCGACAATCTGTATTGGAATACCAGCATGCGTTGGGCAAGTCCGTATGACAAGATTGTGACAAGTGCTGCTCCTGTTTACAGTTGGATTGTCTGCAAAGACGTTACTACAGGCATTGAGATGACAGAGAATGTGACCAAGAGCGAGAGAAGCGTAGAATACTTCACACTCGACGGCCGCAGAATTGCTGCTCCTGCAAAGGGTGTAGTTGTTAAGCGTACCGTATTTGGCGACGGCTCTGTGGCTACAAAGAAAATTGTGGTTAAATAAAAAGTAGATATTAAAGTTTAGAGTTTAAAGTTTAATGCAAGATGCTTAATCTTTAGACTCTAAACTTTTAAAAACAGAGCCATTTAGAATGTGCTTATTATAATAAATGCCCAACGTGAGACGTTAGACAATAATACCACCTGCATTAAAACTCTAAATTTTCAACTTTAATCTCCCAAAAATATGAAACTTCATCAACTCGTTTTTGCGACGGCTGCTTTTTGCCTTATGCCGGCAATGCCTGCCGGTGCTGCCGTTGGTGCGCGGCAACATAGCTTGCAGAACTCTACCAATGCCTATACAGGTGCGATAGAGAGGTCAATTGCCGAGGCGGAGACTCTGTTGGCAAACGCCGGCAACTATCTTCCGGGACTTATTGCCGACCTTGAGGACGCACTGATAGACGCACGCCAGATATTAGACGGTAATGGCTCACAGACTCTGATTAATCAGGCAAACACCAATCTGAAGGCGGCAATCAACAACGTAAAACTTTCTGAGGGCAAGACTTTTAATGCCGTAGGCCATGAGCCTGTATACGATATTAACCGTGGTTTTCTTCATCCTGGCGGCTTGCACACACAAGCCGATTTTGACCGTGTGAAGCGGCTGCTTAAACAGGGCAACCAGAAAGTTGCGCAGGCCATGAGCACCTTGCGCGGCGACCAGTTCTCGCAGTCTACATACACAACATATCCTACAGAGCAGATAAAGCGGGGCGTAGCAGGCGACGAAAACTATATGAACGCAGCCAGAGCCGCTGCCGCTGCCTACCAGAATGCGCTACGCTGGAAAATCGACGGAACAAAGGCCAATGCCGACAATGCGGTCAGAATACTTAATAGCTGGGCAAACACCACAAAACTGGTTACGGGCAACACCAATGCCGCACTCGCCTTGGGCATTTATGGCTACGAGTTTGCGCAGGCAGCTGAGCTTATGCGCGACTACGAGGGATGGAGCCGTGACGATTTCCAGACATTCCGCCAGTGGATGCTCAAGGTGTGGTATCCGGGTATCATTCATTTCCTGAGAAACCGCTATGGCACATGGGAAAACAGCGACAAATGGTGGCGGGCACCCGGACACTACTGGAGCAACTGGGGACTTTGCAACGCCATGGCTCTGATGACAATTGGCGTGCTTTGCGACGACGTGTTTATATACAATCAGGCATTGTCGTTCATTAAGTACGACCAGGTCGGAACATTCACCGACCCACGCACGGCCAATCCTATCCTTAACGACGGACTGAATGAGTTCTGGGGCAACCTGATTGTCACAACTGCAGAGTCGGAGCTTGAGACCGGAGCATACGGCAAACTCGGTCAGATGCAGGAGAGCGGACGTGATATCGGTCATGCTACTATGGCTTGCGGACTTGCTGTAGACATTGCGCACATGGCATGGAACCAGGGCGATGACCTGTTTGCCTATATGGACAACCGTCTTGCGGCAGGTGTCGAGTATATTGCCGCTCAAACGCAGAGTGTGCAAAATCTACCTTGGACAAACTACCACTACGCCACAAGCGGATTCTACTACAGCGACTCCCGGTCACAGTTGCAGACTGCTCCTGCACTTGGAGAGCAGATACGTCCGTATTGGGGTGCCGTCATAGGTCACTATGAGAGCGTGAAGGGTGTAAAGATGCCGTTCTCTGAAGTCGTTTACGAGAAGATGGGTATTGACCGTGGCGGACAGGGAGGCACAAGTGGCGGATACGATCATCTTGGATATTCCGTACTCATGAATACATACGAATACCAGCTTGCGCCTGCCGACAGCATACCGACACAGATTTATCCGCAGATGGAATACAACGGACAAACCATCGGCCACAACGAGCTTGGCGGTTTGAAGAACACATATATTGTAGACAAAAATAAGGCCATCGCACGCGGCAACACCGTTAAGCTCATGCCTCAGCTTGAGGAGGGTGCGGAGGACACTGGCAACTGGAAGTGGAATACCGGCGAGACAACGAAAGATATCACCGTAACCACCGACAAGAGCTATGCCTACCGTGTTACATATACCAACAAGAACGGAGTTGAGAGCCATCAGATATTTACCATAGCAGTAGATGCCGACTGCAATCCTTCGGCAGAGACAACTGGAACCATTACATACAATGGCACAACAACAGACACGACCTCTATCTCCGTATTCTATGGAGAGAAGGTTATTCTCGGCATCAGAGGCACAGGCGGATATGAGAGCTACGAATGGTACAACGGAGCAACATCGAACTCTGTAACAACAAACATGTTGGTGCGTCCCCGCGATTTCACTGGTGTTTATGTTAATCAGGGAGGTGTACGCTCTCCTGTCACTTTCCATATAGATGTGAAATACATGGAAATTCAGGCTAAGGTAAACGATGTTCTCTATAAAGACACTCTCAACCTTACGGTAAATGCCGGCGACAAGGTGGAGATTGGACCATACGTGCCTGCAGCTCTTGTTGGAAGCGTATTCGAGTGGAACACTGGTGCCAAGACACAAACTATCGTTATCGACAACATTGAGACAAGTGGCACATACGTGCTCGATTATGAGGTGAATGGCGAAAAGGGACAACTCACATATACCATTCTCGTAAATCCTACAGGGGAAAGCAACGTGGCAGAAGGCGACTATTTCATAGTAGACCGCATGCACGGCACCGTGCTTACTAACAACGGGCTGAGCAAGGTCTGCACCATGCAGCCTAAAGCAGAGGGCAACGAACTGGTGGCTCAGATATGGCACGTCACAAACAACGGGCAGGGGTTCCACAACTTTCAGTCCTTGTTAGATGATTCGTATCTGCAGATTTCTACGCGTACCACTGCTACAGCCACACATGATGTGTTTGGACTTAGAAATGCCGTCGGCACTGAGTATTACGAGCTTCGCAACAAGCTCTCGTACTATTGGGTATTCAATGAGGATGGCAGCATCATTTACAACAAGTCGAAAGAGCCTTCAACCTATCCCTTGATGTTTGAGCTTTACGACGCCGCAGGTGTCAACCTGCCTACATCTGCAAACGGCACCACGTCCAACACCATATATAATATGATGGGGCAGAAGCTCTCGCAGCCACGTAAGGGCATTTGCATCATCAATGGCAGAAAGGTGGTTGTGAGATAAGGTGTAACTACAAAGCTCAAGGAAGTTTGTATATGCTATGAACACGTCCCCTTCAGTGCCCTACAATTATATTATTGCTGTTGGGTAATTATTCTTGACGTTTTCTTGGTTTCATCCGTATGCGTCTGCCAACATGCCAGGTTGGCTCGAAAAACGCATGCGGCTGCGTTGGCCAACAGATTATTAATCATAAGCGGTCGAAAGATTGTATTGTCCTCAATTTCAAATTGTTAATTAAT
>OGLR01000080.1_pt1 | contig 53516 bp, 34 predicted proteins | sample 1572931 | NCBI WGS metagenome assembly OGLR01 (sample SAMEA2581997, study PRJEB24529) | metagenome | biome: Human gut stool | place: China | collected 2011 | reverse complement strand
GGGGCAATGTTGTGCCATAGTGAGGCAATAAGCGCTACAAGCCGCTTTACGCCTCGTCAGTACTATCATGGCGACCTCTCAGTAACGTCTTTGCACCTTGTAAGTACTATCGCTATTGCTTGTAAGTACTATCGTTGCGATGAGTTGTTGGAAAGGATGAGGATAAAGCTATTTAGGGCACAACAGTATGGTGTCATAGATGTCAAGTTCTTCCTGTTTAGATTCATTAACATAAAGCTCTAAAGCTGCCAAAGGAGAATAAGAGAGGTTGGAACGTAAACAGTTGGGAATGAGTAGATTTGCACAAAGTTGCCAAATCGGCATAAGGCAAGCGAGTGAGGAATATTGAAGTAGTTCAGTTACCAAATCGTGCACCCATTGGAAGTGAAAGCGTCTTGTTTTCCATCTCCTTATTTGGATACAAGACCACGTATGCACTATCTTGAATAGCATCTTTCGGTGTCGCCTTTAATATCTCATGGAGATAGAAACTTGAAAACTCCTCGTATTCCATCCGGAACAAGTTGGGGGACATTCCTGAGCGTAGCTTCCTTGGTAAGTTTGGGTTGGGCTCTATATTTGTAGTTATTGTTCAGTTGAAATCTTGCGGAAACGTTCTTGAAGTTCCGCCATTCTTTTCATGAGGGCAGAGAAGTCCAAAGATTCACCATAGATGAAGCTACCTCTCATCTCATTGTAGTCTGCCTCATAACTTGGCAAGAGCGCATCGCTTGGAACAATCTGGATGCTTTGTGGCAGTTCTTTGTCATAATCCACATACCCTACATGATAGAATTTGCGTCTGTGGTTGACGATGTCTTCGTATAATGCCACATCGTTGAGAGCCACTTCTGCGTATGGAGTCTGCATCAGTTTTTCCAAATCGTAGAAATGACGTGTCATCCGATGGGTACGTGGATCGGCCTTCTGATATTCCTCGCAGAGAAGAAATGCCTTTTCGAGGAAAGTGCGAGCAGGCGTAACCGTGCGAATGGTTTGAACCAAATCAGAGTCCACATCCTCGCCATCGAATGCTTGTTCTACCAATGACGATATGCGTCTCATTTCAAAAGGCTCAGCCATAGACAAGACACTAATCTCAATTTTTACCGTTGGAGTGGCGTATGCAGCGTTGCTTTGGTAGAGCGAAGGATATTTGACGAAAATCACAGATGGGTCTTTGTCGTGAGGCACTTTGAGCGGCTCTCCATTCTCACCCAATACGTCATTGTCTCCAATAACCGTTACGGGAAGTCCCAATCTTTTCAACTCTTCCTTTAACTCAGACTTGAAGTCGCCAAGAATATAATCCTGTGCCTTTTCTCGCAAATGGTGGATTTGTGTATTCGAAGTACAGTTGGCACAGGCAAGGCTCTTGACATTCAAGAAGAAATCTCTTGAAAGTGCAAGGTCAATGTCCTCACTGAAACGATTGATGATATTCCATCCCTTGCTAAGGCTTGTGCCACCTTTGAACAAGAGATACTTGCCTATGCTGGTATGGAATATGGCATAGAGTACAGCCGTTACCCACCAGTCCTTTTCGGCAGATGCCTCGTCTATCTGCTTTTCCTCGCTGACAGCCTGTATCATTGCCTTGCGCTCATCTATTGTAAAATCTATCCATTTGCTCATAATGCCTTGCTTTTTATGTTTCTTCTGATAATATTTCTCATCCATACGGGAGCCAACAGCAGGTCGTGCTCTATAGTCTCCTCTTCAGGATTTTCCGCCAACAGCTTGGAAATTTGCTTCTCATCGTCAGCCGTTATGTTGTTTTCGCCAATACAGCGAAGTGCCTGTACAAGATCACGCATCAAGACACCTTTAAAAGCAAAGTTTCTTGGAGCGCCATGTTTCAATACTACCATGCGTTTTCCCATGGAGAGTTTTCTGCTGGAGCCTGTCGTGAGGAAACTCGTTGTCATAGGCACTTGTGTAGAGAAGCCCAACAGGTTGGCTGCTGTCACTCCAGTAGGAATAATCACAGCCTTGTCTCTCTTGGCTATTTCTGATGCTAATTCAGAAGCAGAAGGGTACAGTATGCCAAAGCGAGTCTTGCGTGCCTTGACATACACACCTTTTGATATTCGGGAGATAATCCCCTCTTTCTCGAATATCGCCAGTAGCTTGGTGACGTATTCCACATCATACTGCGGAAAGGATGACACGAAGAACACCTCCCCGAACTTACAATGTGCGATTTTGCTCTTAATCTTGTTTACTACAGCTTCTTGCATAGCTTTACTATTTGATTTTTGGTCGGAATCATTGCAAATATTTCCGACTGCAAAGGTAAGGTTTTTATACCGTAAAGCCATACTTGTACTCTATTTTTTATAGATTATTATACAAATATTTGCTCAGATTTTTATATAAAGCATGAATATTAACCTAAAAAGTTCTAATTTCCATAGTTTTCTTCTTGCAAGCTATGCGAAATTTGGAAAAATGTCGTATCTTTGCACGCCAAATAAAGGCGTTCTTTGCATTTGTAAAATACAGAAACGAGCAGAAGTCCGCTCGTTTCCATATCGTTATCTATATAGAATAGGTAATTTTACAACTTCTTGATATTCAAGAGAAGTCCTATTTAGAGCGAGTTTGACTTACTAACATCTATGCCTAAACACTGGTTTATGCAAGTGCCCCTGGTTTTTGGGAAAAATATAGGGATGATGATAAAGAAAAATAGGCGGCTCTCGATATGTTCGAGAGCCGCCTAGTAATCTCTTCTTATTCCTTCATTTTCTGAATTTCCTCCAGTGGAAGCTCTGTGGCCGTTGCCACTTGCGCTTCAGAAAGCCCCATTGACAAAAGGCGGTAAGCTGTGGCTATCTTTTCTTTCGCCATACCTCTCTTCTCGTCAAACTTTCTGGTGGCATATATATCACGCATATTCTTGATGTCCTCGTCATAAAGCTCAAGTTCCTCGCGGGAAAGCTTGCGGAGGTCGCCTATCTCTGCCAACTTGCGGAAGACTGGATACTTCTCGCTGAATGGCATCTGTTCAAACATGTTCATATTCTTCACTATATAAATCCAACAATCAAATATATCCATACACTCTGCCTCCGTATGCTTGTCGAACAATGGCAGTTGGAGTAATTGTTATACAATGTTTTTATATGCATTTTGCCAACAATAATACATTATAGTCAAAACAAATCGCTATGGGTTCCATTGTTGAGAAACAACAAGGTTAGTTTTTTATCGTTTTGTTCCCACAGCATCAACCAATCAGGGGTTATGTGACATTCCCATATCCCTTCTAGGTTTCCGTGAAGTTTATGCGATTTATATGATGGTGGCAATTTACCCTCATTGGCTAGTTTTTCTACTGCTTTTTCAATGAGAACTGGATCAAGACCACGTTTCACTCCTTTTCGCAGAGACTTTTTAAATTTGTTTGTAAAGTCAATAGAGTATTTCATTCTAAGCACTGTTTGATTAAGTCGTGAGCATCTTTTGCATGATATACTCTGCCAGCTTTAACATCTTCTAGGGCTTCTTCAATGCCACTTTTCTTTTCGGTTTGAATAACCCAGCCAAACTTCTTTGCCAGTTCCTTTAATAAGTTGAAGTCAACTTGCGGAACAGTTATTGTTGTTGTTATATTATTTATAGCTACATCCATATTGCTTTACTTTTAATGTTATTTTTAATGCTGCCGCAAAGATACGACTTTTCCTCGTAACTTCCAAGTTTTTGGGGGAAAATGTAGGGAGGGTGATAAAGAAAAAAATAGGCGGCTCTCGGAATGGGAGAGCCGCCTATTGATTATACTATTTTTATTATGATGAAACAGATGCTTACTTTACTGTGCAGTAGATGTTGTCAGATGTCTTTCTTGTAGGATACAACTTGATGGTGTTGCCAGCAACAGCAATGTTGTCACCACCTGCTGTCAAGTTATTGAGACTACCACCGAGGTTGATGTCCCAACCACCGTTTACGCGGAACTTCCAGCCGTCTGCTGTTACGCCGATATTGGTAGCTTCGAAGCAATACTCTTCTGCATTCCAAGTCATGGCCGCATCTCCAGCCCAACTGTTGAAGTTGCCGATAAGACCCATGGTTTCAACCTTTGTTGCCTTGATGGTTCCGTTTGCAAGATTAACATCGAAGTAGTAAACTCCTTCTCCTGCATTCACACCGATGTTTCCATTTTCGTTGGTTGCTGCACCATCAAATGTATTGAATGCACCAGCATTGATTTCGTTGTCCCAACTTCCAGCTACACGCTGGAACTTAAACTGGTTGCCCCAGTTGTTAGGGTCAGCACAATAGAGGAAACCTGTATATGTACCTGTATTGGCATCTACGAGAGCAAGCTTCTGCTCAGCGTTTGTCCAGCCGTCAGTTGCACCGATGAAGTAAATGAATGGATCATACTTCACTTCCTCGATGGTGTAAGTATAGTCCATCATGTTGATGGTGAGCTTATACTTACCTGCCTTGGCAATCTTACCTGCCTTAGCGTCACCGTTGGTCAGCGTACCAGTCATGCTGTCGTCGCCGTCAACCTTAGGACCTACTACGCCGGCAGCCCAGATGTCGCCAGAGTCGATGTTCTTCTTAGGAATAATTTTCCAGTACTGGTCAGCCTTGGTTGTTTCGAAAGATACGGTGAAGACCGGATCTTCATATACATCCTTGTCGCTGTGGTTGAATGCTTTTGCTACTTCCTTAGTCCAACCATTTACGTCATCTGTAGTAAACATGTCGCCAACGAGGTAGTAACCTTCTTCTATAACTGGAGCCTCAGGAATGGCCTTAATCTGGAACTTCTCTGAAGTAGCCATCTTCACGGCTGTTGCTCCATTGCTTACCCATGCATCAAGAGTAGCATCGATGTCGCGCTCTGTAGGACGCTTGCCATACTTATCTACGATATAGCTTGTCAATTCAGCTGTTGCCATATTGCCATCAGCATCAATGTCGAATGACTGACCGTCGAAGTTAATCTTATAATTAGGTGTATAAGCAGCATCGGAAGAAGTAGGAGCAACAATGCTCGCTACTTTTACCTTCTCTGTCTTAACGTCAGCCAAGTTGATGACATCAACTGGAGCTACGCTACCGTTTCCGAATGCCACAGCTTCCTCCTGAGGATTTGTCTGTGGGTTACCCCAATCTGTGTAGTCTTCGGTGCAAGACACCATAGCCATCAGCAGGGTCATTCCCAATAATATTTTCTTAATCATAATTGTCTATACTTTAAATGTTTTACAATTTAACGATGCTGAACGAACCAGTGATGTCGTTGAATGAGATGACGTACTTGCCTTCTGCCAAGCCGATGTTCTTGCCACCTGCATCACACTTTCCGTACATGTTGATAGCGCCATCTTCTGCACCATATCCCCAGCTGGTGTCCCAAGAACCTTCAATCTTAAACTTGAACTGTGCAGTCTCGCCGGCAGGAACATCCATTACATAGTACCAAGCGTGGTTCTCAACGCCCTCAGTGTTGTAAGGAAGCATTGGAGTGTCAGCCCAATCATTGAATGAACCACTAATCTGGATAGTACCATAGTTGGTTACATTACCCTCGTACTTCACCATCTTGGCTGTGTTGTCAGCGGTGTTAAGAGTGATGGTGTAGTAACCGGCTGTTTCGGCTACGATGTGACCACCGTCGCTACCACCGTTACGGTTGACGATTGTACCCTTTGTAGCGCCATCGGCGTTCATACTGTAATCCCAGTTGAAGCTTGAAGGCATAATCTTGAAGCCAGCTCCGTCGCACTCGGCCTTGTCGTTGTAATCGCCGGTAAGGAAGTAGTTGGTGTATTCAATCTCACCAGCACCAGTCTTCTTGTCGTAAGAGAAGTTTGGCTTAAGGAACATAGGAAGTGCGTCTTCTCCAATGCTCTTGTTGCCAGCCCACTTAGCGCCGAACATGTTACCTACAAGATACCACATTGTTGGAACAGCATCCTTCAACTCAATGTAGTAAGGCTTTACGTTGAGCTTTACTGAGTTTGAAGCAATAGGGTTCAGACGGCTTGTGCCCTCAAGGATGTAAGCGTTAACACGAACGTACATCTCCTGCTCTGCAGGAACATTACCTTCAGTCCATTTAAGTATCTTTACCAATGCCTTGTCCATTTCTTCTGCAGAGGCAGAAATATTACATTTCTGTGTGGTGTTGCTAAGAACAGCGTAGTCTGGCACCTTTTCGCCACTCTCGTCTGCAGCAGCTTCATCAGTAGAAACTGTGAAGCTGTTGGTTGGAGATACTTGCACCTCGTAAGTTGCGTTGATTGGGGCATTGTCTGCTGTGTACTTAGGCTGTGACCATGTAAGGCCAAGTCCTGTGGAATGCTCCAAATCAATAGTCGCATTGGCATATGCAGGAGTGTTCAACGCAAACTCTTTAGGCTGAATCAGCGTAGGGTTTGAGTCGTTGTCATCCGAACATGAAGCGAATAAGCTGATGATGCCGATAAGCAGAGCACCAATTATATATTTATTCTTCATATTGTGTTTTCTTTTATAATTCTATTATACTTTAGTTTTGAACCTCGTTGTATCCATCAATCTGTGTCAAGTTCTTGTTAGAACGAACCTCTGAAGATGGGAGAGGATATACATTATAGGTCTTGGTGAAGGTTGTACCATTAGTACTACCACCCTTAAGCTCCCATTTGTATGTAGCCTGACTGCCACCAAACTGGTTGAAACGGATCAAATCGGTACGGCGGAGACCTTCGCAATACAACTCACGGGCACGCTCGTCAAGAACATCGTTAAGAGTGTAAGAAGGACGTACGGCTGCGTGGGCACGATTGCGGAGAGCGTCGATATAACCCTTAGCCTTAGCCGAACCCTCGCCATTGATGTGCATCTCTGCCTCTGCAGCATTGAGGTAAGCCTCTGCTACACGGAAGAGGAAGAAGTCTATATCTACGTTATAGCTGTCGTGAGGAGTACCACCATTAGAATAGTTGTTATTCCATTTTGGTGTTGCAATACCCTTGACGAACTTATCGTTAGCACCAATCTCCAAAGTACGATCGCCGTCACTGTTGCCTTTACCCCAAAGGATAGCACGGTCGTCAACGTTCATTGCACGGATTTCGGAAGCTGACTTGTTTACAACAACTTTTGGATCGGTGAAGAACTTCTCTACGAATTGTGGACGAACACGCATACCTGACCATGTGTTGGCAGTAGTGGCAGCATCCTTACCTGTAACAGTCTGCATCGTAGCATCCCAAAGAGCAGCTACATAGAACATAGAACCACCCCATCCCTGAGTCTTTTCTCCATCTTGCATCAATGGGAGAAGAGCCTCGCAGCTTGCACCATTCGATCCATTGTCGCCCATGAAGAGCAGGTCGTATGGCTTGTAGCCATTAGCCTTTGCCTCATTAGACATCTTGCTGTCATCGAAGAGCTTATAGTCTGAATTGATAACCTTCTCGGCATATTCGAGAGCCTTATCCCAATATTGATTGTTCTGACCATCGTTATTGAGGTATGTACCTGCATTGAGGTACAGACGGCTTAAGAGCAGCCAGCATGTGCCTTTATCAATGCGGCCATAGTCTGGGTCGCTGTCAGTCTCAGGCTTTGCTGCCAGCAAGTCTGGCTCTGCTGCAAGCAATTCGTCCTTTACCCAGTTGAACAGGAATTCACGGCCCATCTGAAGAAGCTCTGCGCGAGTGTAGCTCTTGCCTTCCTCAAAATTAGAGTTGTAAGAGTGAGCCTGACGCGGTGTCTCTGCAGAAATCTTGTCAATGAATGTCGGGTCTCCGAAGAAGTCGAGCATCAAGAAATAGCTGTAGGCACGAAGTACACGTACCTCTGCATACTTAGTTTTATCCTCTTTGGCTGCGTCGAGGCTCAAGAAATGATTCTCGTAAGAGATGTTCGACATCAGACGATAGTAGAGGTTCTTCAGAGTAGCATTACCCGGATCTAACTTATTGTAGGCAACATCTGCGATACCGCCATCCGACCACCAGCAGACAGCTTCGTCGGTAGGTACCTCGTTGAAGTTGAACAGGTTGCGTAGAAGGGTTGACTTACCATTGTCGTCGATAGTGAAATCGGCATTACCGTCATTACCCTCCATGATAAGACCAGCATAGCACTTGCTGTATAAGCCCATAATATTAGGATTGGCATCAACAGTAGGGTCAATGTTTCCCTTGTTCAAGTCATCCATGCAAGAGCTCAAGCTTGCTGAAAGCAGAAGAGCTGCTGCTGGGGCAATTATTTTGAATTTATTGAGTTTCATATCGAAATCTATTTTAAAATGTTAGAAGTTAAGGTTCAGACCGAGCAGGAATGTGCGGCAACGAGGATAGATGTTGTCGTCCTTACCTGATGTTACTTCAGGGTCGATACCTTTATACTTGGTGATAGTAAATACGTTAGAGCATGAGGCGTAGATACGGCCAGAGATGCCCTTGTAGTTGCCACCCTTCAGCAGATTGTTGAAGTTATAGCCCAGTGTGATGTTGTCGCACTTCAAGAAGCTACCATTCTGAACGAAGTAGTCGGTAAGAGGATAGTTGTATGAAGTCCAGCCCAAATTTACAATATCCTTTGTGCTGTTTTTGTAATATCCCTTAGCACTACAAATTTCTTTCGTATTTATTGCACCCTCAGCGTATCCATTGTAGAGATAGTTTCCGAAGCTTGCACGGAAATTACTGCCGAGATCCCAGTTCTTGTATGCAACCTTGAAGCTGAAACCGCCTGTCCAAGGAGCCACGATATTCTTATAGAAGTATCTGTCGTTCTCGTCAATTGTACCATCGCCATTACGATCTACGTAGCAACCCATGATTGGACGTCCGCTCTCATCGTAAACCTGCTGGTAAACCAAGAATGAGTTGGCTGGCTTTCCTACCTTATGATAGGTGATAGCCTGATCCTGACCTACCTTCATACCTGCCTCTATCATATCACGACCACCAGCAAGTTCGGTAATCTCGTTCTTGTTGTAAGCAGCGTTGACGCTCAATTCTACAAACCAGTCCTTGGTCTGGATAGGACGACCTGTGATAGCTACCTCAAAACCCTTGTTTTCCAATGTACCTGCATTCATCAAGAGCGCATTGTCAAAGTTCTGACCTGCAGCGATGGTTGTTGTGCTGAGCAAGTCGGTTGTCTTGCGGATATAACCATCAAGGTTGATGGTGAGTCTCTGGTCGAACATACCATAGTCGAGACCTACGTTCCATGTAGTAGTCGTCTCCCAAGTCAATTCGTCATTGTATGCCAATGGACGGTAGAGTGTTCCTGGGTTGTTGGCAATACCACCGATTGGATAGAGGAAGTGATTACTTGTACTCTTCTTATAGGTAGCGGTGTAGTACTCTTTACCTGTATCCTGCTGACCGGTCTTACCCCAACCAAGTCGGAGTTTCAAGTCGCTGATAGCATCAACATCTTTCAGGAATTTTTCGTCTTTGATACGCCATGCGAAGGCTGCTGATGGGAAGAAACCCCAACGGTGTCCGTCTGCAAAGCGGCTTGAACCATCATAACGGGCAGTGAATGTAAGGAGGTAACGATCCAACAGAGAATAGTTGGCACGTCCATACCAGCTCACGAGGTAAGTCTGTCCCTTCCAGTTGCTTGTATCGTAAGACTTCACGGTTCCTGCAAGAGCTTCGCCCTTGTCGTTCTTACCTTCGTAGGTAGATGGATACATAGACTTGCTCCACTGGTCTCCCCAATATTTCATGTGGCTATACTCATAACCAGCCATGATGTCGAAGTGGTTAGCCTTGTTGAAGTCCTTGGTGTACTGAGCATAGGCAGTAGCTACAACGTTATACTTCTTCTCCTTATTTTCGCTGTTGCCACCATAGTAGAATCCGTATGTAGATTGTGGATTGTTGGTGTTGTACTCTCCACCAGTGCTATATTCTCCAGCTATGTTGGCGTGAAGATGAAGGTCTTCGAAACCATGTATCTTATAGTCTGCCTCTACATTACCCAAGAGAATATGCGCACTCTTGTAGAAATCGTAGTTTTCAACTTTTTCTACAGGGTTTGTTGGAGCATCGTCGTTGCGGTTATATGGGAATGTAGGGTCGTATGAAGTAGTAGGTAATGCCCACTGCCAATAGCCACCCCAGTTCTTGAATGTTTCGTCACTGCTCTTTACTGGGCGGGTAGGATCCATGTTGATAGCTGCACCTACTGCATCCTGTCCACCTGGATTTGTTTTTGAGTAAGAATACTTACCGTTGACATTAATGTTAAGGTGCTTGTCGAACAATGATGGATTGATGTTGAAACCGGCAGTAACACGCTTATAGTCAGAACCCTTCAGAATACCTTCCTGACCGGTGTAACCAACGCTGACACGATAAGGCATAGACCAAGAATTCTTACTGATTCCACCTGTCAAGCTGACATTATGCTCATGGCTGACAGCTGCACGGTAAATCTCGTCCTGCCAGTCGGTATCGTATGTGCCGGCAGAATAATCTGGAGTTCCATCTGCGTTGAACTTCTTCCAGCCTAAACCTTTGTAGGCAGAAGAATCTTCACCATAATAGTTCTTGATGAAGTCTGTATATTCAGAAGCATTCATCACATCCATCTTCTTGGCAACAGTACTTACCGAAAGTGTACCATTGTAAGAAACCTGTGGCTTCTGGCCGCTACGACCCTTCTTGGTTGTAATGATGATGACACCATTGGAACCGCGTGAACCGTAGATGGCAGTTGCTGAAGCATCCTTCAATACGGTAAAGCTCTCGATATCATTAGGGTTGACAAGAGACAGAGGGTTGTTTACACCCTTTGTGCTGTTGTTATCCATAGGCATACCATCGATAACAATCAATGGGTTGTTGCTCGCAGTAAGAGAAGCACCACCACGGATACGAATCTGTGCACCATCACCAGGAGCACCCGTTGATGAGTTGACATTTACACCAGCAATTTTACCCTGGATCATATCCTGTGCAGAAGTAATGATACCATGGTTTTTCTCATCAGGCTTGATAGCTGTAACGGAACCTGTCAAGTCGTTTTTCTTAGCCACACCATAACCGATGACAACGACTTCGTTCAAAGACTTAGAGTCATCCTGCAAGGTAATGCTCATTTCTTTAGAAGCCTTCACGGTCTGTGGAGTCATTCCCAGATAAGTGAAAGTGAGATTGGTACCTGGAGCTGCGTCAACAGAGAAGTTACCATCCATGTCGGTAATACCTACTGCCTTACCGTTCACTGTAATGGTAGCACCCATGACAGGCTCACCGGAAGCATCCTTCACATGTCCCTTAATCGCATTAGTCTGCGCAAAGGAACTCACCGTCAGAAGCAGACCACCTGCGAGGGTCAATGCTCTGAGAGGTAATTTAATTTTTACCTGCTTCATCATTTGCTTGATTTTTAAGTTTATGTTTATACTATTGTTATTCTTAAAATGAATATTCTGCTTTTAGTCTCTGGCCTGTTTATGTAAAGAGGTCGAGTTGTCTAATTGTTTATTCTTTCTGGGTGCAAAATTAAAGTCTTTTTCGATACGATGTACTATTTTTCAGTTAATTCCGTTATTTCTTATGCGCAAACGTTTGCATTCCTTTTGCTTGATTTAGGTCAACAAAAAAGGTGCGAAATAGCGGATATTTGCCTAATTTTGCAGCGTGATTTAAAACAACATGAACGAAAATAACAACATAACAATGAAAGATATAGCTCGCGAACTGGGAGTCAGTGTTGCTACAGTGAGCCGGGCGTTGAAGGACAGTCCTAGAATCAGTGCTGCCCAGAAGGAGCGTATCCAGACTTTTGCGCGTGAACATAATTTCTTTCCGAACATGCTTGGTGAGGCTTTGCGCCATAGCAAGGTACAGCCGATGAAGGTCATCGGAGTCATTGTGCCGGAGTTCGTACATTATTATTTTATGTCCGTCCTTTCGGGCATAGAGGAGGAGGCGAGAGCCCGCGGATATCGTGTGATGGTGGCTCAGAGTAACGAAAGATACGACAAGGAAGTGGCCATCTGCGAGGACTTCTATAAAAATAAGGTATGCGGTATCATCGTATCACAGGCGAAGGATACCAAGCAGTACGCACATTTCGAGAAGTTGATGAACAATGGTGTGCCGCTCGTCTTCTACGATAGAATATGTACGGGCGTGAACTGCTCCCGAGTGGTAGTAGATGACTATATGGGTGCCTTTACCGCCGTGACTCATCTCATTGATACGGGCTGCAAGAAGATTGCCTTCTACGGTTCGCCGATGAATATGGAAATCTCCAAGAACCGTTATAACGGTTATCATGATGCACTGGTGAAGCACGGATTGACGGAGAACCCCGACTGGGTGAGAATCTGTGACAACCGTGCCCAGGCAGAGGTGGTTACACCAGAGATATTGAGGGAAGAAAATCATCCGGATGCTTTCTTCGCCATCAATGATGATACGGCGATAGGCATTCTCTATACTGCCAAGCGAATGGGCTTCGATGTGCCGAACGACATCAGTATCTGCGGCTTTACCAATGGTGACAGAGCCAAGGCTTGCGATCCGATGCTCACCACGGTAGAACAGCGTGGAGTGGCAGTAGGCGAAGAGGCTGCCAATATTCTCATCGGACTGGTGGAAGGATCCAACCCTACGCATGACGTTGAGAAACGAGTGGTAAGAACTCGTCTGGTGGTAAGAGGAACTACAAGATGACAACGAACATAGAAATCTAAAATAACAATAATATGACACAAAAACCTGATTTAAGTTTCTGGAAGCTCTGGAACCTGAGCTTCGGATTTTTCGGAGTACAGATCGCCTACGCTCTTCAGAGCGCCAACATCTCCCGAATCTTTGCAACGTTGGGTGCTGATCCACACAACTTGAGCTATTTCTGGATTCTCCCTCCATTGATGGGAATCCTTGTACAGCCTATTGTCGGCACATTGAGTGACAAGACCTGGTGCCGTTTCGGTCGCCGCATCCCTTATCTCTTTGTGGGAGCCACGATAGCCGTACTCGTGATGTGCCTGCTGCCGAATTCCGGTTCTCTTGGTCTGACGGTAAGCGGAGCGATGCTCTTCGGCTTGATTGCCCTGATGTTCCTCGATACGAGCATCAATATGGCGATGCAGCCTTTCAAGATGCTTGTAGGCGATATGGTAAACGAGAAGCAGAAGGCAAAGGCTTACTCTATCCAGAGTTTCCTCTGCAATGCCGGTTCTGTAGCCGGATATATCTTCCCATTCCTCTTTACCTTCCTGGGTATCAAGAATGTAGCTGATGAGGGCGTGGTGCCTGATTCTGTAATCTGGTCGTTCTACGTGGGCGCTGCTATCCTCATCCTCTGTGTCATCTATACCACGATGAAGGTGAAGGAGTGGAATCCTCAGCAGTATGCCGAATACAATGGGGTAGCCGGTGAGGTGGAAAAGGAAGAAGAGGGCAAGGCTGACTGGATTACCCTCTTGAAGAATGCGCCTTCTACTTTCTGGAAGGTGGGTCTGGTTCAGTTCTTCTGCTGGGCTGCTTTCCTTTATCTCTGGAACTATTCTACAGGTGCCATCGCTGAGACCGTATGGAATACCACCGATCCTAAGTCGGCTGAGTTCCAGGAGGCTGGCAACTGGGTAGGTATTCTCTTTGCTGTTCAGGCAGTAGGTAGTGTGCTCTGGGCTGTGGTTCTTCCTCAGTTCAAGAACACCAAGATGGCTTATAGTGTGAGCTTGATTATAGGTGGTGTGGGCTTCGCTCTCATCCCATTCCTGCATGATCAGTATCTGCAGTTTATTCCATTCCTGATGATTGGAGCCGGCTGGGCTGCCATGTTGGCGATGCCTTTCACTTTCGTGACCAATGCTCTGCAGGGTTATGGCCACATGGGCGCATACCTGGGCTTGTTCAACGGAACCATCTGTATTCCTCAGATTGTGGCTGCCATCTGCGGTGGTACTATTCTGAGTCTGATCGGTTCTCATCAGAGCGATATGATGATTGTGGCTGGCGTGTTGCTTATCGCCGGTGCATTGTCTGTAGGCATTATTAAAGGTCATGAATGAGTGTATAAGTAAAACCCGTGCAAACGTTTGTGCAGGATTTGTCTGAAATTGTGCACATAGAAATTATATACTTACGATTTTTTTTGCTAATTTCGCACTGAAAATAATAAAATTAAATATAAACTAACTTCTAACGGACTCTTATGACGATACATTTTCATATAGAATACGGAACAATGTTCGGCGAGCAACTCGTCTTGAACATACAGGAGGATGATGAAGAAAAACTGAAACTTCCTATGGCTACTCTCAATGGTAAGGAGTGGTCGGTTGACTGGTGTGTAAAACAACCCGCCAAAGCCTATACCTATTATTATAGTGTAGAGCGAGACGGCGTGGTGGTTAAGACAGAATGGCTTCTTGTGAAGCATCGTCTGGAACTTACAGCCCTGAAGGCTAATAATCTGACCCAGTATGATCATTGGAAGGTGATTCCAGAGGATGCATATCTCTATAGCAGTGCCTTTACAGACTGTATCAATCATCAGGCTCCTGAAGAGATGAAGGAGCAGAATGAAGCCAAGACCGTGCGCCTCGTGGTGCGTGCTCCTCAGCTTCGCGACGGTGATCGCTTAGGTGTTGTGGGCGCTGATAACCTGTTGGGCGCATGGAATGCCAAGAAGATGCTGAAGATGACTCAGCACTCTTATAATGAATGGGTTGCAGAACTGGATGCTGCCCATCTGCAGACTCGCCACATGGAATTCAAGTTTGTGGCTTACAATGAGAAGAAGGATTCGCTGATCTGGGAAACATCCATGAACCGCACCATCGACCTTCCTGAGATGAAAGCCGGTGATGCCATCACTTACGACCTGGATCAGGCATTCTTCGCCCTTTACAATCGCAAGCTTGCCGGAACACAGGTGCCAGTATTCTCTCTGCGCAGCGAGAAAAGTGCCGGTGTGGGCGATTTCGGCGATCTCAAGACGATGATTGATCTCGTGGCATCTACCGGTCAGAAGGTTCTTCAGCTTCTGCCAATCAATGATACCACCATCACCCATACCTGGACGGACAGCTATCCATATAGCTGCATCAGCGTCTTTGCTATCCATCCGATGTATGCCGATCTGAATGCCTTACCTGCATTGAAGGACAAGAAGGCTTGCGAGAAGGCTGAGAAGACCCGCCAGGAGCTCAATGCCTTGCATCAGATTGATTATGAGAAGGTGAATGATTTCAAGCAGGATTATCTGCAACAGATATTTGCACAGGAAGGTAAAGAGATGATGTCGGGAGCCGATTTCAAGGCTTTCTTTCAGGAAACACAACAGTGGCTCGTGCCTTACGCACAGTATTCTTACCTGCGTGACAAGAATGGCACTGCCGACTTCTCTCAGTGGCCAGACCATAATGTCTGGGATGAGGCTGAGCGCAAGGATTTGACCAACCCTGAAACCGAGGCATACCAGAACGTGGAGTTCTTCTACTTCGTGCAGTTCATTCTGAACAAGCAGATGCAGGAGGCACACGAGCATGCCAAGGCTAAGGGTGTCATCCTGAAGGGTGATATTCCTATCGGTGTGCATCGCCATAGTTGTGATGTGTGGATGGAGCCTAAGTACTTCAACCTGAATGGTCAGGCGGGTGCTCCACCGGATGATTTCTCCGTAAACGGACAGAACTGGGGATTCCCTACCTACAACTGGGATGAGATGCTGAAGGACGGCTGCCTCTGGTGGACCCGCCGCTTCCAGAATATGTCGAAGTTCTTTGATGCTTACCGCATCGACCACGTGCTCGGCTTCTTCCGAATTTGGGAAATCCCAGTGAATTGCGTTCATGGCTTGCTCGGACAGTTTGCACCAGCTCTCGCCATGACCCGTGGGGAGATTCAAAGCTACGGCTTGAACTTCCAGGAGGACCGCTTCACACGTCCGTTCATTACCGACTGGGTATTGGACCGTATGTTCTATGAGCGTGCCGATGAGGTGAAGGAGAAATATCTCGACCGTCTGGATGAGGAGCGCTATCAGATGAAGCCTGAGGTAGATACCCAGCGCAAGGTAGAGGCTCTTTTCCAGGATGTAACTGATGAGAAGGAAATCTGGTTGCGTGATGGCTTGTATGCCCTGATCAGCGATGTGCTCTTTGTGCGTGACCGCAAGGACCCTGAACTCTTCCACCCACGTATCTCTGCACAGCTCGACTTCATCTACGAGTCGCTCTATGATAACGACAAGGCTGCGTTCAACCGCCTTTACAACGACTACTTCTACCGTCGCAACAACCAGTTCTGGTATGGCGAGGCGATGAAGAAGTTGCCTAAGCTGGTTCAGGCTACCCGTATGCTGGTTTGTGCCGAAGACCTGGGTATGGTGCCTGATTGTGTGCCATGGGTGATGGACGAGTTGAAGATTCTGAGCCTGGAGCTCCAGAGCATGCCAAAGGACCCAACGGTTAAGTTCGGTCATCTGAGCCGTAATCCATACCGCTCAGTCTGCACCATCACCAGCCATGATATGCCAACCTTGCGTATGTGGTGGGACGAGAACATCTCCCGCACCCAGGAGTATTACAACACGATGCTCTATCGTGAGGGACCAGCTCCTCATCCGCTCCCAGGTTGGTTGGCAAGAGACATCATCGCCCGTCACCTGGCGTCTCCATCCATGCTCTGCATCTTGAGCGTACAGGATTGGCTCGCCATTGATGAGAAGCTCCGTCTGCCGGATGCTGAAGCCGAGCGCATCAACATTCCTGCCAATCCAAAGCACTACTGGCACTATCGCATGCACCTCAGTCTGGAGGAGTTGGCTGCCAACAGGGAGTTTATGGCTAACATTACAGAGCTTGTGGCACAGGGCGGACGCAATTAAGCGGGTGACTCTTCAAACAAGGAATAAAGGTGTGCAACCGTTTGCACATTGTTATACATCAAAATACCCTTCTATTTTTAGGAGGGTATTTTTGTTTTTCGTATCTTTGCAAGCAATAATGCAAGTGCGTGCAACGGAAGCTGTTTTCCTGATTGCCGGTGCTGCTATATCCCATAGTCTAACGAATAAACAAACGAATAAACAATAGGTAAACAGAATGAAGAAACTGAATTTATTAGTGATGGGTCTCTTGCTCCCGATGTTGGCAGCAGCCCAGACCGTCAAGTCGCCTAACGGCAACGTCTCGGTAACTTTCTCTTTATCCGAAAAGGGACAGCCTACCTACGAGATGAGCTATAAGGGAAAGACTGTATGTAAGCCATCCCACTTAGGATTGGAGCTGGCTAAGGATAAGCATGCCTCTAAGGGCATGGAAGAAACCAGCCTGATGGATGGTTTCACAGAAACAGGCAGCAAGACATCGACCTTCGATGAGACCTGGAAGCCAGTATGGGGCGAGACCGCTACCATCCGCAATAACTATAACGAGATGGAGGTAAACCTGAACCAGGCATCTTCCAAGCGTAACATCACTATCCGCTTCCGTGTGTATGATTATGGTATGGGCTTGCGCTATGAGTTCCCACAGCAGGAAAGCCTTAACTATTTCGTAATCCAGGAGGAGCATACACAGTTTGCCATGGCAGGCAATCATACTGCCTATTGGATTCCTGGTGATTACGATACCCAGGAGTATGACTACAACATTACTCCGTTGACAGGTATCCGCCCAATTATTGCGAAAAACCGTGAAGCTTACAAGAGCAATTCATCTACCACCGTCTTCTCGGATACCGGCGTTCAGACCTCTCTCCAGATGAAGACCAAGGATGGACTCTATATCAATATCCACGAGGCAGCCTGTCTGGATTATCCAACCATGCACCTCAATCTGGACGAGAAGACATTGACCTTTGAGTCTTGGCTCACTCCTGATGCCGTGGGCAGAAAGGGATTCATCCAGACTCCGTTCAATACTCCTTGGCGTACCGTGATGGTGAGCGATGATGCCCGTGATATGCTTTCATGCAAGTTGACGTTGAACCTCAACGAGCCTTGCAAGATCGAGGATACTTCATGGATTCATCCTACCAAGTACTGCGGTGTATGGTGGAACATGATTGTAGGTACCAAGTCCTGGAGCTATACCAACGACCTGCCATCTGTTCGCCTCGGTGTAACTGATTACAGCAAGTGCAAGCCTAATGGTACCCATGGTGCAACCAACGAGGAAGTAAAGCGCTACATCGACTTTGCAGCCAAAAACGGTTTGCAGGAGGTGCTGGTAGAAGGCTGGAACGAAGGTTGGGAAGACTGGTTCGGTCATCAGAAGCTCGATGTCTTCGATTTCGTAACTCCATATCCTGACTTCGATATCAAGATGCTCAACGACTATGCTCACTCTAAGGGTGTGAAGCTGATGATGCACCACGAGACATCTTCTGCAGCTCTCAACTACGAGCGTCACATGGAGGATGCCTTCAATCTGATGAACAAATATGGCTATGATGCCGTGAAGACCGGTTATGTGGGCGATATCATCCCAAGAGGTGAGTATCACTACAGCCAGTTGATGAACAATCACTACCAGCGTGTGGTTGAAACTGCAGCCAAGCATCATATTATGGTGAATGCCCACGAGGCAACCCGTCCTACAGGTATCTGCCGCACCTGGCCTAACCTGGTGGGTAACGAGAGTGCCCGTGGTACAGAGTACGAGTCATTTGGCGGCAATAAGTCTTATCACACCGTGATGTTGCCATTCACCCGTCTGCAGGGTGGTCCGATGGATTATACCCCTGGTATCTTCGAGACCAAGCTTTCTGAGTGGAGCAACAATCAGAGCTATGTTCATTCCACACTCTGTGGCCAGCTTTCTCTCTATCTCGTAATGTACAGTCCGCTGCAGATGGCAGCCGATCTTCCTGAGCATTATGAGAAGTACGACGATGCCTTCCAGTTCATTCGCGACGTAGCTTGCGATTGGGACGATTCCAAGTATCTGGAGGCAGAGCCAGCTAAGTATATCACCGTAGCCCGCAAGGCTAAGGGTACCAATAACTGGTTTGTTGGTGGCAAGACAGATGCTGCCCGTACATCCGTAGTAAAGCTCGACTTCCTGGATAAGGGCAAGAAGTATGCTTGCGCTATCTATCAGGATGGCAAGAATGCAGATTACGAGAAGAATCCTAAATCTTACCAGATCATCCACAAGACTGTGAAGAAGGGTGATGTCTTGAAGATTAAGGAAGCACGTGGTGGTGGTTTCGCCATCTCACTGCTCGCTAAATAATTTTGGGGAATTTGAGAGATGTCAGGGATAAGACCATAACCTCGTGTTATGAGGATGATTTCCTGACTTCTCTTGAATTCCTTTTCCCATTTTAAAACTAGCAGTTTAATAACTATAGTTTAATGACCATAGTTTAATGACTAACAAGAACTTAAATAATATGAACATTCAGAAACTAATAATTGCAGCATTGACAGCTACTGTTTTACCAACTTCATTGAGTGCGCAGCAGACATTCAATGAGATGATGTATTCCAAGGAGAAAACCATGTTTGTACTCAATGCCCCAACAGCCGGCAAGTCTTCTGTTACCATCCGTCTTTATAAGGATGGACAAAAAGGTAAGGCTTACAAGACGCTGAAGATGAAGAAGATGGGCGATGAGCGATGGGAGGCTACCGTGAAGGGCGACCTGAAGGGTAAGTTCTATACCTTTGATATCGGTAAGGGCGAAACTCCGGGAACCTTTGCCAAGGCGGTAGGCGTCAACGGAAACCGTGGCGCCATCGTAGATCTCAATGATACCGACCCTGTGGGATGGGACAAGGATGTGCGTCCTGCCATCCAGTCGCCAGCCGACCTCGTTATCTACGAGCTCCACGTGCGTGATTTCTCCATTTCTCCTACATCGGGCTTGAAATATCAGGGCAAGTATCTCGCCCTCACCGAACCTAAGGCTATCGAATATCTCAAGAACCTCGGCATCAATGCCATCCATTTCCAGCCGGTATTCGATTACGCTTCAGTAGATGAAACCAAGCTTGATAAGCCTCAGTTCAACTGGGGCTACGATCCAAAGAACTATAATGTGCCGGAAGGCAGCTATAGCACCGACCCTTATGCTCCGGGAACCCGCATCAAGGAGTTCAAGGAGATGGTGATGGCACTTCACAAGGCTGGCATCCGAGTGATTTTCGATGCCGTGTATAATCATACCTTCGATATCAACGGCAGTAACTTCCAGCGTACCTATCCTGACTATTACTATCGCAAGACCAAGGAGGGCAAGTATAGCGATGGTTCAGGCTGCGGCAACGAGACTGCATCAGAAAAGCCTTTGATGCGCCAGTTTATGCTTGAGAGCGTGAAGTACTGGATTGATGAATTCCATATCGACGGCTTCCGCTTCGACCTGATGGGTGTTCACGATATCGAGACCATGCAGGCTATCCGTGAGATGGTAAACCGCATCGATCCTAGTATCTATATCTATGGTGAGGGCTGGAGTGCAGGCAGCTGTGCTTATCCTACGGAGAAACTCGCCATGAAGGCGAATACCCATCAGTTGAATGGTATTGGCGCTTTCAGCGATGATATGCGTGATGCCCTTCGTGGTCCTTTCTCTGATGACCATAAGGGTGCGCTCCTGGCTGGTCTTCCAGGACAAGAGGAGAGTCTGAAGTTCGGTATCGTGGGTGGCATCGCTCATCCGCAGGTGGATATGAATAAGGTGAATTATGACAAGAAGCCTTGGACCAATAATCCAACCGAGCAGATCAGCTATGTAAGCTGCCACGATGATATGTGTCTGGTAGATAGATTGAAGGCGAGCATCCCATCCCTGACAGACAAGAAAATCTCTGAAGAGATGCGTACTGCCGAGTTGCTCCGCATCGACCAGCTTGCCCAGACCTGTGTGTTCACTTCGCAGGGTGTACCTTTCATCCTTGCCGGCGAGGAGATGCTTCGCGACAAGAAGGGAGTGCACAACAGTTACAATTCTCCAGACAGCATCAACCAGTTTACCTGGACCAATCTGCAGAAGTATCCACAGGCATTCAACTTCTATAAGAATCTGATTCAGCTCCGCAAGAACCATCCAGCCTTCCGCCTTTCTACTGGCGATAAGGTGCGTCAGCATCTGGAGTTCCTGCCTAGTCAGGATGCCAATGGCAACCAGCAGACTTGCCTCGTAGGTTTCCAGCTTAAGAACCTGGAGGGCATCGATGCCTGGAAGCAGATTGTTGTCATCTATAACTTCAACAAGCAGGCAAAGAAGATGCAGATTCCTGAGGGCAATTACACCGTGGCTTGCTGCAATGGTGTCATCAACGAGGAAGGTCTGGGCTTCATCTCAGGCAAGGAAGTAGAGGTTGCCCCTCAGTCTGCCTTGATTCTTTATCAGAAATAGTCCATATATAATAAGGTATAAGAATAGTCTATATATATAATAAGGTGTAAATATGAAAAAGATAATAGCTTCATTAGTGCTTATGGGTAGCGCAATAAGTATGAACGCGGCAGTCAACGTAAACCGCATTGAACCTACCGACTGGTATGTGGGCATGAAGGATGCTTCGCTCCAGCTGATGGTGTATGGTAAGGATATCAAGAATGCCGATGTCTCTGTGGATTATCCGGGTGTGAAGGTGGATAGCATCGCCCGCCTCGATTCTCCTAACTACCTGCTGGTGTATCTCAATCTCGATGGTGCCAAGGCTGGAGAGATGACACTCAACTTCAAGCAGGGCAAGCAGTCGAAGAAGGTGAAGTATGTGTTGAAAAACCGCGAGATGGCGGGTGACAAGCGCATCGGTTTCTCTAACGAGGATGTGCTCTACATGCTGATGCCCGACCGTTTTGCCAATGGCAATCTGAAGAACGATGCATTCAAGAACATGCGTGACAAGACCTGCGACCGCACGGCACCAAGTCTTCGTCATGGCGGCGACCTGGAGGGAATCCGTCAGCATCTGGATTATTTCAACCAGTTGGGTGTAACCGCCCTGTGGTTTACTCCGGTTTTGGAGAACGACAGTCCTAATGATGGCAAGAACAGTACCTATCATGGCTATGCTACCACCAATTACTATCGTGTAGATCCACGCTTCGGAACCAATGCAGAGTATAAGCAACTCATTGATGAGGCTCACAAGAAAGGTTTGAAGATAGTGATGGATATGATTTTCAACCACTGTGGTTTCGAGCATCCTTGGGTAGCCGATATGCCATCGAAGGATTGGTTCAATAGCCCGGAATGGCTTGCTCCTGAAAACCAGACTCCAGAGCATCAGAAGAAGATTGGAACCGTGGATGGTGCAGCCAAGGTAAACGACAAGTATCTGCAGACTAGTTATAAGTTGACTCCTGTGCTCGACCCATACGCCAGCAAGGTAGATTCCCGTGAAACCGTGGATGGCTGGTTTGTGCCAAGTATGCCAGACTTGAACCAGCGCAATCCTCACGTCATCAAATATCTGATTCAGAACAGCGAGTGGTGGATAGAGACCGTTGGCATCGACGGCATCCGCATGGATACCTATCCATACGCCGACCGTGATGCGATGGCACACTGGATGAAGGTGCTGGGCGAGGAATATCCTCACTTCAATACCGTAGGCGAGACTTGGGTAACCGAGCCTGCCTATACTGCTGCTTGGCAAAAGGACAGCAAGCTCTCAGAAAAGAACAGTTATCTGCCTACCGTGATGGATTTCGCCTTCTTCGACCGCATCAACAGTGCGAAGAACGAGGAGACTGATGACTGGTGGAACGGCATGAACCGCATCTACAACGTGTTCTGCTACGACTATCTCTATCCGAACCCAAAGAGCGTGATGGCATTCGTAGAGAACCACGATACCGACCGCTTCCTGGGTGAAGGCAAGGATACCCTGGCATTGAAGCAGGCGCTGGCACTTCTCCTCACCGTCAACCGCACCCCACAGCTCTATTACGGAACCGAGGTGCTGATGAATGGTACCAAGAGCGTAACCGATGGCAATGTCCGCAAGGACTTCCCTGGCGGTTGGGCTGGTGACAAGCACAATGCCTTTACTGCCGAAGGAAGAACACAGGCTGAAAACCAGATGTTCGACTGGCTCAGCCGATTATTGCATTGGCGTCAGGGCAACGAGGTCATCACCAAAGGCAAGCAGACCCAGTTCTGCCCACAGAAGGGTGTGTATGTCATTGCCCGCCAGTATAAGGGAAAGACCGTGATGACCATCATCAATGGCAAGAAGGAAGCCAACGAACTGAATGTTTCCCGCTATGCAGAGATTATCGGCAATGCCGAGAAGGCTACGGATGTAACGAATGGCCGTACCGTTCTGATCAACAAGAACGTGAAGCTCCGTCCTCGCCAGAGCATGATTCTTGAGTTCTAAAACGCAAGTATATTCCTATATGAACGTTCCTAGAGTTGTAAATTTACACTTCTAGGAACGTTTTTTTCTTGATAAAAATTCTTTCGTTTCATTTTTTCTTCGTACTTTTGCAAGCAGAAGTATAAAAACTTAATAAAAATGTTTGGAGAAATCGGAAAATGGCTATTAGATATATCTAAATATTTAATAACGGGCTATGTTTTAGCCAAAATGTTTGGTCAAGAAGACTCAACATGGGTTGTAATAGGTGCAGTTGTAGTTGCGGCATTGCTGTTTGCCTTAGGATTGTACTGTTTACGAAAGGACAAAGATAAAAATAACAAAAAGAAAGGAAAATAATTATGGATACTGGATTATTTATTATGTATGGCTTTTTGGTGCTTTTGGCAGCAGGAATATTTATTTATGCCAAAATTGATGATCGCAAAGAACAGAAAAGGCAATAAGTATGGATGCAGGATTGTTAAGTATGTATGTCGCTCTTATGTTTTTAGGCTTAGGAATGATAGTATTTTCCAAAATTGAAGATAATAAGAAAGGGAAGTAAAATGAGTAATGGATTGGCAATGTATATTTTCCTTGCTGTGTTCGCAACAGGATTAGTTATCTATTCAAAATGGGAGGATAAGCATCAGCAACAAGAGCAATAAATGGTGACTAGATACATTCTTTCCCTGATAGCAGCATTATTCATAACCTTGAGCAGTTTTGCGCAAGGCAGCCTTCCTAGTCGCTTTAATGTAAGCTATCTCAATATGGCGGCAGGAATGCCTAATAATTTTGCGGATGATATTTTCCAGGATTCATACGGCTTCATCTGGATCAGTACGCATGGTGGTGGACTGGTACGTTATGATGGATTCAATTATATGAACTTCAATCTGGGCTCATCCGGTATCAGTCTGCGAAGCAATAGCTGTCGCAATGTCTATGAAGATCATTTCAAGCGCCTTTGGATAGCTTTCGAGGAAGGTCCGCAGGTGCTCGACCTCAAAACGATGCAGCCCGTCATTCCACCTTGTGAGAATGAAAAAGTAGAAGCTCAGCTCAACAAGGCACTCAAGAATCTTTGCACCCGAATGTATTGCGATGCCAAGGGAAATGTATGGATGGTATCCGTCAATCTCCTAACCCGATTCTCCTTCAATGAGAAGGGCGAGGTGAATAGTGTCTTGTCTGTCAGATACCCTTACAATGCTCCTGATCTCGGTCTTTGCGATGTATATGGCAATGGCACGGTTGTGCTGTGCAACAATGGAGTCGTAAACGAGTTCTCTGTCAAGAACAATCAGTTCGTAGCTAAGAACATCTCGTCTCTGTTCCCTAAACTCGATTCCCGTTATGCGGGAGCCGTCATATCTTATCACGGAAAAATCTGGTTGGGAACCAACCGTGGCTTGTATAATAGTGCCAATCAGGAGTTTCATGCTTCAGGCACAGCTCATTCACTCCAGCATGAGGTGGTAACGAGTCTTGCCATCACAGAGGATGATAAGCTCCTGGTGGGTACCCTCTGTGGTGTGGATATTATAGATGATAAGACTGGTACGATCGAGCATTGGAATTGTAGCAGTGTGAATCCGTTGAGTAGCAACTTTGTGAACAGCTTGTTGGCTAAGGATGGACAGATTTGGGTAGGTACCGAAACAGGTGGTATCACCAAGTTGGCACCACGCCAGTTGCAGCTGGAATTTTTCAAGCACGATGCAGCGAATCCTGCCAGTCTTTCTCCGAATGCGGTGAATTCGATGTATGCAGCCCCGGATGGCACCCTGTGGGTAGGAACCGTAGAGGGCGGACTCAATGCTCTGGCTCCTGGCAGCAGGAACTTTACCCATTATACGATGGCAAATTCCGGTTTGCCCCACAACAGTGTTTCCACGCTTGCTGCTGATAACTGGGGAAATCTGTGGATAGGCACCTGGGGTACGGGCATTGCAGTGATGAATCTTCAGCAGCCTGGCAGGATCATTCCTCTTGTGGTAGATGCCAAGCATCAGCCTTTCCTGAATTTTGCAGGAGCACTGGTGTATGATCCTATCAATGATGGTATGTGGCTGGGAACCAATGATGGTCTCTTCTTCTACGATTTGAAGCGTCAGCAGTTGATAGAGCCTTTCAAGGGCTGTCTGAATGTGCGTGGCTGCATCGGAAACCTGATTACACCAGATGGCAAGCTCCTGATGGGATGTGTGCAGGGTATGGTGGAGATCAATCTGAAGTCCCGTTCTCGTGGAAAGGGCGAGTTTGCCGTCGAATATCATCCGTATAAGTTGGATGCCCCAGAGAGTGGCGTGATAGACAAGATTCTCTCTTTCTGTCTGGCGAAGGATGGCAAGATCTGGCTGGGCAGCAATGGCTACGGCTTGTATTGCTATAATTATAATAAGGAGGGAAAGACATACGTGAAATCCTTCACCACGAATAATGGTTTAGCCAACAATACCGTGAAGGGTATTGTAGAGGATAACCAGGGTATGTTGTGGATAGCCACGGATAATGGACTCTCCATCTTCAATCCGAAGACCGAGACCTTCAGCAGTTATTCCCGTAAGGACGGACTGCTCAGTTCGCAGTTCTATTTCAATGGTGCCATCCGTGATGCCAAGGGTAAGATTTATCTGGGTACCGATGAGGGATTGATGGCGGTTACGGGTGTGAACCATGCGGTTCATAACTTAGCCAGACTGCGTTTTACCGAACTTCTGGTAGATAACCAGCCGGTGTTTGCCGGCAGTGATTATCTGGACGATGATATATCCATTGCCAAAAGGTTGTGCATCCATGAGAGCGACAAGTCGTTTACTATCTTCTTTTCTGCCTTGAACTATGGCAGCGAGAGTCAGGGTGTATATCTCTATCGCATGAAGGGATATGAGAACGATTGGGTTCAGTTGAAACCGGGGCAGCACAGTGTGCGCTATTCTACCTTGCCGGCGGGCAGCTATCAGTTTGAAGTGAAGTATATTCCTTCCTTCGATTCTGATAAGGAGCAGGTTATCTCCGTAGATATCAAGGTGACTCCTTATTTCTGGAAGAGCTGGTGGTTTGTCTCCTTGATGGTGATAGCCTTCATCGCCTTCCTGCTCTACCTCTATACCAGCAGACTGGAGAAGATGCGCGAACGCGAGGTGGAGGAACTCTATCGTCCGATAGAGGCTGCTCTGAAGGATAGTGATGAACCGGGCAAGTTGCAGAGCCGCATCCAGATGATTCTGGAGAACCAGAAGCGCTATCAGGATAGTCAGAAGAAGTCGATAGAAGCTGACAGGAAACAGGTAGCCGAAAAGGAGCGTCCGTTTATGGATATCGTGATGGAGGTGATGGAGAAGAACTACGATAACTCGGAGTTCGGTGTGCAGGAGTTGGCTGATGAAATGCGGATGAACCGCAGTGTGCTCAGTAAGATGCTGAATGCTGAGGCTGGTCAGCCTACCGCCCAGTTTATCCGCAACTATCGTCTCGACATCGCGAAGAAGATGATTACAGAAAATGTGGCAAACCGGAACATCACGGAAATAGCCTATCGTGTGGGCTTCAATGATCCGAAGTATTTTACCCGTTGCTTTACCAAGCAATATGGTGAATCACCTTCCGCTTTCAAGGAATCTCTCGAGAAGGAAATGAAATAATGAGTATGTATTTATATCAAATCGCTTGACCTGTGTCAAGCGATTTTTTTGTTTGTATGTTAGCTTATCTAGTTTTTTGTTCCTTTTTGTTAAATTCACCTATGAGGTTGTATAAATGGTGGAAAAGTGCGTAAAATATGTAAAAATCGACAGATTATGCAGTTTGTCCACCTATTATTCACGTTTGTCCACCCTATATAAGCTTATTAATTGTACTTTTGCCACCGAAAATTAACGATCAAACCGATTTGCAGTAACAAACAAACCGTTTGAAAATTAACAAACCAAAGAAAATTTAGAATAAACAAAATCATAAACCTAAAAAGTTTTAAGCAATGAGGAAACAATTATTCTCTATGATGCTATGCCTAGGAGCTGTCGGTGGTGCTTCTTTCGTAACCCCGATGACCGCTATGGCCGCTGTAGCACAGGACCAGGTGATTACAGTCAAGGGACAGGTTGTAGATGATCAGGGTGAACCTCTGATTGGTGCAACAGTGAAGACCAAGGATGCCAAGACCGGTGCTGTAACTGACCTCGATGGTAACTTCGAGATCAAAGTAAAAGCTAACGCTACTCTTTTGGTTAGCTATTTGGGCTTCAAGGAGCGCCAGATTGCCGTTCGCGGACGAGCTATCCTCGAACCTATCCAGCTTTCTTCAGACAATCAGTTGCTCGAACAGGTTGTCGTAGTGGGTTATGGTACCCAGAAGAAGGCAGATCTTACCGGTTCTGTAGCTATTGTCAATGCTGAGGAGATGAAGAAGGTGTCTAACTCCAACATCTCTACTATGCTCGAAGGTAAGGTAGCTGGTGTGCAGATTACATCCGATGGTCAGCCAGGTGCCGACCCAAGCGTACGTATCCGTGGTATCGGTTCTTTCGGTAGCACAGCTCCTCTTTATGTCATCGATGGTGTGCCAATGGGTACCACTATCCGTGATTTCTCTCCTAATGATATTGAGACCATCCAGATCTTGAAGGATGCTTCTGCGGGTGCCATCTATGGTTCTCGTGCAGCTAATGGTGTCGTTATCATCACAACCAAGAATGGTAAGAAAGACCAGCCTCTGAAGGTGAACTACTCTGGTTACTTCGGTGTTGACCAGATTCCTGGCGATGTATATGATGTGATGAATGCCGACCAGTATAGCAACTATCTGGGTCAGGCTTGTTCTAACTCCAACACTCCTCTGCCTGGTGGTTACAAGATGGGCGAGGATGGCAAGTATCACTTCCAGGATGCTACCAATACAAATTGGTTTGACGAAGTGTTCAAGACTGGTATCCGCCAGAATCACAACGTAGCCCTCAGCGGTGGTAGCTCTCACAGTACTTATAATGTATCTCTCGACTACTATAACCAGAAGGGTACATTGCAGGGTGCAGGTCCTAACTACGAGCGTTATACAGCCCGTGTGAACAACACCATGGACACCAAGTTCGTGAAGTTCCGTACCAGCATGGTTTACTCTCACTCTAACCAGGACAACATGGGTCTTTCCAATGCCTCAGAGTATGTCCAGGGTCTTTATGGTGATGTAACCAACGTGCTCCGTGGTACACTTCTGATGCAGCCAACCATCAAGGCTTACGATAACTCAACATGGGTTCTCGATGACAAGGTAGGTGCTGCCAACGGTTATCGCTACGATGCATACGGTTATGGTGTTTACTATGACAGCGTACATGGTGACATCTCTGCATCCAACCCATTGCTGGTTAATAACCTCCTGCAGCGCAACACCTTGGTTGACCGCTTCGTAGGTACCGCTTCTGCCGACGTAGATTTGTTGGGTATGGTAGGTATCAAGAGCAAGAACCATGGTCTTCACTATAATGTAAACCTCTCTTACAGCAAGACCGAGGCAAAGGATAAGACCTGGATTCCTTCCTGGATTCAGAGCAACCGTGTATATCTTGCCAAGGAGAATGAGCGCCTTACCAAGGGCTCACGCAACTACAGCGACGCCTTGGTTGAGAATACCATTACCTACAATGGAACAATCGGTAAGCACAACATCAACCTGCTCGCTGGTATGACTTACGAGGAAGAGAACACCAACCTCTTGACAGGTTGGGGTATCAACTTCACAGAGCCTTACTTCCTCCAGCTTCAGAATGCCAAGAACACTTACTCAGAGTCATACGAGTATAAGCATAGTCTGGCATCATACGTTGGCCGTTTGAACTATAACTATGCTGAGAAGTACCTGATTTCTGCAGTAGTACGTCGTGATGGTAGCTCCCGCTTGAGCAAGAACATCCGTTGGGCAACCTTCCCATCTGTATCTTTGGGCTGGCGCTTCGATAAGGAAAAGTTCTTCCCAATCAGTCAGGATATCGTTAACATGTTCAAGATTCGTGCCAGCTATGGTGAGCTCGGTAACGAGAACATCGGTGAGTACCAGTATATGGCTACCATGAACCGTAACAACATGACTTACAGCTTCGGCAACAGTCCTGTAACCGGTTCTGCCGTTTCTACCTTCGTGAACAACGATATCGCATGGGAGAAGAAGAAGACCACCAACGTGGGTATCGACCTCGCGATGTTCAACAATCGCCTGGAGTTCACTGCCGAGTGGTATAAGAACAAGTCAGAAGACTTGCTTTACTCTGTTCCTGTTCCTGCACAGACTGGTGTATCCAACACCTCTGTAACCATGAACGCTGCCTCTATGGAGAACAGTGGTTTCGAGTTCAGCGCAACCTATCGCAACCGTGACCACGCCTTCAAGTATGACATCAGTGCCAACTTGAGTACCTTGAAGAACAAGGTAACTTCTCTGGGTATCGGTAAGGACTCTTACATCTCTGGTGCATACGCTACCTACGTAGGTCAGGAGATCGGTCAGTTCTATGGTTGGGTTTACGAGGGAATCGCCCGTACACAGGCAGATCTCGACAACCACGCAACTCAGCAAGGTGTTAATGTAGGTGACTGCCTCTATAAGGATATCTCTGGTCCTGAAGGAACTCCTGATGGCGTAATCGATGCATACGACCAGACCGTATTGGGCAGTGGTCTTCCAAAGGTGAACTTCGGTTTGAGCACCCACATGGAGTATAAGGGCTTCGACCTCAACATTTCTACCTACGGAGTTTTGAACTATCACGTATCAGATGATATCTATAATAGCTTGAACTCTTGCTACGGCTATGGTAACAAGGAAGTAGGCATGCTGGATGCCAACCGCTGGTCAGAGGATGGTACCTACCTTTCAAGTGTTCCACGTACCTACGCTGCCAACAATGCAACATTGGCATGGAACGACCTCTTCAGCTCTCGCAAGATTCAGAATGCTGCTTACTGGAAGATTGCCAACGTAGAATTGGGCTACAACTTCCCAGACAAGTGGTTTGGTGGATATGTCAGTGGTGTACGTCTCTATGTATCAGCACAGAACCTCTACACTTTCACAGGCTATCATGGATATAATGTGGACTATGCCGGTGGTACCTTTACCCCAGGTTACAACTTCTGCTCTTTCCCAAGTGCCAGAACATTTATGGCAGGTCTCCACTTCACATTCTAATAGTTTAAGAGATAAGGAAAACTACGAGAATTATTATTTAAAAGAACATTTGATATGAAACTATATAAATTATCATTAGCTCTCTTCCTTGGCCTCGGTGCAATGGCTACCACCTCATGCGAGGACAAGTTGGATGTTACCAATCCTAACCAGCAGACCACCGGAACCTTCGGTTTCAATGCAGATGATTTGGAAGAGTGCGTTATTGCAGCATACAACCATATTCGTATGGAAGGTTCTTCGGCACGTGTGGGTTATACCCTTGATGTAACACGTGGCGATGAGGTATGGAACTCATCACAGGTGTGGTACATGCCTTTCGATGATATGAACGACCCTGTGACAGATGAAATCTCCATGTGGCCTTGGCGTGAAGCTTACTATACTATTAATGTATGTAACTTCATCCTTTCACGTACCACAGGCGATGATGCTTCGCTCAGCGAAAGCATGAAGCGAATCAAGGGCCAGGCACTCTTCCTCCGTGGTTATTCATACTATACATTGGCAGGATATTACCAGAATCCTGCGCTGATTACTGATTATGCCAACTATTCTACTCTGGATGGTCTCTATGGCAAGAACAGTACTTATGATGATGTGCTCGATCAGGTAGAGAAGGATTTCGCCGAGGCGATGACTCTTCTTCCTTCCCGTGATGCTGGTGGCGAGTGGGCTAAGGGTCGTGCTACCTGCGGTGCAGCTGCCGGCTACTATGCCCGCACCTTGATGCAGCGCCATAAGTATAGCGATGCGCTCGTTGTACTCAAGGATATCATGAACAAGAAGTATGGCTCTTACAAGCTGATGGCTAACTATGGCGACAACTTCCGTGAGGGTTCTGCTTACGAGAACAATGACGAGAGCCTCTTCGAGATTCAGTATCTCGACTACGGTTCACAGGGTGTGGATGATGAGTGGACTCCTGTCAATACCAGTCCTAACGCTACACAGGGTCATGCCGTAGAGTCTAACTTCGCTCCAGGTAGATTCGGTGGATGGGCAGACCTCTCTGCATCTCCATGGTTGTACAATCTCTTCAAGCAGGAGCGTACCAAGGATGGTAAGCTCGATCCTCGCCTCTACTGGACTATCGGTACCTACGAGTCTGACTGGATTGGTTTCGAGAATGGCAATGTAGCTTACAAGAGTGAAATGACTCCTAATGATACCATCATCACCAACAACAACTATGGTGGTCTCCCTATCGCTAAGTGGACAAATTTCCGTACCAACCTTTATGACAAGGTAACTACAGGTCTTCATTGCGGTATCAACCTCCGTATGATGCGTTACTCAGATGTATTGCTTCGTGCTGCAGAGTGCGAGAACGAGGTAAATGGTCCTACACAGCAGGCTATCGACTGGATCAATCAGGTTCGTGAGCGTGCCAGCCTGAAGGATCTGAGCCTCTCTGATTTCGATACCAAGGATAAGCTCTTCGAGCAGATTGCCAATGTAGAGCGTCCTAAGGAGTTCGGTTGCGAGTATGGTCGTGGTTACGATTTGATTCGTTGGGGATTCTTCTATGACAATGACCGATTGGCTCAGTTGAAGGAACACGGAACCTTCCGCCGTTCTCCATACAAGGCTAAGGAAGCTGTCAGCTACTCTTTGGTAGGTGTTGATCCTGAGTTGAAGAGCTCTTACGATACCTACGTACCGGGTCATGAGTTCCTGCCAATCTATCAGGGCTTGCTGAACGATAACCCTAACCTGACTGGTAACTCTGCGAATACCAATACAGACAACTCTACTGATTTCTTCGGAAGAGGTTGGACAGTTCACCCAGTAGTAAACTTGGGCAAGTAACAATATCACAATATAGAATATATAAAATATGAAACACCTAAATAAAATAGCATCTGTCTTCTGCGTGGCAGCAATGGCTTTGACAGCATTGACAGGATGCGAGGGAAGTGACATGTTCAGTGTTAACTCTCCTGATTGGATTTCAGAGAAGATTGACTCCATCAATGCTGCTAAGGGCAATGACAATGCATTGCCAGAAGGTGAGGAGGATGTTTACACCGTTGGTGCTACTGACTATTCTTCTGGTTTCTGGACAGCCTTCTCTAAGTATTATGTCATACCTGAGGGCAAGACCTGGAATGCCGTGTTCAATCTGAACATCAACCCATCGGCTCCTAATACCTTCAAGAACTTCGCCCTCATCCTTGCTAGTGATGATGATCGTGGTGGCGCTAACTATAAGGAGTATGGAGCTATCCGTTTCGATAATCAGCCTAGCGGTAACTCTGAGTGGGGTGATTATATTGATAGAAGTGGTGTAGTAAGTGATCTTACTTTTGAAACTGATACCGACGAAGGCGTACAGAAGCTCGGTGGTACAGTCGTTGTTACAGTTGACCGCTCAGACCCTAATGCCTTCAGCGTCAAGATTACCAATGGTACAGTAACCAAGACATACAAGCAGTCAACCCCTCTTCCAAATCTCAATCCTGATGCAAGCAATACCAACATCCGTGCATTCCTTGTACCGGAAGGTTCTTACATCAACTTCCTCCAGTCTAACCTCGAGCCAATCGGTGGTTTCACTTCTGCAGAGGATAAGCAGCCTATGTCTATGGAATTGCACTCTGTTCCTAAGAAGGTTTTGGTAGGTACATCTCTTGAGGATGCAATGGCCAACGTTTCTGCTACCATCACATTCGAGACTGGCATTACCAAGGAGGTTCCTGCTGCTGAACTCGGATTTGTGGCTGTTCCTAATATGGATCAGGTAGGTGTGAAGACACTCGTTGCTATCTACAACAAGACGTTCAAGAACGAGAACTGCAGTACTCCTATCGCAGGTCAGGCTCAGTTCAGCGTGGTAGATAAGATGTTCAACAGCCTGGGTGCTACCGACAACTCAACTCCATTCTTCGGTGCTCAGACTGAGGCTGTGAAGGTAGCTCCTCATGAGACTCAGGTGATGCAGTTTACCAACTATACCAATGGTGGTAATAACTGGGAAAACTTCCTCGTTGTGATGGTCAACGGTGCCGGAACAGAATATGGTGTTACCCGTGCCGACTGCTTCGGTTGGGGTACTGCTTACGATGGCAAGGCAACTCCTTTCGGTGCTCCTGAAAATTGGGCTACATGGCTCGCTGACATGGATGGCGCCAAGGTTACTCTCTATACAACCAACAATGGTGATGGCACTGTAGATATCAAGTACGATATCGTTGCAGCTAATGGTCATAAGTATCACATGGGCTACACTGGAATCTCTGGCGTAGAGGCCAACGATTTCTTTGTCAAGCTCTCTCTCGAGAAGGCTCACCTGGAGTTTGATTCTGTTGTAGGAGATGAAAATAATACTTCTGCTTTCTTCGGAGCTCTCTCTAATGTGTTTGATGTTCCTGCAGGAAAGACCGTTTCTACTCAGTTTGTCAACTATACAGCTGGTGGTGAAAACTATCACAACTTTGTAGCAGTTCTTGTCAACAAGGCAAACGACAAGGAGTATGCTGCCGTTCGTGCTGACAACTTCGGTTGGGGTACTGGATATGATGCATGTACTCATGCCTGCTCATGGGAAGACTGGGGTGCTTGGCTTGCTGCCATGGATGGTGCCAAGGTTCAGCTCTCTGTAACCAATGTAGGTAATGGTACAGCCAACATCAAGGCAACCATGATAGGCAACAATGGTGTAACCTACACCCAGACCTACAATGGCATCAACAACATCGATGCCAATGACCTGGCGTTCAAGCTCACCATAGAAAAGGCTCATCTGGTATTCGATTTACCATTTGCCAATTCTTCATTTGCATCAGCACGCAAGCATTACTCACGTGCACATCGCAGATAAGAGATTTTTGAAATAGTATGATAAGGCATGACCTATGCGGAAACACATTCCCATAGGTCTGCCTTTTTTCAGAAAAAGAAGATAATAAAACTAACTAAACGAAAAGAAAAATGAAAAAGCTTCATATATTTGCCCTTTTGCTGGCTTGTACGCTGATGGTAGGATGCAGCAGTAGCAGTGATGATCCGGAGATTCCTGTGAATCCAACTCCTACACCGACTCCAACCCCTACACCAACTCCTGGTGATCAGACAGCAGAGGAACTGGCTAATTACAAATGTCCTACCTATAATGATAATTATACATCGGTGTCAGCCTGGACACAGCGCTCGAAGTGGAATCTTGCCAATATGCACGATCCTACGGTGGTGAAGGCATCTGATGGATATTATTATATGTATCAGACTGATGCCAGCTATGGCAATGCACATCAGAAGGATATCCGCAACAGCAACAAGCACGGACACTTCTTCTGCCGCCGCTCCAAGAATCTCGTAGATTGGGAATTTGTAGGAGCCACCATGGTGGGCTTGCCTTCCTGGGTAAAGACAAAACTCAATGAATTCCGCAAGGGCATGGGAGTGGCTGAACGTCCTGACAGCTATTTCGCCAATGACCTGGACTTCGGCTTCTGGGCTCCATGCGTGCGCAAGGTCAACGACCATCTCTACCGCATGTATTATGCCATCACCTGTCCTGGCACCATCAATGGTGACGGAACCTGGAGTGAACGTGCCTTCATCGGACTGATGGAGACCAGCGATCCGGCTTCCAACAAATGGGAAGATAAGGGATATGTCATCACCAACGCTTCTGACAAGGGATTGAATTATAAGGTAAAATCAGATGATTGGGCAAACTGCTATTTCAAGTATAATGCCATCGACCCTACTTACGTCATCACTCCAGAAGGAAAGCATTGGCTGATATATGGTTCCTGGCACAGTGGTTTCGCTGCTGTGGAGCTTGATGCCAATACGGGTAAGACCAAGGCAGCCTTGCCTAACCCATGGGGTACAGCCGATGATATCGCTGCTTACGGAAAGACCATCTTTACACGTACGTTGAATAACCGTTGGCAGGGTTCTGAGGCTCCGGAGATAGTATATCATGATGGCTATTATTATCTTTTCGTTGCTTACGATGCCCTGGATGTTCCTTACAATACCCGTGTGCTCCGTTCCAAGAACGTGGATGGTCCGTATGAGACCATGAATGGTAAGATTACCGATTCTGCCAAGGGTGCCAATGAGGACCCTACCGTACTGACTCATCCTTACAAGTTCAGCGCAGGAAGCGGTTGGGTAGGTATCAGTCACTGTGCCGTATTCGATGATGGTGCAGGCAACTGGTATTATGTTTCCCAGCAGCGTATGCCTGCCAATGTTGCAGGTATTGCAGCCAGCAATGCCATTATGATGGGTGGCGTGCGTTCTATCCAGTGGGATAGCAACGGATGGCCTGTCGTGATGCCTGAGCGTTATGGAGCTGTACCACAGGCGAAAATCACCGCCAGCGAACTGGAGGGAACCTGGGAAGGTATCGAACTCTCTTATGAGTATGGCAAGCAGAAGACCAGCAAGACCTTCAAGCTCAGCAGTAATGGCGTGATGGAGGGTGGTTCTGCCTGGAGCAATGTCAAGGCATGGAGCTTCGATGCTTCTTCCAATACATTGACCATCGGTACTACCAAGCTGAAGGTTCAGCGTGAGGTAGATTGGGAGGCAAGTCCTCGCAAGGTTACCATCGTTTACTCGGGGGTGAGTGGCAACAGAAGCTATTGGGGAAAGAAGAATTAAGATCTTTAGTTAGTTTTTAAAAGTTTGGCCGCATCAGCGGTTTTTGACAGTTATAAGGGGAGCTAAGCTGTGAAGCCTTCAGCTCCCTTTTTTAATAACTCAACTTAGTAAGTAATCCTATAAACAGTAACAAAAAGACGTATGAAAAATTTTTTAATTAAAGATATAAGAGTATGGGTTCTCTCCATACCCTTAATGGCAGTTTGTGCCGTTTTCGCAAAGGCGCAGACGGCTCTTTCTCAGCCGGTTGTGGTGGATTCACCAATGGTTCACGATCCCGTGATGGCTTACGAGAATGGTAAGTACTATCTCTATTGTACGGGTCATGGAGTGGCTCAGATGACTTCTACCGACCGCCAGCACTGGACTCTGAATCCGCAGGGTGTATTGAAGGATGAGGCTCGTGGTGCTTTTCCGGCATGGACGCACGATAGTGTACCGGGATATGAAAGTCATACCTGGGCACCGGATGTCATCAGGTATAAGGATAAGTGGTATATGGCTTATTCCTGTTCTACCTTTGGCAAGAATACTTCTGCCATCGGATTGCTGAGCAATTCTTCGCTCGCCGATACTGATGGATGGAAGGATGAGGGCTGCCTCATATCTTCAAAGGGTGGTAGAGACAACTGGAATGCCATCGATCCGAATTTTGTGATTGATGAGAAGGGAAAGCCTTGGCTTACCTGGGGCTCTTTCTGGGATGGCATCCAGCTTATTCCTTTAGACAAGAAGACGATGCATGTGAAGAAGGGTGCCAAGCCTCAGACCATTGCCCGCCGTTATGCTCTCGATCAGATAGATGTGCCTACCAATCCTACCTCCCGTGATGCCGGCACCAATGCCATCGAGGCTCCTTTCATCATGAAGCATGGTGGTTATTACTATCTCTTCGTCAGTTGGGATTACTGCTGCCAGGGTATGAAGAGTACCTATCGTGTTGCCGTGGGTAGAAGCAGGAAGGTGGCTGGTCCTTATTTGGATAAAGAAGGCAAGGATATGCGCAATGGCGGTGGCACCCTGCTGCTGGAAGGCGACAAGAAGGAATATGAGGCGATGGGTCATTGCTCTGCCTACTCCTTCCCTGATGGTGATTTCTTCTTCTGCCATGGTTACAGCGTGCCGAAGAATGGTGCCAGCATTCTGGTTCAGAAGAGAATCCGCTGGACTAATGATGGATGGTTAACATTAGAATAAAAAAAGTTCTTATCCTTAGCAGAAAGCTATGTTCATAACTTTTGAATGTGTATTCAGCACTATTGAACTTAAGTTCAGCACTGTTGAACTTAAGTTCAGTACTTTTGAATATAGCTTTCTACTAAGGATAAGAACTTTTTTTATTGGTAATAAAAGCTTTTTTGATTCTTTATTCTTCTTTGATAATCCAATTGCTGATAGTGCGCTGGGTGCTATCAAAGCTGATACCGATTTTTACCAGCCGCTTGCCCTCTGCATGATATGGCAGCATATAGCCTTTTTCGTCTATCTGTGCCAAAGCCTCCTCGGCACTCTTATCAACCTTCAGTTCGAAGACATATATCGTATCTGGCATGTGCATCACGGCATCAGCCCTGCCTATGGCGCTCTTTACCTCTGTGCGGATATAGATGTTGAGAAAGCTGAACATCAGATAGAAGATGGTCTGATAATGCTTCTCGCTATGATTCTCCAGATCGTATGGTATCGTAGCCATATAGGTGCGCATGTGCTCCAGTGCCGCCTCGATGTCATTTCTATAAACCGCCTTGCAGAATCCCAGGAGGAAGGCATTGTTGTCAGAACGGCGAGGATTCACATAATGGGGAATCAACGAATTGAGCAATCCATTACGAACCTCCCTGTTTGGAATGCCCAGCGTATATTCCTGAAACATCGGTTCATATTTCTTGATGGTCAGATAGCCGCTCTGGTAAAGCAAAGGCAAGGCATCTGTCATTTCCTCTGTTGATTGGTCGAAGGAACTCAATACAGTCTCTTGACTCTCTAAAGTAGAAAGATTGACATGATACTTATCCAAAAGTTTCAAGAGGAAGGATGGAGTGCCGGAACCAAACCAGTAAGGAGCAATCTTGCCTGCATTCAGTGCCTTTACCAGACTGAATGGATTAAAGACATCCTCTGATTTCTCGCTGAAATGATAACCGTCATAGAATTGCGTCAGCTCTGCCAGGCATTCTTCATACGACATGCCAAGGGCCTCGCCCATAGCCTCAATATCTGGTTTCATCTGGGTGGTCAGCTCAGTCTTGCTGATACCGCAGATGGCTGAATACTGGTCGAACAGACTGATATTGTCGAGGTTGTTGAGTTCGCTGAAGATGCTGAGCTGCGAGAACTTGGTGATACCCGTGATGAAGGTGAACTCCAGGTATGGGTCGAGCTTTTTCAGAGGACTGTAGAAGTTCTGCATGATGCGACGGAGCGGTTGCAGGTTTTCCTTTTCATGTACCACATCCAGCAATGGGGCATCATATTCATCGATGATGACTACCGCCTTTTCGCCCGTCTGCTTGTAAGCACGCTTCACGAGTCCATCCAGTCGGTCGTTTGGATACAATTCATCATCATCCTTGCCATAGAGTTTCTCGTATGGCTTCAACTGCAAGTCGAGATAATGCTTCAAGCCATCAGCATCAAAATGCTTGGCACCGCTCAGATCGAAGTGGAGCACAGGATGCTTCACCCATTCCTTCTCATAATCAGCAATTGCCAATCCCTCGAAAAGTTCCTTTCTTCCTTCGAAATAGGCCTGGAGGGTAGAGGCAAAGAGTGACTTGCCGAATCGTCTTGGACGACTCAGAAAGATATACTTCATACCTTTTCCTCTGAAATCCACGATGTATTTGGTCTTATCTACATAGAGATAACCTTTCTCGCGAATTTCTTCAAAAGTCTGAATTCCTACAGGATATTTATTTACTATTTTTGCCATATTCCTACATGCTTTACGTTTTGCGCTGCTAAGTTACAAAGAAAATCCGAATTAGCCAAGCATAATGGTTAAAAATAAAATGTTTTGTAAAATAAGGCGTTCGGAATACCCTGAAATATGTAAAATAAGGCGTTCTGTGTAGTTAAAAACATGTAAAATAAGGCATTCTTCATTATTTTTTCTTATCTTTGCATCCAGAAAAAGTAAGTGTTATTATGCTGGATAAGAGAAACTTAGAACAGATTCTTTCTGATCAGCAGGAAGAACTGGAGATGCGTAGAGGCGAAACTTTGTGTCATCGACCAGAAGAGGCGCAGATAGACTTGGACAGTACGCAGGCTCAGGTCGTGATAGGTGTGCGCCGTAGCGGCAAATCTACTCTATGCTTCCAGGCATTGGAGAAAGTAGGTGTGAAATACGCTTATGTAGATTTTGACGATGAGCGGTTGACTAACATCCAGGCAGAAGATTTGAACGATGTTCTGGAAGTGTTGTATAAGATATATGGTGATTTCAATTATCTGTTTCTTGACGAGATACAGAATATCGAGGGCTGGCACCTTTTCGTGAATCGCATGCTTCGCAGGCGGATGCATGTCATTGTAACAGGTTCTAATGCCAAACTTCTGAGCAGCGACCTGGCTACTCATCTCTCGGGGCGGTGCAAGGAGATACCTTTGTTTCCATTCTCCTTTTATGAGTATTGTCTGATGAAAGAGGTGGATACGGAAGGAATGACTACCAAGGTACAGGCATTCAGGAGAGCTGCCTTCGATCATTATCTGAAACAGGGAGGATTTCCTGAACTGCTCGTTATCGGCGAACACCAGAATTATGTGAAGAATCTGGTAAGCAATATCCTGCAGAGAGATATTGAACAGCGTTTCAAGATTACCTATCAGGCTATCTTCGAGCAGTTGGCTCATCATCTGCTCAATGTGGCTCCGCTCATCGTGTCTTCTTCGGAACTGTCGGTTACACTGGGGGTAAAATCGGAACATACCATCAGGAATTATATCGGATACATGAAGCAGGCTTATCTGCTGCTGGGGCTTCAGAAGTATTCTGCCAAGAGCAAGATGAGAATAACCCAGGAGAAGGTGTATCCCATAGATGTGGCATTGATGGATCAGAGAGATAATGCACTGGTGGGAGAGAACCTGGGATGGAGATTGGAAACCATTGTTTATCTGCAGCTGGTTAGAACTTATAAGCCGCAGGGGTATGATATCTATTATCTGAGCGACCGCTCGGGCGAGTGCGATTTCGTGGTTTGCAAAAACAATCAGGTGAAACAAGCCATTCAGGTTTCGTATGACATCTCTTCACCCAAGACTCGCAAACGGGAGATTGAAGGATTACTTCTGGCTCATCGCAAGACGCAATGCACCGACCTGCTGCTGCTCACCGACCATGAGTACAACCTAGTTACAGAAAAAGGCCTTGACATCAAGATACGACCGGTATATGACTGGGTTGTGGAAATGGGGAAGAGGAAATAGAGAAAAATCAATCGCAATATAAGAAATGAATAAATTAAAAGCATTATTGGGCTTCGACCCGAAGACTACTACGGTTAAGACTGAGTTGACATCTTCCTGCTCTTCAATTATGCTTTCGGATAAAAGAAGCGATAGATAAAAATAAGGCGGCAATCTGCATCACGCAGGTTGCCGCCTTCCATTTTCTAACTAACTTTCTTATCAACTATTCAAAATGGATTTTATGATGGAGTTGTCTAGGGCTTAATGCCCTAGACGTAGCTTGTTTCTTACTTCAAACGGATGATGTTCAGCGAGCTGGCTGGAATCTCTACCGTGGCACCATTCTTCTCTGTAGTTACGTAGTTTTCTACAGGATAGATGTTGGTAGGATTGTCGATGGTGTTCTCCTCCAGACCGTTCTTGGCTGAAAGGCGGATGAGCTTGCCAGCCTTAATCTCCTTACCCTGAAGATTGATCTTCGCTGTGGTGTGCTCGGTGCTGGTGTTGGCAATCTTCAGGATTACCTCGCCAGTCTTCTCATCGAGTGTAGCTGTAGAGAAGATGCCAGGAAGGGTGTTCGCCTTCAACTTGGTGGCGAATACCTCCTTGCCATCCAACTTGGCGAAGATGCTGTCGCCTACTACCTTCAGCTCGATATCATACCACTTGCCGGTTTCAATCTTGCCAGGGCAGGTAGCAATCTGACTCTTGGCACCATTCACGATAGACTCCACACCATGCTGGGTATTGTTCCAGCCACCAAGGTTCAACCAGCAGTAGTTGTTCTTATCCACGTAGTTGAAGATGATGAGGAAACCCTCGTTGCCGGCATCCTTCTTCGCGCGTACCTTATATATATAACCGTTGCTGGTAATCTCGCCCGGGTTCAGACGGATGCAGCTCTCTTCGTTGCTGGTCTGCTTGATGAGGCTGCCCTCAGCCTTCCACTGTCCACGGATGTCGGTAGGCAACTCCTGCAAGGTCATTGGCAGCGCCTTGCCGTTCTCATCGCTGTAGCCCTTGTCCTCGAAAGAAACCTGGGTGCCCCATGTTCCCATACCCACACGGCAGATAGCTGGCTTCACCTGAGTCTGCTCATACTTGTATGGATTCTCCTGGTTCACCTTCAATACACGGGTACCGATGTTGTTCGCCATCACGTTCTGAACGTAGTAAGATGGAGTTCCGAATACCTTGTCAGAGGTATATTGAATCATATCCGGCGCCCACATACGGTTGTTGAGGTTGGCGAAGATAGGAGCGTAGGATGCCATGGTCACAATATCAGAATTGTTCTCGATGCCCATCATATAGACAGCCTCACCAAGTGCTGCATCGAGTGAACCCATATTGCCGAAGCCCTGGGTTACGGCATATTCGCCTACATAAATCTCGCTGCCCTTGCGGTCGTAGTTATCATACTTGTTGAAGTTCTCGGCAAACCAGGCTGGGTTTCTGTAGTAGTGCTCATCGAGCAGTTCCACGCTCTCCTGGCTTTCCCACTTAGGGTTGTCATCGCCCCAGGCTACCACGTTGCCGATGAGATGCATCTTAGGATATTTCGCCAGAACGGCATCCTTGAACTTCTTGAAGCGCTCGTAGTAATGGTCGCTCTGAGCCGCAGGATCCGGCTGGTTGTTCTCATTACCAATCTCCAGATACTCGATGTTATATGGTTCCGGATGACCGTTCTTGGCACGCAGCGCACCATACTTGGAGGTAACAGGACCATTGGCATACTCCAGGGCATTCATGCACTCGTCTATCCAAGGCTGGATGCTATCCACCGGAGTCATACCGCCGTGCCACAAACCTACGTTGACTACATAGAGCGGCTTGGCATTCAGATCTTCGGCAAGCTGCAGATATTCATCAAATCCCATACCGTCGCTGGTGCGATAGCGCCAGTTCACGTTCTTATGTCCCGGACGCTCCTCGATAGGACCGATGGTCTTCTCCCAGTGGAATGCATTCTCTGGAGATTCCTGTCCCTCTACGTAGCAACCGCCTGGGAAGCGGACGAACTTAGGATGGATGTTATAGAGAAGCTGAGCCAAATCAGGGCGCAAACCGTTCTCGCGATTCTTGAAAGTAGGAGGGAAGAGGCTTACTACATCCAAAACGATGGTACCCTTGCCGTCGGCTACGAGTTCAAACTGTGCTTTCGCATCGTTGGCATTGGCTGTGAGTTCAGCAGTAAATTTTGTCCACTTCTTGCCTACCTTGGCATTGAGGGATGTTTCAGCATACACCTTGTCGCCCTTTGCGTTGGTGAGTCGAGCCTTCAATCCGCCCTTGTAGCTGCCTTTCGCCCAGAAAGAGAGCTTATAGGTTCTGCCCTGTACGGCATTGATGCCCCAGAAGCCTTCGTTGATGAGAGAGGCTGTGGCTGCTGGCTTGGCAGCGATGGTAAGCTGGAGAGCCTTGCCCTGTGCCTGGTTGAGCAGACCCTTGTTGATGAGTTGTGTCTGGATCTTTGCACCTTCCTGGGCGGAAGTTTTCCAGGTAGGGATGTTCTTGTCATCGTCTTCGAAGGAGCGGTTGCTGATGAGTTCGGCATAGAGTCCGCCGTCAGCAGCATGGTTGATATCCTCGAAGAAGATACCATATAAATTAGGTGAAACCTTGACGCCTGGGTTAGAGGCATCTACGTTGATGGTTACTTGGGCGTTGGCTGCCAATGTTGTGGCGAGCACAGCCGAGAGTAAAAAATGTCTTTTCTTATTCATTGTTTATTCTTTAGGCTTGTTTTTATTTTGTTGCTTGTTATTTGCTGGTAGCATGAAGCCGCAGCTTTTGGAAGTTACTTCCTGCTGCGATTCATACACAGCCGCAAAAGTACACAAAATACACGGAAAAGAGGTGGACAAAACGGAGAATATAGTGTAAAAGGTGGATTTTCAGCTGAAAATCCACCTTTTTATCCTCTGTGAGGGTGTGTCATTATTCATCGGATTACGCACGGATGAACGACATATCCGGCGAGGCGGAATAGTTTTATTATTCAATAGAGGTAAATTCGATGGTTTTTCAAATTTTTGCATTTTTTTCTTGGAGTTTTCAGAGAAAAATCGTAAATTTGCCATCAGATATCAATTATCTCAATATTTTGCCATGGGTAAATATATTAACCCCTTTACCGATTGGGGATTCAAACGCCTCTTCGGACAAGAATTCAGCAAGGATTTGCTGATTAGTTTCTTGAACGACCTGTTGGTTGACGAAATGCATATCAGGGATGTCACCTTCAAGGATAAAGAGCAACTGGCAGATTCAAAAGATTTGCGTGGCTGCATCTTTGATATTTATTGTGAAACCGATGATGGAAATCATTTCATTGTCGAGATGCAGAACAGATGGGTGCCGTTTTTTGTCAATCGCTCCATCTATTATGCCAGCAAGGCTATTGTCGGGCAGCGGAAAAAGACAATCGAGCAGAAACCTGCTCTCTATCAGTTAATGCCCGTCTATGTCGTCTGCCTCATGAATTTCATGCCAAAGGACAATGCAGTGTCGAAATTCAGAACTGATGTAGCCTTGTATGAAAAAGGAAGTCAAGATGTCTTTTCCGACAATCTTCACTTCATCTACTTGTCTCTTCCTTTCTTTGACAAGAAGGCTGAAGAATGTGAAAGTGATTTTGACAAATGGATTTATGTATTAAAGCATATGGAAGCATTAGAGAGAATGCCGTTTACGGCACAGAAGAAGATTTTCAAGCGTCTAGCTGAACTGGCAGATTCCCGCTGTCTGAGTCAGGAAGAGCAAGAGAAATATGATGAAAGCTTAAAGGCCGCCGATGATTACTATGGTGTCTTAATGAGCTATTACATGAATGGTATTGATGAAGGTGAAGCTAAGGGTTTTGCCAAAGGTGAAGCTAAGGGTTTTGCCAAAGGTGAAGCAAGAGGTAGTTATCACAAAAGTCTTGATATAGCGAAGAAAATGCTATTAAAGGGTATGGATGATGACTCTATCATGGAACTGACAGGCTTAACCCATGAGCAATTGCATCAATTGAAATCATAAAATTATCAGATACAAGTTCTCCCCATAAGCCAGGCGATAGATGCCTGAACTTATAGGGAAACTGCAAGCCACTTTCAAAAGCACTCTTCACCCTTCACCGGAGTGGCGTAAGTATTTGTGTATGAGCTGATTTGGTAGGGTGAAGAGTGCGCTCGGCTCTTCACCACTCTTCACCCCAGATTTTTCGCTAGCTGTTTATAGATTGAGGGGGGATTGCAAATCCGCTGGGACGCCTCACGGAAGACAGACGCCTGACGGAATCCGTGCGTAATCCGTGGAGCAAGAATGCTCTGTTAACTCAGCGTAATCCGATGAAAAAATATCCAGGTGAAGAGTGGGTGAAGAGTGGTGAAGAGTGGTGCGCCACTCTTCACCACTCGGAACCCCTGTGTTTATCGGGGGGCAGCCGATTTGGTGAAGGGTGAAGAGTAAATAAGAGAGTGGGGATTTTCTCTCCCGACGTATCGTTTTGTGCCTGGCAATGGCACTATATTGCCCTGGTAGAGGGCAATATAATGCCGTAGTGAGGCAATAAGCGCTGGAAGCGTCTTTGCCACCCGTCAGTACTATCATGATAACCTCTCAGCGACGTCTTGACTCCTTGTCAGGAGTATCCTGACAAAACGAAGGGCTGGACTTTCTCCCGAAAACCCAACCCTTCTTTTTAAAACAGCTGTTTTTATACTTTAATTATATATAAGTAAATGATGTTATTGTATTTATCACTTATCTTATGTTTATTGCAGAACATGTACCAGGCGGATTGGCATGGCTCTGTAGATACCTGTATTTCTTCCATTGCTGCCGCTGACGAAACGCAAGTTAGACAATGTCATAATCGTGCCATAGATATCAAAATAGCGATACCAGAATCCATACTCAGGACTGGTGGTGTCGAAACCCTGGTTACCAGAGAGCAATGTCTTTGTCCATAGGGAGACATGGGTAGGGTTCTTAAGGCTCTCACCTTCTACATAACCGGTTGTAGGCAGATAGATAGTGGGCAGCACAGAGTTGACTGTCGTTATTTCTATACTGTTGTAGACCTCACCCGACTCGGTGTAGCGATTGACTACCTGAAGGTTTCCACCGTCTATAATATCTTGGATATCGTCATTTTCGGGAATTTTGAAACCATTGGGAATCAAGTCATTTAACAAGCTGCCTGCATGATCTTGAGCTCCTTTTTCGTTAGCAATTTGGAAATATCCACCAATAGCGTTCCTGTTGGCTTGCAGTGCTTTTGTTTCTATTGAATAGTTACCATTGTTGGATGCCCCGAGGTTTCGGTCCAGCATGATATACGTTTTGTTTTTGCCTTGCACTTGAATGACACCATAATAGAATCTGCCTTTGACCGTTGGCAATTTTTCTTCACCATTACCATTAGGATCGACAGGTGGCTGTTGGTGGGCATCTGATATTTCATGGAAGATACCACTGTGATAGACTGGATATTTAATGTTAATCGTGTGCCCGTCACTGGTGGTGTAAGAGATGGTGAAATCTCCTTTCCAAAAGTTGAAGTTATTATCTTCGTTATTTACCAAATCTACTTGCCAATAGCTCTTTCCGTTATCGATGATTTCTTTGATAGTATATCTGTCACTGTGCTCGGACCCTTTGGTACAAGTCTCATTTGATTCATTCTTAGGAATCCAATACCTGTAACGATTGCTTACTACGGTGAAGTGGAGACCATCGTTTCTTACGGTTCCATATTGCAGGTCTTCCGGTTTGATACCTTGTGTTTTGTCTATGAAATCATGGAAATAATCTTTTGAAATAGGATTATTATTATTCTTATCAAGAAGAATGACCGTGCGGGTGTCCGAACGTTTGAAATCGTTACCCTTTTGCGTGATGGTGATGGTGCGGGTCAAGTCACCAGACCTGACTACGACATGTCCTTCCCGTGTTTCTTCTGAGTAGCGGTTCTCTGTCAATGGGATGGAGAGACGATATTTCTTTCCTGATGTAGAGTTTGGACCATCAGTATCCGGTATGTCTATTGTTTCGGAAATAGTGATTTCGCCAATCCATTTTGCATCCTTAGATTCCACTTCCCACGAACCGTCCTCAATGGTGGTGACAAGTGTGGCAGTAGTGGATTCATTCCATTCCGCACTCACCTGGTCGCTTACGCCGAGGTGATAGTCCTTGCAGGCTATCATATCGGTAACCAAAGGATTGTCATCCTTCACTATCACCTTCATACGATTCTCAGGATATGGGTCTGCAACAGCTTTCTCTTCCGTTTCCCAACCATAGGTATTAACGTAGGAGATATTCACCGTATAGGCATGATTGCGCAGAAGATTGATGAAAGGCTTGCCATCCGTACTATCCGTGCCGTAGAATGCCACTTTGTAGTAACCTGTTACGTCCTTATATTTACCCTTAATGATAAGGAATGCCTGGTCTGCCTTTGTTTCCGACTCATAGAAAGCTATATCGTCTGTCGTAAAGTCGCTACTGGTGTTGTCATAGCTGACACCTGAAGGCAACGTCGGAGCGGTGACTTCCCATGTTAAAGCGTTCCAGTTATCCTCTGCAGGAGCAATGGTTCCGCTACCAGCAGCCCTGTAAAGTTTATAGCCTTCCACGGTAAAAGTTTCTTTTTCGATAAACTCAGAACTGCTGTTAGTGGTTGGTCCTTGAACACTCACCTTACCGAACTGGCGCAGGAGGGTGACGGAAGGATTCGTTCCCATCAATGCAGACACACTAATCCTACCCCAGCAGAGAGGTTTCTCCGTACTGATGGTACCGCTGACCACAGCCTTGTCCAAACCGTTCTGACATTGCTCATCGGTTAAAGAATCTGCATTAGCCACCAGATGAATCATACTGGCATTAGAGACAACAGGCACCTTCACCTTGTAGCCGTTTTCAACGGTATGCCAACCAGAAACACTTTCATTAGAAAGGAATTTTCCGTCTTTATCGTATGCCACAACATTCAGGCTTGTCAATCCTGTATCGCCGGCACGTGTCAGTTCTTCTTTTGAAAAGTCGGGGAGGCTGATGGTGAGCGTTATTCCACCACCTTCCAGTCCATCTACGTCAGATGAAGTTGAACTTCCATTTTCGTTCAACTGATCGCTGCAACTGGTCAACGCCAGCAACATCAGCAAAAATGATATTATCTTTTTCATTTCCTTCCTTACTTTACTTGTTTATACACCTGATGGTTTACCAGGATGCCAGCTATCATTGTCATAATATCCTGTATCGTTATACTTCTCATAACTTCTACCTCCGAAAAGGGTATATTTCTCATCATAGGCATCCTCTTCAAACTGAAGGACTATACCCTTCTCATGATATCCGTCAACCGCTTTTAACCTTATCGTTGTCTTCCACCAGTCTCCTACTTGTTCGCTTTTAAAACTATTGGCGCTGTGACCATCCCAAGTGTTGTCCCAATGTTTATATTGGTCATTAGTTCCAGAGGATGTCGGATTGTCTGTCGCGACACCAAACCTAAACTCCCAGCCTAACACTTTGTTCTTGGTATAGACAACATAATTGATATCCTTAACTATCGGCTTCTCATCGAAAATACGATAATAGGGGTCTGTTGTCGGGTCGTAAAGTATCCAACCTTCTCGGTCTTCATAGTTGAAGAGGGTGATACCAGGTGCCATGTGATGAGGGCAACGGTGAAGGTCCGCACCATCGTTGTTGAAGCTGTAGAATATCATCAATGTCTCACCAGGCTTAATCTTGACATTATCATTTTCATCATAAGGCTGTTTATCCCACCTATATCCTTTAGCATTAATATCCATGTCCTTATAGTACCATCCTGGATTATTCTCGTCCCCAGTCATATGGTCTGGATTATTATATCTATTATTAAAGTACCACACATCTTCTTTTGGAATTGCCGTTCCCGGTGTTTCGCCTTTTTGCGAATAGATATAGATATTATGCCTATCTTTTTGTATCCAGTTGTCCCAACCTTCTCCTCTCCAAGAATCGTTCCAGTTGTAATTGTTATTACCTGTTCCATAGTATTCATCCAAAATACCTTGGAATTGGTTAGTTCCATACTTACCGTTATTTGATGACCTGTCATTGATGGCACGGAAATAGATACGGTAGTCCTCAACTGGTGGCCGTACCGTCACCTTTATCTGACGTTCTTCCCTGCTGCTTGTCTTTGGATTGTTTTCCTTCGACCATGCCTTGAAGTAATGTACTACGGTAGTGCCCGGATTGTTTTCAGCCGTCACCGTGAATTTGCCTTTAGCATCTGTGGCAGTATTGTTCAGAGAAATGCTTATTGTTGATGAACCGATAGTAGATGAAAACTTTTCCAACTCGATACCTCCCAAGTTGGTAACCCATTCAAACAACTTTTTATTCGTCGCTGCACCTGCTTCCCAATAGATTGTAACCTCCAGCGGGTCTACCTCGAAGAGTGGCTCAATATTGTATTTCACATCAAGATACTTTATAAGGTTGTTTGCCTTTATCCATATCTTGGCTTTACCAGTCAATTCGTCACTCTTATAAGAAGAATAAGGAATCTCTGGGTTTATAGTGAACGTGATACGGTCAGCATAGGTTTTTGCAGCGATGATGAAGTCCTTGTCCGTTCCTCCTACGCTGATTTTCTTGTCGCAGCCAAACTCCACCGTGGCAGCATTAGTCTTATAGAATATACTGTCATTGGTGAGCGAGGTCAATTCAGCCTCAGTCTTGTCCACCCACAGCGTAGTATGGCTGAAGTCTGCATCAATGCTTATTGGTTCCCAGTCCTTCACCAAGGTTTGGCAGTCGAGGGTGACATTGCCAAGTGTTTTTAGGGTACCTATAATCTCGTAGTAAGTGCCTCGTGGGAATGTGCGGCGAGGCTCGGTTGAAGGATTATCGGTATGCCCCAAGGGTATGGTATAAGTATTGGCAGTACTGCCAATCTTGCCATTCAAGGTAAGGAACGACTGCTGACTGTTTTCCTTGATATAACGCTCTGGCAGATAGTAGGTGCCCTGGAAGAGCCATTTGACTTTTATATCGGCAGGAGCTGCTGTGGCTGTACCTGTAGCTCCGATAACATCAACATTGCTTTTGTTGGCATTCTCGTCAGTTCTTGTCCAGCCGGCATAATAGCTGCCTGCTATGCCGGGTTCTGAAGAAGAAGAATAGATATCTGTAGAAAAAACAGATGCCATCTCTTCACCATCAGTGGCATAGAACTTGCCTCCCCATACCAAACTGGTGGAAGAAGAGAGGTTACCGGCTTTGATGCCTTCTATTTTCAGGCCGTTGGTCTTCAACGCCTCCTGCATCTCTGCATTGCTGGAGTCAAAGATCAGGTTGAGCTTCACCTTGACACAGGTGAACTTCAAGTTGGCAACAATGTCGGTGGTCTTATCGGATACTTCCGTATCCTCTAAGGGTTCATATATCATAGGGATATTGCCACAGGCAGGCATACCGGGCTTGCCTTCGGGAATGTAACTCAGTACCACATTTTTAAGGTTATCCTCTGTTTCGATGGTCTGATCCTTCAACACATCCTCCATATTGGCAACAACATAGATGCGGTAAGTGCCGGGGTCGATTCGCAGCGTATATGTGGCTACATCCACACCTCCTTCAAAATTGCCAGGCTCATAGAACGAGGTACCGGGACCGCCCAAGTACTCATTCAGCAACTTGCCCTTACCGTCTTTAGGAAAAGCGAAAAGTCGGAGGCTGTTGATGCGGCACTCTTCTTCTGTGGCATTGTAAGTTAAGTTTTCTGCAGGGGCTGATTCTCCTGCACGAGTGCCGTTGCTGTGCATCAATGGCACAAGGACTTGCAGGTTGCCCGACATACCTGAGCTGACAGTGTTGTCACCCAAGTCGTCGGTGCAAGCGGCTGTCATAGCCGCCAGCAACAGAATAACCATGTAACAAAAAAACTTTCGACTTCTCATCTTTTATATGTTTTATATATTGTTTATTGTTTCCGTTTATATGCTAATTCATGTTTGTCGTCCTGAAGAAACAATCTTATTTACCTTTTTAAAAGAACTAACCTAAACTTAATCAAACCTGATTTTCTATTTTGTGATCATTTCAACTCTTCTATCATTTATGCTGTATCGTGTATCCGCTGAGGGATTGGAGCGATATTTTAATACCTATATATAATAAGGTGTAACTGCCTGCTTAGAAATCTACACGCTGGATGCGCTTGCTCCAGCTGAGCACCGATATGCTGAGGTTGGCATACTGCCACTCGCCGCCTTTGAGGAAGAAGTCGAGATGGTAGTCATACTCACGGTCCAAGAACTCCTGTGGTGAGTAGTTGAGGTAGTCGAAGGCTCCCCTTCCCTGTGCCAGACAGTCGGCCAGGTTGATGCGGACCACCTCCTCGCCAGTCTTCTTATTAAAGATGGAGAGCATGGCATTTTGCTCGTTCTGCGCTACAGGATAGAGCACCAGTCGGGAGAACATCATGGCAGCATGGGCGGTACGTTCCTTTACGTTGCCCGCTTCGTCACGGAAGTCAGTATCCCAAGTAAAGTAAGGTTTATAGGTGAGCCTTTCGTCTTCCCAGAGACTGTTGTCATGGCCTATGGTTCCGTTGGCACATGTTATCTCGAAGCTGAAGTCTTCCACCGAGATGTCGGCAGGCGCATCTATCTGGTGCAGGCTTAAGGTGAGTTCCTTGGTATCACGGACAAGACTGATGGTGTCGTGTACCATCTCCAGGCTCTTTACCTCCACGATGCCCTTGGAGAGTCCCTGCCAAAGCGTGTCGAGTGGCATGGCCTGGTTCTCTACAATGCCCTGCTGACGGTCCAGCGTAGCATGCAGACGGCTGATGTCTTCTCCCTGTTGGGGCATCTCTACCCTGAACTTGGCACCGCGTGCAGCCAACGTCTCGCTGTAAGCCTTCTGCCAGGCGAAGGCAGCAAAGCGGTATTTGCCAGGCTGCAGTTGCAGTTGCATGGCGAAGTCATGACTCTTCAGCGGCTGGGCCAGGCTGCTGTTGGCAGCCTCTTGTCTGGTGACAAACTTGCCGTTTTCATCGTAAACAAAGACAACTAACCCACCCACATGGTCGTTGAACATGTCGGCGCGCTGGATGTTATAGTCGTAGACGAAGTGCAGGTAGGCACCTGTTTCGCAAGGAGGCAGGTCATCGTGCATCAGCCCGTCGCAACTACCCAAGAGGCAGCAGGCAAGCAAACTCAGCAGTCCAGCCTTCATGCTATCATACCAGCCGAAAATCATTTTCTTTGCCATAATCTGATTGTTTATTATTAATTTATTGTTTCGTTGTTACTACTTTACACCGTAGCGGGTAACTGCCTGGAGCTCCAGGCAGTCATAAGTCCCACTACCTGTGTAAGGTTCTTACGGAATTATATTTTTTATTAACTAAACTGATTCCTATTTTTTACAACTCTATGTTCTGCACACGCTTAGCCCAAGAGAGAATTTTCACTGTGCAGTTGACATAGTACTTGTCGCCCTCGTCATCTGGAGTGTCAGGGTTCACAGTAGGAACGTCTGGTGAACCTGGGTTAGTAACCTTATTAACAGTCAGCTCATACCAGTTGTTACGAACTACGCCGTAACGGCCGAGGTATCTCTTTTTGGCTTCTTCGCCTGTTCCATAAGTTTCCTTATTGCCGTCTGTAGCTGGCCATGGAGTCAAGCCGTCACCGAAGTGCTTGATACGGGCAATGTAGTAAGAAACACCTTCTTTGTAGGTGGAAATTTTCTTTTCGCCTGACAAACCAAGCTGAGCGTTAACATTAGTCAAGAATGTAGCATCTACGTCCTGGGTACCACTTTCCTTAGTAATATCTCCTGCAGCTACAATATGCTTGCCCGCAGCCTTCAGAGCATTAAGTGACACTTTAAAATCAGCAGCTGTATATCCGGCGTTTGTGATGGCTGTTTCAATTTGAGTTTTAAGAGTGGCTTCTTTAAAGTAACCGCTCTTGCCGTCAATCATATAGAATGTCGTTCCTTCTGTAAAACCGCTTGGAACGTATTTTGCCTTCAGGATAACACGGGTGGTCTGATTTTGGCACATGCAGCCAAGAGAGAATGTGTTCTCCAGACAATATTTTGGCTTAGTGGCATCACCTGCACCGCTAAAATTGTAATCGCTTGCTTTGTAATCGAAATCGTCAGTGTGCTGGTCATGATTGTTAAGAGTGCTGTAGTTAGGATCTATACCCCAGTGAGCACGGTTGAATGCTGTATGCCCGCTGGTGAAACGTGGCTCACTCCAAACATTGCCCCAATAACCGGCAAAACCGGCAAAGTTGTTGACATTGTGTACAGGATAAGATTTTTTGTTGGTTACATCAAGATCCCATGCTTTGATGGTAACCTTATCGCCATCAATGCCTTCAACAATCATTTGGCTGAAAGTTGTCATGGTAACCTTTGCCACGCCACGCTCCACGTGGATTGTAGCGGCTGGCTGCGCTGCGCTTTCCGTGGTTGTCACCTTGTCTTTATCAATTAATACAAGAGTCTCAGTTGCCCCAGTGCTGGCGTTCACCTTCACGGCATTCGCCATGTAGAAACCGTTTGTCTTGTCGGTGATTTTGTTTGAAACCTGTGCTTGCTGCCACTCTCCAAACGTTTGGTTTAACGTAGGAATGGTAACTTTCGTGCTGCTAGTTGTAATGTTGTTGTTCAACAGAACGACAGCATAATAATTTTTTTCATTACTCGGTTTGAAATTGTTAAGTTTGGCGGTTATGTTAGCCTCTGTCGTGATGGCATTGGGATCATCATCAACTTTGTTCCAAGGCTTCATGTCGCCCAACTCTTGTTTCTCAACCAAGGTAGCATCTTTTTCGGGGTCAGCTGCTGCTTTTTCGAAAACAAGGAGCGTAGCATTGCCTACTGCATACTCATCAGCTGTTCCGTCATCATAAGTCGGTTCTCCGTCTGCACGTGTACCATTGGTTGTAGGCAACTTGATGGTAAACGTAGCATAATGCGG
>OGLR01000077.1_pt1 | contig 54719 bp, 40 predicted proteins | sample 1572931 | NCBI WGS metagenome assembly OGLR01 (sample SAMEA2581997, study PRJEB24529) | metagenome | biome: Human gut stool | place: China | collected 2011 | reverse complement strand
GGTATGACGTTGACTTCGACCACCAGTTCATAGAGGCTGAGAAGTTTGATGCGAAACCCACATACAAGAAGTTTCTCGGATACCGTCCAGGTGTGGCAGTCATTGGCGACATGATTGTCGGCATAGAGAACAGCGACGGAAACACTAACGTTCGTTTCCACCAGAAGGACACGTTGAGGAGATTCTTTGAGAGGCTTGAACAGAAAGGATTGACAGTCAATCGTTTCAGGGCTGATTGCGGATCTTGTTCAGAGGAAATAGTGGAGGAGGTCGGAAAGCATTGCAAGACTTTCTACATCCGCGCCAACCGCTGCGGATCGCTCTACGATGACATCTTTGCGCTCAGAGGGTGGAAGAAGGAGGAATTGGGTGGCATTGAGTTTGAACTGAACTCCATTATTGCCAGAGAAATGGAAAGGAAAGGCATACCGTCTTGTGATTCAAAGACAGAAGCGGATGGATGGTGAGCTTGACCTGTGGGAGGGCGAATACACCTACCGCTGCATCCTTACAAATGACCACAAGTCTTCCGAGAGAGAGATTGTCGAATTTTACAACCTCCGTGGAGGGAAGGAGCGCATCTTCGACGACATGAACAACGGATTCGGCTGGAACAGGCTTCCAAAATCCTTCATGGGCGAGAACACGGTATTTCTTCTGCTTACGGCACTCATACGCAACTTCTATAAATTCATCATGGAAAGGCTTGACGTAAAGAAGTTCGGACTCAAAGCAACAAGCCGCATCAAGGCGTTTGTCTTCAGGTTCATCTCGGTGCCGGCCAAATGGATAAAGACATCAAGGCAGTATGTGCTGAATATTTATTCATGCAACAATGCTTATGCCAATGTGTTCCAGAATGACTTTGGATAACGCCAACAACTTATGGTTATGATTCTGCGTATTGCCTCAAGTCACATGGTGGGGTAAGGGGAATTTATATGTCTTTATGGTGACATTAGATGCCCTGTACCCTCTTTTCACTATTGATGCTGATTCTTTTCGCTTCTATATCATATTATGCGCGTAGTTGCGGATTTGAGGATATGCAATGAGAGGGGTGAGCTTTTGAATTTCATGCTTACCAAGGCTAACGTTGACGACAGGAATCCAGAGGTGTTCAACAGGCTGAGCGACAATGTGTTTGGGAAACTGTTCGCAGACAAGGGATATATTTCACAAGGACTGTTTGAAAGATTGTTTAATGACGGGATTGAGCTTGTGACGGGGCTGAAATGCAACATGAGAAACAGGCTCATGCCTCTTTATGACAAGATACTTCTTCGCAAACGCTCAGTCATTGAAACGGTTAATGACGAACTGAAGAATGTTGCCCAACTTGTGCATTCAAGACACCGCAGTGTTTTCAATTTTGCGATGAATGTACTGTCCGTTTTGGCCGCATACAGCTTCTACGAGAAGAAGCCGTCCATCAACATCGATTATTCTATAGAGCATGTTGACGGGATGCTCACGGTTATCCAATAAGAGAATTTATTGACGTTTTTATAACTTACCAATAGCCTTTCACTCATGTGGATGGATGATGAGCTATGTCTTATAACATAGTTGTTTTTCTCGCTTCATCTTATCCCGAACTCAGGTTGATAATAACCGATGCATCTTTCGATTATCTGACGAATGAAGAAGCAAAATGTTTAATCAGCAAGTAAATCAAAAGAAGTCAGGTCCATTGGGACAACCCAATGAACCTGTCATTAAATATATTACCAAATAAATGAAATATTACTTTACGATGATTTTCTTAATCTTCGAACCACTCTTTTGTATATAGCAACCGGGACGAAGATTTTTAGAAGAAACACTATTTCCTCCAAGGTCGTACAATGCGGTTGTAACATTAGAAGCACTCTCAGCAGAAGAGATACCGGTAGAGCTTGATTCTGTGATTGATATCGTCATATTGACTACATCCACTGTAACATCATACTTTCCTGCCTTGGTGATATTCCACTTGTTGTCATCACCGCCAAACACCATTTTAGTTTCATCGGTAGTGTCGCGAATATAGAATGTCTGTCCGAAACCTGTTTGATTGTTCACCGCAATCTTCATCTCTCCCTCCACAAGGTTAACAGTAGCCTTGAACACTGTTGGATTGTCAACCGTGGGAACAAGCATTGTGCCCTCACCGATACTCCATCCTCCAGGTGTGGCCGAACCTATCATCCACAGGGCAGTATGCTTCAGTGGACTTGTCTGATAACCAGCCTTCTTGACGACAATAGTCTTTGCTGTGAGGTCACAAACGATGTCATAGTTGGCTGTTTCGCTCACCTTGAACTGCTTGTCGTTGGAGTTTTCTTCGGTAGATACCAGGGGTGACGCAACACCTTCGGCGAGAGTGACGTCATTGTCACCAGCGCGATATTCGAGGTTGCCCCAATCAGTGGTAGTAAGAAACTTAAAAGTTCCATTCGCGTTTAGATTTACTGTGGCCTTAAACACATCAGGATTCTCGGTGCTGTTAAACATCACAATACTGTTGTCGATAGACCAACCTCCCCATACAGCCTCACCGACGATTAGCAATCGGTCGGCGGCATTTGCGGTTAATACTGTGGCTGCAAGAACCAAACTGCAAAACATTTTTCTAAGAAAATTTATTTTCATAAGCTTTTAATTTATTGGTTTGATACTAATGGCATATCCACCACCACGAGCGGCTTTGAGCTTGAGAATGCTCTTGTTTGTCACCTTACACTTGGAGATAGTGTATGCTTGTGGATTCTTTTGATAGTCGGCATCCTTAGCGTCGGCATATATGACAGCCTCATATTTGCGACCCTTGTCAAGGAAGTCGAGCTTAAGAGTGGACTGATGTCCATTCTCACCTGCCGTGCAGCCCATAAACCAGTTATCTGTACCCTTTGCCTTACGGGCAATGGTGATATACTGCCCTGGCTCTGCCTCAAGATAGCGACTCTCATCCCAGTCAATAGCCACATCCTTAATAAACTGGAAGGCATCTGAATATTTCTCATAGTTGTCGGGGATATCGGCCGCCATCTGCAGCGGACTGTACATTGTGACGTAGAGCGCCAACTGACGGGCAAGGGTGGAATTGATGTGATGATGCTTGCCAGGGTCAATCTTGTTCATGTCGCCTTCAAGGATGCCCGGTGTATAGTCCATCGGTCCTCCTTGCAGACGTGTGAACGGGAGAACAGTGGTATGGAAAGCCTTGTTACCTGCAAACGACTCGTACTCGGTGCCGCGTGCCGACTCGTTGCCTATGAGGTTGGGATAGGTGCGGCAGAGTCCGGTGGGACGTACAGCCTCGTGGGCATTGACCATGATATGATGCTTGGCTGCCTCTGTGACACAATACAGATAGTGGTTGTTCATCCATTGTCCGTAATGATGCTCTCCACGAGGCAGTATGTTGCCTACATATCCGCTCTTGACAGAGTTGTAGCCATACTTGTCCATGAGGTTGTATGCCGCTTCGAGATGACGCTCGTAGTTGCGAACAGAGCCTGATGTCTCATGGTGCATCATAAGTCTCACACCTTTTGAGTGAGCATAGTCGTTTAGAGCCTTGATGTCGAAGTCGGGATAGGGAGTCTGGAAATCAAACACATAGTCTTTCTCATGACCGAACCAGTCTTCCCAACCTATATTCCAACCCTCGACAAGCACCTGCGAGAATCCGTGCTTAGCCGCAAAGTCAATATATTTTCTCACATTGGCATTGTTGGCAGGATGATTGCCATGGGGCTTGCATTTGGAATAGTCGGTAGAACCTATATGCACCGACGGCAGGTCGTTAGTGTAAGACCAAGCCTTGCCTCCGCCTATCATCTCCCACCATACGCCGATATACTTCACAGGTTTAATCCACGACGTGTCTTTATATTTGCAAGGCTCGTTGAGATTGAGGATAAGACGTGAAGCGAGAGCTTTCCTTGCATCGTCAACCACCATCACAGTGCGCCATGGAGTGCTGCAAGGTGTCTGGCAGTGTGCCATATTTCCTTGTGCATCAGGGGTGAGCTGCGAACGGAACACTAAGTTCTTGTCGTCAAGGTCTAGGTGCATACATGAATAATCCACAAGTGCAGCCTCATGGATATTGACATATAATCCTTCAGCTGTCTTCATCTGCAATGATGTCTGCACACCTGTCGGCGAGAAAAAGGTCTGGGAGGCATTATCGCATTTGGCGGCCTCCATCAACCCGCGTATCTCAGAGAGCTTCGACTCGGTATAGTCGTATTCCTGCGTGTCATAGTCTCCCGGAATCCACCACGCCGTATGATCGCCAGCCATGGCAAACTCAGTATGCTCAGCCTTTACAGTGAAGTAAGGCAGGAACTGTTGCTGTGGAAACTCATAACGAAAACCTACGCCATCGTCATAAACTCGGAAACGGAAATTCATAAATCGTCCGTTAGACGGTTTCTCCAATTCCACGAACAACTCATTGTAATGGTTGCGGATATTACTCTCCTCACCCCACACAGGTTGCCATGTCTCGTCAAAGGATGAGGTGGAGACTTTATTGATGCGGAATTTGTCCATCAACGAGTTCTCCTCATTAAGTTCCATGCCGAGGCGACTTGTCTTCACCACAGGAATGTCCTTGTAGTCAATCTTATATGTCGGCACGCCTTCATCTGTCAGCGAGAAACTCAGTTTAAGATTTCCGTCGGGCGAAGCCACGGAATGACTGGCAACCTGTGAGGTGGCACTGATGGCCACCATTGCACAGATTGCTGATATTATAAATCTATTGAATGTACGAATCATAACTGAACTACATTTGATATTAGACATGTTTTATTTGGTCAACTTCACCACCTTGCATCCATGAGCAGGGATATTGGCGGTGACGGACGAAGCTTTTCCCTCATCGGCATGTGCCCAAAGGTCGCGTACGTTCATCTCGCCACTGATACCTATTTCAGAGAATTTGACCGATACGGTAGAAGTATTGTCGCTGCGGTTAAAGAGAGCGAGGACATAGTCTCCATTTGACATTTGGCCATACCAAATCTCGTTCTTCTTGTCGCCGAGCTTGTCGCTGAGCGGTTTACCTACGAAACCGTCCTTGTTGAGTGCGAGGAGCTCGTCGTTGACATAGAATTTGAGGTTATTGCCTATGGTAGAATACTGGTCGGCTGCCGCTACGGGTCCGCCAGCCATGAGCTGTAGGGAAATGACTGTTTCGCGCTCAGCGTCGGTATCGAACTTATTGAGTCGGATGAAGTCGCCGTCGAGGATTATCTTGTTACGTCCCGAGAGATGCGACCAGTAGGTGAAGCCGTCAAACTGGTTCATGCACTGCGGCCAGTTGGCATACGACTTGCCTTTATCCTGAGCAGAGGTGTGCCACCAGCCTCCGCCACCGGTATCACATACTATTCGCATCATGTTGCCATAGCGTGCCTCTATCTCGGCATCGTTGAAGTTGTGGGGCATGACGAGCGAGGTGAAGATGCCGTATTTTTTTGCAGCTTCGGCTATGTAAGCCATGGCACGTGCGTAGCTTTCCCGTCCGTAACCACGTCCTACGACACCCATGCCGCGGTCTTTGCCGTCCTCATACCATGAGAGGAAGTCCATACGGATGAAATCCACCCCGAGGTTCTTATAATGCTTGAAGAAACCGTCGATATATTCCCTGCATCCGGGATTCTCAGCTACTGCCCAATGAAACCACTTGTCTTCCGCACCAGGATTCTGAACTGCATTTTTACCATTATAATACAGGTCAGCAAATGTATAGTCAGTGCCCTCAATCCTTGTCTCCCTCGGTCCGTGTATCCACAGCGGATTGTCATATACTCCGAGTTTCAGTCCCTTTGCCTTGCACTTGGCAATGAGGTCTTTCAACGAAATGGAACCATACTGGGTCATATATCCCGAGGCATCTGTGGAAAGCATGGCGATAAATCCGTCAGTGCATATCATGTCATATCCGTGGGGCTTTAGCTCCGAAGCCACGAAGTCGATGATTTTGTCCCATTCGTCGGGAGTGATGTCTATGGTGCTTTCGCCCTGGCGCTCCTTGTCGTAGCAATATTCATATACGCTCCAGTATAGCGGTGCCTTCACATTCTCGTGGATACCCTCGACAACGGGCAAGTCGGGCAACTCGTATTTGGGAGGATACTTCATCTCCACGTCATCCTTGCATGAGGCAAACAATGATGCAGCAGCAAGGGCTATTGTCATTAATGTCATATTTTTCATTGCTGTTTATTATTCTATAGTTTAAGATACATTATTTTTTCTCTACGGCTATAGTATAGTCCTTGAGGTTGAAGGTGATGCGGTATATACCAGCCTCAGTGACCTTCCATTTATTGTCTGGATCACCGGCATAGAAGACAAAGTCGGAAGCAGCCACACCTGCAGATGAAATCTCGGTATTTGCTACCGACGGATGAAGGAACGGGCATGAATATGTGCCATCCTTGACAAGGCAAGCCTTCATCTCTCCCGGAACAAGTTCGCCCTCCCATGTGAAGACATACTTGTCGTTGGCATCACGGGTAAATGGCGAGGCTGAATCCATCCCCCAACCGCCTGGTGTCGCATCTCCTATCATAAAGAGTGTCTCGGTCTCTATGGGGTCTTGTTTCACATCGATTTCACTTATGAACTCTGCCTTTATAGTCCAATGCTCAAGGTCGAGGGTAAGGCGATATATGCCAGCCTCTTCCACCCGCCACTTGTTGTCGGGACCTGTGGTGAAGACAAAGTCGCCGCTCTCCACACCACTCTTGTTGATTTTGCAGTCGGCAGAGGCAGGACGAATGAACGGCACATCCCAACTGCCCTTCTCAATGCAAGCCTTCATCTCACCGGCCTTTAGTTCGCCTTCATATTCGAAGATGTACTTTGACTTCTTCACCAGTTCTGTCGGATTGTTGTTGTCCCAACCATTAGGTGTGGCGTCGCCGAGCATATATACTGCTTCTGCCTCAAGAGGCTCGATTACGGGAGCGTCATTCTCTCCAAGGAACTCTGTTGACATCGTCCAGTTGCGCAAGTCGAAGGTGAGACGATACTTGCCAGCGTATGTCACTCGCCATTTGTTGTCGGGGTCGCCGGCGTGCATGATGAACTTCTGTGCCGTTATGTTCGACTTGCTAATTTCCGCACCATTGTTCTCAGGACGGATGAAGGGTGCATCAAAGCTGCCTGTGGTAAGACAGAGCTTTATCTCGCCTGCATATAGCGAGCCTTCCCATGAGAAGACCAAGGCATCGTCGGCTGAGGCCTGCAGGGGTGTAGGATTGCCTATGTCCCATCCGTTGGGAGTGGCATCGCCCACCATAAAGAGGGAAGAAGTCTTGATAGGCAGATCTCCTTCTATGATTACAGGGTCTTTTTCTTCGTCGCAGCCGATAAGACATAAAGCCATGAGAGTTGCGGCAAGACCGGAAAATATATTCTTCAATTTCATAATCGTTGTCATTAATAATGTTATACTTACTCCTTAGTCATTATATCCCGGATTCTGTTTCAAAGCCCTGTTGGCATTGAGGATAGGACGCATAATCGGGAATATTTCTGTATGAGAGTCGGCGTCCGGTGTCTTGTCCCACCAAGAACTGGAGGTGAACTTTCCGAAACGGATAAGGTCGATGCGGCGGCGGCTTTCGGCAAAGAACTCACGTCCCCACTCGTCGAGCATCTCATCCATGTCGAGCTGGGCATTACCCTCAGGAGCATAGAGCACTTCCTGAAGATTCTCCTCGGGATAGTTGCGGCGGCGCACTGAATTGAGCAGTCGTGCTGCCTCGGCTTTCTTTCCCTGACGCAATTTACATTCTGCGAGTGAATAGATTACTTCGGGCAGGCGTATCTCAGTGTAGTCGCTTTCCATTTGGTGAATGTCGTCATCGGTATAGAATGGATATTTGGCGAAATGCCATCCTGAGTTGTGGTCGCCATCGCGCAGCGTACTTGTTGTGGCGGCAAGCCATTTGTTTGGATCCAGTCCCTGGAACTTACCCACAGCGTCACGGATATACAGCTCGTAGTCAACCTCGGGAGCCTTGACCCTCTTCGTAGCACCATTCTCGTCCTTGTATTCGAGATAACCATAAAGGAACATTCCCTCGCGGCGGCTATCGCCAAGATTACGGTATAGTTTCAGACGCACGTCGCCTGGATACTTGCGGAACTTCTGCACTGTCATTCCCAACTGATAATCCAGCGGCTCGCCATTGGGAGCATAACTTGGCGAAGCGGCATACTTTGTGTTGTGGTCGCCTGCCTTGCACTTGGAGTCGTTGAAATAATAACGTGCACGGGCAGGAACAGTCCACCAATATGTGTCGCTCTGATATTGCCAATAGGTATAACCGGCATCAGCGGGGAAACCGAACATCACCTCATCGCAGTTGTCGTTGTCCCAGTCAAAGGCGGCATCCCAACGGTCAGCCACGGCATACTTGCCGTAATCGCCATCGACAATCTTCTGCGCTATTGCGGCACACTCGTCATATTTCTCCTCACCAATATACACCTTGGCATTTAGGTAGAGGCGCACGAGAAGGGCTGCGGCACTGGCCTTTGTCCATTGGCCTTGTATGGTAGAATTGGTTCCAAGGCTTGTTTTCTCGGTGAGCATGGGTATTGTCTCCTGCAGTTCTGTCTCGATGAAATCGAATATTCTCTTAGGCTCCACCTGAGTCTCAGTATTCAGCGACACGTCATTGTAGCTAACAGCAAGTGGTACATTGCGGAAGGCATCAAGCAGTCGGATGTAAAACCATGCGCGTAGCACCCTGCACTGTGCCTTGAGATTGTCAAACTCAGCCTGCGAGAAGCCAAACTTATCCGGCGAGAGCGTATTAAGGTCTTCAATGACATAATTGGCCTGCATAATACCCTGGAAGCATCCGTTCCATTCTGTCTGGGCATCTCCTCCATCCTCCACGTTCCACTCATGATAGTGCAGGCGGCGCCATTTGCCTCCGTCGTCCCACCATCCGTCACGGGTGGGAGTGATGAGCTGGTCGGCCGACAGTTCGTTGAGCACGTGCCGGCTCTGTATGCTCCAGAAAGCATGTTCAAATGGGCGGAAGGTGGCACGCACGACATCCATCTTCGTATTATAGTAGTTTTGTGTGCCCACCTGGTCGTAAAGAGTCTCGTCGAGGTCTGTACAACCCGAAAGTGTGGCTGCACATAGAGCCGCAGAAACTAAATATTTGAATATCTTCATATCTTTATCTAAATTAATCGTTATTAGAAATCAATTTGCATGCCTACGATAAACTGGCGGGTTGAGGGGAAATAGGTTCGTGAGCCTTGTCCACCCGGAGTGAGTCCGTTAACTTGATATGTCGAGGGGTCAACGCCACTGAATTTTGTCAGTGTGAACACATTCTTCACTGTGCCATAGAGCCTGATACGGTCGAGGAAACGGCAGTTTTCGGGCTTATAGGTATATCCCAATGTTATCATGTCAAGCTTGAGATAGTCACCACGCTCAAGGAAATAGTCGCACACCACGGGATTGGCAGTCGATGAAATCACGAAATTCTTGGCGTATGCCTTCTTCAGACGGTTGCCAGTGAAGTTGCGTGTGCCATAATAGAAGTCATGTATGTTGAAGATGTCAAATCCGAATGCCCCACGGAAGAAGAGCGAGAGGTCGAAATCCTTGTAGCGGAAGTTGTGTGACGTTGACATGGTGAACTTGGGCATACCATTGCCCACCACCGTGCGGTCGGCATCGCTTGCCTGTGAAGCCCTGATGATGTCGCCGTCCTTGTCATATACTAACCATTCGCCATCGGCGGTGTGACCTGCATATCGCCACATGTAGAAATTACCAAGCGACTTGCCTTTTTGTATGCGCTGCAGATTGTAGTAGGGATATGGGTCTTCGGTACCGCAAACGTCATAGTAGTCCTGGCCCACATACTGCGAGTTGCTGAAATCGACGAATTTGTTACTTTGGGTGGTTCCCACAAAGTTGATGTCGTAAGAAAAATCCTTGGTATTCACCGCACGGAAGTTCAGGTCAATCTCTATACCACTGTTCTTCATCGTTCCTACATTGACAAATGTTTCGTCGAAGAGATATGGTGGCACCGACACCTTGTAGTTTCCGAGCAAGTCTTGCTGACGGCGGTTGAAGTAGTTGACCGAACCATACAGACGATTGTCAAAGAGTGAGAAGTCGATACCCACGTTCCAGTTCTTGCCTTTCTCCCAGCGTAGGTCGGGATTGACGTTCTTCGACGGTCCCCATACCTGGAAGTACTTGCCGTTATAGAAGTAATATCCGAATCCTGTCATGGTGTTCAGAGAGAGATAGCTTCCGAAGTCCTGGTTACCGGTGACACCGAAGTCGGCACGTAATTTGAGGTCGTTCACCCATTTCACTCCCTTCATGAACTTCTCGTCGGATATGCGCCATCCTGCTGATACGGCAGGGAAATTACCCCATTTGTGGTTAGCTCCGAACTTCGACGAACCCTCATGGCGCAACGAGGCTGTAAACATATACTTTCCTGCGAAGTCGTAGCTGACGCGACCGAAGAAGGCAATCAGTTTCGAGTCGTTCTGATAGCTGCCCATACATATCTCCCCCTCTTCCTTGGCATACTCTCCCGAACCAAGATTATCTGCACCAAGTCCGTCATTTGGGAAATCCTTGTTATAGGCATTAAAGCCCGAATAGCGCGAATACTGGTAGGAATAACCTGCCATAGCCTTAACGTTATGCTGACCGAAACTGCCGCTGTAGTTGGTGAGCCACTCCATAATCTGCTGGCGCTCCTTGCTATAGGAACGACTTGCCTCGCCCTCTCGACCGTTATTGATGGCAATGGTGCTGGTTGACGGACGGAACCATGTGTTGTCGTTGCTGTATTGATGGTCGGCAAACATCAATTGCGTCGTAAGGCGATGGTTGCTCTTTCCTTCCTTAGCAAGCAATGGCAACAGATTAAGCTTGACTGTGGCATCCCAGTCGAGAAGTTTCGTGTCGGCATGATCTTGTTCGAGCTTCTGACGTTCCACAGGATTCGAGCCCACTACCTGTCCCATGAAGTTATAATAACGTGCGGGATTCTCCGGGTCCATCAAGGGAGTGGTGGGATTGGCCTCAATGGCATCCTTAAATACTCCCCAATCGGCATTGTCACGATATATGATACGCGGAGCCACATTGGCGGTGAAGGTGAACAGTCCTCCCTTGCTTGTATGCATCACCGATGCACGTGCACCATATTCCTCACGCTCCGAACGCAGGTCGATACCTTTTGCATCACGATAGTCGGCACTGATGCGATAGTTGTTCTTGTCGTTGCCGCCACTCATGGTGAGGGTGTGCTGCATGGTAACACCTGTGCGGCTCACCGCGTCAAGCCAATCGACATTGCCACCAAGGTCAACACCAGTGTCGCCCCATCCAAGACGGACGTCACGATAATCCTGCGCGCTCATCATGTCGAGTTCTTTCTTGATAACATCAAACGACATCATACCTGAATATGATGTATGAACCGAACCGTCCTTGCTTCCCTTCTTCGTCGTCACCACGATTACACCATTCGAACCACGTGTTCCGTATATTGCGGAAGCTGCACCGTCCTTGAGTATGTCGAATGAGGCAATGTCGTTGGGATTTATATTAGTAAGGTTGCCGCCAGGCACACCATCGATGACAATCAACGGGCCAAGACCGGCAGAACGCGAGGAGACACCACGTATCTGGATGCTTGCCTGATTATTGGGGTCGCCGGCACCAGTGTTTGTGATTGACACACCAGGCACCTTGCCCTGAATCATCATTGAGGGGTCGAGCGAACTGACTGTGAGGAAGTCCTTCTCGCTCACATGGGAAATGGCAGAGGTGAGCTCTTTCTTGTCCATAGTGCCATAACCAATGACCACCACCTCATTAAGAATATCACTCTTCTCCTTCATCGTCACATCGATGACCTTGCGTCCGTTAACCTTCTCGCTTGCGGTCTCAAATCCCACATACGAAAAAATCAACGTGCCCGAAGAAGACACCTCGATGGAATAATTACCATCAATGTCTGTCACTACTCCCTGACCGGTCTTGTCGGCTCTCACACTGACACCTATCAGAGGTTCCCCGCCCGGGTCTTTCACCGTACCGGTTATCTTTGCCTTTTGGGCGGATGCTGTCATAGAGACACACACCATGAATAACATCATAAGAAACCGATACATTCCATTCTTTGTCGTTAATAGTTTCATCATGTTTGTATTAATTAAAGTAAGTTATTCAGATTTTTTGCAAAGATATGGACTTTTTCATTCAATTGTTCCGATAAGTACTCATAAAGTACATTATATTTTTTCACCTCTTCTATTACTACTCTGATTATCAGCTTAATACCCAACAAACATAAATCCATCAAAGTACATTCACCTATTAGTGTAAAAAATACAAGATACACGTGTAATTAATATCTTTTATATACATTCCGTAGCTATTCTCTTGCTACAATTGATAATTTTCCGTACTTTTGCTGCAAATTCGAAACCCTAAACATATATATGATGATATGCAACCTATAGATTTTAAAAAGACGGTATCAGTTGTTATTATGATATTCTCTTGTGCAATACTTTCCTCTGCCAATAACGCGGCATTGCTTCAAAAGCTCGATAGCGTGATTGAAGCAAGCGAAACCATAGTGGCTGAGAAGAACAAAAAAATTGCCATGCTTAAGCAAATGGCAGCAAAGGAAAACAACACTGCAATGCTCTTGGAAAGATACCGCGAACTCAGTGAAGAATACTATGTCTTCAAATTTGATTCAGCAAAAGTATATGTTGAAAAAGGTCTTGCATTAGCAAAGAAAGTACAGAACAGTAGATATATTGTGACTAACACAATAATGAAGGCCAAACTGCTTTCCATCGGAGGACTATACAGCGAAGCTATAAACACACTGAATACGATAGAACAGGATAGTCTTGGAGAACAGAATATGACATTCGACTACAACATCGCCTATTCAACTATTTATTCCTACTGGGCTGACTATTGCAACGACGACACCTATTCACCGATATACAGGGAGAGGTCGAATGCTTATCTCAAAACCGCCATAGCCAACATCGACAAAAACAACGCTGCCTACGACTATTATATGGGCGAATACCATGTTTATATTGACAAAGACGACGATAAGGCTCTCAAGCATTATTTCAGAACACTGGAAAAAAACGGCATGACATCAAGAGTATATGCCATGGCATCATTTGCAATTGCCAATAACTACAGCGCACATGAAAATATGGAGAAGTACGAGGAATACCTGATCAAAGCCAGTATCTGCGACATTCTCTGCTGCACTAAGGAAAACCTCGCCATACAGGACCTTGCCATGCACCTCTTCAAGCAAGACAACGAGAATATCGAAAGGGCAAGGGTGTATATCAACACTGCCATGGACGACGCAAAATCATACAACAACAGACTTAGAATACTGGAGATTTCACAGAAACTGCCAATTATTGTGTCAACATACCACAAGAGGCTTACAACACAAAACTCAACACTAATGTATGCCGTTTGGGGTATATCACTGCTTGTAGTTTCAATGATCGTGCTATTGTATTTCTTCGTCAGACAAAACAAACTGCTGTCGAAAAGACGTCACGAACTGCATGTCAGCAACAACATGCTTACGGAAACTAACGAGCGACTGAACCGTGCAAACGAACTACTGCTCGACACCAACCGCAAACGCGAGGGTCTCGCCAAGCTATACATTGACCTTTGCGCCAAATACATCGACAAGATGGCGAAGTTCCAAGTCATGGTGCAGAGGAAAATCAAGGCCAACCAAATAAACGAACTTATGAGTTATGTGTCCTCGTCAAGACTCAACTATGAGGATGCCGACACCTTCATGAAGCGTTTCGACGAGGCTTTCCTTAATCTGTATCCATCGTTTGTCACTGAGTTTAATGCCCTCCTGAAAGAGGATGAACAAGTCATAACCAAAAATCCACACTCCCTCACCACCGAATTACGCATCTTCGCACTCATACGCCTCGGTGTCAAGGAGAGTTCGGAGATAGCCGCCCTACTCTACTACACCCCGCGCACCATATACAACTATCGCTCTGCCTTCAAAAACAAGGCCTTGAACCGTGAGTCTTTTGAAGAACGTGTGTGTATGCTGTGTACGATTATCAATAATTAACTCCCTTACGTCTTATCCATATCTTGTGGGATGCCTGGCCTGTGTAGTCGATGGGCATATTGGGATCGCTCAAACTTGGTCACCCTCCTCAGTTCGTGTAACATTTCAGGTGAGGTCTTGAAGTTAATGTCCTTCACTCCCACTCGCCTGTAGAGCAGTCGGTCGTCTTCCTCTTGTATCTCAGTTGACTTTTCATCAATAAACTTCAGCGACATGGAGAATGTACCGATGTCGTCAAGGGTCACGTTGTAGCCTCTCGATAACAGGCTTGACAGTGTGTCGGAGATGAAGATACAGACAAAGTCAAACTACGGATGGTTGCCACGTATCTCGCCCGGACTCACTCCATACTCGTCCTTGAAGCATTTGGCGAAATATGAGGGGGCACTGAAACCGGTGTCGTAGGCTATTTCGGAGACCGACTTGTCGGTGGTTTCGAGCATCTGCTTGCCGCGGGCAAGGCGCGCCTTGCGGAGAAGCTCTACGGGGGTTGTGCCCGTGAGCGACTTTATCTTGCGATAGAGCTGCACACGGCTCATGCCCATCTCCTCACCTATGCGCTCCACGTTGAAGTCGGCATCGTGAAGATGCTGCTGGAGGATGGTGCGGAAGCGGTCGAGGAAGCAGTCGGAGACCCCACTTTCGGCAGAAACGGTAGAGATAGGAGCGGCAACCTCGCTTGCCACCTCCTCATGAACAAAGACCTTAGCCAAATACAGACGATACGCCTGCACGATAAGCCCGATGATGATAACCAATACTACCACAAAGCCGATGATGACATTCCGCTGGGTGTTTATCCTGTCGAAATAAACATCCAGCTTGCCATGGAGGACATCAATATTGTCACTCACACGACTAAGCTCCTGATACTGCATGAGCAGCAATTCGGCATTCGACTTGTCCACAACAGCCGAATGCAGGATGTTGTCACGGGAGTATTTCTCGCCATTTATAATCCTCAGCGCCAGCTGTATCAGCTCAAGTCCCTGAGTGGGATATATATGTAGCCTCGAAAATACCTTTCTGTACCAGCTCTATGCCACCCCCGGGAGTTGGCAGCGCATCGACACCGAAATACCTGATGCCGTTCAGTCCATGAGCCATGGCCACCTTGCGGGCACCATAGGCCAGACGGTCGTTATGGCCAAACACGCATTGAATATCAGTAGTGCCACGCAGCACCTCATCCATTGCCTTGCTCCCGCTTTCCTCTGTCCAGTCGCCCAGCTCCGATGAAATCAGCCTTATTTGCGGATATCGGGAGACAGCAGCAAGGAACCCGCGATGTCTTTCTATGGCTGGTGACGAGCCTTTAAGCCCCGTTATCTCTACGAGCGTGCCGGAACCGTTCATCTGTGTTGCTATGAGGTTGCCCATAGTATGCCCAATGTCGTAGTTGTCGGCACCCATATATGCCATATATTTATCGCTGTTGGTCTTTCGGTCAAAGAGTATTACAGGAATTCCACAGTCGTAGGCACTGTCTATCACATGCGACAGTCTCTCTGCAGAATTGGGAGCCACAATGAGCAAATCCACCTTTTCTTCGATGAAATGGCGTATTTGGCCTATCTGCCTCTGGTCGTTGTCGTCAGCCGAAAGAAACTCAAGCTCTACCCTCTCATCAACATATCCGCCGATGATCAGCTCACGGTTCAGCTTGTCGCGCCATATATCCTCGCTGCACTGCGACACTCCTATACGCCATTTGTCTTTACCTTCAGAACAAGAAAACATAAAGAGAGCTATAAAGACCATCTGGAAAATGACTCTTACTTTGAACATAGGACAACAAATAAAAAGAAAAAGATATGAATAGAAAGAAAAAGGGGACAGCAGAAACTGCCCCCTTTGATTTATTTAGGTTTATGATGCCCTGATATTAGTCAGCAAGCTTTGCCTTAAGATACTCGCGGTTGAGGCGGGCAATGTTGGCGATGCTCTCGCTCTTAGGACAAACAGCCTCGCATGCACGTGTGTTTGTACAGTTACCGAAACCAAGCTCATCCATCTTGGCAATCATAGCCTTGGCGCGTTTTGCAGCCTCAGGACGGCCTTGTGGCAACAGTGCCAGCTGGCTTACCTTAGAGCTTACGAAAAGCATGGCAGAGCCATTCTTACAAGCTGCAACGCAAGCGCCGCAGCCGATACATGTAGCGCAGTCCATAGCCTCGTCTGCATTCTCCTTGGGAATAAGGATAGCGTTGGCATCCTGAGCCTGACCTGTGCGGATGCTGGTATATCCGCCTGCCTGAATAATCTTGTCGAATGCAGAGCGGTCTACCATACAGTCCTTAATTACAGGGAAACCTGCTGAGCGCCAAGGCTCTACAGTAATGACATCACCATCGTTGAAGCGGCGCATATAGAGCTGGCATGTTGTAGCTCCGCGCTCTGTCTTTCCGTGTGGTGTGCCATTGATGTAGAGAGAGCACATACCACAGATACCCTCACGACAGTCGTGGTCGAAAACGAAAGGTTCTTCACCCTCCTCGATGAGTTCCTCGTTGAGAATGTCAAGCATCTCAAGGAAAGAGGTGTCATCGGGAATATTCTTCATCTCACGTGTGTCAAAATGACCCTCTGCATTTGGGCCACTCTGCTTCCAATACTTTATTGTGAAAGAAATATTTCTTGCCATTGTTTTTTTTAAGTTAACAAGTAAACAAGTTGACGAGTTGACAAGTTGTTTGACTTACAGCATCAGCCTTATCGTTGCTCCTTTTGAGACATGCTTAATGTCTTTATGAGAGAAGAGAGCATTCGTATTATCTCCGCTACTTTCTCTGTCATTGCATCCGCAGCCATCTCGTCTATAAACCCTAAATCCTTAGATAGAATCCATTGGGTCTCAAGTTCTGACGCAGAGCCAAGAGCATTGCTCAGGAACTTATAAGTTTCCTTATCGTATGACCAGCCATAGCCTTCTGCTATATTGGAAGGAATAGAGACTGCCGCACGGCGCATCTGTGACACAATTCCAAAAATTTCTTCTTTTGGATAAGCCTTGGTAATCTCATATACCTCAGCTACATGCCTCATGCTTTTTTGCCAAACTAACAAATCCCTATGCCCTTTCATTGTTCAATACATGTTTTCGTCAGTTGTTCACTTTGATTATTATTTGCAAGTTGACGAGTAAACGAGTTGACAAGTTGACGAGTCGCTTGTCTATTTGTTTCCTTGTTTATAGAGCTAACAACTTGTCTACTTGTCAACTCGTCATCTTGTCAACTAATTTTTATAATTTCTCGTTTGTACCTTAATAGCCTCATACTCAAGAGGTTCCTTGATAAGTTCAGGAGCCTTGGTGTCGTCGCCCTGATACTCCCAGCAACCTACATAGAAGAAGTTGGTGTCGTCGCGCTTAGCCTCGCCTTCCTCAGTCTGGTGCTCCTCACGGAAGTGGCCGCCACAGCTCTCCTCACGGTGCAGTGCATCGTATGCGATAAGCTCACCCATAAGGATGAAGTCGCGGAGGTGGATAGCCTTGTCAAGCTCAACGTTAAGTCCCTCCTTGTCCCCTGGGATGAAGAGGTTCTTGTTGAACTCCTCACGGAGGTTCTTAAGCATCTTGAGACCTTCCTCAAGACCAGCCTTTGTACGGCCCATACCAACGTGCTCCCACATGATGTGTCCGAGCTCTTTGTGGATAGAGTCAACAGAGCGGCTGCCCTGAATATCCAAAAGGCGGTCGATTTCTGCCTGTACGCTCTTCTCAGCCTCGTCAAACTCCGGGAGGTCAACAGAAAGGCGTGGCCACAGGCTCTGGTCTGCAAGGTAGTTCTGGATGGTGTATGGCAATACGAAATATCCGTCAGCCAAACCCTGCATAAGGGCAGATGCGCCAAGACGGTTGGCACCGTGGTCAGAGAAGTTGCACTCGCCGATAGCGAACAGACCTGGAATTGTGGTCATCAGCTCGTAGTCTACCCAGATACCACCCATTGTGTAGTGGATTGCGGGGAATATCATCATAGGGTTGTAATACTTCACACCATTGATTTCCTTTGCAAACTCGCCTGGGTTAACGTCGGTGATTTCCTCGTACATATCGAAGAGGTTGCCATAACGCTGGAGAATAACGTCGATGCCAAGACGGTTGATAGACTCAGAGAAGTCAAGGAATACGGCAAGACCTGTGTTGTTTACGCCGAAGCCCTTGTCACAACGCTCCTTAGCGGCACGTGACGCAACGTCACGGGGAACAAGGTTGCCGAATGCAGGATAACGGCGCTCCAAGTAGTAGTCGCGGTCTTCCTCTGGAATGTCAGAGCCTTTAATCTCGCCAGCCTGCAGACGCTTGGCGTCCTCAATTTTCTTTGGTACCCAGATACGTCCGTCGTTACGCAGAGACTCAGACATAAGTGTAAGCTTAGACTGCTTGTCGCCATGTACAGGAATACATGTCGGGTGAATCTGCACGTATGATGGATTTGCGAAATATGCGCCCTTGCGATAGCACTGAACGGCAGCTGTACAGTTGCAGCCCATAGCGTTTGTAGAGAGGAAGTATGTGTTTCCGTAACCGCCAGTGGCAATTACAACGGCATTTGCCGAGAAGCGCTCGAGCTCGCCTGTCACGAGGTTCTTGGCGATGATACCACGCGCATGTCCGTCAACAATAACAACGTCCTCCATCTCGTAGCGTGTGTAAAGTTTAACCTTACCAGCATGAACCTGTGCGCTCAGTGAAGAGTATGCGCCAAGCAGAAGCTGCTGGCCGGTCTGTCCCTTAGCATAGAATGTACGTGACACCTGTGCGCCGCCGAATGAGCGGTTGGCAAGCATACCGCCGTACTCACGGGCAAAAGGAACGCCCTGTGCAACACACTGGTCGATGATGTTGTTTGAGACCTCTGCCAAACGGTAAACGTTGGCCTCACGGGCACGGTAGTCGCCACCCTTTACAGTATCGTAGAACAGACGGTATACAGAGTCGCCGTCGTTCTGATAGTTCTTAGCGGCGTTGATACCACCCTGAGCGGCAATAGAGTGTGCGCGGCGTGGAGAGTCCTGTATGCAGAAGTTCAACACGTTGAAACCCATCTCGCCAAGAGATGCTGCGGCACTGGCACCAGCCAGACCTGTACCAACAACAATTACGTCAAGTTTGAGCTTGTTCTTTGGGTTAACCAGGCGCTGATGAGCTTTATAGTTAGACCATTTCTCGGCAACAGGGCCTTCTGGTATTCTGGAATTTAATGTCTTAGCCATAATATTTTATATATTTATGTTCAATAGAAGAATAACGGTTATGCGGCGCAGCAGCATGTGCAGAGGCTTGGTGCCAAGCCGAAGAAGAACGCAAGCACTACTACGAGGAAGCATGCTATGAGAACTGTCACATAGGCAATGCCGATGGCTTTCCAGCGGCAGAACCATGTCTTGCCGTTCCAGCCAAGGGTCTGCATAGCACTCCAGAAACCATGAGAGAGGTGGAACCAGATGGCAACAAGCCAGATTACATAGAGAACTACGTAAACAGGGCAAGAGAATGTCTGCTTCATAAGCTCGAAGCCGTCTGCGGGATCGATAGCTGTTTCCATTTCAACAAGCTCTGCGAACATCATGTTGTACCAGAAGTTGAAAAGATGAAGCAACAGGCCGAGAACAACGATAAGGCCGAGAACGAGCATGTTCTGCGAAGTCCACTCCACCTTTTCAGGCTTTGATGTCACGGCATAACGCTCACTGCCACGGGCACGACGGTTCTGTGCTGTCAGGATGAAAGCGTAAACGATGTGACACACTGCCAGTGCTGCAAGTCCGAGCGTAGCCGCTACGGCATACCAGTTTGCACCGAGCAATTCGCAAATCGTGTTGTAAGCCTCACCCGAGAAGAGCGCCACAACGTTCATACAACCGTGGAAGGTCATAAATAGAATAAGCGCGATACCGGTTACCGACATCACTACTTTTCTACCAATTGATGAATTGATTAACCACATAAATGATTGATTTTTAATTATTTATAAAGTTTAAAATTATTATTCTCAACCAAACAAGCGTCATATCCTGTCACAGGATTATAGTAGCGACAATACCCTGTTATAGGTAGACATCACTACTTTCTGACTGCAAAAATACTATTTTAAAATGATAAATCAAAGAGTTTTTGGGGAAAAATCAAATTTTTATTCATACATTTGCATGCAAAAAGAATATCCGGCGTTGGCAGAATAGCAGAGATATCGCTACAATGCAATATTTCCGCCAATTATGGCAACACTGAAATTTCAAACAACACCAATATAAAAACGATATGGTTTTTAATTATGATGTCATCGTTATAGGCGGCGGACATGCGGGATGCGAGGCTGCCACTGCCGCGGCAAACATGGGCGCAAAGACATGCCTCATAACGATGGATATGAACAAAATCGGACAGATGAGCTGCAATCCCGCAATCGGCGGAATTGCAAAGGGACAGATTGTAAGAGAGATTGACGCACTGGGCGGACAAACGGCAAAGGTGACCGACAACACCGCAATCCAGTTCAAAATGCTGAACCGCGGAAAGGGACCTGCCGTATGGTCGCCAAGAGCACAATGCGACAGGGGAAAATTCATCTGGGAATGGAGAAGCGTGCTCGACAACACGCCCAACCTCGATATATGGCAAGACCAGGTATGCGAGATAATCGCAGAGAACGGAGCTGCCATAGGCGCAAAAACTATTTGGGGCGCGACTTTCTACGCAAAGGCGACTGTCATAACAGCCGGAACTTTTCTCAACGGACTGCTGCATGTGGGCAGATGCCAAGTTCCCGGAGGCAGATGCGCCGAGCCTGCCGTCGACCGTCTTACCGAGAGCATAACACGATGGGGGATAAGGGCGGCACGTATGAAAACCGGCACGCCTGTCAGAATAGACAAGCGGAGCGTTCATTTCGAAGACATGGAAATTCAGCCGGGCGAGAACGATTTCCACAAGTTCAGCTATATGGGACAAGTCAGGAAACTCGAGCAGCTGCCATGCTGGACTTGCTACACCAACAGCGAGGTGCACGAGACCCTGAGGAGCGCTCTTGCCGAGTCCCCACTCTACAACGGACAAATTCAAAGCACGGGTCCCCGCTACTGCCCGTCAATCGAGACAAAACTTGTGACTTTTCCCGACAAAGAACAGCATCCGTTGTTTCTTGAGCCTGAAGGCACCGACACCAACGAGATGTATCTGAACGGCTTTTCATCGAGCATGCCGATGGACGTTCAACTTGCCGCACTGAGAAAAATCCCTGCGCTCAGAGACGTAAAAGCCTACCGCCCAGGGTACGCTATAGAGTACGACTATTTCGACCCCACACAGCTCAGTCACTCGCTGGAATCGAAGGTTTTGAGAGGTTTGTTCTTCGCCGGACAGGTTAACGGAACCACAGGCTACGAAGAGGCTGGCGGCCAGGGATTGGTTGCAGGAGTAAACGCCGCCATCTTGTGCGGCGGCGGTGAGCCATTTGTTATGAGACGTGACGAAAGCTACATCGGCGTTTTAATCGATGACTTGGTGACAAAAGGTGTCGACGAGCCTTACCGCATGTTTACGTCAAGAGCGGAATACCGAATTCTGCTCCGACAGGATGACGCAGACGCACGACTGACAGAACGGGCATATAACATAGGGTTGGCTAAGCAAGACCGTCTCGACTGGTGGAAAGAAAAGAAAGAAAACATCGAAAGATTGGAGAACTTCTGCAATGGCACCCCAGTGAGACCAAAAGATGTAAACTCTGCTCTTGAGACCATCGGCACGACCCCACTCCGCATGGGATGCAAAATCTGCGACCTTATCGCACGCCCGCAAATCACCATGAACACTCTGGCAGATATCATTCCCGGACTGAGGGAGCAAATAGAAATGCCGGCAAACAGAAAAGAGGAAATTGCCGAGGCTGCCGAAATAAGAATAAAATATAAAGGCTACATCGAGCGAGAGCGAATGGTTGCCGACAAGATGCACCGCCTTGAGGATATAAAAATCAAAGGCCATTTCAACTACTCCGAGATTTTGGAGATTTCTACAGAAGGCCGACAGAAACTCGAGAAAATAAACCCCGAGACCTTGGCACAGGCAAGCCGCATTCCAGGAGTAAGTCCGAGCGATATAAACGTGCTGCTGGTTATGATGGGAAGATAAATTCCCAACACCGTCAGCCACAAGCAACAAGCAACGCAAAGCGTGAAACAAAGAGCGCGCCACACAAATGTTCCACGTGAAACAAACAACAAGCTAAAGTGTTGAAAATAAATAAATTAATGATTAAAGTATAACTTAAAAGATGAACAACAAATTACTATTAGAAAACCTGAGGTGCATACCCGACTGGCCTATCAAGGGAGTAAATTTCAGAGACGTCACAACCCTGTTCAAGAGTGCCGAATGTCTCAACGTAATAGCTGACGAGATGTACGACATCTATAAAGACAAAGGCATTACCAAGGTTGTGGGCATAGAGAGCCGCGGCTTCGTTATGTCGAGCGCAATAGCTCTTAAGCTCAACGCCGGCATCGTCCTGTGCCGCAAACCAGGAAAGCTGCCATGCGAGACCGTACAAGAGAGCTATGCCAAGGAATACGGCATCGACACAATCGAAATTCATAAAGACGCCATCTCGGAAGACGATGTAATTCTGCTGCACGATGATTTGCTCGCCACCGGAGGAACCATGAAAGCGGCGTGCGACCTTGTCCGCAAATTCCACCCAAAGAAGATTTACTGCAACTTTATCATAGAGCTTCACGAAGAATTCCCAAATAGCCGTGAAATCTTCGATAAAGACATCGAGGTTACATCATTGCTGAAATTCTAAGCAAGGCTAACAAAAGGAGGTGTCGGGTTTCACGTGAAACAGCACCTCCTTTAATTATCTGACATATTATAAATTAGAATAGATGTCAAGTTCAAAAGGAAACAATTGAAGGATGTAGGGCCGCTATTTATAGCGGCCGCAAGCGATAATGGTAATTTTATTAGTTTTACCAAATCGCGGCCGCTATAAATAGCGGCCCTACAATCCCAACGACACTAATTTTACAATTGATTACATCAATATAGGAAAGTTAAATTAAGCAAGCAAAATATTCCATGAGCGCACAGACCGAAAAAGACGAGGAAAGGCTGGCAAGACTGAAAAACATCGTGGCAAACATGCCCGACAAGCCCGGAAGCTATCAGTTTTACGATGACAGCCAACAGATAATATACGTAGGCAAGGCCAAAAGCCTGAAAAAACGTGTTGCGAGCTACTTTCTGAAAGAGGTGGACCGCTTCAAGACCCGTGTGCTTGTATCTAAGATTGAAGATATCAGCTACACCGTCGTAAACAGTGAGGAGGATGCCCTGTTGCTGGAAAATGCGCTCATAAAAAAATACAACCCACGCTACAACATTCTGCTGAAAGACGGAAAAACATATCCCAGTATCTGCGTAACAAACGAGCCTTTCCCAAGGATATTCAAGACGAGGACGATAAACAGAAAGACCGGCACCTACTTCGGCCCATACAGTCACCTCGGCAGCATGTACAACATCTTAGAGCTTATAGCAAAGGTTTTCAAGCCGAGAACTTGCCGGCAGCCGATGACAACTGGCGATGTGGACAAAGGAAAATATAAGCCATGCCTGGAATATCACATCCACAACTGCCTCGGCCCATGCATCGGCAAGCAGTCCAGAGAGGAATATATGGAGAGCATACGGGAGGTAAAAGAGGTGCTCAGAGGCAACACCCGAGAGCTTAGCGAATGGCTCTTCGGAGAGATGCAGAGACGTGCTGAGGAAATGAAATTTGAGGAGGCCGAGGAGCTGAAAAGAAAATATCTGCTGCTACAGAATTACGTGGCAAAAAGCGAGGTCGTAAGCTACACAATAACCGATGTCGACGTGTTCAGCATCATAGACGACGATGCTGAGAAAACAGCATTTATAAACTACATTCACGTCAAAAACGGCACCATAAACCAGAGCTTCACATACGAATACAAACGCAAGCTGAACGAGACCGACAATGAGCTTCTGCTGACGGCTATTCCTGAAATCCGGGAGCGGTTTGGCAGCACGGCAAAGGAGATAATCGTGCCTTTTGAGCTTGACTGGAAAATAAGGGATGCCGCATTTATAATACCTCAAAGGGGCGATAAAAAACACCTGCTGGAGCTGTCGGTAATGAACGGCAAACAGTATAAATTCGACCGCATGAAACAGACAGAGAAGCTAAATCCTGAGCAAAAATCAGTGAGGCTGATGAAGGAATTGCAGTCGAAACTTGGCATGGAGAAAATGCCATACCACATTGAGTGTTTCGACAACTCAAACATATCGGGAACCGATGCCGTTGCAGGCTGTGTGGTGTTTAAGGGCATGAGGCCAAGCAAGAGAGATTACAGGAAATACAACATAAAAACGGTTGTCGGACCCGACGATTACGCCTCGATGCAGGAGGTTGTAAGACGCCGTTACAGCCGGATTATAGAGGAAGGCGGCGAATTGCCAGACCTTATAATAACGGATGGCGGCAAGGGGCAGATGCAATGTGTGAGGGATGTCGTAAAGGGTGAGTTAGGACTCGACATAGCCATTGCAGGACTGGCAAAAGACGACCGCCACCGCACCAACGAGCTGCTGTTTGGACTGCCGCCCAAGACCATCGGAATAGACATAAAAAGCGAGCTTTTCAGGGTGCTGACAAACATTCAGGACGAGGTTCACAGATACGCCATAACCTTCCACCGCGACAAGCGCAGCAAGAGCGCACTGCATAGCGGACTTGACGATATTAAGGGGATTGGAGAGAAAACCAAAGATACTTTACTTGGAAAATTTAGGACAGTTAAGAGAATAAAATCTGCAACCATCGAAGAGCTGTCGGAAATAGTCGGAAAATCAAAGGCTAAGCTGATAGCCGAGCATTTCGAAAAGGACGAAAAGAATATGTAAAATGTTATATATCAATATTTTACAACCGCAACATTTATATATAACAACATATTCACCTCATTGCAGATGGAGTTGAAGGAAGCTGCAAGCTTAAACGAAGCAGGCTGCGAGGCGAATAAGATTAATAATCTTATGGCCGTAAGATTAATAATCTTATCGCCTTAAGATTAATAATCTTATTTTCAAATAATTTGCATGCATAGAATATTGAATTGAAATATATGTACAAAACATGTTGGTTAAAAAGGAAAATAAAAAAAGATTCCGAGTCTCACGACCAGGAATCTTTCTATAATTTTTGCAAATTAATAACGAATTCATAATACTCTCACGAGCGGAATGATTCAACTCAAACTAATACTCAAGTGCTATACTTACCATACCACTCTTGGTGGTAAGCTATATGATTATACATTTTCTTCGCTGAAACGCCCAAAAGTTTGCTCAAAAAGCAAAATTTGAACTTAACAGGTGCAAAGATAATAAATAACTGCGAAATAACAAAGAAATAAACCATAAAATATTTGCATATAAGCAAAAAAAGGGTAACTTTGTACATAAAAATACTATATGAGAACTGTAATTCAAAGAGTAAGCAGTGCTTCTGTCAAAATAAACGGCAAAACCAAGTCTGAAATTGGCAACGGGCTGCTGATTCTTCTTGGTGTATGCAACGATGACACCGAGGAGGACATAAATTGGCTTGTAAGAAAGATAAAAGGCCTTAGAATTTTCGACGACGAAGAGGGCGTAATGAACCGCTCTGTAATGGACACAGACGGCGACATTCTCGTAGTCAGCCAGTTCACACTCTACGCAAGCTATAAAAAAGGTAACCGCCCGTCGTGGATACGTGCCGCCGGACACGACATCTCTATCCCACTCTACGAAAGCTTCTGCCGAAAGCTCAGCGAAGAAATTGGCAAACCTGTAGGGACTGGCGAGTTCGGCGCATATATGAAGGTAGAGCTTGAGAACGACGGGCCTGTGACCATCTGCATGGACACAAAGAATAAGGAGTAAAGCCCCCCTGCCCCCCGGTGGGGGGTATTGGGTTGCAAGGCGGGATTACATTTAAGGCTGTAGGGCCGCTATGTATAGCGGCCGCAATTTGCTAAACTAATAAAATCACCTTGGTCGCTTGCGGCCGCTATACATAGTGGCCCTACAAATTTCCTTTCACTCCTAAATTCAAGCACATGCGAAAAAACAATTAATTTATGAACGACATAACTATAAAAGAGGCCCAGCAACTCGTAGACAAATGGATTAATGACTACGGAGTGAGATATTTCTCAGAACTGACAAACATGGCGATTTTGACCGAGGAAGTCGGTGAAATGGCACGGATTATGGCCCGAAAATATGGCGAGCAGAGCTTTAAGGAAGGCGAAAAGACCGACCTTGGCGACGAAATGGCCGACGTGCTGTGGGTGCTGCTCTGCATAGCCAACCAGACAGGCACAGACCTGACGGCAGAGCTGCGCAAGAACATTGAGAAGAAAACAAAACGTGACAAAGAGAGACATAAAAACAATCAAAAACTTAAATAAGACAACTATGGTAACAGAAAAAAACAATCCGGAGATGAAAAGCCGCTATGAGGAGGCTTTGAGCAAATACAACACCAACATCGACGACAATCAGGTTCGTGAGGCTGTAAAAAAGATAATCGCCGAAAAGGTACACGAGAACGACAATCCCGATGTGAAGAAATTCCTCTTCGGAAGCATTGAATTGACAACTTTGAAAACAACAGACTCAGACTTGAGCGTGATGGCATTTACGGAAAAGGTAAACCAGTTCGACGAGCAGTTCCCCGACCTGCCCCACGTGGCTACAATTTGCGTTTATCCATGTTTTGCAGAGGTGGTGAAGGACACACTTGAGGTTGAGGGCGTAAACATCGCCTGCGTCTCTGGCTCTTTTCCGTCTTCTCAGGCACTCATAGAAGTGAAAATTGCAGAGACCGCCCTTGCCATAAAAAACGCGGCAGACGAGATAGACATAGTAATGCCTGTAGGCAAATTCCTCCAGGGCGACTACGAGGGCGTTTGCGACGAGATTCAGGAGTTGAAGGCGACATGCGGAAACCACGACATGAAAGTAATTCTTGAGACAGGCGATATCGTGACGGCCAGCAACATCAAAAAAGCGTCAATCCTTGCCATGTATGCCGGAGCCGACTATATCAAGACCTCAACGGGCAAGGAAAAAATATCGGCTACGCCTGAGGCTGCATACGTAATGTGCCAGGCAATTAAGGAATACTACGACGAGACGGGCATACAGGTAGGTTTCAAGCCCGCTGGAGGCATCAACACCGTCATGGACGCAATTACCTACTACACCATCGTAAAAGAGGTCTTAGGCGAAAAATGGCTGACCAACAAATGGCTCCGCCTCGGAACAAGCAGGCTTGCAAATTTGCTGTTGAGCGAAATTGAGGGTAAGGAGATTAAGTTCTTCTAAACAGAATACCGTAGGGAGCACAATACATAGTGTTCGCAAGGAATAAACGCAATGAGCACGCCCTGAAAGGGCAATAGGCACATAGCCCAGGGCAACGCCCTGGGATTGCAATGTATGTTTGAAAAATGCGCCCTGAAAGGGCATAGGCGTTAAAAATTACAGGATAATTTTCTGATAATCAACGCCTATGCCCTTTCAGGGCGCATTTCTTTGGGCAATAATAAACCCAGGGTGTCGCTACGCTTTACCCTGGGCTATGTGCCTATTGCCCTTTCAGGGCGCGCTAAATGAACTTTAAGTCGTTATCGTATATTCAATTTTACACATTTCTTTCAATCACAAAATCTACATACGCCTGAAGCGCAGCCTTAATATCCTCATCAGAAACGTATTCATCGATAAAACCGCGGCATTCGTCATGAAACTTTCTCATCTGCTGTTCTGCATATTCTATACCACCGGTGTCCTTGGCAAATGCAACAAGCGCGGCAATCTCGCCAGAAGTCACAACGCCATCCTTCACCTTATGGGCCAATCTCAGCATCTCCTCATTTTTTGTTGAGTTCAGGGCATAAATAACCGGCAGCGTCAGCTTTCCCTCTGCCATATCGTTTCCTGTCGGCTTGCCTATCTCAGCCGAGTCATAATAGTCGAAAATATCGTCTCTAATCTGGAAAATCACACCGATGTTGCTGCCGAAACGCTTCGCTTTTTCCACGATTTCATCGTCAACTCCCACCGAGAGGGCTCCAATCCCGGCACACGCCTCAAACAGTGCGGCTGTTTTCTGACGGATAACATCATAATAGACCTCCTCTGAAATTTCCTGATTACTGATATTTGTGAGTTGCAAAATCTCACCATTTGAGAGAGTCTGACCCAACCGGGCAAGGTATGACACAATTTTCTGCGAGCCCGTCAACGACACATTAAGCAGCGCTGTAGACAAAATATAGTCGCCTACAAGCACAGCTACCTTATTGTCGTATGTCGCGTTGACACTCGCCTGCCCGCGTCTCTGCTGGCTCTCATCAACCACATCATCGTGTACAAGACTTGCCGTATGCAAAAGTTCCAGGCCAACAGCCGACCGCTGAGTAACCTCTGTTATATCGCCGAAATTCTTGGCAATCAGCAATATAAGCATCGGGCGCATCCTCTTCCCTCCCCTTTGCCTTATGTGGTCAAGGGCCTGGGCAAGCAGTCCGTTGGAATGACTCAGTGTCTCGTTGAACATCTCAACAAAATCATCCAACTCTTTTGTTACGGGTCTCTTTATTTTAGATATATAATCCATGAAAGATGAAATTTGATACAAAATTAGTGAAAAATCGGCAATTGTGGCAATTTTTTAGTAATTTTACCGCAAATAAACAGCATTTTATGAATAAATTATTTCTATTGGACGCATACGCGCTGATTTACAGGGCATATTACGCATTCATCCGCACACCACGCATCAACTCAAAAGGTCTGAACACATCGGCCGTCTTGGGCTTCTGCAACACACTCAACGAGATTTTGACAAAGGAGCAGCCTACCCACATCGGTGTGGCTTTCGATCATGGCAAGACTTTCCGCCACGAGGCGTTCCCCGAATACAAGGCACAGAGAGAGGAGACACCTGAGGACATAAAACTCTCGGTGCCCATAATAAAAGATATTCTCGAGGCTTTCAACATCCCCGTACTGCAATGCGACGGTTTCGAGGCCGACGACGTTATCGGCACACTGGCAACCAAGGCCGGCGAGGAGGGCATACAAACTTTCATGCTCACTCCGGATAAAGACTACGGACAGCTGATACGTGACAACGTAAAAATGTACCGGCCACGTCATGGCGGCGGGTATGACATCATTGGTCCCGGGGAAATCGAGGAGAAATACGGCATTTCTTCTCCCAAGCAGGTTATAGACCTTCTTGCGCTGATGGGCGACAAGGCAGACAACTTCCCTGGATGTCCCGGCGTTGGCGAGAAGACGGCCGTGAGACTAATCAACGAATTTGGCTCCGTAGAACAGCTCATAGAACACGCATCGGAGATAAAGGGCAAACTCGGCGAAAAAGTCGCGGCTGCAGAGGAGGACATAAAAATGTCGAAATTCCTGGCAACCATAAGAACCGACGTTCCAATTGAGCTAAATCTCGAAAATCTGAAAGTTGCGGAGCCGGACAAGGAAAAACTGACAAAACTATTTGCCGAGCTTGAGTTTAAATCGCTTGCCGACAAGTTTCTTAACAAAGGTGAAAAGAAACAAAAAACACAAAACGTCCAGCTTTCTCTCTTTGAGGAATTCACGGGCGAGGGACAGAAAATCGCAGAAAACCGCACTCTTGAAGACATTAAATCGCACCCTCATGAATACAAACTCGTTGATAAACAGGAAGATATTATTAAACTTTATGACTTTTTACGGACAAAAGATATTTTAAGTTTAGACACCGAGACAACTTCAACGTCTACAATTGATGCAGAATTGGTAGGTTTGAGCTTCGCTGTTGAGGAAAATAAGGCATTTTATGTGCCGATACCAGCAAACCGTGAAGAAGCGTTAAAAATACTTTTAATTTTCAAACCACTCTATGAGGACCCGAATATTTTGAAAGTCGGACAAAACATAAAGTACGACTTCGAGGTTTTGATGAACTATGGCATACGCCTCGGAGGAAAAATGTTCGACACCATGCTCGCCCACTACATCATACAGCCTGAGCTGCGCCACAATATGGACTACATGGCTGAGGTGTATCTCAACTATAAAACCATCCACATCGACGAGCTTATCGGAGCGAAGGGAAAAAACCAGAAGTCGATGCGCGACCTTAACCCTGCCGACATATATGAATATGCAGCCGAGGATGCCGACATCACGCTGAGACTGAAAAACGTATTGGAGCCGAAACTAAAAGAAGTTGGCGGCGAGGATTTGTTCTGGAACATCGAGATGCCTCTTGTGCCTGTGCTTGCCGATATGGAGATGAACGGCGTGTGTCTTGATACCGTGGCTCTCGCAGAGACGGCAAAGGCGTTCAACAAGCGAATGGACGACCTCGAGAGCCATATTTACGAGCTGGCAGGCGAGAAGTTCAACATATCGTCGCCCAAACAAGTTGGCGACATACTGTTTGGCAAAATGCAGATTATGGAAAAGCCAAAGAAGACAAAGACTGGACAATACGTAACAAGCGAGGAGGTGCTGATGTCGATGCGCGCCAAGGCACCCATCATCGACGACATACTTGCATACCGTGGCCTGAAAAAACTTCTCGGCACGTATGTAGAGGCTCTGCCGAAGCTGATTAATCCTAAGACCGGACGCATACACACATCGTTCAATCAGGCTGTCACGGCTACGGGCCGACTTTCATCAAGCGATCCTAACCTGCAGAACATCCCAGTCCGCGACGATGACGGAAAAGAAATCCGCAAGTGTTTTGTTCCTGAGCCTGGCTGCCTTTTTTTCTCTGCCGACTACAGTCAGATAGAGCTTCGAATAATGGCGCATTTGTCTGAGGACGAGAATATGATGGCTGCGTTCCGCGACCGCCACGACATACACACCGCCACTGCCGCAAAAATATACCACGAGGAGTTGGAAAATGTAACTGCCACACAGCGCAAAAAGGCAAAACAGGCCAACTTCGGCATCATATACGGCATAACAACCTACGGACTGGCACAACGCATGGGAATTGACAACAAAGAGGCACGGCAGCTCATAGACGACTATTTCCGCACATTCCCGAAGGTACAGGAATATATGGAAAAAGCCAAGCAGACGGCACGTGAGAAAGGATATGCCGAGACATTATTCAGCCGCCGCCGCTATCTGCCCGATATAAACTCTAAGAACGGAACCGTCCGTGGCTTTGCTGAGCGCAACGCCATAAATGCGCCTATACAGGGCTCAGAGGCCGACATCATAAAGGTAGCCATGATTCGCATACATAAGCGCTTCATGGACGAAAAAATACGCTCTAAGATGATTCTACAGGTTCACGACGAACTCAACTTCTCCGTATATCCTGACGAGAAGGAAAAAGTGGAGGCTATAGTAAGGCAGGAAATGGAAAATGCGTACGTCCTCCGTGTACCCCTCGTTGCCGATGCAGGATGGGGAGAGAATTGGCTTGAGGCACATTGATTGAAGTTGACGAGATTAGGAAAAAGTATGGCTAAGAATACAAATATAAAAGTGATAAAGAACTCGACGGATGACTTTCGAGGTTACGCTGCTTTACTGCGTAAAATAAAACAAAGAGTGCAGGTTGCCCAGCAAAGGGCGATTTATGCAGTCAATGAAGAGATGCTTCGGATGTATTGGGATATTGGCGAAATGTTACAACAGAGCCAAGACACCGATGGCTGGGGACAGAAAACACTGCAACGCTTGTCTGTAGATTTGAAGAACGATTATTCTGAAATAAAGGGATTCTCTGTTCGCAATATGCAATGCATGATACAATTTTTCAACGAATATAATCAAGAACTTACGATGGTGAAAGGTGCTGATTCCTCAATTGCGAAACCAGTGGTTTCGCAATTAGAAAGCACATCAAAGCCAATTGCGCAATCAGTGATTGCGCAATTTGGAACGTATAATTTTACGCTTCCAATAAGGCATTTGAGCTGGACGCATAATCTGATCCTCTTGCAGCAGGTTAAGGATATTCGCGCACGTTATTGGTACATGATACAGAGTATCACGTCTCATTGGAACACACGTTATCTGCAAGAAGCCATCAAACTTGACGATTACGGCAAGCATGGGGCATTGGCAAACAATTTCACAGATACTTTGCCTGCACCTGAAGCAAACGATGTGAGATCAATGCTCAAAGACCCGTATATCTTTGATATGCTGACTTTCACAGACCAATACAATGAGCGTGATGTAGAAATCGGCTTGGTCAACCATGTAGAGAAATTCCTTGTGGAAATGGGTGCAGGCTTCGCTTTCATGGGACGACAATATCACATTGAGGTATCAGGTAGTGACTACTATATCGACATACTGATGTACAACGCCTTTCTGCACCGCTACCTGGTAATTGAGTTGAAAGATACGGAGTTTATACCGGAATATATCGGCAAGCTGAACTTCTATTGTTCTGCTGTGGATGACATCCTTTGTCGTGAAGGTGATAACCGAACCATCGGATTGTTGCTCTGCAAGACCAAAGACCGCATTAAGGCAGAATATGCCTTGCGTGACATTCAGAAGCCTATCGGCATCTCTGACTAAGAATTGGGACAAGCTTTGCCAAAAGACTTCCGTGGCAGTCTGCCTACGATAGAGGAGATTGAAAGAGAATTGGAATCTGGTAATCAATAATACACACACTAATAATGAGAAAATTTTTGTATATCATATTAGCTGCCATTGTTTACTCTTACTCTTACCAAAGTGATAAATTTCCGATAGTGACGAATGGGTAAAGGTGCCCAAAGGAATAACAGCAGAACGAGGAGCCAAGACTAGCATTATAATACGTCTTGACTCCTATTTCTTGATAATTGTATTTCGACAGAAAAGATGCTGTAACATTTAAGCACGCCACATCACGCTGTTAAGTCTTAGCGGACTGCAATAAATTCCAGTATCCACTTCCAAATAGGGATGACAGAAACCGTCAAGCCATCACGCTTTCTGCGAAGCGATGGATACAAAGACGCAAGGCATCCTCATTCTTAATCTTGTGGCGCACAATGAGAAGATATGAGTTTTATTCGATACCACAAAATAAAATCTGCGAATTTTATTCGGTGGCATCGAATAAAACTCAGTCTTCTTTCTTTATTTTAAATACAAATGCTCTTTCTCGTATGCAATCACAATGTCAGACATAACCGTCAGTTCCACCGCATTCCTGTAATTTGCAGTCGTATTGTCATCAACCAAAGGGAGAAATACAGGACTACTGACACACCCTACTGCATAAGCCTACACGACTGGACGAAAACAGCTACACGCCCAGCCGTAAAAGCCCTTACGCCCTATCGTGTTTTTAACATTTCCCTATTTCACTACTCAAAAGGATTATCCTCAAAAATAATCTTGATATTTGGTTATGCAAATTTTTCACTTTGTAACAATAAATATATCTTGATACACGTTCATATAGACAATCAAAATAATGAGAATATGAAAAAATTCACTAGTGTCCACGAAAATCCGTTAACAAATCCCCAAAGTCCTTGTAAACACACAATATTTCTGCTCTAAAGTCACTCGGAGGTTTTGAAACGACTACCTTTGCGTAAACTTACAGATTGTAAGCAAACGTATAAGAAGTCAGGTATGAACCAAGGCAGGTATGTGTTCGCTCAATTGGCAGATTTTCTCCCAAGAAAGTATTTTGAGTGGTTAGTCAAAAAGTATGAAGGCAATAAGTATGTGAAGAGTTTCACTTGTTGGAATCATCTCATGGTACTCCTGTTCGGGCAGCTATCTAACCGTGAGGGCTTAAGAGATCTTATCGTCTCAATAACACCTTTTAAATCGGCCTTTCATCATCTTGGTTTTGGCAAGAATGTAAGCCGCAGCAATCTGAGTAAGGCAAATGAGATACGTGACGTAAGAATATTCCAAGAGTTTGCCGACAAGATGGTGTCCGTGGCAAGAGAGAAACGTGGCATGAACAATGACTTTCCAATACCCAACAATATTTATGCATTTGATTCATCCACAATATCTTTGTGCCTCTCCGTATACTGGTGGACGAAGTTGCATCATGGCAAGGGTGGAGTGAAATTGCATGAGCTTTATGACGTGAAGACAGATATCCCAACCTTCTCCGTAATTACCGATGCCTCTGTCCACGATTCGAAAGTGATGGAGCTAATTCCCTATGAAAGAGACTGTTTCTATATTTTCGACAGGGCATATATGGCAACAGAGCAGCTGTTCAAGATAGAAGTGTCCAACGCTTATTTTGTCGTTAGAGAAAAACACAAAATGGTATACGAAGTAGTGGAGGACAAGGATTATAACAATCCAGCGACAGGAGTCATGGCCGACCAGACGATTCGTTTCAAAGGTCACAAAACCAAGAAACAATATCCACATAATATTCGAAGAGTTATATTCTACGACAAGGACGGTAACAGAACGTTTGTGTTCTACACCAACAACTTTGATATATCCGCTGAAGATGTAGCCTTACTATACAAATACAGGTGGAGAGTAGAACTTTTCTTTAAATGGTTAAAGCAGCATCTGCGTATCAAGGAGTTTTATGGTACATCAGAGAACGCTGTGAAGATACAAATCTATGCCGCAATTATATCGTACTGCCTTGTCGTCATTGTGCAACAAAGCATGAAACTTGAGCTGCAAACCTATGATGTTCTGAGGATATTGAGTACATCATTATTGACCAAGATGCCGTTATGCGACCTGTTTGCCAAGCAGGAAGAAGAAGACAAGACTGATTGCAATTGTATGCAACTCCGCTTCGATTTTGAGAAGTAACTTTCAATTTGTTACTTTTTGAAATGTTAATTGATTTTAGTGGACACTAGTGGAAAAAATTATTGTTATTATTATTCCTCCTCTTCCCTATCCTCTCGGCATCGGCTGAGGATTTCAACTACCAGTATAAAGGGCAGATTCTGACCTACACCATAATTGACAGAGATGCAAAGACATGCAGGCTAAAGGAAGGAAAATATGACGGATGGAACGACATGCCTGGCAATGAGGTGTTTGGCGACTTAGTTATACCGTCTGAAGCCAAATATCTTAATAAATATTACAAGGTAGTTGAAATAAGCCCACGTGCTTTCTGCAACAGCAAAGAACTAACTTCTGTAATAATTCCCAACAGCATTACGGCCATTGGCGAAAAAGCCTTCGCAGGCTGCTGGCAATTGGCTTCGGTAAATATTCCGAATACCATCACGACTATAGGCTACCGCATGTTTTACGAATGCGGAGCATTGACTTCGATAGATATTCCAAATAGCGTGACAAAAATTGGCAGCCAAGCTTTTGAACGCTGCACAGGCTTAACCTCGATAGTTATCCCCAATAGCGTAACAACTATAGGAGAGGGTATCTTCTGCGGCTGCTCTAAATTGTCATCGGCAATTATTCCCGATAACATAACATCTATAACTAATTCGATGTTTGAAGGATGCAGCAAGCTGGCCTCAATAGAAATTCCAAATAGTGTCACGTCGATAGATTATCAAGCTTTTTATGGCTGCGAGTCATTGGTTTCTATAAAAATCCCTTACAATGTGACATTTATTGGCTACAAAACTTTCAGTGGCTGTCAAAACCTGAAGTACATTTATTTACTCAATCCGATTCCTCCACAATTATATTTTTATGGAGATGCCTATGAAACATTTGATGACGACCAACTTGAAAATTCGACAGTATATGTCCCTCAAGAAGCTTTAGAAACATATAAGACTGACATAAATTGGGGGTATTTCGCAAACATAAAAAGTTTTGACCCAACTGGAATAAACGGCATAGAAGCCGACGACATCAGCAAACAGAATGTTTATTACGACCTAAACGGACGCAGACTTGACGCGCCAAGAAAGGGTATAAACATAATAAACGGAAAGAAAGTGGTTGTGAAGTAGTTGACGAGTTCTAAGAGTAACAAAATATAAATCAAAATAGAGGAGTCAAGACGGCATTATGATGTGTCTTGGCTCCTCTATTTATACTATGAGACTAATATTTTTTTAAACAAACATTGCTTGCGGCCGCTATGAATAGCCGCCCTACAGCTTCCTGATAACTTTCTCCATCTGTTCACCCAACCCTATAGTGTAGCCTTGGGATAGGAAGACGATGCGGTTGAAGGTATCGGAGATGGTGAAGATTGGCAGCAGGGAAGGGTTGCGGAGCTTCATGTTTTCCGATATCTGTTTGCGGATAGAGCCGTTAGTGTCTATACCAAAGATTATGTTGGATGGTAAGCCCGGGAAGTCGGCTTGATTGAATTTCTTTGCCGAAGCCTCATCCTCGAATAGTAGAAGTATAGGGCGGTTCCAAGAGTTGAATATTTCTGCCACTTTTGATATGTCTTTCAGGGCATGGTTTGTTGGCTCCTGCCCTACCCCAATCAGTCCTGTGACGAAGTATCCACGTCCTGTCTGGCTCAATATGCTTACTTCCTTACCATCAAGCAATTTGAATTTAGACTCAGAGTCGAAGTTTCCAATAACTGTAACCTCTGTAGAAGAGGTGCGGAGGTGCATATCGACAACAACGTCAGAGCCACGAGAGACATGGAAAATCTGCATCTCTGATAGCACACCACCATTGGCAAGACGGGTACCAGTGACGAGTGCATAATCGCCCTCATCAAGTTCAACACCGTTTTTGAAAGTATTGCTCCATGTGCAACCTTCTTCAGGATATTCGAGCAGGGACGTAGAGCCGTCAGGGTTTATGCGTGTGAGCGTGAAATGGCTGTAATATTTGAACGACTCCCCAGCAAAGCCCCCCTGCCCCCCGGTGGGGGGTGTTAGGAACAGTTTGCCCTTAGGAGATGGGATGTGGGAAGACCCCCCACCGGGGGGCAGGGGGGCATCAACCCATTCACCATCTTTCTGATATTGAAGTTTTGATGTTACGGCATCTACCTTTGCCTTAATTCCAAGACTGCGGGCAACATCAACAAAAAATATTTTGCGTGAACGTTTGTCCGTTAGCCTCGATTGCCATACACCGATTGGTGTCTGCGCAATGTTCCAAGCCTTTTCATCTTCAATCAAACGGATATTTTTCTTTATCCACTCAACAAGCTCGGCAGGGTCTTTACGGAATGTGTCTGCCTCTTTCTTCGTGAATGCGTTTTCAAAGAACTGCTTAAAAGGATGAATAATCATCTCGCTTTCCACACGAGGACAAAGCTCATCAGACGAAGCGTAATAGCTATCATCGAGAATCTCCAACGGCATATCCCGAAGGTCTTTCTCGCTCAACGTTGCCAACAAGTCCTTTGCCCTTTGCAGACCATCCTTATGGCTGACAAGGAACTGCAATATCACGGCATGGTTGCCACGTGATGCGACTAAGAAGTTAACTAAAGAGTCATCCTCTGGCAGTCCGTTATCTCTCAACGTAGCTTTTGCAGTCTCGTCATTTAAGAACGTTGCCATATACGCATGGCGCAAAGAGTCCTCGTAGGCAAAGCGGCGGTTGTTCTCCTGGCGTTGCTGTTCCGTAACCTCAGGAATGTTGTAGTGCTCGGCAGGAGGAATAATATCGAATGAGTCACGATAGGCCAAACCATCAGAATTAACCGTCTTATCGAGAACTATCTTTATAATCTTATCCTTTCCGAACGAAGTCTTGGCAAAACCATATTTACCGTTCTTTGATGCCCAAACCATCATGTCGCCAAGACCCGCTGTAAGAAAGGTTTCACCCATATCAGATGTATATTTACTCGCTACGGTGCAAAATTCGGCATAGTTATATATCTTGAAATCAACCTTTGCTCCGTCTACAGGTTTCCCCATGGTATCAACAATGTGGAAATCTATGCGAGCCGACGAGCCATAGGTGTCGATGAGATTTATCTCGGTGTAATTTGACGTCCGCAGCATCACCTCCTCTGGTCCGTTGTAGTCGCCAAAAGCCTTGGTGTGCATAAGCATAGCCCTCGATGCAGGAGCATTAAACCATGCGAGATTAAGAACCGGCTCAGGCTCGCAGGCACCTAAAAAATACCACCGTCCGTCTGCCCAAGCCTCAACCCAAGCGTGGTTGTCATCTGTGTGTGCCCAACGTGGAGTATAAACTTGTCGGGCAGGAATGCCCACCGAGCGCAATGCTGCAACAGCCAAAGTACTCTCCTCGCCACAACGTCCGTATGCCGAGCGGATAGTTGCCAAAGGTGCCGATGTTCTTGCGTCGGATGGCTGATAGGTTACATGCTCATGACACCAGTGGTTAACCTCCAATATGGCGTCTTTCATCGTCATTCCCTTCACCCTTTCTTTCAACTCTTTATAGAAAACCATTCGGCTGTTGTCGAGATTTTCATTGTTTACACGTATAGGCAAAACGAAATGGCGGAACAGCAACTCTGGCACTTCCCTACCCCACGGCATATCTTTGCGAGCCTCGAAACTCGTCCTGATGTTCTGCAGATAGAAGTCAGCGGTATAGTCGGTAGAATCAGCCAACGGCATATATTTATAGAGAAATCTCAACGCCTCCTTCTCGTCATTGAATGCTTTTACTTCAAAACACAGCAACAAGGTCAGCAATAATAAAAAATATTTCTTCATCATAAACAAAAGGTTAATGTTCTACTATTCAGCAAAGATAAACTTACTTAACGATATAAACAAGCGGAATAGGAAAAATTTTCAAGTCAAAGCAGCATCAATGTCATATTTTAGTTTTACATTTGCAAAAAATAAACATCACCATGAACCGACAAAACTTTAAATTTGAGATATGCGCCAACAGCGTAGAGAGTTGTTTGGCGGCACAAGAAGGCGGTGCCGACAGAGTTGAGCTATGCGCAGGCATACCCGAGGGAGGCACTACCCCATCGTATGGCGAGATAAAGATTGCCCGAAAGTTGCTGACATCGACACTGCTGCATGTTATAATCCGTCCTCGTGGAGGCGACTTTCTCTATACGCCTTTAGAGATTGAGCGAATGGAAGAGGACATACGGATATGCAAGGAATTGGGTGTCGACGGCGTGGTTATCGGATGTCTCACAAGGGATGGAAACGTAGACATTGAGGCAAACAAACGGCTCATAGAGTTGGCAAGGCCAATGTCGGTTACTTTCCATCGCGCTTTCGACCGCACGGCAAACCCATTACAAGCTTTGGAAGATATAATCTCGCTTGGCTGCGACCGCATACTGACCTCAGGGCAACAGCCCAAAGCCATTGACGGCACAAGCCTTTTGGCAGAGCTAAGACAGAAAGCCAACGACAGAATAACATTGTTGGCAGGAAGCGGAGTTTGCGAGGACAACATCCGACAAATATTCAACTCCACAGGCATCCGTGAATATCACTTCTCGGCAAGAATAAACAAAAAAAGCCTCATGGCTAATCATAACCATGAGGTTTATATGGGTGCAAAGGATGCAGATGAGGAAAATACCCTCGTTACATCGGTTGATAGAGTCAGAAACACTATCAGCCAACTTTGCGATTAAAGCGCAATCTCTACTACCATGTCAATGTCATTTGGTACCTCACCGAGTGTAATCACCACTCCACCGTCAACCTTTTGCATCTTCACTGCTTTCTTGCTTACGAAGTCGAAAGCCTTTTTTGCCTTAGTGGTTCCAAGCGGCAGGAAGAGCGATTTGTCCTGTAGGTTTAATATGTGTACAAAGAGACGGTTGCCCTTCTGAGTCGTTACTCCCCAGTCGTGAGGCTGAACAATACCGCCACGTGTGCCATAAATGGTCTCGCCGTAAGTCTTCATCCACTCTCCCATTTCCGCCAATCGCTGCAATGCCGTGGCAGGCAGCTCGCCATTGGGTTGCGGACCGATGTTCATCAGCAGGTTGGCATTTTTTCCTGCGGCGCTTACAAGATAGCGTATCAGAGTCTTTGTCGATTTATAGTTTTGATCGGTAATCTTATACCCCCACATGCCATTCATCGTCTCGCAAGTCTCAAGCGGCAACCGGCTTATGTCCTGTCCCGACAGTCCGGCAGTATTCTCGCCGGGCAGGTCACGCTCAAAAATCTGCATATCCTCGCCCTCGAAAGGAACTTGATGATGGTTGTTGCCGACAAGACAGGTAGGCTGCAACTTGTGTATCATTTCGTATTGTCCAGGCAGTTGCCAGTCAAACCCTGGATTTTGGTCTTGGTCCCACCACCCGTCAAACCAAATGGCACCTATCTTGCCATAGTTAGTCAGCAACTCCGTGAGCTGATTGTTCATAAACTTATAGTAGCTGTCCCAGTCACCTTTAGGATTTGGTCTGCCAGTTCCACGCCCTGTACGTCCCCACACTGCATCCTCTCTGTACCAGTCGATATGAGAATAATACAGATGCAGACGTATGCCTTGTTTGTGGCATTCATCAGCAAGTTCCTTCAAGATGTCACGTTTAAAAGGCGTTGCATCAACTATGTTGTAGTCCGAATATTTGGTCTTGAACATAGAGAATCCCTCGTGGTGCCGGGTTGTAAAACAAATATATTTTGCACCCGAAGCCTTTATCGCAGCCACCCATTTTGCGGCATCAAACTTTGAGGGATAGAAGCCGCCAGCAAGTTTTTCATATTCCTTGTAGTTCAAATTTTTGTTTGTCATAGTCCACTCGCCCGTAGCAAGCATGCTGTACAAGCCCCAATGCAGGAATATGCCGAATTTGGCATCCTGAAACTCCTGTCTTGATGCAAGGTTCTCAGCGGTTGGCTCGTAATGGTTAGCCTTTTCCGCCTTGGTGCTTGTCGATGTTAACAACAAGGCAAAGATAATAATAAAACAGATTTTTCTCATCATAATGGTTAGTTGTTTAGGTTTTTATTTTGTGCAAAAATAATCAATAATTCTATAATTATTAAACTTTATTCCCACTTTATCAATTATTTGCACTAACTTTGCACCAATTTAGAATAAAAAATAAAATAACAACATAACGACATGTCATTAAAATGCGGTATCGTAGGTTTGCCAAACGTTGGTAAGTCTACTCTTTTCAATTGCCTGTCGAGCGCAAAGGCGCAGGCAGCAAACTTTCCTTTCTGTACCATTGAGCCAAACCTCGGAGTGATAACTGTTCCCGATGAGAGGCTGACAAAACTTGCAGAGATTGTTCATCCAGGACGAATTGTTCCCGCCACTTGCGAGATTGTAGATATAGCCGGACTTGTAAAAGGCGCGTCTAAAGGCGAGGGCCTTGGCAATAAGTTCCTTGGCAACATCAGAGAGTGCGACGCAATAATTCACGTTATCCGCTGCTTTGAGGACGACAACATAGTCCGTGAGGGCGGCATGGCCGTAGACCCTCTTGAGGACAAGAGCATCATCGACACCGAGCTGCAGTTGAAAGACCTTGAGACCGTTGAGGCGCAGCTTGCCAAAAACCAGAAGATAGCAGCCATAGGCAACAACAAGGATGCCAAGGTGCTGGTAAATGTTCTGTTGGCTTACAAGGAGGTTTTGGAACAGGGTAAGAATGCCCGCACTGTAACATTTGAGAGCAAAGAGGAACAGCAGGCCGCCCACGACCTGTTCCTACTGACCACAAAGCCAGTTTTGTACGTTGCCAACGTAGACGAGGCAAGCGCAAAGACAGGTAACGACTACTCTCGCAAGGTTGAGGCTATTGCTGCCGAAGAGGGCGCTGAGGTAATGGTGATTGCCGCAAAGACTGAGGAGGACATAGCATCGCTCGAAACCTACGAGGACAAGCAGATGTTCCTTGAGGAGCTTGGCCTTGAGGAGAGCGGCGTAAACCGCCTTATCAAGAAAGCATACGCACTGCTGAACCTTGAGACATTCATCACAGCTGGCGAGATGGAGGTTAAGGCATGGACATACCACAAAGGCTGGAAGGCTCCGCAGTGTGCTGGCGTTATCCACACCGACTTCGAGAAAGGCTTCATCCGTGCAGAGGTTATCAAATACGAGGACTATCTGAAATATGGCTCTGAGGCTGCCGTAAGAGAGGCTGGCAAGATGGGTATCGAGGGTAAGGAATATGTTGTGCAGGACGGCGATATCATGCACTTTAGGTTTAATGTGTAATTCAGTTGACAAGTTGACAAGTTGACAAGTTACGAGTTGACAAGTTGACGAGTTAATACTCCGTAAACCGTCAGATACTCCACCAACTTTAAACTACCAACTTGTTTACTCGTCAACTAAAAAAAATATATATGCTCGACTTTATCTATTGGAATCCAGATGAGACCCTGTTCCACATCGGCAACATTGGTGTCAGATACTACTCGCTGTGCTGGCTCATAGGACTGCTCGGCTCATACTTTGTAGTAAAATGGCTGTACAAGGACCAGAAGGTGAAAGAGGAGCTGTTTGAGCCTCTGTTCATATATTGCTTCCTCGGCATCATAATTGGCGCCCGACTCGGCCACTGCCTGTTCTACGACCCGGGCCATTACCTCTCGTCTTTCGACCACTTCATAGAGATGATTGTCCCCATGCGCCATTTGGCCGACGGCTCGTGGAAATATACAGGATACGAGGGACTGGCAAGCCACGGCGGAACATTAGGACTTATGCTGGCTCTCTATCTATATTGCAAAAACACGAAGATGAATATCTGGCACGTGCTCGACAACATTGCCATCGCCACACCTATAGCGGCATGCTTCATCCGCCTTGGAAACCTTATGAACTCCGAGATAATCGGCAAGGTGACAGATGTGCCTTGGGCTTTCATTTTCAGCAAGGTAGACCAATATCCGCGCCATCCCGGGCAGCTCTACGAGGCTATAGCATACGCCCTGTTCTTCTTTGTAGGCTGGGCCATCTACAAAAAAGCAAAAGAGCGTGTGGGCACAGGTTTCTTCTTCGGATTGTGTCTTACGCTGATTTTCACCTTCAGATTTTTCATCGAGTTTACCAAAGACATCCAGGTAGATTTTGAGGCAGGCATGCCGCTTGATATGGGCCAGATACTGAGCATACCGTTCGTAATTCTCGGCGTTGCCTGCATGATTGGAGGCAAATGGATGACAAAAATAGGCGCTAAAAGCATAGAAAATCAAAAATCGAAGTAGATTATCAAAAATTAACGGCAAAAGCAGGTGGATTATTCAGATAATTTAACTACTTTTGCCACGTTATAATTACGCTAACTGCCAACCACAGAACTACATACAAAAAAACAAGCCTTAAACAAAGAATTGCCACAACAGGCAACCCTTTTCAAATTAAGAATAATCACCAAAACAAAACACTTATGAACAAATTATTTACTTTGACAACACTTGGACTATTATTGTCACTAAGTGCAAACGCTCAGAAGATCCGCAAGACATGGGACTTCAGGGAAGGATTCAGTAACACTACCGTTGCCAACCTCTATGCCGATATGGAGCAGAACGGAACTGCCGCCCACTGGAGAAACTGGGAGAAAAACGAGGCTGACGCAGGAAAGTACAATGACACTTTCTGGTGTGCAGACGGCGGCTCAACAGTAAACTCCGACAACGAGGCTGTTACAATTGTCAACGGTGAGGAAATTCCTATTCCAGAGCTTTCAGGCCTTGACATGAAAGGTATTAAGGCAAAGGGGCTTATCCTTGCATCAAACTATCCTACTGCTGAAAATGCAGACTCTCCAAACGGCTTTTACCCTTACGGGGGGGGATTTATATGGCTTAACGGCAAAGGCCTCACATTCAAGATTAAGCAGGCACAGAAAGGTGAGACCCTCCGTATAGGTGTTGAGTCTCACAAGAACACCGAGGCCCGTGGTATCAACGTTATCGTAAACGGTGAGACTCTGACACCAACCGAGGGCGAGCAGACACCGAAATTCTTCAACGAGGTTGTATACAACATTCCAGACGACACACCAGACGTTGACGACTATACAGAAGTTACCATAAAGTCTACCAACGGATGCCATATCTACTACATGATTATTGGCGCCGGCGACGATCCTAACGCAAACAAGACAAAGATCGGCTATCTCTATGGCGGAAACAAGGATGCGGAAAACGCACTTAATCTCATCGCAGGCAACGAGAAGTACATCATTACCCCTATTGACGTTACCGGCAACATCAGCGAGGTTACAGCAGACTCCCTACAGGGTTTCGATGTTACAATTGCAAGCTCTACCGTCACAACAGACAATGCCATTGTAAACGTTTTGAAAGAGGCTATGCCTTGGACTCCTGTCCTGAACCTCAACCCCGCACTCTATGCAGCATGGGGATATGGCGAGGCCACAGCAACAGACGGTTTCTTCGGCGTGACAAACAATGAGAAGAGCGACCTCTATAAGGGCATGACTCTTATTCCTGGCTCTGAGGCCGGATTAGAGGAGGGCATGTCAGGTATCGTATTCACTAACGGAGCAGCAAACGTAACGGGTGTCAGCCTCGGTGAATATTTCGCCAACGACGAAATTCTGGCAACAGACCCTGCCGGAACAACCACTCTTATCCACGCTCACAACATCCTGCACAACGGCTATCTCTATTTGCCTCTGACACAGGAAGTACTTGCCGACGCAAACCAGGAAGGCGACGCGACAACAACAATGCTTGCCAACGCCATCGGTATGCTGAAAGAGTCAAAGAGCGCCATCTCAAAAGTTCCGGCTCCAACATTCGCTCTCGAATACAAGAACCTGAACACCAATGTCACCATCAAGAACAGCAACAAGGCTGCCAAGATATTCTACACCACCGACGGCACCGAGCCTACAACCGGCAGCACCGCCTACGAGGGAACATTCAACCTCGACAAAGAGACTACCGTAAAGGCTGTTGCCATAGCTGAGGGCTACAAGCTCAGCGACGTGGCCGAGGTATTGGTAGAGATGAAGCACCAGGCTGCGACACCTGTTATCAGTGCCGCCATCGAGGACGGCAAGACAACCGTCACCATCAGCTGCGAGACTCCAGACGTTGACATCTGGTACAACTATTCTGCAAGCACAGACAGCACGAAGAGCACCAAGTACACAGAGCCTGTTGTTCTTACCGACGGCAAGACAATGTCTGCATTCGCCATCGGCAACGAGTATGTACAGAGCGAGCTGGCAACAGAAGAAATCCTCATCAGAAACGCCAAGTTGCGTATCGACGCCATCGCACACATGGACGCCAACCCAGATGAGTACAACGGCGGCGCGACATCAACCAAGTACTACTTCAGCTGGGGCAAGGACAAGAACAAATATCCTTACTACGATGAGAGCATATACGAAATCGTGACAGGCTCAGACGGTCAGGACTCTATCGTATATACCACTCTCAACCCACAGGAGACTGTTGACTTCGGCAACGGATGGAAGGTAGTATCTCGCGGACACGTTATGATATGGGAAAACATCAAGCCAGGCTCAGACATAGGCGTTCTTGGCGCATACAATCCAGCAAGCGTTGAAGACTACGACACTCTCGTAACCAACTACTACATCAACATCGGCGAGTGGAACACTAACTATCCACGCAACGGCGAAATTGCAACTTCAGTTAAGCACGCTGGTCCGTTCGACGTAGTTTCATTCATATCCAATGGTAACAGCGGCGGCTCACCAAAGATAGTATTCGAGGTTTCTGCCGACAGTACAGAATGGAAACAGATTGGCGACACATGCGTACTTGGTGCACAGCGTATGTACAAGAAGTTCACACGCAGCTACGAGGGCACTGACGAGGTATATGTCCGCACACGCATTGCCGACGGCAACTCAAAGGCCGGCTTCTACGACATCTACATCATGAACCATGGCGAGAAGTCTATAGCACGTGAGAACCAGCTTGCCACAGGTATCGAGGACATCAATGCCGAGACTCCAAGCTCAAAGGCTACCCCTGCCGCCATCTACACAATCAACGGCACACGCGTCAGCACTTTGCAGCGCGGCATCAACATCGTGAAGATGAGCGACGGCACAGCAAAGAAGGTTATCATTAGATAAAGACTCAACAATTCATTTCAAACGGCTGCATTCATTTTCGAATGCAGCCGTTTTTAGTAGAAAAACCATAATTTAATGCAAGCGGCTTCAATGTACAACGCAAGCGGTTGCGATGTCCATCGAAGCCGCTTGCGTTGTACATTGAAGCCGTTAGTATTTATCCTCAGTAAAAAACTCAGTTATTTCCCTGTAAGAATTTTCTTAATATCATTTAGCTTGTTAAGAGCCTCAACCGGTGTCAGATTATTGATGTCAGTATGCAAAATCTCGTCACGGATTTGGCTCAACACGGGGTCGTCGAGTTGGAAGAAACTTAGCTGCACCCCTTCTCTTGATTGGGCAATCTTCTCAGCCGAAGGTTTGCCAACCGTACCAACCTGCGCATTGTCAGCCTCAAGCTGCTGCAAAATCTCGTTTGCACGTTTCACAATGCTGCGCGGCATACCGGCAATCTCTGCCACATGTATACCAAAAGAGTGCTCGGAACCTCCACGCACGAGCCGGCGAAGAAAGATAACCTTGCCGTCAAGCTCCTTCACGCTGACATTGTAGTTCTTTATCCGCGAGAAGTTTTTCTCCATCTCGTTCAGCTCGTGATAATGGGTGGCAAACAATGTACGGGCACGGGCCTTGGAATTTTCGTGAAGATACTCAACAATTGCCCACGCTATCGAAATTCCGTCGTAGGTAGATGTGCCTCGTCCAAGCTCGTCGAACAGAACTAAGGAGCGTGGAGTCACGTTGTTGAGAATATCAGAAGCCTCCGTCATCTCAACCATAAACGTAGACTCGCCAAGCGAAATGTTGTCCGACGCTCCCACACGGGTAAAAATTTTATCCACCAAGCCTATTCTTGCGCTCTCTGCTGGCACAAAACACCCCATCTGAGCCATCAGTACCACGAGGGCAGTTTGACGCAGCAGAGCCGATTTACCAGCCATATTCGGACCCGTAACAATCACTATCTGCTGTTTCTCGCTGTCGAGATAAATATCGTTTGGCACATACCGCTCGCCTATAGGCAGCTGAGTCTCGATAACTGGATGGCGGGCCTGTCTCAAATCTATAACGTCAGAGGTATCTATCACAGGCCTTACATACCGGTGTTCTTCGGAGGTTTTTGCAAAACCCAGCAGAACGTCGATGTGTGCAAGCACGTTGGCGTTTATCTGTATCTGCGGCATAAACTCCTGTATGTCAGTGACCAGCTGATTGAACAGTTTTGTCTCCAATGCCACAATTTTCTCGTCAGCGCCGAGAATTTTCTCCTCGTATTCCTTTAGCTCCTGCGTTATGTAGCGCTCCGCCTGGGCAAGTGTCTGTTTTCTCACCCACTCGGCAGGAACCTTGTCCTTGTATGTGTTGCGGACCTCAAGATAATATCCGAAAACGTTGTTGTAGCCAACCTTCAGAGACGCAATACCTGTAGCCTCGCTCTCACGCTTCTGGATTTCGAGCAGATACCCCCTGCCGTTGTGAGAGATGGACCTGAGCTCATCAAGCTGCTGGCAAAAGCCTGCAGCTATCACGTCGCCTTTGCTTACAAGCTGTGGAGGGTCGGGCTGAATTTCGTGCTCTATACGCTCACGGATGGTTTTACACAAATTCAACTGCTCACCCATCATGTTCAGCCCCGGGTTCGAAGCCGCCTGACACGCCGCCTTTATCGGCTCTATGGCCTCAAGCGCCACCTTGAGCTGAACAACCTCACGGGGTGTGACTCTGCCCACGGCAACTTTCGACACAATACGCTCTAAATCCCCTACCCTGCGCAATTGTCCGTCAATGGCATCCCTCACATCCGGCTCCTTGAAAAAATGCTCAACAATGTTTAGCCGCTGCTGTATAGGCGACTCTTCCTTAAGCGGAAAAACCACCCAGCGCCTCAGCATACGCCCGCCCATAGGAGTAACCGTGCGGTCGATGACGTTGAGCAGTCCGGCACCGTCCTCCTGCATCGGGGTGAGAAGTTCCAGCGAGCGGATGGTAAACTTGTCGAGACGTACATATTTTTCCTCCTCAATACGCGAAAGTGACGTTATATGCGAGATATTGGTGTGCTGGGTCATTTCCAGATACTGCATAATGGCACCCGCCGCGACAACACCGCTATGCATGTGCTCCACGCCGAAGCCTTTCAGCGATTTTGTTCCGAAATGTCTCAGCAGTTTCTGCCTTGCGCTCTGCTCGGTAAATACCCAGTCGTCCATTTCAAAAACACACATCTTGTTTCCGAAATAGCGCTCAAACTCCTGCCTGCGGCTTCTGACATACAGAACTTCCTTGGGTGAGAAATTGACAAGCAGCTTCTCAACATAGTCGTAGGCTCCCTGCCCCGTAAGGAACTCACCTGTTGAGATGTCAAGAAATGCGACACCGCATGCAGCCTTTCCAAAATCTACGGCAGCAAGAAAATTGTTCTCCTTATAGTTCAGCACATTGTCGGACATGGCGATACCCGGCGTGACAAGCTCTGTGATGCCACGCTTTACGAGTTTCTTCGTAAGTTTCGGATCCTCAAGCTGGTCGCATATAGCCACACGCTTGCCTGCCCTTATGAGCTTGGGCAGATATGTGTCGAGGGCATGATACGGGAAACCAGCCATAGGTGTCTCGCCCTGGCTTCCGCCATTGCTGCGTTTCGTAAGCGTTATACCAAGTATTTGCGATGCCACGACAGCATCGTCGCTATAGGTCTCATAGAAATCTCCGCACCTGAAAAGCAGCAAGGCATCGGGATGTTTTGCCTTCAGGTTCAGGAATTGCTGCATCATCGGCGTTACGCCGCTGTCTTTCTTTGCCATTTTGTTTTAATTATCAGAGACGGCAAAGGTAATGAAAAACTGTGAGATTTACAAATATTCCATCAAAATGTCCCAAACGGCAATGATATGGCACAAGCTGCCGAGCAAAACAAAGAAATGGAAAACAGTGTGCATAAACCGTTTCTTGTTGATGCTGTAGAATATGGCGCCTGTGATATACGCCACACCCTCGGCTATAATCCACCACAGGGCGGCAGGAGAAACCGAGTCGATGAGGGGTTTAAACGCAACAAGAACACTCAAGCCCATGCCTACAAAACACAGGGTCTCAAGGTTGCTGTGGTCTTTGAGTTTCACAAAACTCATTATGGTGCCCGCTATGGCTGCCGCCCAGACAAAAATGAACAGTGCCCAGCCCCAATATCCCTCGTTGCGGAGGGCTATGAGCGTTATCGGCGAATAGCATCCGGCGATGTTCCAGTATATGGCCGCATGATCCCATTTTCTCAGCCGCTCCTTCCACTTGCTCCATGCCGAGAGAGAATGATAGATTGTTGATGCCATATACGACATCAGCATACCGAAAAGATACAGTATGACACCTGCCGTAGCCCAGCCGTTCTCACTCCGCACGCACCACACAAGGAAGAGCACCCCGAACACCACCGCCATAACAATGCCTGCGGCATGCGACCACGAGTTCCATAGCTCTTCCTTATGGTTGAAATGTATTTTCATTGGTTCAAATTATGTAGTTAGAAGGCGTAGGGCCGCTATGTATAGCGGCCGCAAGCAGAAAGCACAACTCAATAATTACCTTTGCCATTTGCGGCCGCTATACATAGCGGCCCTACAACCTCCTGTCTCTTTTTATTTTCTAACAGGTTTCACAACATCTGCAAGTGCGAAGTCGAGAAGTTTTCTCTCCATATTGGCCTTTGCCACTTTAATCCTTACGGCATCGCCAAGCTGATATTTGTGATGACGGCGGCGGCCTACAAGACAGAAGTTGCGCTCGTCGAAGTCGTAATAGTCATCATCGAGGTCGCGCATAGGTATCAGTCCCTCGCAGTGGTTCTCGTCAATCTCGGCATATATTCCATAGCTTGTTATGCCGCTGATATGCGCATCGTACTCCTCGCCTATCTTATCCGCCATAAACTCCACCATCTTGTACTTTATGGAGTCTCGCTCCGCATTCTGTGCTATCTGCTCCATGTCTGAGCTGTGCTCACAAAGTTCCTCATAGTGCTTCTCGTTTGCCGAGCGTCCGCCAGCCTGATAACGGGTCAACAGCCTGTGTACCATTGTATCGGGATATCGGCGTATCGGCGATGTAAAATGGGTGTAGTATTCAAACGCAAGTCCGAAGTGCCCTATGTTGTGAACCGAATACTTTGCCTTCATCATGGCCCTCAGCGCCACCATCTGTATCATTTTCTGCTCCGGGCGGCCCTCTGAGTCATCCATAAGCTTGTTAAGGCTTCGTGCTGTAGCACCCTTAGTGCCCTCGGTTTTAACCCTGTAGCCGAACTTTACAACGAATTGTCTCAGCGTCTCAAGTTTCTGCGGGTCGGGGTTGTCGTGTATGCGGTAAGGCAGAGTCTTCGCCTTCTTGCCCTTGGCAACCATTCCGATACTCTCGGCAACCGTACGGTTAGCCAAAAGCATAAACTCCTCGATGAGTTTGTTGGCATCCTTAGAGCGTTTGAAATAGCAGCGTGTTGGCTTTCCTTTCTCGTCTACATCGAAATGAAGCTCCTCAGAGTCAAATTTCACAGCTCCGTTCTTAAATCTTGCAGCCCTAAGTTTTTTTGCCAGCGCATCGAGCTTTATCAGCTGTTCTGCATTCTCTCCCTTGTATTGCCCGCCTTGTGCAGGCTTTGGTGCCGGCTCACCCGTACCGTCCACTACCCCATTGTCCTCAAGCAGCTGCTGCACTTCCTCATAGGCATAGCGGCGGTTGCTCTTTATCACAGTGTGCCTTATACGGTAGGCTTTAACGTTTGCCTCGTCGTCGAGACTGAAAATAACGCTGTAGCACAGTTTCTCCTCATCGGGACGCAACGAGCATACGAAGTTGCAAAGATGCTCGGGCAACATAGGAATTGTACGGTCTACGAGATAAACCGAAGTGGCTCTCTTCACAGCTTCCTTGTCTATGACGCTGCCCTCTGTCACATAGTGCGAGACATCGGCTATATGTACACCGACCTCCCACAGTCCGTTGTCGAGTTTCCTGATAGACAACGCATCGTCGAAGTCTTTTGCGTCGCGGGGGTCTATGGTGCATGTGAACACCTGGCGGAAGTCTTCTCTCTCGGCAAGGTCCTCGGGGGTAATCTCTCCGGAAATTTTGTTTGCAGCCTCCTCTACAGCTTTCGGATATTTGTACGGAAGTCCGTATTGTGCCAAAATGGTGTTCATCTCCACATCGTTGTCTCCGCTTTGTCCAAGCACGTCAACAACCTCGCCAACAGGGTTCTTCCGCTCCCCGTCGGGCCATTGCACTATTTTCACCAGCACCTTGTCATCTGTCTTTCCTCCCTTTATTTTTTTCCTGGGTATGATGATGTTGTGTGCGAAAATGTCGCCTTGCGGTACCAAGTAGGCTATATCGCTGTCAACCTTCAATCTGCCTACAAATGTGTCTTTCGAGCGTTTCAAAATCTCAATGACCTGAGCCTCCTTGATGTGGTTTGTGCGCCTTGCCATAAAGCTAACCCTGACGGTATCTCCGTTAAGCGCACTCATAGAGTTTCGCTCAGCCACGAAGATTGGCTTGCCGCCGTCGGCAGGCAGGAATGAGTTTTTTCCGTTTGGTTTCCGCACAAACGTGCCCTCCTGTATCTGCCCCTTGGTATTCAGCTTGTAGGTGTTGTCCGAAACTTGATGCAGATAGTCGTCCCATGCCATCTCCTCCATAATCTCTATGGCCTGCATCTTCAGAGGGTGGGTGACGAGTTTCAGTGTTCTGAATATATCTTTAAACGACAATGCCTTATCAGGCTGTGCAGAGAACAGTTCCGACAGCTTGTCGGCAAGTGCCTTTCTGCTCATGCGTACTATGCCTTTTTTATTTTTTCCCATAATAATATTGATTTGGTTGTCACAAAGTAACGAAATAAATCTGATATTTTGTTATTTCGTTTGGAAAATTTTGCAAATAAACGAGTTTTTATTACCTTTGTAACAAATACTTCACATTATTATCGTATTTAATGAAAATACTTATCACTGGTGCGAGCGGCTTTATTGGCAGCTTTATAGTAAGCGGGGCTCTCGACCGAGGCATGGAGGTTTGGGCTGCCGTACGCAAGAGCAGCGCACTGACTTACCTCAGCGACAAGAGGATAAACCTCATAGAGCTTGATTTCGGCTCTGAGGATAAACTTAGGGAGCAACTTGCAGGGCACGATTTCGACTATATCGTTCACGCCGCAGGTGTCACCAAATGTGCAAATATCGCCGACTTTAAGCGCGTCAACACCCAAGGCACCATAAATCTCGTAAACGCCATCATCAACATGGGTATGCCGATCAAGAAGATGGTGTATCTCAGCTCGCTGAGCATCTTCGGTGCCATAAAGGAGAATATGCCGTATGCGGAGATAACAAACTCTGACACGCCAGAGCCTAACACAGAATACGGACGCAGCAAGCTTGCAGCTGAGAACTACATCGACGGACTTACATCGTTTCCCTGTGTCACCCTCCGTCCCACAGGTGTTTACGGACCAAGAGAGAAAGACTATTTCCTGATGGCTAAATCCATCAGACAGCATGTAGATTTTGCCGTGGGCTACAAGCGTCAGGACATAACTTTTGTTTATGTCAAAGACGTTGTGCAGGCTGTGTTCCTGGCTCTCGAGAAAGGGCACGACGGACGCAAATATTTCCTCTCCGACGGTTACGTCTACAGCTCTTCCGATTTCAGCAACTATATACGTGAGGAGCTCGGAAACCCTTGGTGGATAAGGATTACTGCCCCTATATGGGTTCTGAAAATAGTCACCTCGATAGCCGAGCGGATAGGAAAAGCAACAGGAAAGGTGTCGGCGCTGAACCGTGACAAATACAACATCTTGAGACAGCGCAACTGGCGGTGCGACATAACGCCGGCCATAGAGGAGCTTGGCTACAAACCCGAATACAATCTTAAGCGGGGAACTCACGAGACCATAAAATGGTATAAGGAAAATAAATGGCTATGACGAAAAAGAACCAGATATCCAATTTGTTCAGCATAGAGAAGAAACCGCACAAGGGGCTGTTTGCCATTGAGTGGGTAATCGTGCTCTATACCATGCTGACACTGCTCACCGTGCTTTTCATATCCACAAGGCTGCAAAATCCTGACGCCATGATATGGGGACGTCTGCGTGTCTTGGCATGCACCCTTGCGCTATGGATTGTGTACAGGCTGTTGCCTTGCCGCGCGACAAGACTGCTCAGGGTGCTTGTACAGCTGGTTCTGCTCGGTTGGTGGTACCCCGACACGTTTGAGATAAACCGCGTGTTCCCCAATCTCGACCACATTTTCGCATCGGCAGAGCAAAGCATATTCGGCTGCCAGCCTGCCCTACTCTTTCATCAGGCAATGCCGCAGATATGGTTCAGCGAGCTGATGGACCTTGGCTATGCAAGCTACTATCCGCTGATAGCAACGGTTATTCTATTCTATTTTTTCTGTAAATACACAGAATTCGAGCGCGCGTCGTTTATCATTCTCGCATCGTTTTTCGCCTACTATGTTATATTTATCTATCTGCCCGTAACGGGGCCGCAATACTATTACATAGCGGCAGGGACAGAGAACATAGCCCAAGGCATATTCCCCAACCTACACGATTATTTCTCCACACACGCAGAGAGAATGACAAGCCCCGGATGGTGCGACGGACCATTCTATCAGCTTGTGGAGCATGCCCACAATGCCGGCGAGCGCCCGACGGCAGCCTTTCCTAGCTCGCATGTGGGAATAACGACCGTGCTGATGTTGCTGGCATGGCACAGCGGAAGCAGAAAACTACTGTTCGCAATGTTGCCATTCTACGTTCTGATGTGCCTCGCCACTGTCTACATACTTGCCCACTACGCCATCGACGCAATAGCCGGACTCATTACAGGCGCAGGCCTCTACTTCCTGTTCCTATGGGTGTCAAAAGGCATGGCAGAGGGCAAGAGGGCACGATAAGGAAGCCGCAGATTGTGTATTTGTAGAAAAATGACTAACTTTGCAACGGTATTTTTATAAAACAATGAAGAAACTATATATTGAGACATACGGCTGCCAGATGAATGTGGCAGACTCTGAGGTGGTAGCCTCTATCATGAAAATGGCGGGATATGATATATGCGACATCGAAGAAGATGCCGATGCCATATTCCTAAACACATGCTCCATACGTGAGAATGCCGAGAACAAAATCTACAACCGCCTCGACATTCTGCATGCCATGGCACGAAAGAAGGAAACACCGACAATAATTGGCGTATTAGGATGTATGGCCGAGAGGGTCAAGAACGACCTTATCGAGAACCATCATGCCAACTTGGTGTGCGGCCCGGACTCGTATCTGAATCTGCCCGACATGATTGCCCAATGCGAGAACGGCAATAGCGCCATCGACATAAACCTCTCGCTTACCGAGACCTACCGTGATATCATTCCGCAGCGTCTTGGAGCCAACCGTGTAGGCGGTTTTGTAAGCATTATGCGCGGATGTAATAACTTCTGCCACTACTGCATC
>OGLR01000076.1_pt1 | contig 54765 bp, 37 predicted proteins | sample 1572931 | NCBI WGS metagenome assembly OGLR01 (sample SAMEA2581997, study PRJEB24529) | metagenome | biome: Human gut stool | place: China | collected 2011 | reverse complement strand
ATAGCATGGTACCGATTACAACGCTACGCGTGGTACCGATACAGCGCTATCGTCAACTATGATACTTTTTCATAAAAAAACTCTTTTAACGTACGTACGTATTCGACGGAAAATCTAAAAAGTATCTGATATGAAACCTTATAGATACCCTCAAAATTACGTCACGACGTAGACTTTACTACATGGCGACGTAATCTTTCCTACGTCACGACACAGAGATTCCTGCGTCGCCATGAAATTTCTAGGAATTCAATTAGAAGAATTATTGAAGACTCAAACAACCTTATGGTCAGAAAAAATATAAAAGCTCCAACTTATTAATTACCCTAACAAGTTGGAGTCTTTATATAATTACCTTTTAGAATTTATTCACTCAGGGCAAACTCATCCAATTGCTTTTTAATCTCCTCAAAATCCTGGCTTAAATCCAACGTTTTAACATAAATCACATTACCAGCCATAAGCTTTATACGTTCTGATTTTTTGCCATTTTTTTCGGTCATAGCATAGAGGAGCATACCATCTACATTACCTTTCTGAGAACCATTCTGATCTATATCTTCATTAGTAACATAAGCATAAATCTGATACAGGTTGGCGGAATGTATTGTTTGCTTTCCAAAGTTTTCCTGTAATGTATGACTGTAGTACTTTGCATCAATAATTAGCGTCCGGTCACCCAATCGCAAGGTTACATCAGTATTCATTGTTGGCAACAAGCTTGACGGAACCTCATCCTCATCTAAATTCCATTTTACCCGACAGCCTTTAGCACCATAATCAGGATGCTCCTTACGATAATACTCCAATATAAAATGCTGAAACAATAGTGCCATATTCTCATCTGAAAACATCGGAACTTGCTGATTACCATTCTCTGTTGTCAGAAGTAAATCAAAAACAACAAAGTAGCAAATACTATGCAGCATTTGGTAAGTTTGAGTATTTCTATCATATCTGAGGCTGCTCCACCTTACTGTTTTCAAGTCAATATTCTCCACATTTTCAAAGAATAGCATTATCTTTCTTATTTTCCCCTTTCTTGCGGACTTCACATCACCACAACCTAGCAATAATGCAACTGTAGCTTTTAGCACCTGATTAAAGATATTGTTTGATGAGAACTCATCGAAGGCACAAGCAAGCTTTGCCGTTTGCCTCATTTTCTCTTTTATCGTTGCCCGAACATCAAGCTTTCCTCGCAATGTAGAAAGAGTATCTTCGCAATCAACATACTCACGATGCAACCCCTGCTTCAATACATACGAAATACCCAAGTAGAGAATCTCGGCAAACATATCATGTATGTTGCCAAAATTCTCTGTCTCTACACGTTTATAATTCCCGCGATTCAATTCCTTGAAAGCATAGGTCAACATATAGAAAATATTCTTGATAGGTATACCTTTATCTATTGTCATTACAAACAACTTTTTATATTGTCAATTTCCTGCTGACACTTATTCTTATCATCAAACCAATATTCATGCAACATAGGAATAATATCAAACTCTATCACATTTTTCAACCATTCTCTACTGAATTTTTCTTGAATACAAAAATAACTATGTCCTATGCAGAAGCCATCGCCTAATGAATCATCATTGGCAATTACTTGATTCAACTGTACTATTCCAGCAATCACCTGATCGAAGATGTCACTCGAAAGACTTTCCTGATAGTTTCGGAATCCATCTGTAGCAAATCCTGGTTTCATCTCAACAAAGCTAAAACGTCTGCGAAGAGCATAATCTATCATAGCCAAACTTCTGTCAGCAGTATTCATCATACCTATTATATATAGATTTTTAGGCACAGAGAATAATTCCTGATTGTACGCTAACGTAATTTCCTCATCACGATAACTATTCTCTACCAGCATAAGCAACTCACCGAATATCTTACTCAGATTACCTCTATTTATTTCATCAATAATGAAGAAATACTTGTGGTCAGGATCACTTTTCGCCTTTGCACAGAACTTATAAAAAATTCCTCTTTGCAAGTCAAAACCGCCATTTTCATTAGGCTTATATCCCATCACAAAATCTTCGTAACTATAACTTTGATGGAATTGAACCATTTCTATTTTATCCTTATCCTTATTACCTAAAATAGAATACGCCAGGCGTTTTGCCGTATAAGTCTTACCCACACCAGGAGCTCCCTTCAAGATGATATTCTTTTTATCCTCAAGCAAGGCTCTCATTCTATCATAAGTTTCTTCATCCATAAATACCTCTGAAAGGAAATCATTTTTAGAATAAGGAGTCAATTCCTTCGATTTCTGGCAAGGATTCTCTGTTCGAATAATATCCATAAGCAATTCGCTTTCCTCCTTGGTAATCTTGAATAAAGAACCATTCATATTTTTCAAGAACTCCATTTCGGTAAGTCCCGGCATATCTTTTACTGTTGCAAAATCAATTGGCGAAGCAAAGGATTCAAGCTTTTTGAAATATATATGCTTGCTATCATCTGCCGCCTTAGATACTTCTGCTATTCCCACAATTTGCTTAACCGGTGTGGCTTCATATCCCAAAATAAGATCACCAACCTTAGCATCCTTGAAGTTTTGAAGAATCTTGCGAGGATTTCCATTTTCATTATAAAGAGAATAATCCTGTTCTTCCCCTATTTTCATCTTTGAGAAACTCCAAATCTTAGGACTTGCCACAAGCCACCAATATCGTCTATCCTTGTTGACTGTAGCAAGTTCTCCATCCACCATATCTGCCAGTTCTTTCACGTAACTCGGATATTGGGTTATATCAGTCAAAGTCTTCTGCACAATATTTTTCTGAGGAACTGCCCATTCACCTACATGAGTCCATTTTACCTTACGAACATTGTTGTGATCTTCCAAACTGTCATCATAAGAATAGTCCCCTTCTACAATTCCACGACCTATGATTGTGCCAGCACCTTTCTTTGCATATATAATATCTCCAACCTGCATGGTGTGTACAAAATCCCACAAAGCCAAACTGTCATTCATAAATGATGCATCTGGCTTACCATAAGCATCTTGCAATGCCTTTCTGATATCTTCACGAGTGTTGAATAGAGACAAATCGTTCAATTCTTCCCAACCAATACTCATCACTTCATTTTTAAGACATGTGTCCCATTTTGAAGCATTACGACCAGGAGCATACATCCATACATGAGGCTTATGCTGCTTCAAAATCTCCAGCAGTTCATCATAATAATCGAACAAATCTTTCTTTTCCTTCTTTCCCATCAAGAACATCTGGAGCTCTACATAAGTTTTTGCCGCCGGATTATCCATACCAAAATGCAAAGCCAGCTGTTCCAACATTTCTTTTTTATAAATTGGTACTAACTGCTCGCAGGAATACATAAAAGCTATTTTCCATTTATAAGAATGCCCCAATTCTGAAATTTCCTCTATCTCGTTCCATTTTCCCTGTTGGGCATAAAGAGCTATTTTTATGATTGCTTCTCGCACAACATCATAAGCTTCCAGATCCGTAGCTTTATGATATTTTGAATACCAAGCGTACTTTTCATCACTAATAACACGTGAATCGTCAACTTTAGGACGCTTTTGATATTCATAAATACCAAATTTATAAGAACTACCACCCCAAATAGAACCAAGTTCAGAAGTCTTAGCCTCAAGCCAATAGCAGAAAGAATTGTCTTTCTTCAAATCAGTATATTGTTCCAAAGTCATATCCTTAAGACTTTCCATAGGAAAAGCCTTAAGAAAATCATTGTATAGTTGTCTTCTATCCTTCATATGCTTTATAGTTTTTGACTATTTAAAATCTTAATCGGCACAAAAGTACAAAAAAATATCAGAAACCTATTCTACCAGAAGTGTTTTTGCACTAATTTAACGCAGTAGCAAAAAGCAGCACGATTTATCATGCTGCTTTTGCCATTTTCATTTTTATTTTAGTATATTCGCTTGCAGGTAATTTGCTGTTTATATTGTGGTCCTTCATCCAAAGTAACCTCCAAGACTACAACATCGCCTTTAATCAATACAACACGATAAGTATCACCAATATCTCCATTAGAGGCATAAAGGATTATTTTGTTACCAGAAACTTCATACTTATGGGTGTAATTTGAAGATTGCCATCCGTAACTTCCCAAATACCAAAACCATTTGTAGGTTCCATCACCCTTGAAAAGGATTCTCTCACTATCCCCTTCAGGAACATCCTGATCCACTTTGATAAGATTTTCATCCTCCGTATCATCATATCCCCAACCTGCAATATGAGTCGTTTGCCACATACCCACAATATTACTTTTAATCTCTTCTGTAGATGGAGTGTCATCATCATCAGATGAACAAGCGGTGAAAGACACCATTGAGAACAAGGCAAAAAGAATCGCCGTAAATGCAAAATATAACTTTTTCATAAACTTGCCCGTAAGCCGATAGCTCAGCTCTAATGTTATAAATATATGTAATTGTATTAATCAATCATTATTCTTTATTTCTCCTCAAAATAACTGCCCGCTTCCATCACACAATCCATCGCACGGCACTTGTTGTATCGCTCTCGTGCTCTGTTTTCTCTTGCAAACATCGCCCTGGTGCCAGCCTCATCTTCCGAGAACTGAAGGTGGTTGTCGATACCCATATCCTGAGCGATGTTCTCCACATCAAGATCATCGGTGCCGATGAAGGTAAAGGTCCAGTTCTGCTTCTTCAGCTTCTCTATGAGGTTCTTGATCATCTTCAGATTATACTCCTCGCTGCAGTTCTCCTCACCATCTGTAATGATGGTTACCAATACGCTGTCATCCTCGGTGGTCAAGGCGTTGATCTTGGCTATGCCCATGCCTATGGCATCGTAAAGAGGGGTGCCGCCACATGGGTTGTAATCCCTTGATTTCAAAGGCTTAGTATGGCGGGCAGACACATTATCGTAGAACAGATTCTTGTGGGTGCTATCGAAGGTGATGAGCGTTACACGCTGCTCCATGTCCTTATGCGTCTTCTGCATTTTCAGAATCGTGGTCAGGGTCTCGTTGATACCCACCAGTGCCTGGTGCTCGATAATACTCATGCTGCCACTCTCATCTACTACCAAAAGATTGAATACTCGTTTCATAACTTGTTTCTCCTATTTATTTTAAATTGTTCAACATATTCTGGTTCATATCCCATTTCATCAGGAAAAGGGAATTTTCCTGCTTCTTTTCCTTCTTCATGATAGCTTCATCCCCCGCTTTCTGATTGCTTCTTTATTCCTTAAAAGAAAGAATAGAGGGAAAAATTAAGAAAAGGTACATAAAAAATTTGCTTGTATCGTTATTTTTTGTAATTTTGCAGAAAATAAGAAACAAGCGTATGAACAATATGAAATATCCGATAGGCATACAGAGCTTTGAGAAAATCATCACAGAAGGATATCTTTATATAGATAAGACTCAGATGATTTATGATATGGTAGAAAATGGCAAGATTTACTTTCTGAGTCGTCCCAGACGATTTGGAAAGTCACTCCTCGTTTCTACACTTGAATGCTATTTCCAAGGAAGAAAAGAACTGTTCAAGGGCCTAGCCATTGATAATTTGGAAACCGACTGGAAGCAATATGCGGTATTCCACCTTGACTTCAACGGCAAGGATTTCACACAAGCAGGTCAGCTGGAGAAGACGCTGATTGATTTCGTTGAATCGCAGGAAGCCATCTACGGCAAGCCCTCCTTTGCTTCCACTCTCGGTGACAGATTCATTGGCGTTCTGAGAAATGCCCACGAAAAAACAGGACTTCGCGCCGTTGTCCTTATTGATGAATACGACAAGCCTCTGCTAGACGTATTGGATTCTACACTGAAAACAACCGATGCAGATGGCAACGAGCGGCTATTGGAAGATAGGCATCGGGAAATTCTGAAAGGTTTCTACAGTGTATTCAAGGCTGCCGATAAAGACCTGCAATTCGTTCTGCTTACAGGAGTTACCAAATTTTCGCAAGTAAGCGTATTCAGCGGTTTCAACCAACCCGAAGACATCAGCCTTTCTGCCCACTTCGATACGCTTCTCGGCATCACTGAAGACGAGTTGCGCTCTACCTTTTCACAGCAAATCGCAGAAATGGCTGAGGAATATGATGTTTCAAAGGAAGAAATACTGATAAAACTGAAACGCCAGTTTGACGGCTACCATTTCAGTCGCAGGATGCGAGGCGTATATAATCCTTTCAGCATCTTGCGTGCCTTCAAGGAAATGCTCATCGACGACTATTGGTTCCAAACGGGTTCACCCAGCTATCTGGTTCGCCTGCTAGCTCATAGCGATGAAAACATCAACGAACTGGTGGGAAAATATTATCCTACCAAGGATTTCGACGACTATAAGGCAACCATAGAACGCCCTTTGCCAATGATATATCAAAGCGGATATCTGACCATCAAGGGTTGGTCAAGGAATACCAATTCCTATCTGTTGGATTTTCCGAACGATGAAGTTAGAAGGGGATTCATCAGTTTGCTGGCAGCAGATTATCTGAAGCCAAAGGTTTCACCAGATTCCTGGGTTCTACAGGTAATCGAAGCATTGGGAAAGGGAGAATGCGAAAAGTTGCATCAACTGATGGTTTCTTTCTTCGCCAGTATCCCTTATTCACAGCGAAGAAAAGATGATGAACGTGAGAAGGAGCGTTATTTCCAATATACGTTCTATCTGGTATTGAGGATGATCAGCTCCTATACCATCTTCATTGAAAAAGAACAGAGCGAAGGAAGAGTAGATTGCATCATAGAAACTCCTCTATACATATATATATTTGAGTTTAAGAGGGATGGAAGCGCAAGAGAAGCGCTCCAGCAAATAGAAAATATGGGATATGCACGGGAATATTTATCAGATAAGAGAAAGATATTCAAAATAGGATGCAGTTTCTCATCAAAAACAGGAACAATAGATGATTGGGGAGAGAACTGACTCTCTCCCCAATCGCATTTTACAAATTAGGTCAGTTCATATATTATATAAGGAGATGAAAGAAATATTGATAGTAAGCATCGGCAGCTTCTTCGGGGGCAGTATGAGATATTGGATTTCAAAGATGGTGCAATCCTGCACGGTGATTGCCTTTCCGTTCGGAACCATGGCGGTGAATGTGGCGGGATGCCTCATCATCGGGTTTCTCTCGGGATTGAACTGGAGGGAAGGGGGAGGGATGTCGCCATCTGCCAAACTGCTGCTCACCACGGGCTTCTGCGGAGGATTCACCACCTTCTCTACCTTCATGAACGAGGGGGCGGGATTGATGAAGGAGGAAAACTACCTCTATATGATGCTCTATCTCTTCGGAAGTCTAGCACTGGGACTTATCGCCGTACTCGCCGGCCATTATCTGGCGAAAATTATCGCATAAAATACAGAAGAGAACAGAAAGAAGAACCCGGATTATCGCATAAAATACAGAAGATAGGATTCCATCAGATGAAGAAATGATGAAAATTCTATCTTTTTTATTATTTTATATTTTCAAAATGCCTAAATTACGAAAAAAAATCGTATTTTTGCAGAAAATAATCTGCACTCGACAATTTGAAAGCAAGCTTTCATCGTACTCGTTTGCTTAATTTTTGCACCTATGAATACATTAGATACAAACAATATAAAATGGAGCGAGAATGTAATCATCGCTGATGCCGACTATATCGACCGAGTGGCTTTCGACCTGACTGTCAACTTCGAGCGAATGATCAACCGACGCATCCAGCCAGCTGACATGTCACAATGGGCAGTGTGCATCGCCCTCGACGGAGGACTCAGAGAGGGCGAGCACGAAACGCAAGTGGTGCTTATCCACGATAAGAAAGCCATTGCAATGAAGAACTTCCGACCTTCTAACTATGAAACGGACCTCAACGCCAAGGCTTTCAAGGATGATAAGCTGGGAGAATTTATCTTCTCATCTTATCCTACAGAGGAGAAGATGGTAGGAAAGGATGAATTCCTCGTAGAAGTGGCACGCACCGTATGCAACACCAAGGAGGTGAAAAGGGTGATGGTGATTCCGAACTCGGAAGATGGAGACGCCTACGACCAGCTGAGAGATATACTGAGAAAGGTGGAGGATGACGACAAGCGCATCACGCTCTTCGCCATGCAACCCATGCCGGGAGGAAACTTCCGACAGGAGATTCTGGGTTACTCGCTGATGAATGCCCTGGGCATTTCGGCTAAGGAAATAAAATAAAAGCAGGAAGCATTTTTGTTGAAACGCAGAAACGCAGAAAAAGCTGAAACGCTTCTAAATAAAGAACTTATAAAATTAAAATAATAAACATAATAATAAAAACAAGATTATAAATGAGTAGAGTACTTATGATTGGCGCTGGTGGCGTGGCTACCGTAGCTGCCTTCAAGATCGTCCAGAACCAGGACGTTTTCACCGAGTTTATGATTGCTAGCCGTCGCAAGGAAAAATGCGATAAGCTGGTTAAGGATATCCATGCCAAGGGCTACAAGATGGATATTCAGACGGCTGAGGTGGATGCCGACGACGTTGAGCAGTTGAAGGCTCTCTTCAATAGCTACAAACCTGAGCTTGTCATCAACCTCGCTTTGCCTTATCAGGACCTCACCATTATGGATGCCTGTCTGGCTTGCGGCTGCAACTACATGGATACCGCTAACTATGAGCCTAAGGACGAGGCTCACTTCGAGTACTCATGGCAGTGGGCTTACAAGGATAAGTTCGAGCAGGCAGGTCTCTGCGCTATCCTCGGCTGCGGCTTCGACCCAGGAGTTTCTGGCATCTTCACCGCATACGCTGCCAAGCATCACTTCGATGAAATCGAGGTGCTCGACATTGTGGATTGCAACGCAGGAAACCATCACAAGGCTTTCGCTACCAACTTCAACCCAGAAATCAATATCCGCGAGATTACCCAGAAGGGACTCTGGTATAAGGATGGAGAATGGATTGAAACCGACCCTCTGTCTATCCACAAGCCTCTCACCTACCCTAACATCGGCCCTCGCGAGAGCTATCTGATGCATCACGAGGAGTTGGAGAGCCTGGTGAAGAACTACCCTACCATCAAGGAGGCACGTTTCTGGATGACCTTCGGTCAGCAGTATCTCACCTACCTCGACTGCATCCAGAACCTCGGTATGAGCCGCATCGACGAAATCGAGTACGAAGCTCCATTGGCAGATGGTTCAGGCAAGACAGCCAAGGTGAAGATTGTTCCATTGCAGTTCCTCAAGGCAGTATTGCCTAACCCACAGGATCTCGGCGAGAACTATGATGGCGAAACATCTATCGGTTGCCGCATCCGTGGTAAGAAGGATGGCAAGGAGCGCACCTACTACGTATATAACAACTGCAAGCACCAGGAGGCTTACAACGAAACCGGCATGCAGGGCGTAAGCTACACCACAGGTGTGCCAGCCATGATTGGTGCGATGATGTTCCTGAAGGGCATCTGGAAGAAGCCAGGCGTCTGGAACGTAGAGGAGTTCGATCCAGATCCATTCATGGAGCAGCTGAACAAGCAGGGATTGCCATGGCACGAGGTGTTTGATGGCGACTTGGAGATTGATTAAACTTTAAACATAAAAAAATATGGCAAAAGAGATAGAAGAGGGCAAACTGACCCCCAACGAGGGAAAACTGAAAGCCCTCCAGGCAGCCATGGCGAAGATTGAGAAAGACTTCGGCAAGGGCTCTATTATGAAACTCGGCGATGAGCACATCGAGAATATCGAGGTGATTCCTACGGGCAGTATCGCTCTCGACAATGCATTGGGCGTAGGCGGTTATCCTAGGGGACGTATCATCGAGATCTATGGTCCTGAATCTTCTGGTAAGACTACATTGGCCATCCATGCCATCGCAGAGGCTCAGAAGGCTGGTGGTATTGCTGCCTTTATCGATGCCGAGCATGCTTTCGACCGCTTCTATGCTGCCAAGTTGGGCGTGGATGTGGATAACCTGTGGATTTCACAGCCAGACAATGGTGAGCAGGCATTGCAGATTGCCGATCAGCTGATCAGCTCAGCTGCCGTAGATATCGTGGTAGTTGACTCTGTAGCTGCCCTGACACCTAAGAAGGAAATCGAGGGCGACATGGGCGATAACGTGGTAGGTCTTCAGGCACGATTGATGAGCCAGGCACTCCGCAAGCTCACTTCTACCATCAGCAAGACCAATACTACCTGCATCTTCATCAACCAGTTGCGCGAGAAGATCGGTGTGATGTTCGGCAACCCTGAGACAACTACCGGTGGTAACGCCTTGAAGTTCTATGCATCAGTGCGTCTGGACATCCGCAAGGCAACAGCCATCAAGGACGGCGAGGATGTGGTAGGTAATCTGGTTCGCGTGAAGGTAGTGAAGAACAAGGTGGCTCCTCCTTTCCGCAAGGCGGAGTTCGACATCATGTTCGGCGAAGGTATCAGCCGTGCCGGCGAGGTATTCGGTTTGGCAGTAGCCAACGGCATCATCGACAAGAGCGGCAGCTGGTACAGCTACGGCGGTTCAAAGCTCGGACAGGGTGCAGATGCCTGCAAGGCATTGCTCAAGGATAATCCTGAGCTTCTCGACGAGCTGGAGGCAAAGGTTCGTGAAGCACTCGCTGCCAAGGATCAGAAATAAAACTCAGATAAGGTAGATTACACCTTATTATATATAGGGACATTATCTGGAAGAAAGAGTTCTCTATAAACGAAATAGGAATCAAGATATGAGGAATGCGACATTTTATCGCTTCTTTTATCTTGATTCCTTTTATTTTGTCAGTACCTGGCTGACAGCTTGTCAGCCATAATCAGCAAAACACAGAAAAAAACAGAAAAAAACAGCCAAATCCTGCAAAAAATTCCCTTGGCACGCGCTTTGTTTGTTAGGAAGCGTGAACGCTAAGTTCAGGAGGTTCCCGACAGATGCATATCTTCGGCAGACTTCCCCGAAGGCGGCGATTCATGAGATAAATAACATATTAATAACGAAAAAATAAAAAAAAGATATAATTATGGGAAAAGTAATTGGAATTGACTTGGGTACCACAAACAGTTGTGTTGCCGTTTTCGAAGGTAGCGAACCAGTTGTAATCGCTAACAGTGAAGGTAAGCGTACTACTCCATCAGTAGTAGGTTTCGTTAAGGATGGTGACCGCAAGGTAGGTGATCCTGCTAAGCGTCAGGCCATCACAAACCCTAAGAACACAGTATATTCTATCAAGCGTTTCATGGGTGAGACATACGCTCAGAGCCAGAAAGAGGCTGAGGCAATGCCTTACACAGTAGTAAACGAGGGTGGTTATCCACGTGTTGAAATCGAGGGTCGCAAGTATACTCCACAGGAGATTTCTGCAATGGTTCTCCAGAAGATGAAGAAGACTGCAGAGGATTATCTCGGACAGGAGGTTACAGATGCTGTAATCACAGTTCCTGCTTACTTCTCTGACTCACAGCGTCAGGCTACAAAGGAGGCTGGTCAGATTGCAGGTTTGAACGTTCAGCGTATCGTAAATGAGCCTACAGCCGCAGCTTTGGCTTACGGTGTTGACAAGGCTAACAAGGATATGAAGATTGCCGTATTTGACTTGGGTGGTGGTACATTCGATATCTCTATCCTGGAGTTCGGTGGCGGCGTATTCGAGGTACTTTCTACCAATGGTGATACTCACCTGGGTGGTGATGACTTCGACCAGGTAATCATCAACTGGTTGGCTGATGGCTTCAAGGCTGAAGAAGGCGTAGATCTCCGCAAGGACCCTATGGCTATGCAGCGTTTGAAGGAGGCAGCTGAGAAGGCTAAGATTGAGTTGTCAAGCTCTACATCTACCGAAATCAACTTGCCATATATCACAGCCGTTGACGGTATGCCAAAGCACTTGGTTAAGACTTTGACCCGTGCACAGTTCGAGCAGTTGGCTCACAACCTGATTCAGGCTTGCTTGGTACCTTGCCAGAATGCCGTTCGTGACGCTAAGCTCTCTACATCAGATATCGACGAGGTTATCTTGGTGGGTGGTTCAAGCCGTATCCCAGCCGTTCAGACCTTGGTTAAGAACTACTTCGGCAAGGAGCCTTCTAAGGGCGTTAACCCAGATGAGGTTGTTGCAGTAGGTGCAGCTATCCAGGGTGCCATCCTGAACAAGGAAGAGGGTGTTGGCGACATCGTATTGCTTGATGTTACTCCATTGACTCTTGGTATCGAGACCATGGGTGGTGTAATGACCAAGCTCATCGAGGCTAACTCTACCATCCCTTGCAAGAAGAGCGAGGTATTCTCTACAGCTGCTGATAACCAGACAGAGGTTACCATCCACGTATTGCAGGGTGAGCGCCCAATGGCAGCTCAGAACAAGAGCATCGGCCAGTTCAACCTTACAGGTATCGCTCCAGCTCGTCGTGGTGTTCCTCAGATTGAGGTTACCTTCGATATCGATGCCAACGGTATCTTGAACGTATCAGCTAAGGATAAGGCTACAGGTAAGGAGCAGAGCATCCGCATCGAGGCTTCATCTGGCTTGAGCGAGGACGAGATCAACCGCATGAAGGCTGAGGCAGAGCAGAACGCTGCTGCTGATAAGGCTGAGCGCGAGAAGATTGACAAGATGAACCAGGCAGACAGCATGATCTTCACCACCGAGAACTTCCTGAAGGATAACGGTGATAAGATTCCTGCAGACAAGAAGCCAGGCATCGAGCAGGCATTGCAGCAGTTGAAGGATGCTCATAAGGCAGGTGATGTTGCAGCCATCGATTCAGCTATCAACAACTTGAACACCGTAATGCAGGCAGCTTCTCAGCAGATGTACCAGGGCGGTCAGCAGGCAGGTCCTCAGGGTGCCCAGGGCGGCCAGCAGGCACAGGGTGCTAACGATGGCGCTCAGGATGTTCAGGACGCAGATTTCGAGGAGGTTAAGTAATCTCTCTCATCATAGAGAAGTTATTAGATTAGCATAAAGATCAAAGGCGTGTAAGGCTCTGAAAATGAGTTTTACACGCCTTTTTTCGTGTCTTTATGTTTTTTTATATATCTGCTTATGGCTTTATCGCAGAAAAATATGTATATTTGCAGGTTATGAAGGGGCGGAAGTTCCAGCAAGAGAAGAAAAAGACAAGTTCTAGTAAAAGAAGGAAAGGAAACGGGATATGGCAAAGAAAAGACCGCAGGTAGCACTGGTTTATGATTTTGACGGGACATTATCTCCCGGCAACATGCAGGAGTTCGGATTCATCCAGGCAACCGGAAAGACAAAGGAGGAATTCTGGGATAAAAACCGGAAGCTTGCCGTGGGCAAGGATGCCAACGGCATTCTTACCTATATGTATATGATGCTGGATGAAGCAAAGAAGAACCATATCTCGCTCACCCGCGAATCCTTCCAGAGCTTCGGCAGGAATGTGGAGCTCTTCCGTGGCGTAAGGCAATGGTTCTCGTTCATCAACGAATACGGTGCAAGCATCGGATTGGAGATCAAGCACTACATCAACTCCTCGGGATTGAAGGAGATGATAGAGGGCACACCCATCGCCCACGAATTCGAGAACATCTATGCCTGCTCGTTTCTCTATAATGAGGATGGCATCGCCTACTGGCCAGCCGTAGCCGTGGATTATACCACGAAGACGCAGTTTCTCTTCAAGATCAACAAGGGCATCCGACAGGTGAGCGACAACAGCAAGGTGAACCAGTATATTCCTGATAACAAGCGCCCCATCCCTTTCCCGCGAATGATCTATTTCGGGGATGGAGAAACCGATGTGCCCTGCATGAAGATGGTGAAGGAGCACGGCGGCCATTCCATTGCCGTATATGATACGCCCCAGAAGGAGGTCATGGCTTGCCAGCTGGTAAAGGAGGGACGAGTGAACTTCATGTGCACGGCGAACTACAGCAAGGGTAGCGTGATGAACATCATCGTGAAGCGAATTCTGGATAAGATCAAGGCGGATTTCGAATTCGACAGATTGATAGAGGTAAACCAGAAGAAGGCGTGGAAGTAGAGACGGAAATATAGGTGAAACGCTGGAACACTGAAACGCAGGAAAGAAAAAGAAAGAAATATAATATTAATAAATAATTAATGGGAAGAAACAAATACTCAGCAGGAGAAATCAAGGAAATCGGCAAGTTGCTGCGCCTGAAGAACGCCGGCAACCGTTTGCAACAGAAATTGATACGCCACGACCTTCGCGTGGATTATGAATTCAACATCTCTGACTTCAATGAGCCGGGCAAGGCTTTCGGCGAGGAGGAACTGCAGGATGCCATCAAGCGTGGTGCCATCCAGATTCTCGACGATGCCACCATCGAAGCCATGAAGGCGAAACGTGCAAGAGACAAGACACGTGATGAGGCAGAGAAGCAGAAGGATGCCATCGCCAGCGGTGAGCAAACCGACTGGCAGGAGGCAATGAAGCAGTGGAACGAATGGGAAAGTTCCAAAGAAAAATAAATGTTAGAATCGAATTCCGAAGGAAATTCCGAGATAATGAATTCCGAAAGAAATTCCGAGGATTTATTGAATTATAAATAAGATAGAAACAAAAAAGAAATATGGCTAAAGTATTGATCAAGACTTCAGAGGGCGACATCAAGGTGCGCCTCTATGACGAGACTCCTCAGCATCGTGACAACTTCCTGAAGTTGGCAAAGGAGGGATATTTCGATGGCACACTCTTCCACCGTGTCATCAAGGATTTCATGATTCAGGGCGGTGACCCGGATAGCAAGGGTGCTCCTAAGGGCAAGATGCTGGGCACGGGCGGACCTGACTACACCATCCCTGCCGAGTTTGTTTATCCACAGCTCTTCCACAAGCGTGGTGTCTTGAGTGCTGCCCGTTTGGGCGATGAGGTGAACTCAGAGCGTGAGAGCAGCGGAAGCCAATTCTATATCGTTTGGGGAAAGACCTACAAGCAGAACGAGCTGAAGCAGATGGAGAAGCAGATGGGTATGCAGATGGAGCAGAACATCTTCAACCAGCTTGCCAAGGAGCACCATGATGAGATTATGAACTTCCGCCGCAACCGCGACCGAGAGGGCTTGATGAAGCTTCAGGATGAGCTGGTGGATGAAACCAAGAAGCGCTGCAAGGAGCAGGGTTACCCTAAGTTTACCGAGGAGCAGCAGAAGGCTTACACCGAGGTGGGCGGCACCCCATTCCTCGACAACCAGTACACCGTTTTCGGCGAGGTAGAGGAAGGCCTTGACGTAGTAGAGAAGATTCAGAACTGCGAAACCATGCGCGGAGATAGACCTAAGGAGGATATCAGCATGGAGATTTCTATTATAGAAGAATAAAACAATAAATATTTCTCGCAGGTTTTCTACGAAATCTGCGAGATTTTTTATTAAGTATCATCAACTATTCATTCGTATTAAATAAAAACAAACAAATCAAAATGAAAAAGATTCACGGAAAAATGATGAAGGGCATCACGGCCAGGAGCCTGATGATGCTTTTGGCATTGGCAGGTTCTAACTACAGCCATGCACAGCAAGCCACTCCCGGGAAGGGAACAGAACAGCAAGCCGCAGCCATGCAGCAAGCTATCATCGTGGTAAGCAATCCAACTTCCACACCCCGCACGGAACTTATCTCTCTGAGCATGAGCGAGGTGAAGGCGAAGCTGGGCAATGCCAACCCCAAGAAGGGCGAGGCTTATATCGTGAAGAACAAGCGCGGACAGCAGATCGGTTCGCAGATTACCCACGACGGCCTTCTGCTCATAGATGCCAACGTGCGCCCTCACGGCTCTGCCACTTACTTCGTGAGCATCGGCAAGCCTTACAAGCAGAAGGTTTATGCCACAGGTGCGCTCTATAAGATAAGAAAGGATGATATCGCATGGGAGAACGACCGATGTGCCTACCGCGTATATGGCCCTGCCCTGCAGAAGACCGGCGAGCGCTCCTTCGGCACCGACATCTGGGTAAAGAACACTCCTGACACCGTGGTTTACGAGCGATACATCATGGATATGAACGGAAATATCAAGGGCGATAAGATTGATGCCAAGGTAAGAGCCCTGCAGAAGCAGGAGAAGAACCTGGAAAGCCAAGCCAAGAACGAAAAGAATAAGACAAAGGCTGCCAAACTTGAAGCTCAGCTGAAAACCATTCAGGCTCATCGAAAGTCTCTGCAGGCAGAATTACGAGAAACGGATATCCTCACCTCCTTCCATCTCGACCATGGCAACGGATTGGATCCTTATCGTGTGGGCGCTACCCTGGGATTGGGTGCACCAAGCCTGATGGTGGGCAAGAACCAGGTTCTGCCTTATTGCTACAAGACATACAAGATACTAGATAACGGTCCGCTCCGCTTCACCGTAGAACTGACTTACAACCCCTCTACCGTAGGCGATATGAAGAACGTGGTGGAGCACCGCATCATCTCGCTCGATAAGGGCAGCAACTTCAACAAGATGACCGTATGGTATGACGGCTTGACCCAAGCCACCGATTTCGCCACCGGCTTCCCTATCCACGAGGAAGATACGGAGACGAAGACCTTCGCCAAGGACTACGTAAGCTATGCCGACCCTACGGATAACATCGAGGTGAACAATTCCCAGGTATATGTGGGCGTACTCTTCCCAGAAGGCATCGACCACACCTACTACCAGCTCTTCGATAAGAAGCACGATGGTGCCACCGGTCATGCTCTCGGCTTGAAGCGTGGCTTGAAGAACGGGGAGAAGTACAGCTATTACTTCGGTGCTGCATGGAGCAAATATGATGTGAAGAGCTATGCCGAATGGCAGATTCGTATCAAGGATTACTTGGATGCCCGAAAGATGCCACTAAAAATTGAGATTAGATAGAAAATCTATAAGTGAAACTCCGAAACTCTTACGCTGAAGGTGTTTCGACAAAAGTATAAAATAAAGGAGTGAGCCTTCATCCCAGAGAGCTCACTCCTTTTTAAGTATTAACCAAAAACTAACCTATATTAAACCTAATACTAAATAAACCTAAAAACCAAAAAACTTAAATCTGCTGCAAAATTACGCATATTTCCTTTATGATACAAGTCTATGGGGGCAAAAGGTGGATTTTCTGCCAAGCAGAAAGCAGCATATTCACTGACTATCAATACATTTAGCATTACCATTCAAATACAGAAAGTGGAACAAGATGAAGAGAGACAAAGAGAGAATTACCAAATAAAGTGAGAACACAGAGCGATAATTAGCACTCCAAGGCTTCCACTTTTTACAGCACACTATTTATAGATAGTTGCCTCATATTCAACCAATTAGAAACAACTTAAAGCAACACAATCCACCATTCCATCACATAGGCTATGAGAAACGAAAAACAATCTATACCTTTGTGACAAGAAATCAAAACAATAGCATTATCAACTTCTAAACGAATAACAACAACATGAAAAGAAGAAACTATCTCATGGCACTATTTATGCTGACTATCGGGACGGCAAATGCCAGCAACTTTGTAACCATCAAGGGCGAGAACCTGATGGATGCCAACGGCAAGAAGCTATACATCGTGGGCACCAATCTGGGCAACTGGCTTAACCCCGAGGGCTACATGTTTGACTTCAAGAAGACCAACTGCGAGTGGATGATCAACGACATGGTCTGCGAGTTGGCAGGTCCCGACTTTGCCCGTGAGTTTTGGCAGGCATTCAAGGACAATTACATCACCGAAGCCGACATCGCTTACATCAAGCAGACGGGAGCCAACACCATCCGATTGCCTTTCAATTACAAACTCTTCACCCGTGAGGATTACATGGGAAAAAATGATGAGACTGAAGGATTCAAGCAGATGGACAAGGTGATAGATTGGTGCCGCAAATACGACCTACACCTCATTCTGGATATGCACGATTGCCCTGGCGGTCAAACAGGCGACAACATCGACAATGGTCATGGATACCCATGGCTCTTCGAGAGCGAGTCTAGTCAGCAGCTATTCTGCCAGATATGGCAAAAGATAGCCAGCCGCTACAAGGACGAGCCCGTTATCTTGGGCTATGAACTGATGAACGAGCCTATCGCCACCATGTTTAGCGACTCTTTGCGAGCAGCCCTCAATGCCAAGTTGGAGCCCCTCTATAAGCGAGCTACCAAGGCTATCAGAGAGGTAGACCAGAACCACATCATCCTGCTGGGCGGTGCACAATGGAACGGCAACTTCGAGCCTTTCAGCGACTGGAAGTTTGACAATAAGATTATGTACACCTGCCATCGTTATGGAGGAGAGCCTACCAAGGCAGCCATACAGAGCATCATCGACTTCCGCGACAAGATCAAATTGCCAATGTACATGGGCGAGATAGGTCACAATACCGACCAGTGGCAAGCCGACTTCTGTGCCACCATGAAGAAAGCCAACATCGGCTACACCTTCTGGCCTTACAAGAAGATAGATGGCAGTTGCATGATGGGCATCAAGAAACCAGCCGACTGGGATAGCACCATCGTGAAGTTTGCCGAGGCAGACCGCAGCAGCTTTGATGCCATCCGCAAGGCTCGCCCAGACCAAGAAAAGGGCAAGAAACTCCTGATGCAGTTCGTGGAGAATGCCAAGAAAGAGAATTGTATCCCACAGAAAGGCTATACCAAGTCAATGGGACTAAAGGCTGAATAAGCAGATTTCTAGAAAGACAAAGGCTGAATAAGCCCATATATATTTCTAACTAACTTTTCATCAACTACAAAATCCCCGAAGCTCTTGTGAAAGAACTCCGGGGATTATTATTGTTTCTCCTAGGGAGATTGTCGCTTCTCCCAAAAATCATGATTATTTCTTCTGGAATACTCTGACGTAATCCACTTCCATTGTAGCAGGGAGAGCTGTCTCATCCACTCCATTCATGCCGCCCCAACTGCCGCCCCAGGCAAGATTGAGAATCACATAGAATGGCTTGTTGAATGGCCATGTAGCTACATTGCCCTTGCCATCATTATCGAATGAGAGCAACTTCACGCCATCCACGTATGTGGTGATATGATCCTCCGCCCACTCCAGGCGATAGACATGGAATCCATCCTCCGCGCCCTCGGTTAGACGCTCAGCTGTCTTCTGGGTATTCATCACATGATTATACGATTCAGTGTGGAGCGAAGAAGAAGTGCGATTAGGGTTCACACCCACCTCTTCCATGATGTCTATCTCACCACACTTAGGCCATGGATTGGCACCGAAGTCATTATTGCAAGGCATCATCCAAAAGGCAGGCCATGTGCCTTTACCTTTAGGCAATTTGATGCGAGCTTCGAAGATACCGTAAAGCCAGCCCTGGGTTTCGTGAGCATATACGCGCCCCGAATAAATCTTGCCGTCGCTGCCCTTGAAACAGTTGATGTAAAGCCGGTTATCAGCAATTTCTGTTACGCGTTTGCCATCAGCAGAGCCATTCACATAGTTCTGAAGTTCATTGTTCACCCAGCCCGACTTCTGCACCTCATGACGCCAGTCGGTACTATTCAACTCTGAGCCTTCATTAAACTCATCATTCCAGACCAGTCTGTAACCTTCCGGAATCACCATTTCGCCCCCTTCAATAGGAGTAACCTGTTTTCCAGCCTGATGCACTGGCACCGATACCTTCTTATTCTCTAATGAAATCTCGACACTTCCGTCAAGAGCTACAGACGATTTATTCTCTTCCACATCTACAGTTACCATACCCATAGCTTTGTTATTACCACTGGCACTCACTTTAAACCAAGGGTATACATTTGTCGTAGGACCTTCTCCAGGGAAGGATGCTCTCGCCTCCCAACCTCCTTCAGAAGCCACTACCATGATTTTATAAGTACCGCCTTTGGCAGGAACATCGATGCTCGTAGGAGAGCAGGCTATCGTTATCTCTCCATTGACATCAGACGAACTACTGCTGCAAGAAAGCAGCATGAACGAAAGGAGGAAGGAAAATATTTTCAAGAATTTCATGTCATTTAAAATTTAGAAAGGGGGCCACTCCTACTTATTCATAGGAGCAGTCCCTGTATAATTCTATATAAACCTATAAAACCTAAAGCCTATTTCACAATCAAAACGATATCACTAATGGTAATCTCTGTATCAACAGGCGCGCCAGCGAAGTCCATAACAAGCTTCACTTTCTCCATATCACCTGCCTTACTACCTTGGATAGTCGCATTGTCATAACGAACCACATATTCACCATTAACGTTCTGATACATATCAGCAAACAAATAGCTGTCATCATTACCTGTGTCACACAACTTAAATGTTGCTAAAGGCAACTTAGCTGTAGTAGTAACCTTGCAAGAGAAATCCACCTTCTGGCCCATCTTAATAGATATAGGAGCCTCTGTTAATGCCCACTGTGCATGCCATTGTTCAGCTGGAGTTTCAACTGGGATAACAATTGTATGCTTACTGCCCTTATGGGTGATAACCGGAGAACAATCTATAGCTCCCCAACCTGCATCGCCAAACCAATTGGTATTTACAAACGATTGAGCCTCATCCACAGCCTTCCAAAGGTTGCCCGCTGTATTGTAGTCGAATGGCACCTTCAATTCTACAGGAACCACAGTACCATCATCGTTGGCATGATCTTTCAATACCAGGCTCTCTATCATGATTTCATCGCCAGCTTTGTTGCCACCAAAATCGAAGACAATCTTCAAGTTTGAGATGTCCACACCGTCGAGGTCAGAGCCGAAGAGACATTTTGGTTCACCTGCTTCCAACTTTATGTCTTTATCCATCAAGATAGCATCATCATCGTCTGTTTGGCAGAGCTTAACCTTCACACCACCATGACCCAAGTTTGATGTCAAGATGACAGAGAAATCGTAGTGCTTGTCGGCAGAAGTAGAGATACCTAAGTTGGTGAAAGGAACCTGAGCTTGCCAACGATCGGTAGTTGCCTCAGGGAGCTTCAATGTATAGCATCCCTTGCTGTAGCTACAAACCGGGTCAGCAATTTGGCTCCATCCTGGAGCATAATAGCCAGCAGAAGGTTTTTCAGGGAAGGTAATTTTCTTGAAGAGATTAAACTCACTATCCTCTACGAAACCTGCGAAGCCATTCATCTTGGTTTTCTCCACCGTGAATTGCTTCTTGACGCTCTCCTTGCTAATACCATTGCGATTCTTCACAAAGCACTCCACATCGTAAGTACCCTTCTTGCGATAATACTTGCTCAATGTATAGTCTGAAGAATAAGCACCATCAATTACCCAAACTGGGGTGATGCCCTCTGTTGAGTTAAAACTGAAATTAGCTGTATTGATGTCTTGATCAACACTGATATTGAAGTTGTCAGCATAATCAGCAATGTTAGGCAATTCGCCATTGGCACCGCTAAAATCTTCTGGGGAGCATGCTCCTAGCAGAAAGGCTGCTAGGAATGCAAATGCTGAATGATATAATATCTTTTTCATAATCGTTACCATTTTAATGTATTAGTAATTGTTTTGTACCAATGCTGGGTCTGAGTCAAGCTCTGCCTGAGCAATTGGGATATACTTCTTAGATTCTGTCCAAGAATTGGTACGATAGCCATACTCATCTGGTACCAATACGCTGGCAGCCTTGCCTGTACGAACCAAGTCGAAGTAACGCTTGCCCTCGCCTACAAACTCCAAGCGGCGCTCATTGATAACATCATCCAGAGTTACGGCTCCAAGCTCTGCGATTCCTGCACGACGACGGATTTTATTCACATAATCCTTTGCCAAGCCAGCATCACCACCAGTCTCAAGCAACAGTTCTGCAGCATTGAGATAAGCTTCTGCTATGCGATAAACACGGAGGTTATTGTTATAATTCAGGTTGTTATCGAAGCCTGCATCGGCGTTATTTTCTGTGAATGGGCGATATTTAGCCAACCAGAGATGAGTATCCTGATAGCGCTCTTTATACTCTGTACCACGAACATCCCAGATGGTAGCATCACGGCGCTTATCGCCAGTACCATACATATCGTAGGTTTCCTGTCTTACCGGCAAGAAGCCCCAACCGTCACCGCCTTGGTTCCAACCATCACCACCAGGCCAAGAGTTTGGAGAAATCAAGGTTGGCAATACGGTACCACCAATAGCCAATGGTGACCCCCAACCACGCTCGTTGTTACCATCCTCATAGTTTACTTCCCAGATGCTCTCCTTGCACCATTCGCCGCTCTCTTTCCAAATAGAGGCGTAATCGTCTACTATATCATAGTCACTCTTGTCGGCGATGAGCTCCTGCATATACTGGAGAGCCTTAGGATAGCGAGTCTTGTCATTCTGATACATCACCATCTCGGCATACATCATATAGCACATGGCCTGCGACATTCTTCCACAGTTGGCATCGTCCCAACGCATTGGCAGGACCTTGGAGTCAATTACAGACTCAAGCTCTACTATCAATTTGTCATATACTTCATCAGCCTTGAGCTGTGGGGCTGTGTAAGGAGCAGACAAGTTCTCCAGATAGAAAGGAATATTGCCGAAGTAGTGCCACAAGTTATTGTAGAAATATACACGGAGGGCTCTACCCTGCATTTCGTAAGATGCCTTGTTAGCAGCAGTGAGATTAGCCTCTGCCCAGCCCAAATACTTCAAGAGGTCATTACAACGCTTGATGCCTGAGTAGTCCACTGTCCAAAGTGAGCTAAGGGTATTGCTGGCATTTGCCTCATAGTTGGCAAGCATGTGCCAGTTCTGCATATCGGTTTTGTTAGAACCGCCTACCCAGAAGTTATCGCCCATTATCTCGGCATCGATATTGAGGGCATTATACTGTCCCAATCCCCAGTCTGGCCAGTGGATAGGATCATAAGCCGCATTTAGAGCCTCATTGATGTGGGCATCTGTGGTGTAATATTCTTCGAGGTTTTCACCTGATGGGTTCTCCACCTCTAGGAAGCTATCGCTGCAGGATGTGGTTGCCAATGTGATGCTGGCTGCCAACATACCAAAAGCTATATATCTCTTTGTTTTCATAATTGTCAATGTTTTAAGAGGTTATTGATGTTAGAATGAAAGATTGAAACCGATGGTATAGGTGCGAGCCTGTGGATATACACCATAGTCTACACCGAGAGATGTACCACCTGATGAAATCTCTGGGTCGAAGCCCCAGTACTTGGTCCATGTGATGAGGTTTTCTGCCATCACGTAGAAGCGCAAGCGGCTGATAGAGAGCTTCTGGGTCAACTGCTTTGGCAAGGTGTAACCCAAAGAGATGTTCTTCAATCTCAAGTAAGAGCCATCACAAAGATAGAGGTCAGAAACCTGCCAGTTGGTAGCATCGCCATTCTTCAGGATAGGATACTTATTGGAGGTACCCTCACCAGTCCATCTGCCGAGCATCCAAGTAGGGAAGTTGCCAGAGAACACATCTGTACGATAGGTAGCATCAAATACCTTATTACCTGTTACACCCTGCAAGAAGAGGTTGAGGTCGAAGCCCTTCCACTCTGCATTGAAGTTGAAACCGAAGGTCCATGAAGGTGTACCATTACCAATGTTGGTGCGGTCGTCTGGATCGATTTTACCATCACCATTGACATCAACAAAGCGTACATCACCAGGTTTGGCATCAGGCATGATCAAATTTCCATCTGCATTGGTATAAGCATGAACCTCTGACATATTCTGGAACACACCGGCTGTCTTATAACCATAGAAGTATGGGAAAGGCTGACCGTTAGACCCACGAGTGCCACCACCAGAGATACCCTGGAAGCTATCGAGGTCGATGTAACCTGTATCATTACCGAGGTTGGTCAACTCATTGTGCAGATAGGTAACATTAGCCTTGGCATTGAAGCGAGCATCAGAGACATGCCACTTATAGCCGAGTTCAAACTCAAGACCAGAGTTCTTCATGTCACCCACGTTACCGATTGGCTTGGTCTCACCTACGTAGCTTGGGATAGGCATGGTGATCAACATACCGTTGGTCTTCTTTACATAGTAGTCAGCAGAGAAGGTCAACGCACTGCCGAAGAAACCGAAGTCGAGACCGATATCAGTCTGCTCACTCTCCTCCCACTTCAAGTCTTCATTGGCTGTGGCATTCGCCTTAGAACCATTAAACTTGATGGCATCCTTACCAAAGAGCACGTTGTTGCCCATGGCTGTCAATACGGTATAGCGGAAGTCTCCGATATTATCATTACCATTCTTACCCCAGCTGGCACGGAACTTGAGGTTACTCAACCAGTCGCGGGTGCCCTCCATAAACTTCTCGTTCATAATGTTCCAACCAACAGAAGCTGATGGGAAGGTACCATATTTATGAGATGGTCCGAAACGGCTTGAGCCATCTCGGCGGATTGTAGCCTGGAGCATATATTTCTCATCGTAATTGTAGCTCAAACGGCCGAAGAGAGAAGAAATGGCATGAACCACATTATTACCACCCGACACACTATGCTGAATCTGAGGCGAACCTACAGAGATTATCTTTCCATCGGCATCCTTCACGATGGTCTGCTCATAGTTGCCAGTTGCATAGTCGATAGAAGGCTTGTTCACATTTACAAGATTCCAACGGCTACCATTCAGATAGTCGCTCTTGTTCTTCATCGCACTCTGACCCAACACCACAGCAAAACTATGCTTGCCGATGGTTTTGTCGTAAGTAAGGGTATTTTCTACCTGCCAGTTGATGCCCTTTTCAGAACTCTTATAAGCCTCAGTATGCTCTCGCTTGTTGTTGCCAGAAAGATAGTATTTAGAAGCTACATAGCTATCTGTTCCCCAGAAACTGAGGTCGGCACTATATGTGAAGTGATACTTCAGATTGTCCCATAACTGTAAGTCGATTGAGAATTTAGGCACAAACTTGTGCGACCAGTTCTTGGCAGCAGGAATGCTCAACATGGCCAATGGGTTATTCATCTCCTGATAGGTTCCGCCCATACCAGGAATTGTATAATAATTGCCGTTAGCATCACGCAGCAATTCATATACATTTCGCTTGCCTGTAATATTGCCATTCTCATCGTATGTGTTAGGATCCTCGTAGGCATCATAATACTTCTTCGCCACATTGCTATTGGTTACCGTAGGAGCTAATGTTGGAGCAAGATAGAGGGCACTACCCAATACTGAGCCATAGATACTATTAGCATCGATACCAGTGCTCTTTACTCGGGTGTAAGCCATGTTGACAGTAACATCCAACTTGTTGAGGAAGTTGCGATCCTTGCTGGCATCCAATACATTATAAATGTTGTTGCTACGCATAGAGAGACGCTCATAGTTGCTCTGTCCGTAGTTACCACCTACGATACCTTCCTGCTTGTAGTAACCAAGAGAGAGGTAGTAGTTGATCTTGTCAGAAGCACCACTGATGCTCACCTCATGATTCTGCACAGGCGCATTGTCGTTGAATACCAAGTCCTGCCAATCAGTACCAAATCCATTGATAGCATTACCATTGGAGTCGGTCAGTTTGTATGGATCAGCATAGATAGGAGCCTGACCACCATTCACTGCACGCTCATTCTGAAGGATGGCGTAGTCAGTAGCGCTGGTTACATCACGCTTCTTCCATGCGCTCTGCCAACCGTATGAGAAGTTATAGTTAATCTGTGCCTTTCCTATCTTACCCTTCTTGGTGGTTACGAGAATTACACCGTTGGCAGCACGGGCGCCATAGATGGCACCAGAAGCAGCATCCTTCAACACCTCGATGCTCTCGATATCGCTTGGATTCAAATAGTCCAAACCACCCTCAATAGGCATACCATCCACGATGTAGAGAGGGTCGCTATTATTGATGGTACCAGTACCACGGATGCGCACCTTAGGTGATGCACCTGGCTGACCAGATGATGAGGTAACATTGACACCGGCTGCCAAACCCTTCAGGGCGTTGTCTACACGCACAGGGCTCTTGCCTGCCAAATCCTCAGAGCCAACCTTGGCGATGGCTGCTGTTACGACGCTCTTCTTCTGAACACCATAACCCACTACAACCACCTCGTCGAGGGTCTTGTCGTCTTGTTTCAGGGTAATGCGCATGTTGGCAGATGGCTTTACCTCGGTTTCCTTAAAACCGATATAGGTGATAACGAGGGTCTGACCACCATCAGCATCGATGGTGAAGTTACCGTCCAGATCAGTGATGGCACCAGCACCCTTCTGCCCCTTCACCTGAATAGTTGCTCCGATCACAGGTTCTCCCTGATCGTCCAACACAACACCCTTGAAGGTGTTCTTTTGCGCGAACGCTGACGCTGACATTAATAATGCAGACGCCAGCAAGATACTTTTTGTTTTCATATCTTCGGTTATTAGTTTAGAAATTATTATATTCTATTGTTTATTCTTTCCAGTTTTTGTTATTTATACCTTAAAGGCTCGCCCCATCCTATATATAATTAATGTATAGAGCCTGTGCAGCTTTGCATCGTTAAAATGCGTTAAGCTTTGTTTTCGGTTGCAAATATAATATGATTTTTCGATATTTACAAGACACTTCAAGAGATAAGTGGATATTTTTAGCTTACCAAACAGACATCATTACTGATTATCAATCATTTACGTCATAACATTTCATACATGAAAGTGGACGCTATAAAGATGTCTTGAATAGGTTTCATCTCACCGCTTCTTCTGGATAATTGGAAATATGATACTTTTTTCAATTCATCTTAATCCACTTTTAGGATTTCCCTTATTCGATATAATTCTCAATCTAGCAAGCATTTATCACAATAGCTACTTTTACACTCATCCACTTTCGCCGCACATAGGGTTGTTTTTTCTCTTATTATTTACTAATTTTGCAAACAAAACGAATTTCTAACATAAATATAGCAACAAACAACAAAGTATATGAAACATTTGATTATGACATGTGTGCTTTGTGCATCGGCAATGAGCACCACAATGGCACAGCAATCACAGCAACAACTGCCTCTCTATCTCGATCAGAGCAAACCCATGGAGCAGCGCATCGACGATGCGATCGCCCGCATGACCCTGCAAGAGAAGATTCGCATCATCCATGCTCAGAGCAAGTTTTCATCAGCGGGAGTTCCTCGCTTGGGATTCCCAGACTTCTGGACCGACGATGGCCCTCACGGTGTGCGCCCTGACGTACTCTGGGATGAATGGGAACAGGCAGGACAGACCAATGACTCCTGCGTAGCCTTCCCTGCCCTCACCTGCCTTGCCGCATCTTGGAATCCGCAGATGAGCCGCATCTATGGAGAGGCACTTGGTGAGGAGGCATTGTATCGTGGCAAGGACATGATACTGGGACCAGGCGTGAACATCTATCGCACTCCGCTCAATGGACGTAATTTCGAATACATGGGCGAAGACCCCTATCTGGCCAGCATCATGGTGGTACCTTATATACAAGGACTGCAGAGCAAGGGCGTATCAGCCTGCGTCAAGCACTACTGCCTGAACAATGACGAGGAATATCGCCACTTGGTAAACGTGAAAGTAAGCGACCGTGCCCTGCATGAGATTTATCTGCCTGCCTTCAAGGCTGCCGTAGAGAAGGGTAAGACATGGGCCATCATGGGCGCATACAATCTCTACAAGGATGAACACAACTGCCACAACCAGTGGACACTCAATAAGATACTGAAGGGCGACTGGAAGTTTGACGGCGTAGTGGTGAGCGACTGGGGTGGAGCCCACGATACCGACCAATCCGTAAAGAATGGGCTTGACATGGAGTTTGGCTCCTGGACCAATGGCCTCTCTTGGGGAGCCAGCAATGCCTACGACAATTACTACCTCGCCACACCTTATATAAAAGGAATACAGGAGGGCAAATACTCCACCAAGGAGCTGGATGAGAAAGTGCGCCGCGTATTGCGCCTCTTCTACCGCACCACGATGAATCCTGACAAGCCTCACGGATTCCTCTGCTCCGACCAGCATTATGCCACAGCCAAGCAAGTAGCCGAGGAAGGCATCGTACTCTTAAAAAACAAGAAGAATGTGCTGCCTATCGACGTGAAGAAGGCTAAGAAGGTGCTTGTAGTGGGCGAGAATGCCATCAAGATGATGACCGTGGGCGGCGGCAGCTCTTCGCTCAAGGTACAGAAGGAGATTTTGCCACTCGATGGCTTGAAGGCTCGACTCAGCAAGGAAGGTATCAGCGTGGACTATGCCCGAGGCTATGTGGGCGATGTAACAGGCGAATACAATGGCGTTACCTCTGGACAGAATCTGAAAGATAATCGATCTGAGGCAGAATTGATAAACGAGGCGGTGAAGAAAGCCAAGGATGCCGACTATGTGGTGATGTTTGGCGGACTGAACAAGAGCGACTACCAGGACTGCGAGGGTCACGACCGCAAACAGTATGAATTGCCTTACGCCCAAAACAAGCTCATTGAGGCTTTGGCAAAAGCTAACAAGAATTTCATCTACGTCAATATCTCGGGCAATGCCGTGGCTATGCCTTGGAAGGCGCAGGTTCCTGCCATCGTTCAGGGCTGGTTTATCGGCTCGGAGAGTGGCGAGGCATTGGCAAGCATCCTCTGTGGAGATGCCAATCCTAGCGGCAAGATGCCTTTCACCTGGTATGAATCACTGAAGCAAGTGGGTGCCCATGCCCTAGACACTTATCCTGGCACATGGCGCAAGGAAGGTGGCGACAAGACCGAGGGCAACATCATCGATGAAGAATACAAAGAGGGTATCTACGTGGGGTATCGCTGGATCGACAAGCAGCAACAGAAGCCTTCCTTCAGCTTTGGTCATGGACTGAGCTACACCCAGTTCCTGCTGAGTAATCTACGCAGCGACAAGACTCAGCTGAATGCAGATGGCAGCATCACCTTCACCGTCAATGTGAAGAATGTAGGCAAGCGAGCTGGTGCCGAGGTAGTACAGCTCTACATCCACGATGTGAAGTCATCCATTGATCGCCCTTACAAGGAGTTGAAAGGATTCCAGAAGGTATACTTACAGCCTGGCGAGAACAAGGATGTGAACATCACTATCCAGAAGGATGCGCTGAGCTACTATGACGAAGCCACTGCATCCTGGAAGGCAGAGGCTGGACAATTTGAGGCACTCGTAGGTAATGCCGCAGATAATCTGAAGCTCAAGAAAACATTTGAATTAAAATAAGACAAGAAGTCCCGATGCAGAATTTCCTACATCGGGACTTTTCATATCATGATACTACGAAAAACATTATTTCATTCCTATCATCTTCACTTTGCTCTCAAATTCCTCCCTATCGCAGAGGGCACCATTCTTTACCTTGGCTCTATAATTATAGATGGTATTCACTGAATAGTGCAAGAACTCGGCTATCTTGGAGCTATCCTCAATGCCCAGACGAATGAGGGCGAAGATGCGAATGGTAGTGGAGAGCTTGCGGTCATCCTCTAATATGATGCGTTCCTCGGGCTTGAGGAGCGCATTGAATTCCTCCACAAAGTTAGGGAAGAGCTTGAGGAAGGCTGAGTCGAAATAGTCGTATAGCTCACCCACATACTCGTGGTCAGTCTGCATCATAGTGAGCAACTTGGTGAGCTCACGTGCCTTCACCAGTTTGATAACTCGCTTGCGCATGGTCTCTATCTTGTCCACGTACAAGGCGCAGAGGCGTAGGAATCTGCCTATATACACCTCCTTCATCTTATTGCTCTCGTTCAGATCTCCGTTCACCTGGTTCAAGCTCTCATTGACTGCATTGAGCTGCTCATTGGCAGCATTGAGTTGCTGCACAGCCCTCTCCAGTCTCTCGTTGGCATTCTGGAGTTCTCGGTTGGTGAGTTTCTGCTTGTGGAGGGCAGCGGCTATGCGCTGGCGCTGCTTGTTCACATAGAAGAGCAAGCCCAGTACCAAAAGCACCAGCAGGACGATCCAACAGATGGCAATCTTCAGATTGCGATTGGTGGTGGCAAGCTGCTTCTGAAAATCCTCCTCTATGGTGGTGAGCACAGGCATAATCTGACGGCTGCGGATAGGCGTACCAAAGATGGTGGCAGACTGCCAGGCAAACTTGATGTACTCGTAAGAGCGAGCCAACTGCTGCTCGCTAGCATCAGAATCCACACCCAAGATATTGGCAAGTTCCCAGAGCGAACCTTGATCCATTACCGCCAATTTCACATCACTGATAGCAGAAAGGAGGAGATAATGACGATATTCAGTAAGCTGATTCAGCAACTTATAGATAATAGCACGATAGAAGGTAACGATGGCATACTCATGGGTACCAGGACTGGTAAGCGAGAGGCGTTTATCATTGATTTTCAATGCTTCCTGCATTTTTCCGCTATCTCTGAGTCTCACTTCCAGGAGTTGCAGATAGCGGTCGTCGGTGGGCTGTAACAGGCTCTCAGCCTTCTTGACATAGCCCTCATGTTTTTCACGATAATACTTCTTGAGGAAATCCACATTGGCATAATAAGCCATCTCGCCATATAGATGCATATAAGCCCAGTAGTAATTGCGCAGTCCTGCGGAATCGAGTTTCGCAGGGTCAATGGTTTTCAGCACATCGTATGATTCTGCGTAATCACCTGTGGTGGATTCCTGGAAGGCGAGCAGAGCCTTGGCATTGCCCTCCTGCTGCAGGTAGTTATTCTTATGGGCTAGGTCGATGCATCGATTGATATACTTCATGGCTAGGTCGTTCTTATAGGAGCGACATTCCTCAAAGAGAGCATAAGCCAGGTCATACTGAGTCTTAGGGGAGCGAGCCTTCATCAGCTTACTCTCCAACTGGGCTATGCGCCCCTCCCTCTGCTTCACATACTGAGCTGTCTGGGCAATGGCATTGTCCAGACTATCGTAGAGAGCCTCGGTCTCCTTGTTTTCGCCTGCCCTGAGGGCATTTTCGCTAACCAGCAGTGCAGGTGCCAAGAGCAGCATGCACATGAGGCATATTATTTTCATTGCTTTAATCATAGAATATTATCTTGGTTTTCAAATGTTCTTAATTGTTTATCGGATGCAAAAGTAATAAATAATATCGAAATCGCCAAACTTCCGTGGATAGAAATCAAGAAAATCTTTCATTTTGAGTCCACTTTTTCTAGAGATGCATTTTTCCTTAAATATCTAGCTAGCAGAAGCATCGCCTTTTCTCCCCTCCACTTTTCTCCACATTTTAACACTTCACATCACCAACTTATCGAAAATATTAGTATCTTTGCAGAAAATAAGGAATAAACAATAACATATATAATAAGGTATGAAGAAAAAGACAATCTTAGCAACACTCGTGGTAGCTATGCTGACGATAAGTCCGGCTATGGCTACGAAAATCAAGCCAATGAAGGAATTCGTGGACGAACTGATGGCGAAGATGACCCTGCAGGAGAAGATAGGACAGCTGAACCTGATGGTGGCTGGCGACATCACTACCGGCGGAGCACTCAACACCCAAGTGGGCGGCGACATAGCAGCAGGCAATATGGGTGGTGTGTTCAACATCAAGGGCATCGACAAGATCAAGGCATTGCAAGACATCGCCATCAAGAAGAGCCGACTGGGCATACCATTGCTCGTGGGTATGGACGTGATTCATGGTTATGAGACCATGTTCCCTATCCCTCTCGCCCTCTCCTGCTCTTGGGACACCGAGGCTATGAAGCAGGTGGGCGCCGTATCTGCCAAGGAAGCTACCGCCGATGGAATCAACTGGACATTCTCGCCGATGGTAGACGTGGCACTCGATGCCCGCTGGGGTCGCATCAGCGAGGGCAATGGCGAGGATCCATATCTGAGTGGCGTGCTCGGGGCAGCTATGACCCAAGGCTATCAGGGCGAAACCGCCTCCAAGATGTGGGCTAAGGGCAACGGATTCATAGCCGACAACAACAAGATGCTAGCCTGCCTCAAACACTTTGCCCTCTATGGAGCGGTGGAGAGCGGCAAGGAATACAACACCACCGACATGAGCCACGTACGCATGTTCAACCAATACCTCCCCCCTTACGAAGCAGTAGTGAAGGCTGGAGTTGCCACAGTGATGTCATCCTTCAATCTCATCGACTACGTGCCAGCCACTGCCAACCGATGGATGATGACCGACGTGTTGAGAAACCGCTGGGGATTTAACGGCATGCTCGTAACCGACTATGCCAGCATAGCCGAAATATTGCAGCATGGTACCGCCCAAAACCTGAAACAAGCTGGCGAAGAGGCTCTGCATGCAGGCACCGACATGGATATGTGCGCCAAGGCATATGTACAACATCTAGCCCAAAGCGTGAAGGAGGGCAAGGTGAGCGAGGAGGAAATCAATCAGGCTTGCCGCCGAGTACTGGAGGCAAAATACCGATTGGGACTCTTCAAGGATCCTTACCGCTACTGCGACACCAAGCGCAGCAAAAAGGACATTTACACCCTGGATAACCGCAAGGTGGCAAGGGATGTGGCTGCCGAGACCTTTGTATTATTAAAGAATGAGAACAACATCCTGCCACTGAAGAAGGAAGGAAAAGTGGCTCTGATAGGTCCGCTCGCCGACACCCGCAACAATATTGCTGGCACATGGAGTGTGGCACAAGCACCAGAGAAATATACCACCCTCAAGGAAGCTATGCAGCAAGCCCTCAAGGGCAAGGCTGAACTACTCTATGCACAGGGTAGCAATATCTGGAGAGATGCACAGCTGCAGAAGAATGGCGAGTTTGACAAGCCGATGCAACGTGGTGACAACGAGCTACTGAAGGCAGAGGCCATAAAGGTAGCCAAGGATGCCGATATCATCGTATGTGCCATGGGAGAAAGTGCCGACATGAGCGGCGAATGCGGCTCACGCACCAATCTGGAGATGCCTGATGTGCAACATGAACTATTAGCCGAACTTGTGAAACTAGGTAAACCTGTTGTGCTTCTCAACTTCTCTGGTCGCCCAACGGTATTGACTTGGGAGAAAGAGCATGTGCCTGCCATCATGAACGTATGGTTTGGCGGATCAGAAGTGGGCGATGCCATCTGCGATGTACTCTTCGGCGATAAGGTTCCATCGGGCAAACTCACCACTTCCCTACCAAAGACCACGGGTCAGGAGCCTCTCTACTATAACCACCAGAACACAGGACGCCCTGTACCTGACGACAACCCTCGCTTCGCCAAGTTTGCCAGCAACTATCTGGACGTAAGTAATGGTCCGCTCTATCCATTTGGATATGGACTGAGCTACACCACCTTCTCTTACGGCGACTTACGCTTGAGTCAAAGCCAAGCATCCATCGCCACGAATGAGGCTGATGCCTGGAAGAATGATGAGAAGATTACAGCCACCATCACGGTACAAAACACAGGCAACAAGGATGCCGACGAGGTGGTACAGCTCTACATCCGCGATATGGTGTGCTCAATCTCTCGCCCTATCAAAGAGCTAAAGGGCTTCCAGCGCATCCACCTGGCAGCAGGTGAGAGCCGGGAAGTAAGTTTCGACATCACCCCAGAGATGCTCAAGTTCTATAATGCCGAATTGAAGCACATCTTGGAGCCTGGAGATTTCGAAATCATGGTGGGCACCAACAGCAATGATGTGAAGATGCAACCATTAACGATTGGCATGTAAAAAACATCAAGAAAAGTATCTATAAAAGACTTTGTCCCGACAATATCAAGTCGAGACAAAGTCTTTATTTTTTTATTGCTTCCCCTTCGAATACTTTTTTTTATCTCACTAGGAAATATTGGTCTCTTCACTATGTAAATGTTTGTAATCCACGAAGAAAGTTATGTTCAGCAGTGCTGAACTTAAGTTCAACACTGCGGAATACAAGTTCAGCACTGCTGAACATAAGTTCAACACTGCTGAATATAGTTTTTAATTAAGAATACAAGAAATACTCATTCTTCTAAAAATCTTAAATCTTATAGTGCAATCAATCTTACTTCGTCATCTCGAAGCCCATGCGCACGCCATCGTAGTTATCCACAATGCTGCTCACGGCACTCATCGTAGTGCTGCCGGTAAGATTCAGCTTGCTCAGGGTCTTGACCAGCGTGAGCAGCTTCTTCTGCTCGAAGAGAAGGCTGATGCCATTGGTGGTGCGGGTGGCAAAACCCGAAGCACTCAGCAGCAAGCCCTTCAGCTGGATGGCATGCGTCTTCTCATCGAAGGTATAGGTGCCGTTCCATGACTTGCCGTCGATCTTGGCAGCAAAGGTGCCATCGGTCTTGAAGGTAAAGTAGGTATTGCTCTTGCAGAAACCGAACTTACTGTAGTACTTGCTCAGATCCTCCTCTATCTTGCTGGCAGCAATCTCGCCGCCAGCCTTTGCCAGCAGGTTCTCTGAGGTGAAGGCGCAACCCGGCTTGCTGTACTTCCAGGTATGGGCACAGAGATCTGCCTGCGAGAAGGTGGCAGAACCTATCACATTGTTCAGAATGCCACTGATGATACTGCTGCCGGTAGAGCTGCTGCTGGTAGTAGTTTTCTTCTTCGATGTCTTCTTCGATGTCTTTTTAGTTGTTTTCTTCACAGGCATCAATTCTGAAAGTGAAGCCTCCTGAACAGCTTCATTCATTGCGCATACATTGCTGCCGGAAGTGCTGGCAAGCACCAGGGCAGCCATAAAAAATACCTTTTTCATTTTTTACTTTCTATTTATTATAATTGTAACTATCGTTTCAAAAAATGCTTTTTTCATCATTATTTGTTATTTTCTTAGACGAAAGAGGCATCAAAAGGTTCAAAATATCGTTCAGAAAAGACATAAATGTTTCATTTTTTTGACATACATCAAAAAAGAACGATTATTAGCATAGATTTCTCAAAAAGTTTACCCGAATATGATAAGAAAACCCTATCTTTGCACCGTTAACAAATCACAATAGGTTATGAATGATTTAATTAAGGTCAACACAATGAGTGAGAGCATGGCATTGAACAAGTGCCAGGAGATTCTCAACGATCGCCGTGAGGCTCTTGCTTCAAAGGCAAAGAAGAATGACTAAGGGTAACTTTCGCAAGAGAGTGCTCTTGAGGAAAATTACGTAAGAGAGAAAGGAAATTACGTAAAAAGATTATTTTCAGAATGACTCTTTGGTACTACAAAGAGAAAAGGCAAAAAGTCCCGCTGTCGAGTAAAATCGTTCAACGGGACTTTTTTGTTTTTATGCCAACCGGGATGATATCCAAGCTGGGATATTATTCCTGGCTCTTTTCAGCCTTCATGATCACCTCGACGTGGTTGCCGCTCTTCAGGAGTACATTCTTGAGGAAGTCGGAAATCTGTTCGCCACGGAGGTTCTTCACAAACTCCTTATAGCCGGTATAGTTATCGAAACCGAGACCAGTATAGTTGGCAAGAACGCCGAGCCAGTAGCCATTGTTCTTCTCATCCACACCTGCCTGCTTCAGGAGAATCTCCTTCACCTTCTGCAAGTCGGCAGCATCTACCTGCTTCTCTACCTCTTCCACACCCTTGAAGAAATAGGTGATGGCAGTATCAGCCTTCTCCGGATTCAAGCCGGCATTGGCGGTAATGCTGATGGCTGCCTTGTCGTCGAAATCGCGGAGCATGCCGAAGGTGGCTCCTGCATGGTAAGCTGCACTCAACTGCTCACGGATGGTGCGCAGATACTGCATCTCCAGCAGTCGGGCGGTTACATCTGCCAGTACCATGTTCTGCATAGAGAATGGCAACTTGGTGCTCCATATCTCTGATGCCTGGGTTTGAGGATTGGACATCGCCTTGGTAAAGTTGTTCTTCACCTCGCCCTTGGCGTATGGAATCTCCTTGTTCTTCAGCTTGAAGCCATGGTTTGGCAAGCTGGCGATATACTGCTCAATGAGTGGCAGGAGGGTCTTCTCATCGTAGTTGCCCACGAAATAGAAGGTGAAGTCCTTGGCATTGCCGTAATACTCCTTGGCAAGCGACATCAGGCGATTGTAGTTGATGGCCTTGATCTCATCAGAAGTAGGAATGCGGCCAATCTTGCTGCCCAGGTAAAGGGTACTCTGCAATGAATCCTGATATACCATGTTAGGATTGTTGCTCTGGTTAGCCAATACAGTAGCAAAGGTGTTCTGAAGATTCTTGAACGACTTCTCATCCTTGCTCAATGCTGTCATCTTGAGATAGATGAGCTGCATCAGGGTCTCGATGTCCTTAGGAGTAGAATTACCGGAAAGACCATGGCTGTAAGGCTTGATGGAGAAGCCTACACCTGCCTGCTTGCCAGCGAGCGCCTTTTCGAGCTCGGTGCTTGAGAAATCGCCCAAACCGCTGGCACCCCAAGCCTCAGTCATCAGCATGATGCTAGGGTAATCGCTCTTCTCAAGAGCTGAGTAACCCACCTTGGCATTGGCAGAGAAGAGAATCTCATTATCCTTGAAATCGGTCTTCTTCAATACCACCTTGGCACCGTTGGAAAGGGTAAGCTGCTTGTAACCCAGCTGCTTGTTCTCTACGGTCTTCTTGATTTTGCCTGGCTTAGGCAACTGAGCCATCAATGGCTCCTGCTTCACATTGTCCACGTATGCCTCCAGCTTCTCTGAGCGCACCTGCTTCACAATATCGGCAAGCTCCTGCTCGGTAGGATAAACGGCACCCTCTGCCTCGCGCATCAGCACCATTGATACCAGGTTGGTATCGCTCTGGCAAACCAGCTGCTTGGCATAGGCATTGATGGTCTCCAATGGCAGCTGAGGTACCACCATCTTGTAGATCTGGCTCTCGTCCTCTACCGATGGAATCGGCTCGTTGGAGATGAAGTGATCCACATACTGGGTGGTAAACTGCTCGTTCTTCATCTTATCCTTGTTGGCAAGCGTCTTATCTACCCGGCTCAGGAACTCCTCCTTGGCACGCTGATACTCAGTGGCGGTGAATCCGAAGTCGTGCATGCGCTTTGCCTCGCGCAATACGGCAGCATAAGCCTCCTTCACCTTTCCTGGCTTTGCCACTCCGATAAGACTGAAGGCACCCTTGGTAGAAGAGAGCAGGAAGTCGCCGTCGTCGGCACCTGCCTGAAGGAATGGGCAGTCAGCTTCCTGGGCAATCTCGGCATAGCGTGCACCCAGCATAGAGGTAACCACATTGTCCATATATCCCTTGAGCAGATAGCTCATGTCGCCCTTCATCGCATTAGGGATGGCTGGATGCTTCATGAAGATATTGAAGATGTCATACTGCTGCTCCTTGTCCTTGTCGATTACGTAGATGGCTGTATCATTATCGGCAACTTCTACCGACTCTATCTTGGCGGCATCGGCAGGAACCTTGATGCCCGAGAAAAGCTCCTTGATCTTGTTCTCGATATGGTTGACATCTACATCACCCACGATGATGATTGCCTGATTGTCTGGGCGATACCACTTACGATAGTAAGCACGCAGGGTTTCCGGCTTGCAGCCGTCGATGACGCTCATCAATCCGATAGGGAAACGATAGCCATACTTGTTGTTCTGATAAAGCTTTGGCAAAGAGCGCTCTATCATGCGCTGCTGCCCCACGATGCGCATACGGTACTCATTGTGTACCACATCGCGCTCGCTCTCGATGGCATCCTCGGTAAGAGAGATGCCATTGCTCCAATCCTTGAGGATGAGCATGCATGAATCTACGGCTGTAGGACGGGTGGTAGGTACATCGGTGAAGTAATATACGGTTTTCTCTACGCTGGTATAGGCATTGAGATTTCTACCATACTCCACACCGATGCTCTGCAGGTAATCCTGGAGGGAATTACCCTTGAAGTGATCGGTACCGTTGAAGGCGAGGTGCTCGAGGAGGTGAGCCAAACCGCGCTGATCATCGTTCTCATTGATAGAACCCACTTTCTGGGCGATGTAGAAGCTGGCTACATGCTCAGGATAACTGTTGTGACGGATGTAGTAAGTCAATCCATTGTCGAGATGACCAATCTTCACATTCTTGTCCACAGGAATGGCTGGCATCTGTGCCATCGCACTTCCCACAGATAAACACAGCAGAAACGCTGCAAAAATCTTTCTTAGTTTCATCAGCTATTGATTTATAAAATTACTTGTTTCAAATATTCCGCTTGCAAAATTACACAAAATAAAAAAGATTTGCAAGCATTTGGGAGATTATCTTCCCCAACACCTGCAAATCTTAACATAAAACTAACATTGGAAGCTCTTCATCCACGACCCCCGGTAAAGGCGGATGAGGAAAAGCGTGCCCCTGAGGGTAAGCTCCGTAGCCATCGCAATCCAGACACCCTCCAGACCATAACTCTTGGAAAGGGCGTAAGCCAGGGTGAGGCGCACCAGCCACATGGTACCCAGATTGATGGCGGCTGGCTTTCGGGTATCGCCCGCTCCCACGCAGACACAATAGGTTACGATGCTCGCTGCAAAGAATGGCTCGGCAAAGGCCTCGATGCGAAGGCAGGCAGTACCCAGCTCGCGGATGCTCTCCACCGGCGACAGCACACCTATCATCTCGGGGGCAAAGACATACATCACCACTCCCATCAATGCCATCACGCACATGCCCAATCCCACCGTCATATAGGCGAAACTGCGGCAGAGATCGGTACGCCCGGCACCATGCGTCTGACCCACCAGGGTGGTAGCGGCATCACCGATACCATAACCCGGCATATAGCAGAGGCTCTCGGCAGTGATGGCAAACGAGTGGGCAGCAATGGCGATATTGCCCAATGGTGCCACGATCATGGTGCTCACAATCTGCGCACCGCTCATCAGCACATTCTGTATGGCTATCGGGATGCTGATCTTGCAGGCATGGTGCAGGTATTCCTGCACCCATCGGAAAGGTTCCTTGTCCTGACGCAGATTGAGAATCCGGTTCCGACATGCCGTGAGGTAGAGATTAGGCAGCGAGATGCAGATATAGGCAAGCGCCGTGCCGCAGGCAGCTCCCACCACGCCCATCTTCATGACGTAGATAAAGAGGTAATTGAACACCACATCGCAGATGCATATCAGCACCGCCATCACACTCGGGGTATGCATGTTACCTGCCGACTTGAGCATCATCTCAGAGATATGATACAGGAATACGAAGGGCAACGCCAAACCGTATATCAGAAAATACCGCGAGGAATTGCCCGCAATATCAGCACCGCCACCCAGCCAATAAGGCAGATGGGAATGCACTCCTACACATGCCAGGGTAACACAAAGGCTGAACGCCAAACCGCATATCAGGGCATGGCGGAATACCTGGCGAGCCTTCACGAAATCGTTGGCTCCAATGAAATGAGCCACCTGCACCGAGAAACCGGTAGCTGCCGCACTGAGCAAACTGCCAATGAGCCAGTTGGTTGACTCGATAAGTCCGATGCTTGCCGAAGCCTCAGCACCCAGATGTCCCACCATGGATGCATCAATGAAGAACATCATCACGGTGGAAATCTGTGCCAGCATAGAGGGAATACTCAACCCCACGATGAGATTGAGTTTCTCGCTGCGAGCCATCGCCCTACCCTCGCGTATCGACTCCATCAGATAATCTGTCTTATTCTTGAATAACATATTTTTCTCTTATTAATTGCGTTAACGAAAAAAATGGCGACTCCGAGAAGGAATCGCCACCTTTTATTTAATTACATGAATTTCGTACCTTTGTTTTTCCCAAAACTTAACTTCCGCATAACGGAACAGTACTGTTTTTTGTCGTCACTGAATAAACAATCTTATTTTTACCTTAACTAACACCTGTCGTCACTGAATAAACAATCTTTTCTAACTACCTTAACTAAAACCAATAAACCAATGAACAACAATCTTAAATTTACCTAACAACTAAACCTAATAAAATCTATTACCTAACTAAAAACCTAAAACTTATTTTTTCTGATGCAAAGGTACAACTAATTTCTGAAACTGCAATACTTTTACCCGAAAAAATGCAGAAAACTAACATTTTTTTTAATATCGACAACGTTTTGTGCGCGAGCACAAACACTTGTTAACACATCAAAAAGGTATGTTAACACAAAGCGTTCCTAGGAATGCCATCACACAGCAATCCTAGGAACGCTCCTATTCTATCCCCTATATATGAATAAGGTATGAATCCTACCTGTAAAAGGAAAGAATCTCCCTATATATAATAAGGTGTAAATCCGAAAAAATCCTACTCAGTAATCCATTCTCCCTTGAGTGCCTGGGCAGCAGCTCTAGAACCCGGTATTACCTGACCCGGACGATAGTAGCTGTCGAGCACAATCTCGAAGCGAAGCATGGAATAGGCAGGGATCTTGCCATTCGGAGTAGTATTATAAGCCAGCTGGTATGGGATATACACCAGCCAATGATCGCCGATGTGCATATTGAGCATGGCGGTGGTAAAACCATCTATCCAGCCACTTGCCAAATTGGTAGTTACCTGAGCAGTAGCCTTGTCGTAGGTACCCTCAAAAGTCTTATCGAATACATAACCTGCAGGATAAGTATCAGTGCCCAGCAATCTGCCGAGATAGCTCACCTTCACAGAATCGGTGTACATAGGGCATCCGCTGCCCTTGCCTTCCTTCAACACGCGAACCACGATGTGATCGTAAACCTTGTAGGAAAGCGGAACCTCCACACCATTCTGATCCTTGTTAGGTATCTGGTTCTGGAGCGACCACTTACGAATCACCTTCCATTCGGTGCTGCCGTTGGCTATCTGCTGACGGGCATAATCCAAAGTGTCGGCAAAAGCCTGCTCATTGCGTTCCTGCCAGTTGGCATACTCATCTACAGTGTTATCATCCTCGCTGCATGATGACAGGGCGAACACTGCCATCACGAGCAAGAAGAGATATTTAGAAATTCTTAATTTCATTACCAAGTTTCTTTAATATGCTAGTAATACTTACGCGCTCCTCGATGATGCTGCGGAGGTCAGAGATAGCTACACGCTCCTGCTCCATAGTATCACGATAACGCAGAGTTACCTTATGGTCGTTTGGAGTCTCATGGTCAACGGTGATACAGAATGGAGTACCGATGGCATCCTGACGGCGATAACGCTTACCGATAGAATCCTTAGGATCGCCATAGTGGGTATTGAAGTGGAACTTCAACTCATCTACGATTTCATGAGCCAACTCTGGCAAACCATACTTCTTATCCAATGGGAATACGGCACACTTCACTGGAGCCAATGCCTCTGGCAGGCGCAATACCACACGTGTCTCACCATTCTCAAGCTTCTCCTCGCAGTAAGAATGGCACATCACGCTGAGGAACATACGGTCAACACCGATAGAGGTCTCTACATCGTAAGGCACATAGCTCTCGTTCTTCTCTGGATCGAAGTACTTGATAGAGCGACCGCTGTACTTCTCGTGCTGAGAAAGGTCGAAATCGGTACGGCTGTGGATACCCTCCACCTCCTTGAAGCCGAATGGCATCTTGAACTCGATGTCGGTAGCAGCGTTAGCATAGTGAGCCAACTTCTCGTGGTCGTGGTAGCGATAGTTCTCGTTGCCCATGCCCAGCGCCTCATGCCAAGCCAGGCGAACCTTCTTCCAATACTCAAACCACTTCATCTCTGTACCTGGCTGGCAGAAGAACTGCATCTCCATCTGCTCGAACTCACGCATACGGAATACGAACTGACGGGCAACCACCTCGTTACGGAATGCCTTACCAATCTGACAGATACCGAATGGCAACTTCATACGACCGGTCTTCTGTACGCTCAGATAATCTACGAAGATACCCTGAGCAGTCTCAGGACGGAGATATACCTTGCTTGAAGCATCGCTGGCAGCACCCATCTGGGTAGAGAACATCAGGTTGAACTGGCGAACATCTGTCCAGTTCTTGGTACCGCTGATAGGGCAAACGATACCCTCATCCTCAATAATCTGCTTCAGCATCTCCAGGTTAGGTCCCTGCATTGCCTCAGTATAGCGGGCATGGAGATCATCAAACTTCTTCTGGTTCTCCAAGACACGAGGGTTGGTTGCACGGAACTGAGCCTCATCGAAGCTGTCGCCGAAGCGCTTCTGAGCCTTGGCAATCTCCTTGGCAATCTTCTCCTCATACTTAGCCATGTGATCCTCGATGAGCACATCGGCACGATAACGCTTCTTGGAATCGCGGTTATCAATCAATGGGTCGTTGAAAGCATCAACGTGACCTGAAGCCTTCCATACGGTAGGGTGCATGAAGATAGCAGCATCGAGACCTACAATGTTCTCGTGCAGCAATACCATACTCTGCCACCAGTACTGCTTGATATTATTCTTGAGCTCAACACCATTCTGACCATAGTCGTAAACGGCAGCCAAGCCATCATAAATTTCACTACTAGGGAACACAAAGCCATATTCCTTGCAATGGCTTACAATTTTCTTAAAAACATCTTCCTGTGCCATGATTAAATCTTATTTTTTTCAAATTTTCGGCAAAGATACTCTTTTTTCTCGAAAAATTGTTGTATTTTTGCCATAAATTAATAAAATAAGTATTAAAAGCTACATATGAGCGACGAAATTAAAGATAAAAACGAGATAAATGAGGAAAATACGCCTCAGGAACACTCCGACTACAAGCCGGTGAACCGGTTTGATGCTTCTGCCGTACATCACCTCAGCGGAATGTATCAGAACTGGTTCCTCGACTATGCATCGTATGTGATTCTGGAGCGAGCCGTGCCTCATATCGAAGACGGATTGAAACCCGTACAGCGACGCATCCTCCACTCCATGAAACGCATGGATGACGGAAGATACAACAAGGTGGCTAACATCGTGGGACATACGATGCAGTTCCACCCTCACGGAGATGCATCCATCGGAGATGCCCTCGTGCAGATGGGACAGAAAGACCTGCTCATCGACACACAGGGTAACTGGGGTAACATACTCACCGGCGACCGTGCTGCCGCTCCCCGATACATCGAGGCACGACTCTCGAAATTTGCCCTGGATGTGGTATTCAACCCTAAAACCACCGACTGGCAACTCTCCTACGATGGCAGAAACAAGGAACCTATCACCCTGCCAGCCAAATTCCCGCTGCTCCTGGCACAAGGTGCCGAGGGTATCGCCGTGGGTTTGAGCAGCAAGGTACTGCCGCATAACTTCAACGACCTCTGCGATGCTGCCATCCGCTACCTCAAGGGGGAACCCTTCCAGCTCTATCCGGATTTCCCTACAGGAGGTGCTATCGACGTTAGCAAATACAACGACGGACAGCGAGGAGGCGTACTGAAGGTAAGAGCCAAGATAGACAAGCTCGACAACAAGACACTCGTAATCAGCGAGATACCATTCAGCAAAACCACCGGAAGCCTCATCGACTCCATCACCAAGGCGGTGGAAAAGGGAAAGATCAAGGCAAGAAAGGTGGATGATGTAACATCAGCCAACGTGGAAATCCTCGTGCATCTGGCACCAGGCACTTCTTCGGACAAGACGATGGATGCCCTCTATGCCTTCAGCGACTGCGAAATCAACATATCGCCCAACTGCTGCGTCATCGAGGACAACAAGCCGAAGTTCCTCACCGTGAGCGATGTGCTCAGACATAGCGTTGACCGCACCATGGGATTGCTCCGACGCGAACTGATGATCCGAAAGGGCGAGCTGGAAGAGCAGCTCTTCTTCTCCTCGCTCGAACGCATCTTCATAGAGGAGCGCATCTACAAGGAGCGCAAGTTCGAGCAGAGCAAGAGTCAGGACGAGGTTGTGGCATTCATCTACTCCAAGCTGGAGCCGTTCAAGGATCAGATATTCACCGCCAATATCGACGGCAAGGGAAACGTGGAATACTCCTTCCACCGGGACATCACATGCGACGACATCCTCAAGCTCCTGGAAATCAAGATGCAGCGAATCCTGAAATATAATAAGGATAAGGCGGATGACCTCCTGCTGAAAATCAAGGCGGAACTAGCTGAAATAGAAAACGACCTCGCTCACATGACCGATGTCACCATCAACTGGTTTGAGTATCTCAAGGGCAAGTACGGAAAGATGCATCCAAGAAAAACCGAAATCAGAAACTTCGATACCATCGAGGTGACCAAGGTGGTGGAAGCCAACCAGAAACTCTACATCAACCGACAGGAAGGTTTCGTGGGTACAGGCTTGAAGAAGGATGAATTCGTATGCAACTGCTCTGACCTCGATGACATCATCATCTTCTACAAGGATGGAAAATTCAAGGTAACCAAGGTTGCCGACAAGATATTCGTGGGTAAGAACATCCTCCACGTACAGGTGTTCAAGAAGAACGACAAGCGAACCATCTACAACTGCGTATATCGCGACGGCAAGCAGGGCGACTACTTCATCAAGCGATTCAACGTAACCGCCATGACGCGCGACAAGCTCTACGATATCACCCAGGGCACACCGGGAAGCCGCATCATCTACTTCACCGCCAACCCTAACGGTGAAGCGGAAATCATCAAGGTGACGATGGAACCTGATCTGAGCAAGAAACGCCAGAGCATCTTCCTGGAGAAAGATTTCTCAGAAATCCTCATCAAGGGACGTGCTGCCAAGGGCAACCTGCTCACCAAGCGAACCATCCGCCGCATCGGATTGAAGAGCCACGGACACAGTACCCTGGGAGGAAGAAAGGTATGGTTCGACCCGGATGTAAACCGCATCAACTATGATGAGAACGGCAGATTCCTGGGAGAATTCAACGATGATGACTCTATCCTGGTAGTACTCGACAACGGCGAATTCTACATCACCAACTTCGATGTGAACAACCATTACGAGGACAATATCCTGAGATTGGAGAAATGGGACGAGCACAAGATATGGACAGCCATTCTCTATGATGCCGACAACGAGGGATATCCATACATCAAGCGATTTACGATGGATGCCACCAAGCGCCACCAGAATTGTCTGGGAGAGAATCCGAACAGCAAGCTTATCCTGCTCACCGACACCCCATTCCCTCGCCTCAAGGTTACCTATGGGGGTGTGGATGCCATCCGACCTGCCGAAGAAATCGATGCCGAGCAATTCATCGCCCAGAAGAGTTTCAAGGCAAAGGGTAAGCGCCTGACGACATGGAAACTGGAAAGCATCGAGGAATTAGAGCCGACAAGATTCCCGGAACCTCCAGCAGAAGAAGATTCTGATGCAGAAGATACAACCGGCGATTCTGAAGGCTCAGGTAAGAATGCTGAAGCTGCAGAAAACCTCGATCCTGATGCAGGAAAAAGCGAGCAGCAGGTAATAGATGAACTGACCGGTCAAACCAATCTCTTCTCTGAAAAAGATTTCGAAGAAGATCAGAAAGACAAAGATTGGTTATCGAAGCAATAAAAGATTAGAGAAGAGATAAAGCTTAAAAGAAGCGCATCCCGAAATAGGATAAAGCTCCAAAGAAGCGCATCCCGAAAAAAGGATAAAGCTCCAAAAGAGTTTGGAACAAAAAAATAAAAACAGGGAGTTTAAGGCATCAATAACCTTAAACTCCCCTTTTTTATTCTTATACTAAATTCTCTCAGCATTCGCCATTTCGCGTTTCAGCGTTTCAGCGTTTCACCATCATCTCAGCATTCGCCATTTCACGTTTCAGCGAATAGCCTCCCTCTTCGCCCCCGTTCCAGGCGATTCCATCGCCTGGCAGGCAAGTCAGTCCTCCTCATCAAGCCAGCAAGGTCCTATTTCTTATATCCCTTCAGTTTCTCCAGGCAATAAGCCTTGAAATCATTCCAGTGATAATAAGGCTCCACATCGCTCTTGATAGGAAGCGTAGCTTCATCCTCGCAGAGCAATACCTTCACCAGCACATCATTCGCCTTGTTGCGATAGAATACAAACTGAAGGTTGGTAGCCATCGGAGTAATCTTATAATCAAACCATTGAGAAGAAATTCTCTCAGGATCTCTGATCTCCTCGCCATATCCATTCAGATCCAGGAGGCAAGTAAGCGGAGTAACCATCGTATCATGACCATATCTCAAGGTAGCACCCGGATGCGGAAGAGCTATGCAGCTATCAGCCTTCTCGATGATATCCATCAGAAGATTACGCTGGGAATATGGCTGAACATTGCCTGTATAAGGAGAATTGCCATACGCCATCTGCCACCAGATATTAGTACTTAACCAATTCTGATACAACTCCTCCTCGGTAAAGAGGTCGTAGAGCGAAACCTTGCCTCTCAACTCAGTACCCTGGATAGAGCTAGCCATCTCATAAAGCTTTCTATTCAAGTCGCTCTGGTTGATATTCTGCTTCACCCAGGCAGGGTCGTTGAAAAGCTCCTTCATCACGCGGCTGTAATTAACGTGCTTCTGGGCAAACTCCTGCTGCACCACCTTGATGCCCACTGAGTTCTTCAAGCTATCCAGGTATCTGTCACCTTGGTTCATATAATACATATCATGCTCGCTGGCATCATGGAAGATGTGGAGCTTAGGATTCATGCGAAGCAACTGATGCAAGCCATTTTCCATAGAGAGGATGCAGCGGATCACCACCGTGCTTCGTGCCTCGATATTCGTATTACCGGCAAAGATTTCAGGAAATCTTTCCATCATTCGCTTGGTAATACCCTGATGCTGAAGAGCTCCCAGCGGAGTCAGTTCTCCATCACGTCCCTTCGCCTCTTCACGAATCAGCTTCACCTTAGCCAGTGTTTCCTCACCCTTGGCAGTCAACTTACCTTCCTGTTTCGCCTTCAACAGGGAGAAATAAGGAACATCATACGCCTGCTTACCAATCATGTAGCGGGAGCCATGACGGCCATAGTAGCTCAGATAGAAAGGCTTATATCCCTTGGGAGCAGGAGTAAGCTGCTTCTGAGGACCACGATAAGCCACATAGTTACTACCCGAAAGCGTAATGTCTCGCTTGAAATCCTCCAGAGGACTCTGAGCAGACAATGGCATCGCAAATGCAAGAGATGCCAACAATAATAGATTCTTTGCGTTCATTATTACTACATTTTTATTGTATATTACTTTTTTATTATCTTTGCATTTTAACAGCGTTCAGCATGGTTGCCATCAATAACAAATTCATTTTTTTCATCATGATTATTTTCAGTTTGCCTGCAAAAGTACCATTATTTCTCGTAAAAAACAAACAAACCCGCTTTTTTCTGCTCATTTCTTCTTTTTATTCGAATATTTATTGTATCTTTGCACTCACAAATGCGCTTGTGGCGAAATTGGTAGACGCGCTAGACTTAGGATCTAGTGGTTTAGGCCGTGTAGGTTCGAGTCCTATCAGGCGCACCGAAGAAAATCCTAACTGCTTGATTATAGGCGGTTAGGATTTTATCATTCCAGAAAATCAGAAAGTTATGATCAACATACTTGAATATAAAGATTGGAAGAATCAGAAATTACACAATAAAAACTTTTTTGATTTAAATCAACAAATTCCCATATTTTGCAAGAAAACCAGATAAACTTATCTTGTTTTTCGCATATTTCCTATACCTTTGCCCACGGAATTCCAATAAAAGACAAAGAAACAAAGTATTAATTTCGGTTAAAAAGATTGATTATGAAGAAGATTATGTTGAGCCTTATGATGGCTCTCGTTTCTGTTTGCGCAAGCGCACAGGTTTACATCGGTGGTACTGCTGGTATCTCTAGCAACAAGATTGGTGACGAAGATAGCAAGACAGCTTACAAGCTCATCCCAGAAATCGGTTATCAGTTCAACAACGAGTGGGAAGCTGGTATCGAGGTAGGTATCCAGAAGGGCGATGTTTGCAAGATTGCCAGAGTAGGTGATGCGACAACATTCACTATTGCTCCTTATGTTCGCTATACTGCAGTTGAAACCAAGCTCGTCAGCTTCTTCCTGGAAGGTACTATCGGTTACGGCAGCGTCAGCAAGGGCGGTGGCGATTTCTATGAGGCAGGCATCAAGCCAGGTTTGGCTGTTAAGCTTTCAAACCACGTAAACCTCATCACCAAGATTGGTTTCCTCGGCTACAGAGGTTATTCTCCAGAAGAGGGCAAGAGCTCATCTACATTCGGTGTTGATGCAGATGCAAACAACATATCATTTGGAGCTATCTACAAGTTCTAATTCACAGAAAGCTCATTTACTCATCGTAAATATATCAAGGGCGCAAGCTTTTCCCGCAACAGGAATAGTTTGCGCCCTGTTTTATGCGAAATCTCAATATAGAGCAACCTTGATAACCCCATCTTTTCTATTCTCAAACACATCGTAGGCTTCCTCTATTCTAGATAACGGAAAACGATGGGTAATGAGAGGAGTGGTATCTATCTTGCCCTGTGCTATCAAACTCAGGATTTCCTCACAATCACAACCATCTACCCCACCCGTCTTGAAGATGAGATAAATGCAAATATACAAAAAAATATTCATAGCATCATACATTACGCCTACTTTTTATGCTTTGTTAAAATTAGAGTTTTTTTAACGAGAAAATACTGAAAATTCACAGAATATATATATCTTTGCAGTATTATTATAACATCATATCACAAAAAACCATTCTATATGAATAATTACAAGAATATCAAGGCAAAGGTTCTGCGCATTGATGAAGAAGAACATAAGTTCGTCATCGAAGTAGAAAACAGAATTTACAAGGTAGGACAGATTGACTTCCAAAGGAGGCAACCCGCCCCTAAGACACTTGACTGTCTGATGATTACAACCCATCTAGGCAAGGTTTTCATTTCCCAGAACATAGAACACCTCATGAGAAAACATTATAAGGAAAATGATGAGGTGGATTTCAAGATCAAGATGACATTAGGTGATTTCTATCACCTGGAAGACGAATACGGCTTCACGGCAATGTTGAAAAGAGATACCATCATCAATGCAGCGCTCACTCCTAGAGTAAGATGCAGAGTGATGAAGTTCCGCCAGAAATACATGGAGGTACAACTCGTAGAAGTATTGGGCGCCGACAAGTCGGAGTTTTCACTTTCAGATAAAGATTTTCGTGAAATCATAGGTGATAAAAACTGGAATACCCCTGAGTTCAGAAATCTGATGCTCGGAGATACGCCTTCTGACATCTTCGACCTGGAGTGCCACCGATGGATAGCTGGCATCTCCAATCATCTCAGCCAAGATGAATTACAGACATTACTCCTGCAGATTCATTCCCAATGCATCGAAACGCTACAGGGAGAGTATCTCCTGCCCCGATGCAAGGAAGCCGAACGCATGCTGCTCGAACAGCGATTTACCGATATCATCGAACTGATATCTTACTACATTCAAGCCATCAGAATATTAAGAGAGGGAAAGGCCGAGCATACCATCAGCCAGATTCTTTCCACTCTATCCACTTGTGCCTATATCTACCATCCACGCAAGCAGTTCTGCATCATGCAATGCATCTTCATGCTCGACTTTTCGATTATGGAGAAACTCATCACGTCTATCCTGACCACCCTTCGCAGCCAGCAGGTATATCTTTGGAACAGAAAACCCTTTCAGATGCAATGGCTCAAACTGTTACAAAGCTATGTAGAGAATATCTATCACCAGACAGACAGACTCTCCAGCGATGCAACAACCAAGGAAACCATGATTCAGGTTTTGACCATCGAGCTGATACTGGGACGTCATGCATCGCATAAGATTTACGATAACTCATTGAATCAGGCATTGCTCTATCGCTTGGTTTCGCTGATGAATGTAAGCGACCCTAACAAGACTCTCCAGAAAGCATTCCTTTCTCTCTTCACTCCGACAGAATTCAATGCTGCCCTTCCTTTCAACAGCGATGACGCATTCGTCCTCGCCAATATGCTCTGCTCCCAACAGGACAATGAAACCGTGGAGAGTTTTGAACCTGCCAAATATGAGAATGAAACAACTCTTCTCACCGTCAACGAGCAAGCTATCACCATACAGCCAAAGGATTTGGATAAAGAGAATGTATATATGCCTCTCTCTTCACGTATGGGATTATGGCATGGACTTTCCATTCGCCTGGACGAAAAACCACCGGTAAAACTGCGTGGAAAAGTAGGTACTACCATCGAACACTATAAGGAACTGTGGGAATACATCAACCATTCTCTATTCTCCCAAAAGCGTAAGTCCTCGAAAAAGCAAAACAGAAAACTCTATATAGATGATGAAACGACCATCATCGTAACCAAACAACTGGCAGGACAGCTCTTATTTGAATGCAAAGTAGTAGAAGAAGGTTGTGAGGGAGTGGGAACATTAGACGTATTAAACGATGTTGTTCCTTTCTTCCCTGGCGACATCAACACCCAGTCGTTTGAATATCAAGGGATGCCGCTCTTGTTGCATGCTTACGTAAAAGAAGTCAATAATGATGGAAGTTATGTCTTTGCCATGCGTGATATGATCAGCGAATACGCAGACGACGTACGAGTAAACGATCTGTTTTATAACTCTCGCCTCACCTGTCTGCTCTTCAATCAGGTATCCGACCTACCTCGTGTTCCTGCCGTAAGCAGCGAAGGCTTTTCTGTTTCCGTATGTCCTGCCCCTGGCATGACTCTCGATGATTTGAAAAAAGGTATGGTGATAGAAGTTGATAACATCACGGAAGGAACCAATGGTTATCTCAACGGCACCTTCCTGCGGGAATCACCGGAAAGCCGATTCAGTCTTGCCGATGCTTTCCATCAGCTGATGCTGGGGTATGCAGCACATGAGGTTTACAATCCAAAGAATGAAAAGGATGAATTGGCTAACGCGATGCCTATAGAGAAAGTATATGTATCGGAAATGATGAGCATCATAGATGCCAAAGCCACCCTAGAGGAAGATAAGATCAAGGCATACAACTATCTCAATTTCTGCCGACTTCTTGCCATTATGCTCGACAGCAAGGAGAGAACCAGTTACTACGATAGCCGACTTACGCTCCTGGAGGTGCTCAACGACTTTGCGACATTAGACAAGGTAGATATCAACAAGATAGAGCATATCGCCGAAAAGGAACCGGAATTGTTTGAACGCAATGCCATCCTTCGCCACGACTTTATGCAATTGCGTATCATCGGTTGTCTGGATAGCGAGGAACACTACGAAGACCTGTACCGTTGGAGCTGTCTTACAGAAGATCCTCACCTGCAGCAACTGGCATCGCTCGTGCTCTCTCATAACTTCGTGAAGAAATCGGGACTTCTCACCCAAGCCGGTGATATCCTCGACAAAATTCGCGCTCTTCTGAAACTCCACAAGTCATCTTCCAACAAGAAGAACTATGGCAAGGAAGATTTCCATACCGAGTTCAAGACATCCATCATCTATCCAGAAAACTCTATGCGAGTGGATGTGCAGGCACAAACCGTCAAGATTATGCAGGAAATATGTGCCTTCCTCAATGCCGAGGGCGGCCATCTCTATCTGGGCGTATCGGATATTGGCTATGAAATGGGATTGGAAGAGGACTTGAAGAACCCGCTCTTCAAAGGCTCCAGAGATAAGTACGAGGTATATGTCAACAATCAGATTATCTATTATCTCGGTCAGGAAGGAGCACATTATATACATACTCACTTCGATACTGATATCAGCAATGCGGTACTCATCATCGACATCGAGCCATGCCCTACACCTAAAGCCGTAGGCAATGTATATTATGAACGCATGGGTACATCTGCGCGCAAGGTAAACGAAACCTATAAGGACAAGTTCCTTGCCATCAGAAAACAATGGGCAGAAGAGCACATTCCGCATGCAGTGGTTACGCAGGAAGAAATGCCGACTACGTTAGAAAACACTCTAGCCACCAAGGAGCCCAAAAACTCCACCAAGCATGTAGAATCTGCTCCTATCACCGACCACATCCAAACCTCACGTCTGCGCAACAATGCATTGCACGATTACGAGGAAGGCTACCGCCCTATCACGGCAGTCATCTGTCTGATGAATACGGACGAATACAAGATACTGGATGAAGACGACTGGCAGGATTATCGCCTGAAACTGGCTGTTCATGAAGACGAAGAAGAAGGATGGCTCATTCTTGTCTATGAAAGCGGAAAGGTATGCAAGGTTTCGATGGTAGAGCTCTTGCAGAGAGAACGGGGCAGAGCATTCAAGCGTTACGCTGGCGAAAAACTCATCTTTGCATCCGTTGCCTCAGACAAGGACTCTGTATGTGTGGGATTCATTGACGGCAAGACCAACCATTACGTCAGATTTGATGATGTTGACAGATTCGAACACGGCAAGATGCAGGCAGAAGGTACACTCCCTATGGATGTACCGAATGCCGGCGTTCATTATGTAGAAGTAATTGCACAGAATCAAGTCCCTGTCAATAGAAACATTGGTAGAAAGACCATCGGATGCATCCTGAAAACCGTAGAAGGAAGAAGATGCATGAAAGTTCTTCCCGACTGTAATTTGAAATAAATTGGTTACACCATCATTTTTTCCAGTTGCTCCTGTGCCTTTCTCATATCCTGCTCAAAACTTACATGGTCGAGAAGGAAACCATCTCTTCCAGCAGCAAGTTTCTGATAAAGCCGTGGATTCATACCATCCACATACTGGCTGATAGCATATTCGATATCATCACGCTGCGTGGGATTGATAGAAAACTCATAGACACGAAGCTTCTGATGAATAAAGCAATAAGCCGACTCTATACAGTCTTGAGAGATACTGGATAGAGAGCAACTGTCTTGATGAGTACTGTCTCCAAAATGGGTGAAGCCCTCTTTACCGAGGGTTTCACCTTTATTTATATTTTCACCTTTATTTATATATTGATTCATATCCATTATTTCACTCCCTTCATTGACAAGGCAATGCGCTTACGCTTCAAATCCACTTCTGTCACTCTCACCATCACATGCTCATGGAGCTTCACCACTTCACTAGGGTCACTGATGTAGCGGTTTGACATCTGGGAAACGTGAACCAAGCCATCATTGTGAACACCAATATCTACAAAGGCGCCAAATTTGGTGATGTTGGTTACGATGCCAGGCACCACCATACCCTCCTGCAGATCCTCAATGGTCTTGATGCTCGCATCAAACTCAAATTTTTCAACCTCTCCACGAGGATCCAAGCCAGGTTTGTCAAGCTCAGCCATAATATCCGTCAAGGTAGGCATACCCACCTCAGCAGTCACATATTTCTTAATATCAATTTTCTTCTGCAAATCCTTATCCTCTACCAGTTGCTTCACGGTAACACCCTGGTCCTTCGCCATCTGTTCAACCAAGGCATAACGCTCAGGATGAACGGCACTGTTGTCCAAAGGATTCTTGGCTCCAGGAATACGAAGGAAACCGGCACACTGCTCAAAAGCCGATGGACCTAATCGAGGAACCTTCTTCAGCTGCGCACGAGAAGCGAAGGCTCCATTCTCCTTACGATATTCCACAATATTCTTGGCAAGAGTAGGACCGAGACCACTCACGTAAGTCAGGAGATGCTGGGATGCTGTATTCAGGTTAACGCCCACCGAGTTCACACAACTCATCACCACGGTATCCAAGCTCTTCTTTAGCTGAGTCTGATCCACATCATGCTGATACTGTCCTACACCGATGCTCTTAGGATCAATCTTTACCAGTTCGGCAAGCGGATCCATCAGTCGGCGACCAATACTTACAGCACCACGCACGGTTACATCCTCATCCGGGAATTCATCTCTGGCAATCTTGGAAGCAGAATAGATAGAAGCACCATCCTCGCTTACAACATAGATATCCACAGGGTGTGGATAACTTATTTCGTGCAACCAGTCACTCGTCTCGCGACTTGCCGTACCATTACCCACAGCCATCGCCTCTACCTGATACATCTTCACCATGCGCAGGATAGCAGAAGTAGCCTCATTTTTCTTATTACGAGGAGGATGAGGATAAACGATTTCATGATGAATCAGATTACCTTGTGCATCCAGACAACAAGTCTTGCAACCGTTGGCAAAACCAGGATCAACAGCCATCACACGCTTCTGACCTAAAGGAGCAGCGAGCAAGAGCTGGCGCAGGTTCTCAGCAAAAACCACAATTGCCTCTTCATCCGCCTTCTGCTTACTGAGTGCAGCAAATTCGGTTTCAATACTAGGTTTCAAAAGACGCTTAAAGGCATCATCCACCGCTTCACCTACCAATGTCTGGCACTCACCATATCCATGCACATAATGACGTTTCAGCTTGCTCTGGCATTGTTCATCATCTGCTGAGATACTGATACGGAGGAAACCGGCAGCTTCACCACGACGCATAGCCAAGAGGCGATGAGAAGAACATCTTTTCAATGGTTCAGAGAAATCGAAATAATCAGAGAATCGCTGCGCTTCCTCCTCATCTTTCTTCTTGGCAACCACCTTCGAAGTGATGATGGCTCCCCTGCGGAATTCACCACGAATCTGATTTCTACTCTCCTCGCTTTCGCTTACGGTTTCTGCAATGATATCCTTAGCTCCCTGCAAAGCAGCTTCAACATCCTTCACCTTATCGCCCACAAACTTCTTGGCAGCTTGCTGCGGATTACGTTCACGCTGGAAAAGCAGAACCTGAGCCAAAGGTTCCAAGCCTGCTTCACGTGCAATCTGTGCACGGGTTCTGCGCTTAGGTTTGAAAGGAAGATAGATATCCTCCAGTTCAGTGGCATCCCAACAGTTTTCAATACGCTCCTTAAGGGCATCTGTCAGTTTACCTTGCTCATCAATAGTCTTCAGGATAGTTTCCTTACGCTTCGCCATCTCCTTGAGTTTCTCGTTTGCCTGAGCGATAGCCTCGATATTCACCTCATCCATATTTCCCGTTTTCTCCTTACGGTAACGGGAAATAAAAGGAATGGTGCATCCCTCCTCGAGAAGCTCCAATGTATTCTCGACAGCCTGCTCACGCAATTTGAGCTGGGCTGCAATAATCTTTGTAAATTGATTCATAATAAATTTCTATTTTTGCGAATGCAAAGATACAAAAAATCTGCGGGAAAAAAGAAAAAGCCTCAGAAATCTTTCGAAATCTGAGGCTTTGATAAAAGAAGGCGGCTAC